>FLNY01001607.1_pt1 | contig 26051 bp, 21 predicted proteins | sample 1140381 | NCBI WGS metagenome assembly FLNY01 (sample SAMEA3878172, study PRJEB12797) | bioreactor metagenome | biome: Moose rumen | place: Sweden | collected 2011-10
CGATAATGTATATGTTCGTCTTTGGCGGACTGGCAGGCATCTCGACGGGCGGCGTGCCACAAGCGGTATTCTACCTGAGCGGCATCCTGATGTGGAACTACTTCAACGCCTGCTTCAACCAAAACAGCAACGTGCTGGCCGCCAATGCCGGCATCTTCGGCAAGGTCTACTTCCCGCGCCTCATCATACCGCTGGCAGGCATGACGTCGTCACTCGTAACATTCGGCATCCAGCTACTGCTGCTCATCATAGTATATGTATATTACGTCGTCACCGGCGCACCTCTCTGCCCCCGATGGGAGCTGCTTATGTTCCCAGTCTATCTGCTACTGATAGCACTTACGGCTATGTCGTGGGGAATGATAACATCTTCTATGACAGTGAAATACCGCGATCTAAACAACCTCGTAGGTTTCGGCATCAGCCTGCTGATGTACGCCACGCCTATCATCTACCCTATGAGCCTCACCACCAACAAAAGCTATGGATGGCTCATTCGCCTGAATCCGCTGAGCGGCGTATTCGAATCGTGGCGCTACTCCATTACTGGTATCGGCCAGATGGACTGGATGGGGCTGCTCTACTGTGCCGGATGCCTCTGCGTCACCATGTTCCTCGGACTGCTCCTGTTCTCCAAAGCCGAACGCAATTTCATCGATACCGTCTAAAAAAAATCCAATGAGTTTAAACAAACGCCTGATTCATATCGATATGATGATTGGGATAGCCATGATTCTTGTCGTGTTGGGACATTTAAGCATCGGTGACGAGCCGGAATGGTACCGTCATGGTCTGCACAACTGGATTTACACGTTTCACATGCGTTTGTTCGTGTTCCTCTCCGCATTCCTTATCCGTTATACCTATAAAGACGTTCACTCGCTTAAAAACTACGGCTCTTACCTGTGGAAGAAATTCAAAAAATTCTTCCTGCCGTTCCTCTTCGTCGGTATCGCAGTGATTCTTTTCACCACCTCCGACATTACGTTCTCTAAATTCGAATCGCTGGTACTGACCTTCCTCAGATGTCCGCGTTGCAGCGAAGCATCATTCCTATGGTATATATATCTGCTTTTCGGATTCTATATTATATCACCTATCTTATTCAGCCTTCCTCAATTAGCACGAGTTATCTTATGTATTGCTTCAATGTTCCTACCAATGCTCAGCGCAGGTAATGATTTCTGTGCGTTCGACTACACGCAATACACTTTCTTCTATTTCTTGGGGATTCTTTGTGCAGAGTGGATTGAAGAAATACGCCAGCTGAAGTCGTGGACTTGGGTAGTCTTGTCTGTACCGTTCCTCGTATTCTCGGTGTGGGTGTTCACGGAAGGTGTCGAAATAGGATTTGAATTCCCGCAACTGGAATGGTGGCTACTGCCCGTCGGCGTTGCATCGCTACCGCTGTTTTATCTTCTGGCACAGCTATTTGCAAAAATATCATGGATTAACAAACCCCTAACGCTAATTTCACGCAACTGCTACTGGATTTATCTCCTTCAGATGTTCGTCATCTGGGGCTGCGAAAAACTCTTCCGCATCATCTTTGCTGAGCCGCCGTTCCCGTATGCAATATTCATGGTCGTGACCACTCTGCTAGCTCTGGCCATACCGATAGCACTCGTGGAATTCTTCTCAAGTATTACAGATAAAAAAAGCAGGGCCACTCATGAGCCGCCCCGCTAAAAATACATCTTTGAAATAAGTAAGCACGCCTATGTTTACGCAATTATGAAAAAAAAGTTTCATTTTTCTCATTTACATACACTTTTTTCTATCATGAGACCATTTCATTACACCTTCTTCTTTACTGTATTGGCGGTACTTTCGATTTCGTCGTGCTCACATAATACCGACAATCTCGACCGCAACGAATCACTACGAGTGCTCGACGCAAAAATTAAACGCGACTCCAACAACGCCGACCTTTATTACCAACGCTCACTCATACTCATCGACATGGGCAAGGACAGCAGCCGGTCGTCGTACTTCAAGGACGCTATAGCCGACCTGCAACGAGCCACTCATATCGACAACACCAAGCCGGACTATTTCACTGCACTGGCCGACGCACATTTCAGCCTCGGAAATGTCGGCAACAGCTACACCGCACTACAAAAAGCCCTGGCTATCGACCCCGACAACTTCGAGGCTCATCTGAAAATGGGCGAAATAGCATTCTACAGCAAAGACTACGACCGTGCCATCGAAAGCCTGAACCATGTCACCGAAAAAGACCGCAACAACCAAACAGCTCTGTTCATGAAAGGATTCATTTACAAGGAGAACGGCGACACCACCAGCGCTGTCTACTACTTCCGCCGGCTGATAGACCTCTACCCAGACTATGAACCGGCATACGAGGAACTGGGATTCCTATTCTCGCAACACAGAAACAAGCTGGGTATAGAATACCTTACAACCGCACTGTCGCTGCAACCCGACAATATCAACATACTCTACGCATTGGCTCAAACATATCAGGAAGCTGAAGATGCGGAGACCGCAAGCAACTATTACGTACGCATCTTGGAAATCGATTCCACCTACAAGTATGCTTGGTTCAACCGCGGACGCATGGAGATGGAACTATACGAAGACTACATCAATGCCACCGAGTTCTTCTCCAAGGCCATACAATGCGACCCACAGTTCGCCGAAGCCTACCACAACCTGGGCCTCACCTACGAACTTATGGGCGACAACACCAAGGCAGAAGGCTATTACGCTCAAGCAAGACAATTGGGGTATGGAAGTGAGTAGGGTTTAAAGTTTAAAGTTTAAAGTTTAAAGTTCAATTATAGAATAAATTGAAACAATCAAGTTAAAGTAAAACTTAAAAAAAATCATATATGACAAACGTAAAACAATACATTGAAGCAAACAAAGAACGCTTCCTTGAAGAGCTTTTTTCGCTCATCAGAATTCCCTCCATCTCAGCTGAGAGTAGCCACAAGGACGATATGGTGCGTTGTGCCAACCGCTGGCAACAACTGCTCATCGAGGCAGGCTGCGACCATGCCGAGGTTATGCCCACCGACGGTAACCCTGTCGTCTTTGGAAGAAAGACCATCGACCCATCCAAACCCACAGTGTTGGTATACGGCCACTATGACGTCATGCCCGTCGAACCACTTGAGCTCTGGAACACCTCTCCATTCGAGCCGGTAATAAAAGACGACAAAATCTGGGCTCGCGGTGCCGACGACGACAAGGGTCAGAGCTTCATGCAAGCCAAAGCATTCGAATTTATGGTCAAGACCGGCCAGCTACCTTGCAACGTCAAGTTCATGCTTGAAGGCGAAGAGGAAATCGGAAGCGGCAGTCTCTACGGCTTCTGCGAGAAGAACAAAGAGCTGCTTCATGCCGACGTGATCCTGGTTTCCGACACCAGCATGATTGCGCAGGACACTCCCAGTATCACCAGCGGACTCCGTGGCCTCTGCTACTGGGATGTCGAAGTCACCGGTGCCGACCACGACCTCCATAGCGGCATATATGGCGGAGCCGTAGCCAACCCCATCAATATCCTCTGCAAGATGATTGCCGACCTGCACGATGAAAATGGCCACATCACCATTCCCGGATTCTACGATGACGTACTCGTCATCAGCGACGAGGAACGTGCACTCATGGCTCAAGCGCCATTTAATCTCGAAGACTACAAGAAAAGCCTATCCATCAAAGAGATACACGGCGAGAAAGGCTATACTACCAACGAGCGTACCGGCATCCGTCCCTGCCTCGACGTCTGCGGCATCTGGGGTGGCCACACCGGTGAGGGTTCTAAAACGGTACTTCCCTCCAAAGCATACGCAAAGATTTCCACTCGCCTCGTCGCCAACCAGGATTTCGAGAAAATCAGCAAGCTCTTCAAAGACTATTTCGAGGCTGCCGCTCCCGACTGTGTGACCGTCAAAGTAACGCCATCACACGGCGGCGCCGCCTACGTCAGTCCACTCGAGATGAACGCTTACAAGGCTGCTGAAAAAGCGCTTACCACCACATTCGGCAAGCGCCCCATCCCGACACGCAGCGGCGGAAGCATCCCCATCGTGGCAGGATTCGAACGCATCCTCGGCATCAAGTCTATCTTGATGGGCTTCGGTCTCGGAAGCGATGCCATCCATGCCCCAAACGAGAACTACCCGCTATTCAACTTCTTCAAGGGCATCGAGACCATTCCTTACTTCTACGAAAATTTCACAGAATTAGAGTGTAACAAATAAGTGAATCCATTTATCTCGTGAAACACCCACTTCTTCCTGTAGCAGCCCTCGTAGCTTTGGTAATCCTTGTCTGCGAGGGCTGCTTTGGTTTGTTCAGTCGGCTGTACGACCCGTCGCACGACCGACAGCATTACTCGCACTATGTGTCGAGTGAGTGTTTCATGTTGGTGCGTGTCACATCGACTCCAACCAATCATAACAAGAGTATCGGTGTCGTTGCAGAAGTACTGGAAATCAGAGACTCCACCAATATCATCCACAATTGCAACGGCAAGATTCAACTCTATTTCCAGAAGCCTTCCGACATTGTCTACGGCGATGAGATATTGGTATTGGCGACACCACAGAGACCATCTGCTGCCGACAACCCGCACCAGTTCGACTACCGCCGTCACCTAGCCCGAAAGGGAATACTCTACACCGACTACGTCAATTCCTCCCGTTACCGCATAACAGGACACAATGAAAAAGGACTCATGTCGAAAGTCAACAGACTGCGAATGAGACTTGTTGATGTAATCCGTTTCAGTTCTTTGACACCTTCGCAACAGGGCATTGCCGAAGCTCTGTTTCTTGGATGGGACGACGATATAGGGGATGACACCCGAGAGAACTTCAAGCGTTCAGGTATCACGCATCTGCTGTGCGTGTCGGGGCTGCATGTCGGAATACTCACCATGCTGGTAGGCTACTGCCTGTTCTTTATCAGCAATCGCAAACGCGGCAGAATCATCAAGGGTGTCATCCAACTCGCTGTCATCTGGACATTCGTCATACTCACTGGTATGGCGCCGGGGACGGTACGTGCAGGACTGATGTTCAGCTTCATCACTGTTGGACGGATGTTCTTCTCCGCCCCTCCTACCCTCAATGCCATTGCAGCCTCCGCACTTGTGATGCTTGTAGCCAAGCCTTTATTGCTCTTCGACGTAGGATTTGAGCTTTCCTATTGCGCCGTGTTTGGCATCGTTCTTTTCGTGCGCCCTCTCGAATCATTGATACCGCTGCCTTTCGAGAAGGACAACAGCTGGAAGGTGTTGCTTTGGCTGCTACGCAAGGTGCGGTCTCTATTCTGTGTCAGTGTAGTGGCACAAATTAGCACTGCACCGCTAATCATATACTACTTCCATCAGTTCCCGATATACTTCCTTGTTGCCAACATGATCATCATTCCATTTGCCGGACTGATACTTGGCAGTGTGATGATGATGGTGGCCTTTGCCTGGTGGCCATGGGCTTTTGCTGTAATCGGTAAGGTCCTGTCGTTCGAATTGGGACTGACCGAGCTGGTCACATCGTCTGTCGCCTCCTGGCCGGGAGCCATGATTGACAACATCTGTTTCAATGTCGCGATGCTGGTTCTCGCCTTCGTCGCCGTTGCCGCATTAGGATTTCTTTTGCTGAGCAAGCATCCGGCCGGCCTCGTCGTGGCTCTCTCTGCCGCCATAGCCATCATCATTATTGACGGTGTCGAGGAGAAAAAAGCCGGTAGCCAACGGCACTACGACATCTACAATGTAGGCAGACGCATAGCCGCCGAGTTCTTCGTCGGACACCGGAGTACGTTGGTGTGCGACAGTGCCACCGCCAAGAAACCGCAATCTATCGACTTCCAGACTCAGAACAACCTCCTCTACCGTAGAGCGAAGCGGACCAGAATTGTGTCTCTTACGGCAAGCTACAGCGACAGCCTGCTTTCCGTTGAAAAAGGTACAGTCATCTTTGACGGCGATACCATAGAATTAAAGTAAGACTATTTTCTTCACCTCAACACGGCCAAGGCTATTGTTGATGGCACTGGTCAAGTCGGAGAGCTTATAGGTGAGCTCGTTTTTCAACGCAGGCGACGCGAGCGTCACCTTCAACGTATGAAAACGGGTATCGTAACAGACCGCACGGGTCAGCTTCACTATAAATTCACCGACGACATCATTATAAGCCTGTTCCACTCGGTTGCGGGTGATGCTTTCGTCGAAATTGTAGCGTCGCAATGCCGCATCTATCAAGTCGCCTAGTCTTTGCTCCATAAAGCACCTCCGCGTGTAACAGTGAAGATTTTGTGCGACAGGTCAGGATCGCTGTCAAAAATTGATTCGACACGTCCGGCCTGCGTATCGGTGATGAATACCTGTCCGAAACGGTCGCTACTCACCAGATGCACCAACTGGCTGACACGGTGTATGTCGAGTTTGTCGAACACGTCGTCGAGAAGAAGGATGGGATTCATTCCTTTATGCTCGCGGATGTATTCAAACTGAGCCAATTTAAGTGCCAGAAGGAAAGTCTTTTGCTGCCCTTGTGACCCGAAACGCTTGGCTGGGAACTGACCAATGAAGAACTCAAGGTCGTCCCTGTGGGGACCTACCGTTGTGTACTGCATCTGCGCATCACGACGGCGGCTTTGCTGCAACAGGGCTGCCAACGGCGACAACAGTCCATCCTCTTTGGCTGCAGCGTCGTCGGAGACAGTCTGTTCCACATATTTTATCGACGGACGCTCGTCCTGCGTTGCATCGGGATGAATCAACGAATAGTATTCCTCGAAGCGGGGCATGAATTCCACGAGGAAACGACGACGAGCCTCGATAAGAGGTTCTCCGAAACGCACCAACTGCTCATCCCACAACGCTATGGCTTCTTCGTCGAAAAAGCGGTTCTCATAGAACTGTTTCAGCAGGCGATTGCGCTGTTCAACAGCCTTCTGGTAGCTCAAAAGCTGCTGCAGATAGTCACGGTCGACCTGCGAAATGATGCCGTCGATGAATTTGCGCCGCAGTTCACTTCCCCCTATTATAAGGCTTTGGTCGCTCGGTGTGACGATGACCAATGGAAGCCTACCTATGTGTTCCGAGAAAGAGCCGTAGGTCTTTTTCCCCCATTTCATTTTTTTAGGCTGCCCCCTCTTCAGTGTACACGACACCTGCACCTGCTCTTCGTCTATCCGATAATGACCGTGGATGGCGAAGAAATCGGCTCCGGAACGAATAGTCTGACTGTCGAGAGGGTTGAAATAACTCTTACAAAAAGAAAGATAGTATAACGCATCCAACAGGTTAGTCTTTCCCACCCCGTTGTCGCCAACAAAGCAGTTGACCTTGTCGGAGAAAGTGACATCCAACTCCTCGTAGTTCTTGAAATTAGACAGCTGTAATCGTTCTATATTCATAATAATTCATTCACTTTTTTTTTCACCTCTTCCATAAGCCAGCGAGGTGTAGAGGTTGCTCCGGTGATGCCTATGTCGGGATAGTCAGAATAGCAGACATCCGGCAAAGTGTCGGCACCAGAAATCATATACGTGTGGGGTTGTACCTTGCTGCAATATTCGAACAGGTAGTGCCCGTTCGACGAGTTCTCGCCGGAGACGAAAAGCACGAGGTCGACATTCTTTGCGAACTCTTCAAGCTGTTTGGCTCGGTTGGAGACGCGGCTGCAGATGGTGTTGTATGCCACAAAGAAGTCCTCCTTGTCGACGACTCTAGCCTTTATGTTTTCCTGCAACTGCTTATATTCTTCTCGGCTTTTAGTGGTTTGCGAGTACAAGCGTATCGGTCGGTCGAAGTCGATAGCGCCGATATCGTCGGGTGTCGAGACTATGATGGCACTGTTCCCAGTCTGTCCATTTAATCCTTTCACTTCGGCATGTCCCTGTTTGCCAAAGATTACCACCTGTCCGCCAACAGTTTGCATCTCCTCGTAGCCTTCGCGTATCCGTTTCTGTAACGCTAGCACAATAGGGCATGTGGCATCAATGAGAGTGATATCCTGTTTTTTTGCTATGCTGTATGTGTCGGGAGGCTCACCATGTGCCCTTATAAGCACCTTAGCCTGTGGCAATGACGCCAACGACTGATGATTGATTACCTTCAAACCCATCCGTGTAAGACGTTCCACCTCGGCATTGTTGTGGACTATATCGCCCAGACAATACAGCTGGTGTTGTTCCGCCAGATGCCGTTCTGCGGCAGCAATGGCTTTGACCACACCGAAGCAGAATCCGGCATTCTCATCTATTATGACAGACATTGGTTCTCCTGGTTGGCAGCCTCAATCACCTGCTCATATTCCTGCGGTGTGAGGTCGTTATAAAAATAAAATACCGGATTAACCTTTTTGCCGTTGAGCCACACCTCATAATGGCAATGCGGACCCGAGGCCAATCCCGTGGAGCCCACGTAGCCTATCAGTTCTCCTCGTTTTATCTTTTGGCCGCTACGCACCTTCACGGCACTCATGTGGCCATAGAGCGTCTTGTAGCCATAGCCGTGATTGATAACCACGCAGATGCCATATCCACTCAGAGAGGCATCTCCCCTGCCGGCCGTCTCGACCTTTCCGTCGCCAGTGGCATAGATTGGAGTCCCCTTCTTGGCAGAGATGTCAACCCCAGTATGCTGACGGCGGTAGTGAAGTATGGGATGGTAACGTGTCCCGAAGCCGGAAATGATTTTGCAGCTACGTTTGTCGAGCGGCATGATGGCAGGAATGCTCTCCTGACGTTCTTTCTTGGTACTGGCCATCTTGTAGACTTCGTCAAATGACTTCGACTGCACATACAAACGCTTCGACATTTCGTCGATACGACGCGTCGTCTCCTCTATCAGCTCACTGCCATCGAAATTCTCAAAGTCCATATAATCGCTATAGGAAGGAATACCCGAACGACGAACCTCGTCGCTGATAGGTTCTGCTTCAAGAAGTGTGCGATAAATGCTGTTGTCTCTGCTTTCGAGGTCGGCAAGGACTGCCTCGTTGCGTTTCATGGCCGCTTTCATGTCACGCATCCGATGTTCATACATCGACAACTTGCGTTTCAACTGACGCTCCTTAGGAGAATCAAACACCTGAAATCCAATCACCAAAAGAACTACACCAAGGACCAGACCAAAGGCAACGGAAAAGGAGATTTTCTTCAGTTTGTCCTTGAACGTAATCTTTACCTTCTCGTAGGAGAGAGTATGCGGATTGAACTTATATGTGTGATGACGCTTTTTCAATAGTTATTAAGTACTATTTCTTTAACCTTTGCAAGTCTTTAAGCTTTACGAAACAAATCCATTTAATGTATTGACAAAATCTTCGGCCGAACCTGTGTGATTGACGAAGAAACGTAAAGTCTTGTCGCCTAGGTCAAAGCAGATTTCTCCCACAACATGGGTACGCGACACGCCATAAAGGGTACTTAACGCATCGTTATGATGTCTATGCTTCAATGAAGTATGATGATCGTTGAAGTGTGGGCGAACTGCAAGCGTACTGATGTCGACGACAGAGAACTGAATCGAGACATCCTTCCATTGATACAGGTCGAAATCCACAGAACTGCGTGCAGCAATGAGTCCAATAGGATAGAGATAGTAATGAACCCCAGTATGATCACGTAATATTAGCGAGTCGTAAGGTGACTGGATATAGTCGAAAATACCCGTATCGAAGAATACCTGTTTATATGCCTGAGTGCCGTCATCGCTGAATACCGACCAGATGCGGCGAGACTCCGAAAGACGGCGGAATGCAGTCGTCACCTTTTCCCAACCGGCCAATTTCTCTTCAGTGATTTCCTTAGTTATGTTGATTTGAGCAGACCGTGCATCATGTTCTAAGGTAGCTATACTCGATTTGTAATGCGACATTATGCTCATCAGCATGTTGTTGTAACTACCTTCCATCTTGTCTTTGATAGCCCGCACCACCCGCTGCAACAACTCCTCTTCTCGGGCTAACAGAAGCACATTCTGGTAACTCGAAAGAATTCGGCGCGTCTCGTCATCATCAACGCTGTTGAACTTTTTCTCGACGAGTGCGATTTCTCTGTCAAAATTCGGTTCCTTGCGAAAGAGAAGGGTGAGAAAGTTCTGCTTGGTTCTATTCCGTTCGCTGTTGACAAAGACACGGTAGCTGTGACTGTCAGAACCTCGAGCGAAAAATCCGCTTCCCGGAGTTTTGCCATATACGTAACTACCGGATCTGACGACATCTTCATGACGATTCTGTACACCAAATGTACTGTAGTAGAAATGACGTGACACTGGCAATCGGACGCCTTCGGCGACCGTCATACGTTTATAGGACAAGAGTTTCAATTGGCAATTAGTGATTGGTTATTGCTTGCGATTAGTTTTCGTAGGCTGCGTCGATAGCCTCCATCACAGCCTCCGACATGGTCGGATGCGGATGTATGGAACGAGCCACCTGTTTGGCCGTAAGGCCATTCTGACGTGCCGACACCAAGGCCGCTATCATCTCGGTCACACCCTCGCCGCACAGATGGGCGCCAAGAATCAAGTCGGTCTTCCTGTCGATGACCATCTTCACGAAACCGTCGTTGTTTCCAGCTGCCGTCGCCTTGCCGCTGGCCTTGAAGAAGAACTTGCCGATCCTGACCTCGTATCCAGCTTCAAGAGCCTTCTTTTCGCTCATACCTACACTTGCCACCTCGGGTGACGTATATGTGCATCCAGGGATATTGTCGTAACGGATTTTTTCGGGGTTGTTGCCAGCAATCTTTTCAATGCAGCAGACAGCTTCAGCGCTGGCCACATGTGCAAGAGCGGGTCCGTGGACTATGTCACCGATAGCGTAATAGCCCTCGACATTGGTACGATACCAGTCGTCGACCACCACCTTGCCACGTTCGACAGCGATGCCGGTTTCTTCCAGTCCCATACCTTCCACGTTGGTGCTGATGCCGACAGCAGACAGGACAACATCGCAATCCACCAACACCTCGGCACCTTTCTTATCCTTGATATGGACGTGGCACACATCGCCTTCCACATCTACCTTCTCAACCGATGCACCGGTCATCACCTTCATGCCTATTTTCTTGAAACTGCGTGCCACATTTGCACTCACGTCTTCATCCTCATTCGGAACGACGTTAGGCATAAACTCAACCAATGTCACCTCAACTCCAATGCTTTGATAGAAAAAGGCAAATTCACTGCCTATAGCACCGCTACCAACAACAACCATCGACTTGGGCTTGAATGGCAATGTCATGGCCTCACGGTAGCCGATGATATGTCTGCCATCTTGAGGCAAGTTTGGCAGTTGGCGTGAACGGGCACCGGTGGCTATGACTATGTGTTTCGCCTCATATTCGTTGACAGTGCCTTCGGCATCAGTCACCTGCACCTTGTGGCAGGGTTGCACTTTGGCAGTACCCATAATCACATCCACGTTGTTCTTCTTCAGCAAGAACTGGACACCTTTGCTCATTGTATCGGCAACACCACGCGAACGCTGCACAATGGCTGCAAGGTCAGCTTCAGCATTTCCTACAGTGACACCGTACGAAGCAGCATGCATGGCGTAGTTGTACACCTGAGCACTCTTCAAAAGAGCCTTCGTGGGAATACAACCCCAGTTCAGGCAGATACCACCAACATTCTCCCGCTCTATCACAGCGGTCTTGAATCCTCTTTGGGAAGCCTTGACAGCCGCCACATAACCGCCGGGACCGCTGCCGATTACAATAACATCGTAATTCATAATATTATATATTCTATATTTTATATCATATTAAATTGCAAAAATAGCACAAATCATCGAACTGACCAAATTTATTTTGCCGTTCAATCTATTTTCGCTACTTTTGCATTCCTTAATCAGACTCAAGATTACGCACGCAACAAACTACATATCAGAGTATTGACATAAGCATCTATTTTCTTAAACACCCCCACGCCCTGTCAACAACCGAAATGTTAGATACCATTCACACAATTTTTCAGACTGCTTTGTCGTTATCTGTTTAATTCGACATGATTCCGACAATCAGCAAACAATTCCATAACAAAACATCACACGTCTTTAATCTTTAAACTTTACCATGAACATTACAAAACGGTTATTTATTCTCTTAGTTTTGGCAATGCCTATAGTTGCTGAAGCACAAAGCAACTACAACATTTCATTTACTTCAAATGGCATTGACGGTAAGACATACTATATTGCACGCCATTTCCGCGACACCTTCATCATCCTTGACTCTGCCACAGCCAGCGGCAACACGGTGACATTTAGCGGTCCCGCAAAAAAACTGGACATAGGCGTCTACGGACTCACCGCGGACAAGAAGAAAAATATGTTCGACTTTGTAATCGACGATAGCCGGAACTTCACCATCACTTTCGACGAGAAATACTCCAATGCCGGAATGAAGGTTAAAGGATCAAAGGCCAATTCTATAATGTACTCATATTTAGCAAAACTGGACTGGGCCCACGAACGGTCGAAACAGATAAACGAAAATCGCAAAGACGAAGTCAAGAAAGAATCAGCCCAAAAAGAAATGGATGCCCTAAACAAAGAGATGAAGGACTTCGAAGACAACTACCTGAAAACAAATTCATCCTATCTGTTCACCCACCTTGTGCAGATGTTCTCCAACAACGACGTGCCTGAGGTCATCCCCGCCAGCAGCAACGACACCAACCTGCGCGAATGGCAAGCAAAATACTATCGTTATCACTACTGGGACAAAATCAACTTGACCGACCACTCTCTTATCTACACTCCCCAGCTGTTCGACAAGATGAACTTCTACTTCTTCGGACTGCTATACCGCCAGAACAGCGACACCATCACCAGCTACGCACACCGCGTACTTGACCGCGTGGCGAACGACAGCACGATGTTGCGCTACTTCCTCGATTTCATCACTCCTAAATATGAACGCAGCACCAAGAATATCGGATGGGATCAGGTGTTTGTCAACCTCGTCAACGACTATTACCTCAAGGGCAAATGCCCCTGGGCTTCGAATGCCGATCTGTACAACAAAAGACAGACAGTGGAATTTCTCAGCCAGTCGCTTATCGGCGCTATGGGGAAGGAACTGATAATGGCCGACACCAATCAATCTGAGAATCCCAAGGACTGGATCTCTTCACACGCATTCCCTCAGAAATATGTGATGCTCTGGTTCTGGGATCCCGACTGCAACCACTGCAAGAAGCAGACCGCCGAACTGAAGACTCTCTACGACTCTCTCTCCGCCGCCGGCAACAAAGTGTTTGAAGTGTATGCCGTAGGCTATGAAAGCGACACGAAGAAATGGATTAAGTATGTACGTGACCATAAACTGCCCTTCGTCAACGTCGGAGGTCCTAATGTCAACATCGACTATCAGGAAGCTTACAACGTACATGGAGCACCAACCATGATTCTCCTCAATGCCGACAGGCAAATCATCATGAACAAAACACTGTCGACCAGCATGGTGCTGCCATTCATCGAGAATTATGAACGCGAACATCCGGAACAGGCCAACCGGCAACCGTCAAGATGGCAATTGGAAGGAATCAAAAGGATGAAGATAAACAACCGATAATCACTCGTATTTCATGTATTCCGCACTGACACTTACCCTCTGCCTGACATACTCGTTAGCTGCAACAGGATTTACTTCCGCTGAGTCGCCACAGGTCTTCGACAGGACGGTATATTCGTGCGTCTACAACCCACCATCACTCTACATTGTCATCTCCAAACAAAAACGGAACCTTTACGTGTACGAAGAGCGCTTCAACAACAACGTACTTGTTGCCGCCTACCCTGTCTGTTTGGGTGCCAATACTGGAAACAAACAGAAAAAAGGGGACTTCCGTACGCCAGAAAGCGTTAACGGAGAACCTTTTATCATCAGCGAGATATGCGATGCCTCAAGATGGAAACACGATTTCGACGATGGACGCGGGTCGATACCGGCCTATGGAAAGTGGTTTCTGAGACTTAAAGGCAACTATGTCGGCACAGGGATAGGCATCCACGGAAGTACCGGCAACCACTTCAGCGTCCCCGGACGCGGAAGTGAGGGATGCATCAGACTGCGCGACGACGACATCGAGCATCTGAAAGAGAACTATGCCTATTTGGGTATGAAAGTGTATATCGAACCAGATTAAACAACAATCAATAACATCACAAGTCTTTAACCTTTAAACGTCATAAAAATGAGAAAAAACATTGTAGCAGGAAATTGGAAAATGAACAAGAAATTCGACGAAGCCGACGAACTGATCAGCGACCTTGTCGAGAAACTCGAAGAGAAACAACTCGCAGAGAACACTCTGATGATTCTTTGTCCTCCGTTCCCCTATCTCGAGATGTGCGGCGATTATAGCAACGACTCCTACTTCGCTGTCGGAGCACAGAATGTCAACGACAACGACAGCGGTGCATACACCGGCGAAGTGAGTGCCGAGATGCTTGCCTCGATGGAGATTGACTACTGCATCGTCGGACATAGCGAACGTCGTGCCTACTACGGCGAGACCGATACTCTGATAGCCAAGAAAGTCGACCAGCTGCTGAAAAACGATATCAAACCCATCGTATGCTGCGGTGAAGTCCTTGAAGAGCGTGAATCCGGCAAGCAGTTCGAAGTTGTAAAGAAACAGATTACCGACGGCCTCTTCCACCTCGAGGCCGATGCCTTCGCCAATATCATCATTGCATACGAACCCGTTTGGGCTATCGGAACCGGAAAGACCGCCACACCGGAACAGGCTCAGGAAATACATGCTTTCATACGCTCTCTCATAGCTGAACGCTACGGCGACAATGTGGCTCAAGAGACAAGCATTCTGTACGGAGGCAGTTGCAAGCCCTCGAATGCGAAGGAACTGTTTGCAAATCCGGATGTCGACGGTGGTCTTATCGGTGGCGCTTCTCTCAAGGCTCAGGACTTCATGGACATCGCACTGGCTTTCTAAAGGTCGGCAATCAATCAACATTTATCGGTTATTCCGTTGAATTTCGAACAACTCATTGCCCGACGATTCCTTAAGCGCGACAGGCAGAACCTGTCGCGCCCATTGGTTAATATCGCCATCTATACCATCGCTCTTGGCGTGGTGGTGATGATTATGGCCGTATCCATATTGCGCGGATTCCAGAAAGAGATAACCAACAAAGTCGTAGGATTCGGCTCACATATCTCTATTCGCAGCTACGGTTGGGTCAACGATTACGACGAAATACCAGTCCTTGTCTCCGAAAGCGAGATAAAAAGCCTGTACCAACTGCCCAACGTGGCTTCCGTACAGCCTTACTGCTACAAAGGCGGCATGCTGAAGACCGACGACCAAATACAGGGTATCATATTCAAAGGACTGGGCAATGGCTTCGACAGCACCTTTTTTAATGCTAACATCAAAAAAGGGCGTCTGTTCAAGTCTGCCACACCATCCGCTGACGGCGAAAGCCAGCCGTCGAACGAGATAATCATCTCGGAACGTATGGCAGCCAAGATGTTGCTTGATACAGGGATGAAGGCACGTACCTATTTTTGGACCGGCTCGAACTACAGGGCTCGTGCTTTTCAAGTGGTGGGGATATACAACACCGACCTGGCTGAATTCGACGACCATTACATCATAGGTGATATAGGACAGGTGCAGCGACTCAACGGCTGGGTGGACGGCGAGGTGGCCGGCTATGAAGTATTGGTCAACGACTTCGACAAGTTGGATCAAACCCTTGACGCTGTCAAAGACTCAACGAGTCCGGAACTTTCCGTCACCTCCATCCGCGAAGAACAGCCCTCCATGTTCGCATGGCTCGACTTGCTCAATTCCAATATCGTGCTCATTCTCGTCATCATGGGTATTGTTTGTGCCGTATCGGTTGTATCTGCTCTTCTCATAATGATATTTGAAAAGACATCCATGATCGGTCTCCTCAAGACACTCGGCGCCACCACACGCTCCATACGACGTATCTTTATCTTCAAGGCTACCACCATTGTAGGGGAAGGACTTCTCATTGGCAATGTCGTTGCTCTTATACTTTGCTTCCTGCAATCCACTTTCCACATAGTCCGACTCGACAGCGAGAGTTACTCCATGCCATTTGTTCCGGTCGACATCAACATTTGGTACTTCCTGGCTATCAGTATAGGCACTCTCCTACTCTGTATGGCGGCACTGCTATTGCCTTCGACTTATATTTCTCATATTGACCCAGCAAAATCAATTCGCGTTGAATAACAACACTAAATTCCGCAAACCCCGCAAATGGAAATGGCTCATAATGACCTTCACTGTCACGATGGGGTTTGTCTCGTTGTGGCTTATCTACAATTTTGCACAACAGATACGCGACTCGGAACAGGCAAAAGTGAAACTGTGGGCCTCCGCTATCAGCCAGAAGGCTCAACTGATGTCGTCGACAGAGACTTTCTTCAACGAAGTGGACATCGACGAACGCCGGAAAGTGAAGCTTTATATTGACGTGCTTGAGTCGTTCAACAAAAGAGACCTCAGCACCGACGCCGAGTTTTATCTCTCTTACGTCTCATACATTGTCGACAGTAGCCGGACACCTTTCATCATCATGGATCACGACTCTGTGATTACCAGCTGCGGAAATGTGATGTCCTCTCCCATGCAAGACAGAGAGCTGATCGGCACCAAAATATCACCCACACTGCTCCAACAGTTCAGTGCCAATCCTCCATTCCACTACTCCATCTGGGGGATACCACTGACACTGCTTTACAAGGAGTCGCAGATATACAGCGATATGCATGCTGTCCTCGACAATCTCAACGTGTCGTTCCTATCTGAGGTGACCAATAATAGCGTCTTCGTTCCCGTAATCGTTGTCGACAGCACTCAATCCATCGTGATGGGATCGGGAAATATAGACCCTGACGAATTCGACACACCCGACAAACTGTCCCGCAAACTGGAACAGATGCGCAACCAGAACGACCCTATCCGTCTGCGACTGGCGAACCACCGTCTGGCATACGTATTCTACGAAGACTCTTCTCTTTTGCAACTGTTGCACTACATCCCGCTGATATACCTCTTCCTCGCCATCATCCTAATACTCGTCTCTTATAACCTGTTTCGTACAGCACGCAGCAACGAAGAGAACCGAGTATGGGTGGGTATGGCGAAAGAGACTGCCCATCAACTGGGAACGCCTATCTCGTCGCTGAGCGGATGGGCCGACTATCTTGACGGAAAAACGCTGGAAGAGCCTTATATCAGTGAAATACGTAAAGACATAGACCGTTTAGACACAATAGCCAGAAGATTCTCGAAGATAGGAAGTGTTCCTGAACTGAAAGACGAGGATGTCTGTGAAGTACTCCGACATACTCTGTCGTATATGGAAAAACGCAGTCCTAAGAAAGTGACATTCGTCACCAATATACCAGACGAACCCGTAGTGGTTCCCCTGAACCGCTATCTCTTTGAATGGGTGATAGAGAATATCTGCAAAAATGCCATCGACGCGATGGAGGGAGTGGGAACTTTCACCACCATTCTGACGAGAAACGACAAGAATATCTTCATCGATCTCTGCGATACTGGCAAAGGGATACCCTCCTCACAGCAGAAACTCATCTTCGAATCGGGTTTTTCCACCAAACAGAGAGGATGGGGATTAGGGTTGTCGCTTGCAAAGCGAATTATAAAGGAATATCACAAAGGGAAGATATTTCTCAAGTACTCGGTTCCGGGACAAGGAAGCATATTCCGTATCGTGTTGTCTGTGAACAGTAATGCCTGAACAATGAGTTGTGATGTGTCACTTCTCACTTGTAGGCAGCTACTTGTTAGCGGTCACCATTCTCCAAACGACTTTTCAGGGCAGAGACGAATACGTTGATGTCTTCCTCTGTGGTATCGAAAGAACACATCCAGCGGACTATGTTTTCGGCCTCGTCCCAGTCGTAGAAGAAATAGTCATTCTGTAATGCCCGCCACACTTTGCCCGGCAGTTGCACAAAGACGCTGTTGACTGTTACGGGGTACATCACACGGACACCGGGGATATCCTTAACCGACTGATACAGCAATTGAGCCATGCGGTTGCTGTGTTCAGCGTTGCGTCGCCAAAGCTCCTTGTCGCCAACCATTGAAAAATAGGCTTCGAACTGAGCAGCCATAAAGCGCATTTTGGAGCAGAGCTGTCCCATCTGTTTGCGGCGATATTTCAGTTCGCGGTCAAGTTCAGGGTTCAGAATCACTGCGGATTCGCCCATCAGCAAACCATTTTTCGTACCTCCGAAGGAGAGGCAATCGACACCCTGGTCGGTAGTCATTTGTTTAAATGTGCAGTTGAGGGCGACAGCGGCATTGGCAAGACGGGCGCCGTCGACATGCAGGAACATTCCGTGACTGTGCGCGAGGTCGGCAAGAGCACGGGTTTCATCGAGAGAGTATAGTGTTCCCAGTTCTGTTGACTGTGCGATAGAGATAGCGTGCGGCTGAGAATGATGCTCGAAGCCAAAACCGTGGAGTTGTGTGTTAACCAATTCGGGGGTCAGTTTGCCGTCTTGTGTGGGCACGGTAAGGAGCTTGCAACCGACGATACGTTGTGGCGCACCGCATTCATCGACATTGATGTGGGCGGTGTCGGCACATACGACGGCGTGATGCGAGCGGCACATAGCATCGATGCAGAGTACATTGGCACCGGTACCGTTGAAGACGAAATAGCTGCTGGCTGATTCACCGAAAATATTTTTGAACAGAAGTGATGCCCGTTGGCACCATTCATCGTCGCCGTATGCGAGAGCGTGTTCTGTATTGGCATCAGCGATTGCTGCCAGAACTTCAGGGCTTACACCCGAATGGTTATCGCTACCGAATCCTCTTTTCATTTCTACATCAACTTTAACTATTACTTATCCATTGTGAAGATGAATTCCTCATTGGTTTTGGTATTGGACATGAATCGTTTGAGCATTTCCATAGCTTCCACGGGGTTGAGGTCGGTGAGTTGGTTGCGGAGGACTTGCATTCTAGAGAGAATGTTTTGCGACACCAAAAGGTCGTCACGTCGAGTGGAAGAGGCTACGATATCGATGGCCGGATAGATGCGTTTGTTGGCCAATCTGCGATCAAGCTGCAACTCCATATTGCCTGTACCTTTGAATTCCTCGAAGATGACGTCGTCCATTTTGGAGCCTGTATCGGTGAGGGCTGTGGCAATAATGGTGAGGGAGCCTCCATTCTCTATTTTTCGAGCAGCTCCAAAGAAACGTTTTGGTTTTTGTAAGGCATTGGCTTCGACGCCGCCCGAGAGGACCTTGCCGCTGGCGGGTTGTACGGTGTTGTAAGCACGAGCTAGACGTGTGATTGAGTCGAGGACGATTACAACATCGTGTTTGCATTCCGTCATACGTTTAGCTTTTTCGAGCACTATATTGGCTATCCTGACATGCCGGTCTGCCGGTTCGTCGAAAGTAGAGGCGATTACTTCAGCCTTGACGCTACGTTGCATATCGGTCACCTCTTCCGGACGTTCGTCGATGAGGAGTACCATGAGGTAGACTTCCGGGTGATTGTATGCGATAGCATTGGCAATTTCTTTCAACAGAGTTGTCTTACCCGTTTTAGGCTGAGCGACAATCAAACCACGTTGTCCTTTTCCGATAGGAGTGAAAAGGTCGATGATGCGCGTCGAGAGTGTCTCCTGAGGGTGACCTGTCAGTTTGAATTTTTCTTCCGGGAAGAGCGGAGTGAGAGCTTCGAAAGGGACTCTATCACGTATCGCTTCCGGTGTAAGACCGTTGATTTTGTGGACCTTTACCAGAGGAAAATATTTTTCCATATCGCGAGGAGGCCGGATACTGCATTCCACCGTATCGCCGGGTTTCAATCCAAAATTCCTGATTTGCTGTTGCGAAACGAATACATCGTCAGGTGACGAGAGATAATTATAGTCGGATGAACGCAGGAATCCGGAACCGTCAGAGGAGAGTTCAAGAACGCCCTCAGCATCGACAAATCCTTCCAGTTCGAAGGGAAACTCAAAACGATGATTAGTTTTTGGGTTGTTTTGATGTTTTGGTTTTGGGTTGTTGGGTTGATTGGATGGTACTTCCACTGCACCGCTCTGAACCCCTGCCGGTTCCTGAGCCTCACTCCTGGTCTCATCAAGGGGCTTCCCCTTAACCTCGTCCTGAATGACGGGGATTTTTTTTGTATTTTCGGAGTTTTTATTTTTGCGATTACGTTTCTTCTTTTGTTTTGAAGGACTTTCCACCTGTCCTTGAGCCTCCTCTGATTCAAAGGTCTCCCTTCCAACCTCCTGTGACTCATCCTTAGCCTCATCTTGAACATGAGAAAGGTTGGATGATGTCTCCAAGGACTCTTGAACACTCACCGTCTCAGAAGTCTCCTCATTAGCCTTCTCCTGGAAAATAGGAATGTTGGTTGTATCTTTCATTTGATCACGAGACTCCTCCGGTTGAATTTTGCTGCGGTTCTGCAGGAATACCTGCGGGGTCAACAATTCTGGTATTTCAGGTACCACCGGAATCTCGAGGTCACCAATATTGAAATCTCCGCTGTTTTGTTCAGACAACTGAGGTTCAATAGGTTCATTAGCTCCTTTCGATTCTTTTTGTTCTTTTAATTCTTTAGGTGGATTTTTTTTGGCCATTTTTGCCACGTTAGCCTTGTGTTTTTTGAGATTCGACTCAGCGACAGGGATAGGTTTTATCCTAGTACGACGTGGTTTGTTGGATGTCTGTTCTTCGGCATGTTGAATCTCTTGTTGCGAAGGGTTGTTTGCCTGAAAATCTAGGATTTTATAGACTAGCTCTTGAGCATCCAGATTTTTGTAACGAGAGATACCTAGTTCTTTTGCGATATCCATAAGCTCTATATGAGCTTTTGCGGATAGTTCCGATTTATTGTACATTCAATAAGATTTGAGATTTCAATTAAAGCCTGATTTTGATTTTTCCATAAAAAAAGGAGAAAGGAAAATCAATTCAAATTGATAATTGTCAACTAAATAGAAAATGATTTTGACATATTTATCAAGGAATATGTCAATGCAAAGATATGAAATAAATCTTTTTTGCCAAAAAAATTTTGTCAAGATAATTAAAAAGTGTACTTTTGAAAATCGAATCGAAAGTCCCCACAGAGGAGAAATTAATTCACAATTAATTAATACAAAACAGTTTACAACAGAGAAATCAATATAATTTATAATTAAAAAAAAGAAATATCATGAACATTCCCGAAAATCTGAAGTATACCCAAGATGACGAATGGGTAAGAATGGATGGTGACATTGCTGTTGTTGGAATCACCGACTATGCACAACACGAACTGGGCGACATAGTTTTTGTTGATGTTGACTGTGAAGGCGACACTATTGATGCGGGGTCTCCGTTTGGTTCGATTGAAGCTGTGAAGACCGTTGCCGACCTGCTCATGCCGTGTACCGGTGAAGTTGTTGAGTTCAACGCTGCACTTGATGATGCCTCATCGATTAACAACGACCCCTACGGCGAAGGCTGGATAATCAAGTTCAAACCTGCCAACGCCGGCGATATCGACGCACTGCTTGATGCTGCTGCTTACAAGGCAAAGATTGGTGCATAATTGCACGTCTGTACCATTAAAAAAAGGGTTCCCAATCGGGAGCCCTTTTTTATGGCTTATTTATAGGCCTGTGATTAGTCGACGATGACGTTCCAGTTGTGTATGTCGTCAGCTTCGCCTAGTTGGATAGCACGCAGATGTTCATAGAGTTTGGTGCTGATGGGGCCTGGTTTCTTGCCGAATTGATAGCTTTTTCCTGCTTCAGGATCATCAATGCGTTCGATGGGGCTGATGACGGCAGCAGTGCCGCAGGCACCGGCTTCCTGGCAGTCGGCGAGTTCTTCGACAGCGATGGGGCGGCGTTCGACCTTGATGCCCATATCTTCAGCCAACTGCATGAGGCTTTTGTTGGTGATAGAAGGCAGAATGGATGTTGACTTAGGAGTGATGTAGACACCGTCTTTGATGGCGAAGAAGTTGGCTGCACCAGCCTCGTCGACATATTTTTTCTCTTTTGCATCGAGGTAAAATTCGCAGGCGTACTGTCCACCGTGGCAGGCCTCTACGTGAGCTTTGAGGGATGCCGCGTAGTTGCCGCCGACCTTATAGATACCGGTACCGAGAGGTGCCGAGCGGTCGTATTTGCGGGTGATAACGTATGGATTAGCCTGGAATCCGCCCTTGAAGTAAGGTCCAACGGGAGTGACGAAGATGAGGAAGAGATATTCGTTGGCGGGTTTGACGCCGACGGTGATACCGGTACCAATCATGAGAGGCCTGAGATATAGGCTGGCGCCGGTACCATAAGGAGGTATGAAGCGTTCATTCATTTTGACAACTTTCTTGCACATCTCGATGAAGCGCTCTGTAGGCATTTCAGGCATCATGATGCCTCGGCTGGTGCTTTGCATACGAGCTGCATTCTCGTCGGGGCGGAACATACGGATTTTACCGTCTTTGCAGCGATAGGCTTTGAGACCTTCGAAGGACTCTTGACCATAGTGTAGGCTCGAAGCAGCCATGTGGATATTGATGGTTTCTTCGGATGAGACTTCGATTTCGCCCCATTTTCCGTCGCGATACCAGCAGCGAACATTATAATCCGTTTTCACATAACCAAACGGAAGGTTTTCCCAATCTATATTCATATTGTTTTAGAATTTTATATTTATATGTGTTCTGTAAATTGTAATTCTACTCTTCGGGTTTCCAAACGGGTTGAAGGTTCCGATCGCCGTAAGCGTCATCTATTTTGCCGATAGTGGGCCAGTACTTGTCGTCGTGATCTTGCGGGAAAGCGGCGACTTTGCGCGAATAGGGGTAGTTCCATTCGTCGTTGCAGACCACCTGCATAGTGTGAGGAGCGTTGGCGATGGGGTTGTTGTGTTCATCGTACTTACCAGTCATGATGTCGTCTATTTCCTGTCGGATGCTAATCATAGCGTCGCAGAAGCGGTCGAGTTCGCTGAGCGGTTCGCTTTCAGTAGGTTCAACCATGAGGGTATTGTGTACCGGGAAGGCTACGGTTGGAGCATGGAAACCATAGTCGTCGAGACGACGGGCGATATCGCCTACACTGACCTTGAGGCTGAACTCGCTGAAGTCGACAATCATCTCGTGACCGCACATGCCGTTGCGGTTTGTGTATAGAATCTTATAGTATTTCTGCAGACGGGCACGGAGGTAGTTGGCGTTAAGGATGGCGTGTCGGGAGGCTTCAGTGAGACCATTGCCACCGAGCATGAGGAGATAGCCATAGGTGATGGGGAAGAGAAGGGCGTTGCCGAAGGGAGCAGCAGCCATTGCATTGCCTTTGTTGCCGCCAACGTTGTAGACGCAGTGTTTCGGCAGGAAATCGAGGAGTTTTTGAGAGACAGCGATAGGGCCGACACCTGCGCCGCCACCACCATGAGGTCCCGCGAAGGTTTTGTGTAGGTTGAGGTGGCATACGTCAGCACCCATACGTCCCGGGGAAGTGATGCCAACCTGAGCATTCATGTTGGCACCGTCCATATAGACGAGTCCGCCGGCATTGTGAATAATGTCAACTATTTCAAGAATGCCCTCTTCGAATGCACCGTGCGTTGAAGGATAGGTAATCATGATGCAGGAAAGCGAGTCCTTATACTGCTCTACTTTAATTTTGAGGTCATCTATATCCACGTCGCCTTTGTCGTTGCATTTGACAACGACGACTGTCATACCTGCCTTGGCAGCCGATGCGGGGTTGGTGCCGTGAGCCGATGCCGGGATGAGACAGACATTGCGATGCGGATTGCCGTTATCGATGTGGTAATTGCGGATAACAGTGAGTCCACTGTATTCGCCTGCAGAACCAGAGTTAGGTTGCAGTGAGACACCAGCAAAGCCGGTGATGACAGCGAGCATCTCTTCCATTTCCTTTATCATCTGGAGAGAGCCTTCAGCTTGGTCGGCGGGGGCGAAGGGATGCACATTAGCGAAGCGACTCCAGCTGAGAGGTAGCATTTCGGCTGCGGCGTTAAGTTTCATGGTGCAGCTGCCGAGCGGAATCATAGCGCGGTTGAGGCTAAGATCCTTGACTTCCAGTTTCTTCATATAACGCATCATTTCCGTCTCACTGTGATATTTATTGAAAACACTATGAGTCAGGTACTTGCTTATACGCAGTAGATTGTCGGGAATATCATTGAAAGAGGTGCAGCAACTGTTGCCGTTACACTGCAGAAGTTGAGGTTGTTTGCCAGCGGCTGTAGCGAGGATGGTAATGATGTTATTGATATCGTCCTTCGAGGTAGTCTCGTCGATGCTTATGCCGATGCATTCGTCGCAGATGTAGCGGAAATTGATGCATGCAGCTTCAGCAGCCTGGCGTATTTGTGATGTAGGCACCGGGCATTGAAGTGCAAGGGTATCAAAGAAAACACGGTTATGTTGTTTGTAGCCGTATTTTTCGAGTTCGTTGGCCAATGTTGCGGCCATGGCGTGGATATTTGCTGCGATATTGTAGATACCTTTCGGTCCATGCCAGGCGGCATAGAATCCGCTCATGATAGCCTGGAGAGCCGAAGCAGTGCAGATGTTGGAGGTGGCTTTTTCACGTTTGATATGTTGTTCACGCATACCCAAAGCCATACGGAGAGCTGGATTGCCTTTGACATCGACGCTCCAGCCGATGATACGTCCGGGGAAGCTGCGTTTGAAAGCCTCAGTGACGGCGAAGAAGCCGGCGTGCGGACCGCCAAATCCCATAGGCAGACCGAAGCGTTGGTTCGAACCGAAGGCAGCATCGGCATTCATCTCGCCAGGAGTTTTGAGGAGAGCGAGAGCCATAAGGTCGGTAGCCATACCGACAAAGATGCCGAGTTGATGGGCATTATTTATGAAGTCGGTATAGTCAGCGACCTCTCCAAACTGATTGGGGTATTGTATGATAGCGCCGAAGAAAGAGTTGTCGAGTTGGATACTGTCCGGTTTACCGGTGACGATTTCGATACCGCGAGGGGCGGCGTTGGTATGCATGACGTCGAGGGTTTGCGGGAAGATGCGGTCGTCAACGAATATTTTATGAACGTTATCTTTTTGTTGGTTGCGGCTACGGCTGTTGAAGAACATAATCATACATTCGCCGGCGGCGGTAGCCTCATCAAGGAGTGATGCATTTGCAAGAGGCAGACCTGTCATATCGGAGACCATGGTCTGATAGGTCATAAGAGCTTCGAGACGGCCCTGACTGATTTCGGTCTGGTAGGGAGTGTATGCGGTGTACCAGCCGGCGTTTTCGAATACGTTGCGTTGAATTACAGCCGGAGTGATAGTGCCGTAGTAGCCCATGCCGATGAAAGACTTGAAGGGTTTGTTTTTCTGAGCAAGGGAGCGGCAACGGTTAAGGAATTCGTATTCGTTGATACCATCGGGTATTGGCATAGGATTGTCAAGGCGAATAGCTTTAGGGACGGCTTTATCGATGAGGTCGTCGAGAGAAGAGACGCCTATAGTTTGGAGCATTTTTTGAGTGTCGTCCGTGTTGGAAACGCCGTTGTGACGAGGGGTGAAATTATTGGTTATCATCGTAAATATTAATTAATTATTATTTTTATCCAGCAAATGAAAAAGTGTACAAATATACACATTATTTTGAAAGTATATGAAATGGGGAGCAAAAAGAAAAAAATTATGAAAAGAGAGCCACGAGGGTTTCGTATTTTTCTTGTTGTCCGCTGTTTTGTGTTGGTTCCCCTACCCTTTTTCCGTAGTCATAGATTTGCTCAAAGGAGAGTTTACCTTCTTCAAATTCTCTACCGATTCCGCTGTCGAAGGAGGAATAGCGAGACTTTTTCATGTTAACGATGTCGCTGTTCTGAATCAGGTCGGCAGCCGAGAGGAGGGCTCTGGCCATTGCATCCATACCACTGATATGTGCTACAAAAAGGTCTTCGAGGTCAGTGGAATTACGACGGAGTTTTGCATCGAAGTTGGTGCCGCCGGTGGTGAAACCGCCGCCTCTGATGATTTCAAGCCAAGCTTG
>FLNY01004083.1_pt1 | contig 26051 bp, 26 predicted proteins | sample 1140381 | NCBI WGS metagenome assembly FLNY01 (sample SAMEA3878172, study PRJEB12797) | bioreactor metagenome | biome: Moose rumen | place: Sweden | collected 2011-10
GAACGGTAATTAGCGGTTTGCAGCAGTTCGTAAATTTTGTTTTTCAGAAGTTCGTCATCCCTTTGACCTGCCAGTTCTTCTGCCTTTTTCAGGTATTCAATGGCTTCATCTTTCTTTTTCAGTTCATCGTAGTTAATGGCTCCAAGATAATAGTAAGCAGTGGCCAGACGATTCTTTTCATTGCTTTTCTCGTAATAATCCGCACTGTATCTGATGCGTGAGTCGTCTGCAAACGGGTAATACAGTTTATAGTCTGCCATTGTCAAGAGCAGATTATACAAAGCCTTCTCCTTATCTTCCTGAAGCAGCGAGAAAGGAATCTCATACAGCAGTGCCCTTGCGCTATCGGGATTTTCCTCAATGACCGTTTCCACCTCAGCCAACTGATGCTGATAACTCGACGGTGGAGAGCATGCCAAAATGGCGATGCCAAAAAATAAATAGTAAAAAAGCCGTTTCATACGTTATGATTGTTTTACTGCAAAATTACAAAACTAAAAAAGAAAAACAAGAAATAGTCTCATTTTTTATCATTTCTTAAATTTGCAGCATGCGAAAAGCGTCTCATTTTGACATCGAAAAACATCAATTTTTCGCTCGTACATTATTGGCGATCAGAAAGTTAAATGAAATTTTAACAATGAGACGCACCCCAAAATTTCTTTCCAAAAAGTTTGGAACTTATCGAACTTGTTCTTAACTTTGCTGCAACAAAACCAATTAAAAGTATTAATTTATGCGTGCCAATTTTCTAAAACTCTTGTTCCTGTTGTGCACCATGACTTACTGCACATCAATTTGTAGGGCAGATGGGATTCCCGTAGTTACCGTACCAAATGACAATGGTAATGAGCAGCCTCATCGTGCTCCAATTAATCAAGACGTGTATGCTGTCTTTGACAAGACAACCTACACACTCTCTCTCATGGTTTCTCCTGACGTGGAAGTCTCCACCGTTGAGATTTACAAGGATGGCAGTCTGATCATCACAGACGATGTCCCCACCTTATATTATTTATTGTCATCTTATGGCAGTGGGGCATACACCATCCAACTCTATGCTGGCGATGGCACGACCTATACAGGGAACTTCTCTTATTAATATCAATAGTTAATCAAAAGGAGTATTTATCATGAAACGCAAATTCTATGTTGTCCTATCTGTTATGATAGGCTTTGCCGCCTGTACAAGTGATGAGTTACAGGAGGCTGTCACCAATGACGGCATCCCTCAGGCTCAGCAGTACGATCCTAATCGTCGCAGTTTCGCTGAGGTGGCAGAAATCGCCCAGAACTCCATCAGCATGCTGGAGAGCGACAAGGCGGAGACTCGAAGCATGGCTCCTGCCCGCAGACTGAACCTCGCCAGTGGCATTAAGGCTTTCCGCCAGGCAGGTACTCGTGCAGAAGGCTCAACAGCCGACAACGACACACTGCTCTACGTGTTTAACTTTGCCGATGATCAAGGCTTCGCCGTCGTGTCGGCCAGTCGCCATACGGATGGACTGATCGCTGTAGTTGAAGAAGGCAGTTACGACCCAGCCGTACCAACAGGCAACCCCGGCTTCGATACCTATATGAACATGGCGAAGGCATACGTGGCCTATAAGGACAGAACGGAGGCAGTAAGTGAGCCCGCAGACACCAGAGGCGTAACGGCAAATCCTATTTATCAGCATGTCTATGACACCATTTATTATCAGAACATTGCCCCGAAGGTAACGGTCAAGTGGGGGCAACGAATGACTATGGGTCAATTTTGTCCGAATGGAATTGCAGGATGTGACAATACTGCAGCAGCCCAAATCATGAGTTATTATGGATATCCGTCTGGACATGCCTTGACATTTTCAGGGAGGGATACGGATTATACTTCCTTCAACTGGTCATACATGCGTGCTCGAATTTATGCTGATAAGGATAGTAACTGGGATACTTATGACAAACAAATAGGAAGACTTGCCCGGCAATTGGGCGAACATTCAGGATCCACATATCACACGGACGGGTCAGGAACTTCTACATCTTTTTCAACTATGAGGAATGTCATGGTTTCATGGGGCTACAGCGTTGGCAGCATAACGACCTATAATTATAGTAACTCAGATGCGGGTTACCCCTTAGGTACTTTGCTGGCAGCGAACAAACTAATTTTTATGCGTGGTGAGAATAGTGACAATGAAGGTCATGGCTGGATTATTGATGGCTGTAAATATGTGAAGGCCTTGGAACGTATTAAGGTATCCTATGATAATGGAGTCACTTGGAGCGTATTTCAGGAAATGGCCACCTATAGGACATGCCATAATCATATCAATTGGGGCTGGAATGGAAAAGGAAATGGGTATTTCCACAGTTGGATTTTAAATGCATTTAATGCCATAAGTTATGATTCCAATTATTATCCTTTTAACAATTATGGACAAAACCATAATTACTACAATAATGTAAAGTATTTCGCAGTGTGGCACTAAAAGCGTTAATAAATCATAAGAAATTGAATTTCCGTGCAAGGTTTATGTAACTATTCAGTTATACTAATAGAGAGCAAGAAAAAAGTATTATTAAATTTATTAAATAATGAGTTATGAAAAAGAATAATATATTTGCATTGGTTTGTGCAGTCGTGTTTGTTTTTGCTGTTTCTGCTTGCAGCAGTGATAATGATGACATCGGTTACGATACCGAACCTTATTTGGGTGACCCTATTCCGATCAATCATCTTAAAGATGTATCTGACTTGTTGGGAACTGCCCATTATGATCTCTGCGTGAACAACTGGTATATGCTGGATAAAGATGATAATCGCTATTATTTGTTTAGCCACCAACTGGTTCCTTATGACTCTTTAAAAACGGAGAAAATATTGGTTGAGGATGCTGTCCTAAGATTTAGTGGTGAAATTTATGAAACAAACCCGATATGGATGGAATCAGTTAATGAGTGGCTGAAATGGGCAAGTGTCAATGTCGTAGAGTACAATTACCCCAAAGAGTGGCTGCAAAGCAATGAAAATGTGTTTTGCTTAATGTGGCCTTGTACCCTTGAGCGAGTTGAATAGCCATCAGCATAATTAGAATTCGTTTTTTTGGAACTCTTTTCCCTTCAGCCGAGGTCTAAACGGCTGTTCCTCAGCAACCTTGGCTGAAGGGTGTGCACAACGGTGCCTGACCCCGTTGTGCACATTGAGTGAATGGAAGTAAAATAGGGCAAGGGGCTGATGATAGAGGATTATATGGCTGCAAACAGATCAGCCATGGTCACCACTGCGTCAATTTTGTCCGAATAGAGATTTTGCTTCAGCCCATAGGTGGTAATGAGCACAGTGTGAAGAGCCTCTTTTGCCTTGGTAAAATGTGCAAATGTAGCATTACGCTCCCGCAAATGCTGTTCATACTTTTCAGTCAAGACAAACTCCGACTGGCAATACTTCATTTCGCACATGTCAATCACATGATCGCCACGGCAGAGCAGCAAGTCAATCTGTATGCCAGGCCATTCTGTACCGTCTTTATCGACCTGTTTGGGTGATGACCATGAGCACACATTGGTGAGCACTCCCTTGATACTCAATGCACCACGTATCTGACTGATATGGTGCAAACAGACTTGTTCGAAGGCATAACCAGCCCAGGAATTGCAGGTACTCTCCTTGATGTTCGACCAATAATGCTCATCAAGCCCTGTGCGATTGCCGATAAATCTCAGGTAGAAAAGCGAGTAGAGATCGGTCAGTTGATAGATACTGCCCTTTTCCTTTTTCGCAAAAGGTGTGTATTTGCGTATGAAGTCACATTTGCATAGGTTGTCCAGAACTTCCGTCAGACTCCCGCCGTTCTCTGTTTTCATGGCTCCCTTAATCTCCATGAGAGTCAGACCTTTATTCTTTGTTGCAACCGCCTCTACCACCTGTCGGTAAATGGTTGACGACTTGAACAAAGAGCGAAACAAGAAATCGTATTCAGTTTGCAAAGGAGCCTTCTCGCGGAAAAGCAGATTGTCGATATTCTGGCTGAAAGGAAGCCCTTTCTCCAGCATGTCAAGATAGTAAGGTATGCCGCCCATAATCATATAGGCCTCTAATATCTGATAGCGGTTCCACACTATCCCCTTGCGTAGTTTTAAGAATTGTTCTACTTCGAACAACGAGAATGGTGCTACATAGATTGAACGGGATGAACGACCATATAGTCCGCCCTTGTTGCCTACAACATTGTCGAGCATCCACGATGTGGCTGAACCGCAAACCACCAATTTCAGTCCGTCGCAGGTGGAGCCCCATGTGTTCCAGAAATAACTGAAAGCGGCCAGGAATTTTGATTTGGGTGTATCCATCCAAGGCAGTTCATCGAGGAACACCACAATACGCTTCTTCTTCAGTCCTTGTAGATATTCCTTCAATTGTGCAAAGGCTTCGAACCAGCCTTTGGGCATGGGTCTTGGCTCATTGCTGTATTGGGAGAGCGCATCTCTGAACAAAGCCAACTGGGTTTTCATTGGGGTCTCGAAACTGCCAGTGAAAAAGAAGTCGAACTTCTCGTCGAAGAAATACTTGACTAGATAAGTCTTTCCAACGCGCCTACGGCCATAGACTGCTATCAGACGCGCCTCTTCCTCTTCGCAGATATTCTTTAGGATATGCTGCTCATACTTCCTGCCAATGATACGATTATCTTCACTCATATTGTATGTATTGCTATTATCGACCGCAAAGATAAGAAAATCTTTTGAAACATGCAAGTATTCTTCGGCCAAATCTCAAAAATTTTAGCACATTTGGCCGAAGAATAACTTATTTCTCGGCCAAATCTTCATAATTTTGACACATTTGGCCAGAGAATAACATTATTACGGTTCTACTGCTTCGCTCTGCGAAGAACCGTCCTTTGTCTTTTCGTACGCGGGCAGACTTCGGGCAGTGCGCGGGCGAACTTCGGCCCATTCGCGATGCCGTTTGCCCAATAAGTACCGCCGTTTGCAGAATACTCGGTGCCGTATGAAAAATTGGTGGCGCCGCTTGGGAAATACTCGCCACGAATTTTCCAAAAGTCGGTGCGTATTTGGCTGTCTTGGGCATGGTCTGGACGATAAAAACCGTCACGGCACAAACTTTTAGATACGCCACAAGAGAAGTGCCCATCTGGTGCTACCCTCCGAAGAACCCCTTCAGCCGAGACTGCTGGAGATCAGCACTTTAAGCCTCTACTGAAGGGATGTTGTGCATCAGACGACTAGGCAGACTAGTCGAGATAGCCCTTGTAGTAGGTCTCCAGATACTCCTTCAAGGCGACGTGCCAGTCGCGCATGGCGCTGACGCCGCGGAGGTTGAGTTTGCGGGTCCAGAGGCGCTCGGAGGCAGGACGGTCGGCGAAGTACTCCTTGGCGAAATATTCCGAGGTGACCACGTTGATCTTCACCTCCTGCTCCAGTCCGAGGATCCTGAGCATCTCCTGGCAGACCTCCAGGCGGCTGGTCTGACCACCGCAGACGCAGTTGTAGAGTCCCCAGTACTCCTTCTGGATCAGGTTCTTCACCGTGCGGGCGAAGTCCTGCGTATAGGTGGGCGTGCCGTCTTTGTCATTGACAATGAAGAGTTCCTTCTTGCCATCCTTCAGTTGCTTCATGATCTTCTGGATGAACTTCTTGTCCTTCGAAGGTCCGGAGCCCATCATCCAGCCGGCGCGGCAGACGAGGTAGCGGAAAGCGTTCTCCACCACGAAGCGCTCACCCATATACTTCGAGCGGGCATAGACACCCAGGGGATTGGGCTGATCCCAGTCGTCGTAGAGCGGCTTCTTGCCGTCGAAGATACCTGCCGTGCTGATATAGAGCAGGGGGATGTTCAGTGAGTTGGCGATATAGACGGCGTTCTCCACGCAGAGGGTGTTGGTGAGATACACCTCGTCGGCATTCTGCTCGCACCACTCCAGGTCGGTATAGGCGCCAAGGTGGAAGAGGTAGTCGGGCTGGAACTCCTCCACGTCCTTGCGATAGGCATCGTAGTCGCGGAAGTCGAGGAACGAGAGCCACGGGGCGTTCACGTCCTTATCCGTACACTTGATGATGTAGTCATCCTTGAACTGCTCGTGGAAAGCCTCTCCGAGCATGCCGCCACAACCGGCGATATAAATCTTTTTCTTTTGCATGATATGATGTTTTTATCTTAACTCCAAATGAGTCGGTCAGTCCGCCAGCAGGCGCTTGGCAAAGTAGCGCACAGGATACCAGACGGCGAGGAAGCCGACGACGAGAACGGTGACGAAGATGAGCACGATATCCTCGGGATGCACGCTGACGGGATAGGCGCTGACCACGAACGAGCCGCTGGTGGAGCCCAGTGCCACGAGGCCGAACTGCTGCTGGAGCCAGCAGAGCAGCAGGCCGAGCAGGATGCCCAGCACGGCACCGATGGCGGAGATGAGGCGGCCCTCGAAGAGGAACACGCGCGTGATCTGCTTGTCGCTGGCGCCGAGGTTACGGAGGGTCACCACGTCGTCCTTCTTGTCGATGATCAGCATCGAGAGCGAGCCGATGATGTTGAAGCAGGCCACCATGAGGATGAACGTGAGGAAGATGTAGGCGATGAACTTCTCGATCTTCATGATCTTGAAGGTGTCGTCCTGCTGTTCGAAGCGATCCTTCACGACGAAGCGGTCGCCACAGAGCGTCTTGATCTCCGACTTCACGGCCTCGAAGTTACTGCCGGGCTTCAGCCTCAGTTCGAGGGAGGAGAGCATGCCCTGCTGGTCGAAGATGCGACGGGCAAAGGCGATGCTGGTGATGATATAGTCCTTGTCGTACTTCGCCTGCTTCACGTTGAAGAGCACGCCCGGCGAGTAGAGTTCGTCTTCCTCGAAGGCATCGGTGGGATTCGCCATGTCCAGTTGTCCTTCGCGACGGGGGGCATAGATCTTCAGGGGGCGCTCGTAGGCGTAGCCCGTGGCCAGTTGCTCGGCCAGGCGGATGCCGAGGATGCCGTAGTGCATATCGGCGGCATGCAGACTGAACTCCCCGTCGCCGATCAGGATCTCACCGATATGGGTGAGTTTGTCGAAGTTATCCTCGACGCCCTTCACCACCACCATCGCCTGATGGCCCCTGTAGATGGCCAGGGCCTGATCCTCAACGCACTCCGTGGCCACCTCGATCTGAGGCAACTGGCGTATCTGCGTGAGGATGGGGTCGTCGGCAGCCACCGTCTTACCCTTCAGGGGGACCACCTTCAACTGCGGGTCGAAGGAGGTGAAGAAGGAGGCCACCAGGTCGTGGAAGCCGTTGAACACGCTCAGCGTCACCACCAGGGCCATCGTGGCAACGGCCACTCCGATGACGGAGATGCCGCTGATGACATTGATGGCGTGGGTGGATTTCTTCGAGAAGAGATAGCGCCGTGCGATGAAAAAGGGGAAGTTCATTTCTTCAACAGTTCGTCGATGCGTTCGATATAGTCCAGGCTGTCGTCGATGAAGAAGCGCAACTCGGGGATGATGCGCAACTGGTTACGTACGCGCGTACCTAATTCATACCTAACAGACTTATTGTTCGCATTGATGTTGGCCAGGATCTCCTCGCCCTTCTCCGAGGGGAAGATGCTGAGGTAGGCCGTGCAGATGCTGAGGTCGGGCGACACCTTGGTACGGGTGACGCTGACCATCGTGCCGTGCATGGCCCGTGTCTGTTCCTGGAAGATCAGCGAGAGTTCCTTCTGGAGCAGTCGCGCTATTTTGTTCAGTCTTGTCTCTTGCATAATATCACTCTTTACTCTTAGTTCTTAACTCTTTCTAATAAGTGTGAGCCCGTCGCGCAGGGGGAGGATCACCTGTTCCGCCCTGTCGTCGTGGGCCACATAGTCGTTGAACGCCTCGATGCCCTGCGTCTGCTGGTCGTGGTCGTAGGCATGATCCACGACGTGGCCGTCCCAGAGCGTGTTGTCGGCGAGGATAAAGCCGCCGGGCCTGAGGATACGCATCACCATCTCGTAGGTCTCGCGGTAGGTGCGCTTGTCGCCGTCGATGAAGGCCATGTCGAACATGATGCCCAGTCGGGGGGCCTCGGTAAGCGCGTCGCCGATGATGAACTCGATCCTGTCGGCCACGTCGGAGCCCTCTATCCACGGACGGGTGAAATCCTCCATCTCGTCGTTGATCTCGAAGGTGTAGAGGCGCCCGCCGTCGGGAAGTCCCTCAGCCATCGAGATGGCGCTGTAGCCGCTGAACGTGCCGACCTCGAGGATTGTCGTGGGGCGGATCATCTCGACGAGCATCTTCAGCAGCCTCCCTTGCAGATGTCCGCTGGCCATGCGGCCGTGGATGGTACGGACGTTCGTGGCCCGCCAGAGGCGGTAGAGGTAGTCGGGCTCGGGCTCCGTGTGGGCAAGGATGTAGTCGTCGAGCGTCATTTGGCCAGTAAGGCTTCCACGGCCAGACGGTAGGAGTCGAGACCGAAGCCGCAGATGACACCCAGACAGGCGCAGGAGATGAGCGACTTGTGGCGGAACTCCTCGCGCTTATGGACGTTAGAGATATGCACCTCGACGACAGGACAGCGCAGCGAGCGGATGCAATCCTGCAGCGCCACGCTGGTGTGGGTGTAGGCCCCTGCATTGAGCACGATGCCGTCGTAGCCGCCGAAGAAGCCCGTCTCCTGCATCTTGTCGATGAGTTCGCCCTCGACATTGCTCTGATAGTAGTCGATCTCGATGTCGGGGTACTTTGCCCGCAACTGCGGCAGATAACTGTCGAACGACTCCGAGCCGTAGATGCCCGGCTCCCGCTGTCCCAGCAGGTTGAGGTTCGGCCCATTGATAATCTGTATCTTCATCTTTTCGCTTGTATATTACGTAATACGGGTGCAAAGATACGGAAATTTATCTTTGCACCCAAACATTTTACAGATTTTCGCGCAAAATCAGTTGCCTTGGAAGGCTCCGATGAAGAAGATGGCCCCGCTGCTGGCCTCGCGGATGAGATAGACGAAGGGGCGGTCGCAGTGGAAATCAACCTTCTCGGCACGTCCAACCCCAGCATTTGCCGTATCTCCTACCGCAGCCACGGTGACGGCCGATGTTTTCGTGCCCTCCTCGTTGACCTCGATGGCGGCCCTCTGCTTCATCAGGCCCACCCACACCTGACCAGAACGTGCCTCAACCATTTTCAGGAATTCTGCCTTCGTTTTGTCGAACATAGTGGGAGCACCCATGCGGGAGATGGGGTCGATCAGGTCAGTCTCCGTATCTGTGGCAAAACGGGGAATCTTGATATCCACCTCAGGATTCCACATATCAATCAAGTTCTGTTCCCAGGCATCCCCGTCAAGGTTATTGACAACGTCGTCAATGGTCTTCCCTTCGTTGGGCAGGAGCACCATCATGCTCCAACGCTCACCCACGTCGTAAATTTGGCCACTGCCGTAGGGCAAATAGAGCGTGGAATAAATGTCATTCTGACCGTACATGGCATAAGCCTTGCGGTGCATCATCGGCAATTGGCTGGTGGAGCCGTCGGCAGCAGTGAAAGTCTCATTCTTCGTGTCGTTGGCATCGAACTTGTCCTTCCATGTAGCCTTGAAGTAGATGGCATTGATCAACATGATGACGTCTTCAGGCGACAGTTCATTGGGCGAGAGGATGGAGGGGATCATGCCTCGGGTATGGTCGCTGCACCATGAGTTTACTTCGGGCAGAAAGCCCGGGTTGGAGAAGTTCTTAGTGGTCACTGCAGCATCGTAATAGTCCTTCATGTCGCTGCTGAATCCCGAAGCCAGCCGCACGTCCTTGCCGCTGTTGGCAATCACCATGTTAGCGATTTCCAGATTCACGCTGGGATCCACCTCGGGAGCCTCGTTGATGAGTTTCCGGCAGAACTCGTTCACGGCTTTGGCATCGCCACCACCGAAGCCCAGCACGGAGGTGATTTCCTCGGCCGTCTTGCCAGAGGCTCCGTCGTTGAGCATACCCAAAACGAAAGTGGCGCTCATCGGCGACACGATATTGCTCTTGCCTCTCACTTCTTTTTCATTGAGCGTGCGGTAGAAATTGAACGAAAAGCCGTTGTTCTTGTTTACGAAGTCACGCTCCGCCTCCGTCAGGTCGATCGAGCGGGTCTTGGGCAGCATGTTGATGACTCTGGTGTCTTCTTCACTCTTGCAACTGCTGAGCGCAGCAAGTGTCAGCACTGTCAGGCCGACGATAGATTTAAAATGTCTCATTTTCGCAATCATTTTTAGATTATTATCTACTATGTAAACTGAGAATTCCGGAAACCTTGCATGGAATTCTGCAACTTTAAACTTCTTTAACTCGTTGGCTCGGCAAAATGTCGTATCTTTGCACAAAATATGGAGAAGGATGTCGTGAAGAACTACGTGCGCTACCTGAAGTTGCAGCGCAACATGTCGGGCAATACGCTCGACGCCTACCAGCGTGACCTCCGCAAACTGCTCGACTATCTGGAGCGCGAGGAGAAAGACGTGAGGGAGGTGACGCTCGAAGACCTGGAGGCGTTCTCGGCGGGTCTGCACGACATCGGCATCCACCCCCGGTCACAGTGCCGCATCCTGAGCGGCGTGCGCTCCTTCTTCCGTTTCCTGCAACTCGACGGCTACCGCGACGACGATCCCACGGAACTGCTGGAGTCGCCCCAGATCGGGGAGCATCTGCCCGAAGTGCTGTCGCCCCAGGAGATCGACCGACTGGAGGCGAGCATCGACCTCTCGAAATGGGAGGGCCACAGGAACCGCGCCATCATCGAGGTGCTGTTCTCCTGCGGCCTGCGCGTCAGTGAACTGGTGAACCTGCAACTGTCGAACCTCTATCTCGACGAGGAGTTCGTGCGGGTGATGGGCAAGGGGTCGAAGGAGCGGCTGGTGCCCATCTCGCAGCGGGCCATTCAGGAACTGGCCTTCTGGTTCGACGACCGTCAGCGCATGAAGATCAAGCCTGGGGAGGAAGACTATGTGTTCCTGAACCGCTACGGCAAGCACCTGACGCGCACGATGATCCTTATCATGATCAAGCGGCAGGCCGAGACGGCAGGCATCACGAAGACCATCTCGCCCCACACGCTGCGCCACTCCTTTGCCACTGCCCTGCTGGAGGGCGGGGCCGACCTTCGCATCATCCAGGCCCTGCTCGGCCATGAGAGCATCGGCACGACGGAGATCTATACCCATATCGACACGTCGATGCTGAGGAAAGAGATACTGGAGCATCACCCCAGAAACATGAAAAGATGAAATAATTCATAATTCATAATTCATAATTCATAATTATTTCGTACCTTTGCACCCAAATTCAAGATTATGTCATACTTTTTTTCATCAGAATCAGTATCAGAAGGCCATCCCGATAAAGTGGCCGACCAGATTAGCGACGCCATCCTCGACCAGTTCCTGGCCTACGACGACAAGGCCCGCGTGGCTTGTGAGACTTTCGTGACCACCGGTCAGGTTGTCATCATGGGTGAGGTGCGTAGTGAGGCCTATATCGACCTGCAGACCATCGCCCGCGAGACCATCAAGCGCATCGGCTATACGAAGGCAGAATACCAGTTCGACGGAAACTCCTGCGGTATCCTGAGTGCCATCCACGAGCAGAGTGCCGACATCAACCGTGGTGTGGATAACGGCAACGAGGACGAGCAGGGTGCCGGCGACCAGGGCATGATGTTCGGCTATGCCACCAACGAGACGGAGAGTTACATGCCCGTGAGTCTCGACCTGGCCCATCTGATCATGCGCGTACTGGCCGACATCCGCAAGGAGGGCAAGGAGATGACCTACCTGCGCCCCGACGCCAAGAGTCAGGTGACCATCCAGTATAGCGACGAGGGAATTCCCGAGCGCATCGACACCATCGTCGTCTCTACCCAGCACGACGAGTTTGATACGGACGACGAGCGGATGCTCGCCAAGATCAAGGACGACGTGATCAACATCCTGATCCCGAGGGTGAAGCAGCAGATACACTCCCAGAAGGTGCTCGACCTGTTTGGCCTGGACATCAAGTACTACGTGAACCCTACGGGCAAGTTCGTGATCGGCGGTCCTCACGGTGACACGGGTCTGACAGGCCGTAAGATCATCGTCGATACCTACGGTGGCAAGGGTGCCCACGGTGGCGGTGCTTTCTCGGGCAAGGACTCCTCGAAGGTCGATCGCAGTGCCGCCTATGCCGCCCGTCATATCGCCAAGAACATGGTGGCAGCCGGTGTGGCCGACGAGATGCTGGTACAGGTCAGTTATGCCATCGGCGTGGCCAGGCCCATGAACATCTACGTGAACACCTACGGCAGGAGCAACGTGCAGATGAGCGACGGCGAGATTGCCAAGAAGATCGAGAAGCTCTTCGACCTGCGCCCGAAGGCCATCGAGCGCACGCTGAAACTGCGCCAGCCGATATACAGTGAGACGGCCGCCTACGGTCACATGGGCCGCAAGCCGGAAACCATCAAGAAGACCTTCACCAGCCACTATCATCCCACGAAGACCATCGATGTGGAACTCTTCACCTGGGAGAAACTCGACCGCGTAGAAGATATCCGCAAGGCGTTTGGCTTATCATAAGGCATGGTAGGGCAGGACAGCATCCAGACCAATATGGCCGCTACGGCAGTCATTGACACCGTAGCCAGACAATACACCAGACCGCAGACACCCTATCAGGTGCTGCGGTTGTTGCCTAAGGATGCTACCCCCGCCCAGCAGGACTCCGCCATACAAGCCTGGCTGAAGCCCGTGGAGATCCACTACAGCGAACAGCCCGACACCCTCCACCTGCCAGGCGAGGGCATCCCGCGCGACATGAAGGAGGTGAGCATCCCGCTGTACTATCGGGAGAACTTCTTCTCCAACGACACCCTCTACCATGAGGAACTGAAGGCGGGCGGCAACGGCGTAGCGGGCGACCCGGTGCCATACGTCCTCAACAACGACGACATCATCACGGGGCTGCTCATCCTCTGCTTCCTGTTTATCGCCTATACCCTTTCCAGGATCTCCGGCTTCATTGCCAAACAACTGAAGGACTTCTTCTATATCCAAAGGGGAGACCACACCATCACCGAGACGGGCAACGAGATGAAGGTCCAGATCACCTTCATGGGTATGACCTGCATCGTGTTCGGCCTTCTCTACTACCTGTATGCCACCAACTACATCACCAACACCTTTATCCTGAAATCGGAATACACCATCCTGGGCATCTTCGTCGGAGTATTCATCGTCTATTTCCTGTTGCGCTTCCTGCTGTATCACCTGGTCAATCTTATCATGTTCGACAGCAAAAGCAACAAAAAATTCTTGACATCCTTACTCTTCCTGTCTGCCATGGAGGGAGCCGTCTTGTTCCCTGTTGTCCTATTGCTGTCATACATGCATTTACCTACCCTTTATGCCATCTATTATTGTGCAATTGTACTCGTTTTAGTTAAAATATTGACTATTTACAAGACCTATATCATCTTTTTTAAACAAAACAGGCTTTTTTTGCAAATAATTTTGTACTTTTGTGCCCTCGAAATGGTACCGTTGTTCGCACTTTGGGGCGGCTTATCGGTCATCGTGGATATTTTTAAAGTAAATTTATAGGACACAAATGATTAAGAAAATTCTGGTTTCACAACCCAGACCCAACAGTGAGAAGTCGCCTTATTTCGATATCGCGAACAGATTTGGAATAGAATTGGTATTTCGTCCCTTCATCAAGGTGGAGAGCATTTCCGCCAAGGAATTCCGCGCTCAGAAAGTCAGTATCCTCGACTATACCGCCATTGTGTTCACCTCAAGGCATGCCATCGACCATTTCTTCAACATGGCCAAGGAACTGAGGGTTACCATTCCGGAAGACATGAAATACTTCTGTGTCACGGAAGCCATCGCCCTCTATATCCAGAAATATGTGCAGTATCGCAAGCGTAAGGTATTCTTCGGAGAGACAGGGCGCGTAGATGATCTGGTGCCCACCATGGTGAAGCATAAGACGGAGAAATACCTGGTGCCGATGAGCGACGTACATAACGACAGCCTCTCCCTGTTGCTCGACTCCAAGAAACTCCAGCATAAGGAATGCGTGATGTACAGGACGGTCAGCAACGACTTCACCCCTGAGGAGGTGAAGAGTTTCGACTACGACATGCTGATTTTCTTCAGTCCGTCGGGTATCGAGTCGCTCTGCAAGAACTTCCCCAACTTCAAGCAGGGAAAGATTGCCATTGCCACCTTCGGGCCTGCCACGGCCAAGGCCGCCAAGGAGGCCGGTCTGCGCCTCGACATAGAGGCTCCGTCGGAGAAATACCCCTCGATGACGGGCGCCCTCCAGCACTACCTGATTGAGAATCAAGAATAAGCAGGACATGATGGCGGCTCCTACATTCAGGAAACAGGAGCGCATCGTCAGCACCCGGCTGATGGAGATGCTCTTCGGCAAAGGCGGCAGCCGCTCGCTGGCAGTCTATCCGCTGAGGGCTGTTTATCTACAGACAGAGCACCAGCAGGGTTGCGCACCAGTACAGATCCTCATCAGCGTCCCGAAGAAACGGTTCAAGCATGCCGTCGATCGGAACAGGGTCAAGCGACAGATCCGGGAGGCCTACCGCCACCACAAACAATTGCTCGACGGAGCCGTGGCAGAGGACAGACAATTGCTCATCGCGTTCATCTGGCTGTCGGACAGGCACTACCACACCGAGGAGGTTGAGAAAAAAGTCGTCAGCATCCTGCAACATATCAAGACATCCGCATGAAATGGCTTTCTGACATAGTGGTGCGCCTGCTGATACTGCCTATCAGATTCTACCAGTTGTGCATCTCTCCCCTTCTGGGACCATCGTGCCGCTTCACGCCCACCTGTAGCGAATACGCTCGCCAGGCCATTCTGAAGCACGGCCCCATCAAAGGACTCGGACTGGCTATTTGGCGGATCTTAAGATGCAACCCCTGGGGCGGAAGCGGCTACGACCCTGTCCCCTAGAATCCTAGGATAGCCTAGAAAAAAACTAATAACAATAAAGAATATGAAAAATTTTGTAGAAGAACTAAAATGGCGCGGTATGCTGGCACAGATGATGCCAGGCACCGAGGAACTGCTCCAGAAGGAGATGGTGACAGCCTATCTCGGCACTGACCCCACAGCCGACTCCCTGCACATCGGGCACCTCTGTGGTATCATGATGCTCCGCCACCTGCAGCGCTGCGGCCATAAGCCCATCATCCTCGTCGGCGGTGCCACCGGTATGATCGGTGACCCCTCAGGCAAGAGCCAGGAGCGCAACCTCCTGAATGCTGAGACGCTCTACCACAACCAGGAGTGCATCAAGAAGCAGGTGGCCAAGTTCCTCGACTTCGAGTCGAAGGAGCCCAATGCCGCAGAACTGGTGAACAACTACGACTGGATGAAGGACTTCACCTTCCTCGACTTCGCACGCGAGGTGGGTAAGCACATCACCGTAAACTATATGATGGCGAAGGACAGCGTGCAGCAGCGCCTGAACGGAACGGCCCGCGACGGACTCTCCTTCACGGAGTTCACCTACCAGTTGCTGCAGGGCTACGACTTCCTGTACCTCTATCAGCACAAGAACTGCAAACTGCAGTTGGGCGGCAACGACCAGTGGGGTAACATCACGACGGGTACAGAACTGATCCGCCGTACCCTCGGTCACGAGAACGAGGCTTTCGCCCTGACCTGTCCGCTGATCACCAAGGCCGACGGCAAGAAGTTCGGCAAGACCGAGAGCGGCAATGTATGGCTCGACCCCAAGCGCACCTCACCCTACCGTTTCTACCAGTTCTGGCTGAATGTCAGCGACGACGACGCCGAGAAGTACATCAAGATCTTCACTTCACTGGAGAAAGACGTGATCGACGGCCTCGTGGAGGAGCACAAGCAGGATCCCGGCCGCCGCATCCTACAGAAGCGCCTGGCAGAAGAGGTGACCATCATGGTACACGGACAGGCAGAACTGGATGCCGCCATTGAGGCTTCAAACATCCTCTTCGGCAAATCCACGAAGGAAGCCTTGGAGAAACTCGACGAGCAGACTTTCCTCGACGTGTTCGACGGTGTGGAGAAACACGAGATCTCCAAAGACCAACTCGGCCAGCCAGCCATCGAACTGCTGACGACGGCGGCTCCCGTCTTCCCCTCGAAGGGAGACATGCGCAAGATGGTGCAGGGCGGCGGTGTTTCCCTGAACAAGGAGAAACTCACCGACCAGAACCGTCCCGTCACGGCTGAAGACCTTATCGACGGCAAGTATCTCCTGGCCCAAAAAGGCAAGAAGAACTACTACTTGCTCATCGTGAAGTAATATTTGGCTGCAAAATTTTGGTACATCAAAATAATTTTGTACCTTTGCAGCCACATTGGACGATGGTGTAATGGTAACACTACAGGTTTTGGTTCTGTCATTCCCGGTTCGAATCCGAGTCGTCCAACTCTCAGACAACTTCTAACAACAACTTCTAAAACAAAAAATTATGGCAAATCCATTTTCACTCGAAGGAAAGAACGCCTGGATTACCGGCGCATCTTACGGTATTGGTTTCAACATTGCCAAGGCTTTCGTAGCCGCAGGTATCAAGAACATCATCTTCAACGACATCAATGAGGCAGCCCTGCAGCGCGGTCTTGACAACTACAAGGAGGCAGGCATTGAGAATGTGAAGGGTTATGTATGCGACGTTACCAAGGAAGACGACGTAAAGGCTCTCGTGGAGAAGATTCACCAGGAGGTTGGTCAGATTGATATCCTCGTAAATAACGCAGGTATCATTAAGCGAATTCCCATGCACGAGATGAAGCGTGCTGAGTTCCAGCAGGTGATCGACATCGATCTCGTCGGTCCGTTCATCGTCAGTTCTGCGGTGATCCCAGAGATGATGGAGCGCCGCGAGGGTAAGATCATCAACATCTGTTCGATGATGTCGGAACTGGGGCGCGAGACCGTCAGTGCCTACGCTGCTGCAAAGGGCGGCCTAAAGATGCTGACCCGCAACATCTGTTCGGAGTATGGTGAGTACAACATCCAGTGTAACGGTATCGGCCCGGGTTACATCGCCACACCGCAGACAGCCCCGCTCCGTGAGCGCCAGCCCGACGGCAGCCGCCACCCGTTTGACTCATTCATCTGCGCCAAGACACCTGCAGGCCGCTGGCTCGACCCCAGTGAACTCGGAGGTCCCGCCGTGTTCCTCGCATCCCACGCTTCCGATGCCGTGAACGGCCATGTGCTCTACGTTGATGGTGGTATCCTCGCCTATATCGGCAAGCAGCCACAGTAAGATCAAGACAAGACAACAAGAAAGGGGTTCCGTTTGGAACCCCTTCATTTTTATTTACAATCTAACGATTAGAGAGCAGCGGCGAGTTCAGCACCAGCCTTGAACTTAGCGACCTTCTTAGCAGCGATCTTGATCTTCTGCTTGGTTGCGGGGTTGATACCCTCACGAGCGGGGCGCTCGTTTACGCTGAATGTACCGAAACCAACGAGGGCAATCTTGTCACCTGCTGCGAGAGCATCCTTAATGGCTGCAACTGTAGCGTCGAGAGCCTTTTTTGCGTCAACCTTTGAGAGACCAGCACCTGCTGCAATCTTCTCTACCAATTCTGTCTTGTTCATAATGTTGTAATTTTAATGAATTATTAATAGTAATAACTGTGGTTTCGTCGAATTCGTTGGCAAATATAATGCAAAGTATTCAGAAAAACAACAAAAAAAAGGAAAAAATGACATTTTTCATGAAAATTTCTTGTATTCGAGCACATTTCAGCATAAATAAGAGATATTTTTCGTAATTTTGCACCCGAAACATATAAATAATTAACGTAACAAAGACTATAGTAAACAAGGTAAAAGATGATGTTCCGTATTCCCACTGTCACGAAAAATCTGCTGATCATCAACCTGATTGCATTCCTCGCCACCTTTGTGCTTCAGATGCGCGGCATCGACCTGGCAGATATTGGCGGCCTCCACTTTTTCATGGCAAGCAATTTCCATTTCTATCAGTTGGTGACCTACCTGTTCCTCCACGCCAGTTTCATGCATATCCTAAGCAACATGTTCGGTTTGTGGATGTTCGGCTGTGTAATCGAGAATGTATGGGGCTCCAAGAAATTCCTTTTTTATTACATTACTTGTGGTATCGGAGCAGGACTGCTGCAAGAGATTGCGCAATTTGGCTCATTCTATATGACCGTGGCTGAGCAAGTGCCGGAAGCCACCATTGGCACCGTCATGGAATATGGCACGCACTATGCCAGTGCACTGAATGCCTGGACCACCATCGGCGCCTCGGGTGCCGTCTATGCCATCATCCTGGCCTTCGGTATGACCTTCCCCAACGAGCGGCTCTTCATCATCCCGTTCCCCTTCCCCATCAAGGCGAAATGGTTCGTTTTGGGATATGTGGCCATTGAGTTCTTCTCCGCCCTCGGCTCCTCTGGCGACGGTGTAGCCCACACTGCCCACCTGGGCGGCATGCTCTTCGGCTACCTGATGATCCGCTACTGGAACAAGCACCCCAATACCAGTTTCGACCGCAGTAGGGGGCAGCAGTTCTTCGAGAACCTGAAGCGCAACTTTGAACAGCGCCAACAACAGCAGCAACGACAGTCCAAAAATCCGAACATGCACGCAGAGCGTGGCGGCAGTAAGGAGGCCGACCAGGAATATAATGCCCGTAAGCGTCAGAATCAGGAGGAGATCGATGCTATTCTCGACAAGATCCGTAAGAGCGGTTACGACAGTCTGACCAAGGAGGAGAAGAAAAAACTCTTCGATGCCAGCAACCAGCGATGATCAAGCAACTGAAGGCATTCACCATCAATATCGTGGCGGGAGCCAACCTGGCGACCGTCTTGTTGATGCTGGCGGCAGGCTATGCCGACCATATCAACCCAGCGGAGCACCCCATGCTCTCTAATCTGGGCATGCTCTTTCCCTTCTTCCTGATAGCCAACCTGCTGTTTGTCTTCTTCTGGCTCACCTTTAAATGGAAAAAAATGTGGATCCCCATCCTCGGCTACGCACTGGCCTATGTGCCGCTAACGCTCTACCTTCCCCTGAACAGTTCGCAGGACGAGCCCGAAGGGACGATCAAACTCATGTCGTACAACGTCTGCAGTTACGGTGGCAACTGGAAATACGAGCAGGGATTCGACACCATCTATAACTACCTGAAACGGGAAGATCCCGACATCGTCTGTATGCAGGAAGATGTCGATACCTGGCGGCGCTTTGTCTTCCAGCGCTACGAGAAGATATACCCCTACAACGACACCGTCATCTTCAACCGTACAGACCTCAGCATCAACGGCGTGGGCATCCACTCCAAATATCCGATCCTGAGACGGGAGCGCATCAGTTACCCATCGGCCGCCAACGGGTCAGTGGCCTATTACCTGCTGGTAGAGGGAGACACCGTCCTCGTTATCAACAACCACCTGGAAGCCACCCACTTGTCGAAGGAGGACCGTAGCCGTTACGAGGAGATGATCAAAGGCAAGATGCAGCGCAACGATGCCAAGGAAGAGTCGAAGACGCTCCTCGTCAAACTGGGCCAGTCGTCTGCAAAACGGGCCAAAGGAGCCGATGCCGTACACAAATACATCGAGACGCACCGCCAGTACCCTACCATCGTCTGCGGTGACTTCAACGACAACCCCATCTCCTACTCCCGTCGTACCATCGCCAAGGGACTGAAAGACTGCTTCGCAGAAACGGGAAGAGGGCTCGGTTTGTCATATAATCAGAAAGGCTTTTTCTTCCGGATCGACCATATCCTGTGCTCAGATCACTTCGAACCTTACAATTGCAAAATAGACAGTAAAATGGACGCAAGTGACCATTATCCGATCGCTTGCAGGCTAAAATTAGTACATAAACCTTAAAAAAAGAGTGAAAATCGCCCATAAATTTTCCTATTCCTAAAAAAATGTCTATATTTGCACGCTAAAATTGTACGCGAACATGATAAAATAATAAAATAACATCAAAAATTAAAATGCAAAACAAAGGAATTGTAAAATTTATCGCAGTGCTTCTGATTCTCGTGTGCTGCTTCTACCTTTCCTTCTCCTTCGTGACACGCCACTACGAGAGTAAGGCTGCCGCCATGGGTGAGGAGGCTGGTGCGGAGTACCTCGACTCCATCAACAACGAGAAGGTGTATATGGGCATCTACTCGCTGAAGCAGTGCCGTGAGATGGAAATCGGCCTTGGTCTTGACCTGAAGGGCGGTATGAACGTGATTCTTGAGGTGTCTGTGCCCGATGTCGTCGATGTGCTCGCTGACCACAAGACAGACGCAGCCTACAAGAAGGCCATGGAACTGGCCAAGAAGGAAGAGGAGACCAGTCAGGCAGACTTCGTGTCCCTGTTCGTAAAGTATTGGAAACAAGAGGCTAACGGCCGTCCCCTCGCCGCCATCTTCGCTACCCAGCAGATGAAGGGCAAGGTGAGCACCCAGTCGAGCGACTCCGAGGTGGAGAGCGCCATCCGTGCTGAGGTACAGAGTGCCGTTGACAACTCATTCAACGTGGTCCGTAACCGTATCGATAAGTTTGGTGTGGTTCAGCCCAATATCCAGAAACTCGAAGGCCAGAGCGGCCGCATCATGGTCGAAATGCCTGGTATCAAGGAGCCGGAGCGTGTGCGTAAACTCCTCCAGGGATCAGCCAACCTTGAGTTCTGGGAGACTTACAACTCACAGGAGATCACCCCGTTGCTTGCCCAGTTGAACCAGCGCTATGCCGCTCAGGGCGGTGAAGCCACCGAGAACTCTGAGGACTCAGAGAATTCCGAAGCCTCCGAGATCTCCGAGCCCACCGACACCGCCAAGGCTTCTGCCGGTGACCTTGCCGCCAAACTGGCCAAGAAGAACAGCAAGGCTGACGATAACAAAGCCATCGAGGCTGCCAAGAAGCAGAACCCGCTGTTCTCTATCTTCCAGCCCACACAGGGTAACACGTTGGCTGTCGTTGGTTATGCCAACGCCCGCGATACCGCTGAAATCAACAAGATTATCTATTCTGAACTGGCCAACCAGATCCTTCCCGCCGAACTGAAACTCCGCTGGGGTGCCAAGCCCGAAGATTTCGGAGGTCAGAACACGAAGGGCGACATCTTCGAACTCTATGCCCTGAAGATCACCGAGCCCAGCGGCCGCGCTCCGCTTGAGGGTGACGTCATCACCAGTTCGAAGGACGACTTCGAGCCTACTACTGGCCGTCCCTGCGTATCGATGCAGATGAACTCCGACGGTGCCCGCCGCTGGAGCCAGATCACCAAGCAGAACATCGGTAAGGCTGTAGCCATCGTGCTCGACGACGCCGTCTATACCGCCCCCCGTATCCTCAGTCAGATCGACGGTGGTAACTCTCAGATTACGGGTAACTTCACCATTGAGGACACCAAGGACCTGGCTAACACGCTGAACTCCGGTAAGATGCCGGCTCCGACGCGTATCGTGCAGGAAGAAGTCGTCGGTCCGTCACTCGGTGCACAGTCCATCCAGCAGGGTATCATCTCCTTCATCGTGGCCTTCGTGCTGCTGATGATCTACATGATCATGCTGTACGGCTTCATCCCGGGTATCCTCTCCGATATCGCCCTACTGTTCAACCTGTTCTTCACGCTGGGTATCCTCACCTCGTTCCAGGCTGCCCTGACGATGCCTGGTATCGCCGGTATCGTGCTGACGCTGGGTACCGCCGTGGATGCCAACGTGCTGATCTACGAGCGTATCAAGGAAGAACTGAAGAAGGGTCTCGGCGTGAAGGAGGCACTCAACAAGGGTTACTCTAACGCCTTCAGTGCTATCTTCGACTCTAACCTGACATCATTGATCACCGGTATCATCCTGCTCTACTTCGGTACAGGTCCTGTGAAGGGCTTCGCCACCACCTGGATCATCGGTATCGTCGTATCGTTCTTCACCGCCGTCTATATGACCCGTCTGGTCTATGACTACATGCTGAAGAAGGACAAGTGGACGAACCTGACCTTCGTGACAGGCTATTCGAAGAACCTGATGCAGAATGCCCACTACAACTTCATGGGCATGTATAAGAAGACCTTCACCATCTGGGGTGTCGCTGCCATCCTGTTCTGCATCTCCTTCGCTGTTCGCGGTCTGAGCCAGAGCATCGACTTCACGGGTGGTCGCAACTACGTGGTGACCCTCGACAAGGAGACACCTGTGGAGGATGTCCGTCTGGCACTGACTGGTGCCTTCATCAACACGATGGGCGAGAACAACGGCAAGGAGGCCAACACCAGCGTCATCGCCCTCGGTACCGACGGTAAGACCGTGCGTATCTCCACCAACTGGGATATTGAGTCAAATAATCCTGAGGTTGACGACCAGGCTGAGAACATCCTCTTCAACACACTGAAGAAGGCTGGTCTCGTGAGCCAGGAGAATGTTGAGTCGTTCAAGAACCCCGACATCCGTCAGGGCGGCTCCATCATTTCTTCTGCCAAGGTCGGTCCGTCTGTGGCTAAGGACATTACCTACGGTGCTATCATCTCCGTGATCATCGCCCTTGTCGCCATCTTCCTCTACATCCTGTTCCGCTTCCGCAACGTGGCCTTCTCCGTAGGTTCTACGGTGGCCCTGGCACTCGATGCCCTCATCGTGATCGGCTTCTACTCAGTGCTGTGGGGATGGGTTCCGATGTCACTGGAGATCGACCAGACATTCATCGGTGCTATCCTGACGGTGATCGGTTACTCCATCAACGATAAGGTGGTGGTCTTCGACCGTATCCGTGAGAACATCAACCTCTTCGGCAAGCGCAACCGTCAGCAGTTGTTCAACGATTCGCTGAACCAGACGCTGGCCCGTACCATCAACACCTCTGTGACGACCCTGATCGTGCTGCTGGCTATCTTCATCCTCGGTGGTGACTCGATCCGCTCGTTCTCGTTCGCCATGATCCTCGGTGTGATCTTCGGTACGCTGTCTTCACTCTTCATCGCTGCACCTGTTGCCTATCTGACACTGGGCCGCACGATCAAGGAGGAAGGTGAGGTTGCCGCTCCCGCCAAGAAGTAAGTTTTCACCTTATTATATATAATAGGCTGCGCTCATGAACGGGCGCAGCCTATTATTTATGTAACACATCCAAAAGGGATCTGCATCATGCCTCGCCCTGGGTGAGGTCAAAGGGGGAGATTGTACGGGGTTCCTGATTAGGAATACGGATAGGGCCATACTCCTTCTCGTAGCGCATGATGTTCTCCTGAAGGGCACCAAGCAGGCGCTTGGCATGTTCAGGAGCGAGAATCACGCGACTGCATACCTGAGCCTTGGGCACGCCCGGCAGCACACGGGCGAAATCAACCACGAAATCACTGGAGCCATGCGTGATGATGGCAAAGTTGGCATACTCTCCCTGTGCCACGTTCTGCGGCAACTCTATTTGCAGCCCTTGCTGCGCCTGATCGTTTTCTTTCATAGATTTACTCGTTTGGTTAGTACCCCGACCGAGAATCGGAGTAAATTTATAACTCGTTGTCATTCAATACGATTTCATTTTATCCAATCCTAAAAGGTGTAGAAAAGGTGTAGAAAATGGCATTTCTGCACATTTATTGCCGTTTCACAAGCCAAGCACAACGGCTGGCGCGATCTCCAGTTTTAAGACCAAGTCTCTTGCCACCCGAATAGTTGGCTCAGCCTTGCCCGTAATATAGTCGCTGATACGTGAGGCACTGATGCCCAGTATCTCTGCCAGTTTCGCCTGGGTGATACCCAATTCAGTCATACGCATTTTGATGACATCGCCAAGACTCGGCTTGCCGATAGAGAAATGTCCCTCCGAATAGTCGGCTACCAGATTTGACAGCAGTTCCAGTTCAATGCTGTTAGGATCTGTCCGAGGTGTAGTGTCATCAACGAGTGGCAGCAGCTGTTCAACCCTTGCAACAGCCCACTCATATTGCTCGTTGTTCTCAATCTTTGTCATATCCAACTCCTTCCTTTATATAGTCTTACAGTCTATTTTTTCGAATATCTTCTTATAAATTTAGACAATGTTCTCATGAGACTTCAGGTCGCCGGTCTTACCCTCTCTGTATTCCTGGCGGGCCTTCTCTAACTTTGCTGCCATTTCTGGCGTGATGGTCAGGTCGTCTTCAACTGGAACAATGGCGTAGAGTTGGTTCTTCCTGCGGATGAACACAAGTTCCCCCGCATCTACACGATCAAATGAACTGGCCATCTGACTTCTGAAATCTCTTACTGTTAATTGTGTCATAAACCAATGATTCTGCAATTTGGGTACAAATATAGAACTTTTTCAGCAAACCTCCAAATATTTGTGTACACAATTCGCAAAAAGGTGACTTCCTCACTTCGCAAAAACCGAACAAAAGTTAGGTCAACTGGTCGGTTTTATTTTAGGTAAACAACATTTTACTAAAAGACTTTTTACTAATTTGTGACGAAATTGCACTACAATAGTGCATTTTTCTTGAAATTTTGCACTGCTTTAGTGCATTTTTCGTATCTTTGCACCGCAAACGATAATAACTAAGCGTATGGAAATAGCACTTGTAGAGTTTATGAACGGCCAGTTGAAGCAGATCACTTCAACGTTTCATCGGTATATGTATGACCAGATAAGTTGGGAATCACGCATGTTCGGGCTTGTTGGCCCGCGAGGCGTGGGTAAGTCCACGATGATCCTGCAGTACATCAAGGAACACCGGGAAGAACGCCGCATGCTGTATGTCGCTGCCGACCATCTGTATTTCTCTTCGCATACGCTTGTAGAGACGGTCGATGAGTTTGCCAAGGAAGGCGGCGAACAGATTTTCATTGACGAGATACACAAATACGAAAACTGGTCAAGGGAACTGAAGCAGATATATGACTCACATCCCGACCTAAAGGTGGGCTTCACCGGCTCGTCGGTTCTCGACATCTACAAGGGTTTCTCAGACCTGAGCCGTCGGGCACCCATCTTCACGATGCAAGGACTCAGTTTCAGGGAGTACCTGGCATTGTTCCACAACATCGAGGCCCCGGTGTACTCCCTTGATGATATTCTGGGCCAGAAAGCACGGCTTGATGCGGTCAGTCATCCATTGCCGCTGTTCAGGGAGTATCTGCAGCGAGGCTACTATCCTTTCTCTGGCGACAACGACTTTGACATGCGCCTTCGACAGGTCATCAACCAGACGATGGAGGTTGACATCCCTCAGTATGCCAATATGAATGCTTCTACGGGGAGAAAGCTGAAGAAGCTGCTGGCTGTCATCGCCCAGAGCGTACCGTTCAAACCAGTGATGGACTCACTGGCCACTGTTATAGGAGTCAGCCGGAACGTGCTGCCAGATTATTTCCTTTATATGGAGCAGGCCGGAATGATAGGTCAGTTGCGTGATGACACAGGAGGCATACGCGGCATTGGTAAGGTTGAGAAGGTGTATCTCGACAACACCAGCCTGGCATATTTGTTGGGCCGTGAGGCTACCGACATTGGCAATATCCGCGAGACTTTCTTCTATAACCAGATGCGGGTTACCCAAGATGTCATCAGTTCACGCATCAGTGACTTCGAGATCGACGGCAAAACTTTCGAGGTCGGTGGAAAGAGGAAAGGCAAGAAACAGATTACCGATGCCGCAGAAGGATATGTTGTCCGTGATGACATTGAAATTGGCTCTGGCAACATCATTCCTCTTTGGGCTTTCGGTCTTTCTTACTAATCATGGCATGGTATAAGAACCTTACTGGATTATTTGAGAAATCATCGTAATCTTTTTATCCATCGTGATTCAAAAGCCATCGTAACTTTACACTTCATCATTATTCTTTTCGTTGTTATCAACAAAGCCGAATGTGCTTATCGGAATACGCCGAAGTAATCAGGACTGCCGACAGCAGAACTCCCAAAGACCACCACCGACCATATATATGTATGTATCTATATATTTATGTATATATCGCGCGCGCATGCGAGAGAACGAGCAGAATTTTAGAGAAAGCGCTGATACTCAGCAGAATACCCACCCGAATAATTGTAACTTTTGGGGATTAAATGT
>FLNY01003902.1_pt1 | contig 26007 bp, 21 predicted proteins | sample 1140381 | NCBI WGS metagenome assembly FLNY01 (sample SAMEA3878172, study PRJEB12797) | bioreactor metagenome | biome: Moose rumen | place: Sweden | collected 2011-10
CTCGCACATTAATAATTGCCTTCGGCAATGTGCTCGTCGGGTTCCCGATTTCCTTCGTAAATCGGGAAATTTGTAGAAAGGACATTTTTTCGTGATACACCAGTTTAAAAATAATGGCTACAATATCGTTATTGATGTAAATAGCGGTGCGATTCATGTAGTTGATGACGTTACCTATGATTTTATGGCTCTCTGGCAGGAGTCAGGTAGAGATGCATCTTTTGCAGCTATGAAGGATAGCCATCCTGAGGTTTCTGTTGCAGAGCTTACAGAGATTCAGGGAGAGATAGATCAGCTCATTACAGACGGCTCTTTATTTACAGAGGACGACTACGAGCCAAAGATTAAAAACTTTGCTGCTCGTCCTACGGTTGTAAAGGCTCTTTGTTTACATATAACACACGATTGCAATTTAGCATGCAAGTATTGCTTTGCCGAGGAGGGCGAGTACCACACCGGAAAGCGAGAGCTTATGAGTTACGAGGTTGGCAAGCAGGCGCTTGATTTCCTTGTTGCCAATTCCGGCGTTCGTCGCAATCTAGAGGTAGATTTCTTCGGAGGCGAGCCACTTATGAATTGGCAGGTTGTCAAGGATTTGGTTAAATACGGTCGCTCCCTCGAGGAGAAGCACAACAAGAAATTCAGATTTACACTCACTACCAATGGTGTCTTGTTAAATGATGATATTCAGGAGTTTGCCAATGAGGAGATGGGCAATGTAGTTCTCAGCTGCGATGGCCGTCCTGAGATACACGATCTCATGCGCCCATTTAGAAAGGGCGCTCCAAGCTACAGTATCGTTATGCCCAAGTTCAAAAAGCTTGCGGATTCCCGCAATCAGGACAGATACTATATTCGTGGTACATTTACTCGTAACAATCTTGATTTTTCAAAGGATGTTATTCATCTGGCAAACGAGGGATTCAAGCAGATTTCTGTTGAGCCTGTAGTTGCTCAGGAGACAGATGACTACGCGATTCGCGAGGAGGATCTTCCACAGCTTTTTGATGAGTATGATTCTCTTGCAGCGGAGATGATGCGCCGTCAGGGTACAGATGAGGAGTTTAATTTCTTCCATTTCATGATTGATTTGGAGGGTGGCCCTTGTGTATACAAGAGGCTTTCAGGATGTGGCTCGGGTACTGAGTATCTTGCAGTCACACCTACAGGTGAGCTTTATCCTTGCCATCAGTTTGTAGGCAATACAGATTTTTGCCTTGGGGATGTTTGGACAGGTGTTAAAAAGACAGAGATTGTCGACCAGTTCAAGCACTGCAATGTTTACGCCAAGCCTGAATGTAGCAAGTGTTTTGCCAGATTTTATTGTAGCGGTGGCTGCGCTGCTAACGCCTATAATTTTACAGGCAGCATTCTTGGCAATTATCATGTTGGATGTGAATTGCAGAAAAAGCGTATTGAGTGCGCTATAGCACTTAAGGTACACAGGGCGGAGCTTGATGCTATGCAGGCTGAGGAGGAATTAGCAGTTAAGGAAGCGTAGATTCTTGTTTTTCATCAGAAAAACAAGAATCGTAAATACCAAGAAAATAGATTTATCTATTTTCTTGTCCTGCGAAGCAGGATTCTTGCGGGAAATTTCATATTTTTCCCGCAAGAAGTCATAGATTCCTGCGGGCTCTTTTGAGCAGGCAGTGTTTATATGGATTGCTTCCTTAGGGCTGTATGACAGCCAATATAATAGATAGGAGAATAAACAATGAAACGTTTAAAAAAGGGACAGGGTATTGCCTGGCTTATTGCGCTTGCGCTTTGCTTGGGGCTTATAGGCTACTATGCAGCGCTTGTTTTGACAGGCACAGTTAAAGAGAATGACAACAGTCTCAAGCTTGGACTTGATCTTGCGGGTGGTGTCAGCATTACATATCAGGCGGTTGGAGATACACCTACTGACGAGCAGATGGAGGATACAATTCTCAAGCTACAGCAGCGTATTGAAAACGACCTTGGTGAGGAAAGCTCAACAACAGAGGCTAATGTATACAGAGTTGGCGACAATCGAATCACAGTTGAGATTCCCGGCGTTTCAGATGCAAATGCTTTATTAGAGGAGTTGGGTACTCCGGGTACACTTTACTTTATTTCACAGTATGATAGTGATGGAAATGCTAATTACACTATTTCAGGCATAGATGACGACGGTAATATTCAGGGTACGCTTAATTATGATATTGATACATTGATTGATAACGGCTCTGTTATTGCAACAGGTTCTAATGTTTCCAGTGCAAGCGCTGCGTCTACATCAGATAGTACAACAGGCGCTACTGAATATGTGGTTAAGCTTTCTTTTGATGATGAGGGTACTGAGGCTTTCGCTACAGCTACTACAGCTGCTGTACTTTCCGGAGATTCAATAGCTATTTATTATGATGGTCAGTTTGTTTCAGTTCCTACAGTTAATGCCGCAATTACGGATGGTAATTGTGTCATTGAGGGAATGGATTCATACGAGGAGGCTTCAAAGCTTGCCTCATACATCCGTATCGGTGGACTTGATATCGAGCTTGAGGAATTGGAGTCACAGGTAGTTGGTGCTCAGCTTGGTTCATCAGCTTTGCAGACATCACTTATCGCCGCAGGCGTCGGACTTGTTATCGTTATGCTTTTCCTTATTGCGATGTATCTTGTGCCGGGCGTTGTGGCATCTATAGCACTTGCACTTTATACAGCAATGCTCGTTAGTATTCTCAAGGCTTTTGATATTACACTTACTCTTCCGGGTATTGCCGGTATGATTCTTTCAATCGGTATGGCGGTTGATGCCAATGTAATTGTATTCGCTCGTATAAGAGAGGAAATCAGAGCGGGAAGACCTGTTGTTTCTGCTATCGAGACCGGATTTAGCAAGGCTCTTTCGGCAATAATTGATGGCAATATCACTACACTTATTGCAGCGGCAGTTCTTGGAGTACTTGGTTCAGGTACAGTTAAGGGATTTGCTATAACACTTGCACTTGGTGTTGTATTATCAATGTTTACAGCACTTGTTATTACACGAATCCTCATGAATGCATTCTATGCTATTGGTATTCGTTCGCCAAAGGCATACGGCAAGGCTAAAGAAACCAAGATATTTGATTTTGTTAGCAAGAAAGCTATATTTATTACAATCTCTGTAGTAATAATTGCAGCAGGATTTATCACAATGGGAGTATTTAAGGCTCGTTCAGGACAGGCTCTCAATTACTCTCTTGAGTTTTTAGGTGGTACTTCTACAACAGTTGATTTCAATGAAACCTATACACTTGCAGAGCTTGACGAAGAGGTCGTTCCTCTTATTGCAGATACACTTGATATTAGCGAGGGCAGTATTCAGACTACGACAGTAGATGGAAGCAACCAGGCTATTTTCAAGACACGTACACTCACTCTTGATGAGAGAGAGTCTCTCAATGAGATGTTGGAGAGTACATTTGATATCGATGAGACAGCTATTACATCACAGAGTATCGGCTCTACAATTTCAGGCGAGATGCGTAGCCAGTCTACAATAGCCGTTATTGTTGCAGCTTTATGTATGTTGGTATACATTTGGTTCAGATTCAAGGACTTTAGATTTGCATCATCTGCAATTATTGCATTAATACATGATGTTCTTATAGTGCTTTCATTATATGCATTCGTTCGTATATCTGTAGGCTCAGCATTTATTGCTTGTATGCTTACAGTTATTGGATATTCAGTTAATGATACAATAGTCGTATTTGACCGTATCCGTGAAAACTCAAAGGCAGTGCGTACAGAGACACCTGAGACTCTTGCACAGCTAGCAAACGAATCGCTTTCGCAGACATTGTCACGTAGTATTTCGACATCAGTTACTACTGCAATCATGGTACTTATGCTTCTCATACTTGGTGTATCATCAATCAGAGAGTTTGCATTGCCACTTCTTGCAGGTGTAATTGCAGGTACATATTCATCTATTTTTATTGCAACACAGTTATGGTATTTGATGAAATGCGCCAAGAAAGCAAATTAATCGATAGATTAGGAGAGATAAAATGATCGACATTAAGTTTTTACGAGAGAATCCTGATGCAGTAAAAGAAAATATCAAGAAAAAGTTTCAGGACCACAAGCTAGGATTGGTAGACGAGGTTATCGAGCTTGATGACAAGCGTCGTGCTACACAGCAGGAGGCAGATGACCTTCGAGCTGAGATGAACAAAGCATCAAAGCAGATTGGCGCACTCATGGGACAGGGCAAGAAAGATGAAGCTGAGGTTGCAAAGAAAGAGGTTGCAGAGCTCAAGCAGAAGATCAAGGACTTAGAGCCTGTCGAGAAGGAGTTAGCTGACAAGGTTGAGGAAATCATGATGAAGATTCCTAACATTATCGACCCTTCAGTTCCAATTGGCCCGGATGATTCCTGCAACGTCGAGATTGAAAAGTTCGGTGATCCTGTAGTTCCTGATTTTGAGATTCCATATCATACTGATATTATGGAACGTTTCAATGGTATAGATATGGATGCTGCCGGCAAGGTTGCAGGCAATGGTTTCTATTACTTGATGGGAGATATTGCTCGTCTTCACTCAGCAGTTATTTCTTATGCTCGTGATTTTATGATTGATAGAGGTTTTACGTATTGCATTCCTCCTTTCATGATTCGCTCAAATGTTGTTACAGGTGTTATGTCATTTGAGGAAATGGATGCCATGATGTATAAGATAGAGGGTGAGGACCTATATCTTATCGGTACATCTGAGCACTCAATGATTGGCAAATTTATCGATACACTCAATGATGAGGCTAGCTTGCCTTATACTCTTACCAGCTATAGCCCTTGCTTCAGAAAGGAGAAGGGTGCTCATGGTATTGAGGAGCGTGGAGTATATCGTATTCACCAGTTTGAAAAGCAGGAAATGATTGTTGTATGTAAGCCGGAGGATTCAAAGAAATACTACGATATTCTTTGGCAGAATACGGTTGATTTGTTCCGCAGTCTTGATATTCCGGTTCGTACACTCGAGTGCTGCTCAGGTGATTTGGCTGATCTCAAGGTTAAGTCATGTGATGTAGAGGCATGGTCACCACGTCAGAAGAAATATTTTGAGGTTGGTAGCTGCTCTAACTTGGGTGATGCGCAGGCTCGTCGTCTCAAGATTCGAGTTAAGGGTGAGGATGGCAGCAAATATTTTGCTCACACTCTCAACAACACAGTTGTTGCTCCACCACGTATGCTTATCGCATTCCTGGAGAACAATCTACGCGAGGATGGCTCTGTAGCTATTCCTGAGGCACTTCGCCCATATATGGGAGGCAAGGAAGTATTGGTTCCTGTTAAATAGTATAATCGCGGCGCTATAATTTTTCGTGCTCCCGGAGGGCACCCCTCATACTCGGGCAAGGGAACTCCCCTAAAGGGGCCCCTCCTTCCCCGGCATGATACTTCCCTCCTCGCGCTTGCCAAGACAGTGATGCCGCGAAAATATAAAAAGTGAGCCGGTAGGAAAAAACTCCTAGTTTTCACAAGCGAGACGTGCTGTCGAGCAGAGAAATACTTAGGCTTGTTGATGTAACCGGCGGATTTGGGGTTTTTACTGAAACTAAAGGTTTGCAGTAGAAAGAGATTATTATGTCAGTAGTTAGTAGAGAAGATATTAGAAATATTGCAATTATTGCCCACGTTGATCATGGTAAAACAACTCTTGTTGACGAGCTCTTGAAGCAGTCCGGTGTATTTCGTGAGAATCAGGAAGTTGCTGAGCGCGTAATGGATTCTAATGATATAGAGCGTGAGCGTGGAATTACAATTTTGTCCAAAAACACAGCAGTATATTACAAGAATACCAAAATCAATATTATTGATACTCCGGGCCATGCTGATTTCGGTGGTGAGGTTGAGCGAGTACTCAAGATGGTTAATGGTGTTGTTCTTGTTGTCGATGCATTTGAGGGCGCAATGCCACAGACCAAGTTCGTCCTTATGAAGGCATTGGATTTAGATTTGCCTGTTATTGTATGTATTAACAAGATTGACAGACCCGAGGCGCGCCCTGATGAGGTTATCGATGAGGTTTTGGAGCTTTTCATGGATTTGGATGCTTCAGATGAACAGCTTGATTGCCCATTCATTTATGCCAGCGCCAAGGAAGGCTATGCTGTCAAGAATCTTGATGACGAGAAAAAGGATATGACGGCATTGTTCGAGACAATCATTGATTATATTCCTGCACCACAGGGTGATCCTGAGGCGCCTACACAGGTACTCATTTCTACAATCGATTACAATGAGTATGTAGGACGAATCGGTATCGGTAAGGTAGAGAATGGTTCTATCCGTATCAATCAGGATGCAATCGTTGTTAATGCTCACGATTCTGAAAAGAACAACAAGGTTCGTATTTCAAAGCTTTATGAGTTTGACGGTCTTAACAAGGTGGATGTAAACGAGGCCAATATTGGATCAATTGTTGCGATTTCAGGAATTGCTGATATTCATATTGGTGATACTATTTGTGCGGTTGATGCGCCAAATCCTATCCCGTTCCAGAAGATTTCTGAGCCTACAATTTCGATGAATTTCATCGTAAATGATAGTCCGCTCGCAGGACAGGAAGGTAAATTTGTCACATCTCGTCACATCAGAGAGCGTTTGATGAAGGAATTAAATACTGATGTTTCTTTGAGAGTAGAGGATACAGAGTCTCCTGATACATTCAAGGTATCAGGACGAGGAGAGCTCCATCTGTCAGTACTTATTGAGAATATGCGTCGTGAGGGATTTGAGTTTGCTGTTTCCAAGGCAGAGGTTCTCTATAAGGAGGACGAAAAGGGACACAAGCTGGAGCCTATGGAGAGAGCATACGTTGATGTTCCGGACGAGTTTACAGGTGCGGTAATCGAGAAGCTTTCTCAGAGAAAGGGCGAGCTGCAGAATATGACACCTATTGCCGGTGGCTTTACACGTATTGAATTTAGAATTCCTGCAAGAGGACTTATTGGATATCGTGGAGAATTCATGACAGATACCAAAGGAAATGGTATAATCAATACAATTTTTGATGGATACGAGCTTTACAAGGGAGATATCGCATATCGTAAGCAGGGTAGTCTTATTGCTTTCGAGACCGGAGAGTCAGTTACATACGGACTGTTTTCGGCACAGGAGCGTGGTACACTTTTCATCGGACCTGGTGAAAAGGTATATTCCGGAATGGTAATTGGTCAGAGCTCTAGAGCAGAGGATATCGAGCTTAATGTTTGTAAGAAAAAGCATCTTACAAATACACGTTCGTCATCTGCAGACGAGGCACTTACACTTGTTCCGCCTAGAATCCTTAGCCTTGAGCAGGCGTTGGATTTTATCGATGTAGATGAGCTTTTGGAGGTTACTCCGGAGTCACTGCGTATTAGAAAGAGAATTCTTGATCCTCTTCAGAGAAAGAGAGCTAGTATCAGAAAGTAGGATATTGTGGAAAAGGGAACTATACAGATTTATCATGGGATGGGTCAGGGCAAGTCTTCGGCTGCCCTGGGACAGGCCGTTAGGCGTGCGATCGATGGTGAAACTGCTATCGTAATCCAATTCATGAAGGGTCAGCAGAATACAGAATATTTGAAAAAGTTAGAGCCGGAGGTACAGATTTTCCGCTTTGAGCGTACTGAGGAGGGATTTGATGACCTTACTGAGGAGCAGAAGCAAAAGGAAAAGATCAATATTATCAATGGACTCAATTATGCCAAAAAGGTTTTAGCGACAGGAGAATGTAATCTTTTAGTATTGGATGAGGTTCTCGGAATAATTGACGAAGGAATGGTATCTGAACAGGATGTTATTGATGTCTTAGAAAACAGATCCATTTCAACAAATGTTATTTTAACAGGTTATAAAATCACACCCGGTCTTTTTGAAATGGCCGATAGTGTTCTTAATGTAATGCCAGAGAAGTAATTCTCTGGCTATTATACAATTAGAGTAGTTTACAATAATAGACAAAAACATAGATAATGGAGTAGGATTATGACAAGAGTAGTTATGCATGGCTGCAATGGCCATATGGGTAGAGTTATTACAGATTTATGTAAAGAGGACAACGACATCGAGATAGTTGCCGGCGTGGACAAGTTCCATGGCGTGGACAATGACTATCCGGTTTTTGATTCTATTAATGATGTTGATGTAGATTTTGATGCTATAATAGATTTTTCGCATATATCTACAATCGATGGATTGCTTGATTACTGCGAAAATAATAACAAGCCTGTTGTACTGTGTACTACAGGTCTTACTGATGATATGCTCTCGCATGTTGACAGCGCCAGTCAAAAGGTGGCTGTGCTTCGATCAGCAAATATGTCACTTGGAATCAATACATTGTTCGATCTTTGCAAAAAGGCTACACAGGTATTTGCTGATGCAGGTTTTGATATTGAGATTGTCGAGAAGCATCACAATCAGAAGCTTGATGCACCTAGTGGAACAGCATTGGCTCTTGCAGATGCATGTAATGAGGCTCTAGATGAGAAATATGATTATTGCTATGGCAGGGCTGATAGACGTGAGAAGAGACCTCACAATGAAATTGGTATATCTGCAGTTCGCGGTGGCAATATTGTAGGTGAGCACGAGGTTATTTTTGCAGGTATGGATGAGGTAATTACTATCAAGCATACAGCTTATTCCAAGGGTGTATTTGCCAAGGGGGCTATTCAGGCAGCCAAGTTTTTGGCAGGTCAGCCGGCTGGATTGTATGATATGAAGGATGTAATTGCTGTAAAATAGTGTCATAAGGATTAATGGGGTTATAGGTCGATTAGACCTGGGGAGGATGCTTATGTATATACAGTTGAATTCGCAGATAATTTGCTATGAAAAGACCGGCGAGGGCTCGCCGGTTATTCTTATACATGGAAATAAAGAGGACCATCATATTTTCGATGTACTGGCAGGTACAATGAGTCGAGAGCATACTGTATATGCAATGGATAGCAGAGGACATGGCGAGTCTGCTACACCAAAGGAATATCATTATAACGATATGGCTGATGATGTCATAAATCTTATAGAAGGTCTCGATATAACGAGGCCTTATCTTGTTGGCTTTTCTGATGGAGGTATAGTTTCACTCCTTGTAGCAATTAAAGCTAGCAGCCTACTTAGAGGAATCGTATGTTGTGGAGCTAATCTCACACCTGAGGGGTTTAATCACAAAGATCTGCGAGAAATTAAAAAGGAATATAAGAGAACAGGGGATCCAAGGACTCTTATGATGCTTGAGGAGCCTCACATATCACTAAGTGATTTGGGGAGGATTTCTGTGCCGGCTTTCATATGTGCGGGAGAGAAGGATTGCATTCGCGAGAAGGAAACTCGTTTAATAGCACAGAGTATCCCAAATAGCATAATTAATATACTTTCAGGGGAAACGCATTCCAGCTATATTGTGGATACAGATATATTGTATACACATATAAGAGGATTTCTTGTCTAATATTTACTATTGTAAATCTGTGTATATTACAATATAATTGTTATAAAAATGTGAACGAGATAAAACACAAATATTTTTATAACGCTAAAGTCTTTATAGAACAAGTTATTTAGAAACTTTCCGGGGACCTGATAAATAGGAAAGATAATTATGATTGAACAGATTAGAAAAAAGAAAAAAAGCATATTTGACATAATCACAATATTAGCATTTGTGGTAGCAATTATATTTATTGTTTCATGTGCAATAGGTACAGCAGATCTTTTTTCTGTTGACAGGGGTGTAGAAGACGCATCAATTGTAGAACCGGACGATGTTGTACAATTGGCAGATGGTTCTACCAAGTATTATTTTAATGTGGCAGGGCATGGGCATTTTACAAATTGCCTTCTGTTCTATACCGCACATCAGATTGTTTACGTATATAATGATGGAGTGCTGGCATATTCATTCGATGATATACGTGAGGTTTGGGGACATACACCGGGTGTTTCGTATAATTTTGTCGATATTGATGAAGCAACCAGCTATGTGACAGTCATTGTTAAGCCTGTATACCAGATAGTGGCCAATCAGGATATTACATTCTATCTTGGTAATTCATATACTATGTACAATGAGCTTATAACAGCATCTATGCCCAAGGTTTTAGCCAGCTTCTTAATTGTGATACTCAGTCTGGTTTTATTTATTTATTATGAGTTTATGTCCAATAAGCAGTTTATCGGGAGAGAAATGCTTCACTTGTCGGCATTTGCCTTTTTTTGCGGAGTATGGTGCCTTAATGAAACAGATGCTATTTCTTTGATTCAGGGCAACAATATTTTAAAGTCAATTATTCCATATCTGTGTCTTATGAGTGCACCACAGGCTCTTGTTATGTTTATTACAGATTATTTGAATCTCGAAAATAGGTTTATGAGCAAGCTTTTAGTTATTTGGGGCAACGTACAGTTTTTGACGCTGATAGTATTGCATATTTTAGGAATTGCTGAATTCAGAGAGACCCTTCCTATGGTGCATATTATTATATGTGTGACAGTAATGTATATGATAGGTGCAATTATCTACAAGATAATAAAACGTCAGGTTACCAGTAGACTTGTAATGTGCGTAATAGGACTTAGTTTATTGCTTATTGCAATTATTGTAGATATCAAGACCTTCTATACAACGTTTGGTGATGCTGACAAGATAGGCCGATATATGTTCCTTGCATTTGTAATACTCCTTAGCTGGAATATGTTTAAGGATACCAATGCTATAATAGAAAAAGGTCGTAGAGCCAGACAGCTTGAGCATTTTGCTCTTACAGACAGTATGACCGGATTGCTCAACAGAAATGCATTTGAGACTCATGCTACCAATGAGACTGAGCTTGATGGTGTGGTTGCGATCGTTGCAGATGCCAATGGCTTGAAAAAGTGTAATGATACATACGGACATGAGGAGGGTGATATTTATATCACCACTGTGGCAGAGGTGTTTTCTGAGGTGTTTGGCAAATATGGAAATTGCTACCGTACCGGTGGAGATGAGTTTTGCTGCATCATTAATAATGGTTATGCTGTTAATTTAGAGAAGTTGAAAAAGAATTTTGAAACGAGAATCCGTAATAAGAACGTCACTGAGGATTATGCATTTGAGGTGAGCGTGGCTATAGGATTTGCACAGTACGATCAGCACAGGGACAAGAATTTCAGAGAGCTTGTAAAGAGAGCAGATGCGAGCATGTATGAGAACAAGCATCTATACAAGGAGATGAAAACGTCATGACTTTCTGCGGATAATTAATGAAAACATCCGCAGAAATCTGGCTTTGCCAGACAAGAAATTGCTAAAATGCAATTTCTTGGTAGTTACGATTCTTGTTTTTCTGATGAAAAACAAGAATCTATATTTCAGTTGAATTCATCCAGTCTACCAATTCAAGAAGGCCATCCTCAGAAAAATCAGCAACTGAGGATTGCTTTTTTTCGTCCGGGGTATTTTCTGAGCTGAATGGGCCCGGCCATATGGTGGCTTTGAGTTTGCGCACGGAGTTATCCTCGTCTATTTTTTCATCTATCTTTTCTATTTTGTAGTATTTATTATTATCACTGCCAGTAAAAGATGGTGCCTTTGCATAGTATCCCAGTGATAAAAGCCTATTTCTTTCTATCATAAATTCCTCACGTAAAATTCATTTCTAATGTGATTTAATGCTTATCTATAATAAGTTCAATATTTATTTTATGATACATTTACAAAATGTCAAAATAGAAAATTACCTGCCATCAGCCTTTATTGTCAAAGCTCGTTTTGGTATAATGATAACAAGTTAAAAAGAAGCAGGGTTATATATAATAAGCATAATGGGGGACGTTGTTATGACCAGGGGGCACAAATTTCGAATAATTAGTGGGGTGATGATAGCAATCATTGCCATTGCGTTGATTTTTGTATTAGTAGATGATGATACTACCTCCGTGGATTATAGTTATGATCAATCTCTTCCATATGCCGACACGTCTAATTGGATGTCTTATCTTTCGGATGATTTATATATTTCAGAGATTACAATTCCCGGTACACATGATAGCGCTACAGAGAATGTTCCTTTTGGCTATGCTATGAGATGCCAGAATACTGATATTTCTCAGCAGCTGCAGGATGGATATAGGTATCTGGATTTGCGGGTTTGTGTTGAAAATACTGATTCAGATAGCAAGCTGAAGCTTGTTCATAATTTTGTGACCTGCCATATAGATGGCGGGCTGACATCTGATTATTTGTATCTTGATGATGTGACCTCGTATGTTTACGATTTTCTTGATGAGCACCCTGATGAGACTGTCATAACCAATTTCAAGATAGAGGATGATAATCATAGCGTAGCTGATGTTCAGGAGATTCTTTTCAATGAGATTCAGGCACATCCTGATTATTGGTATACTGAGGATAGGATTCCGACTCTTGGAGAGGCTAGAGGCAGAATTATTCTTATGACTCGTTTTGAGGATGAGGCTGATATCGGCATAACCGGTATTCAGACCATTTGGGATGAGCAGGATGACACAGAGGTTGTAGATATACCTTATGAGCTTTATGTTACTGATACATGCAGATTGTGGGTTCAGGACAGATACAAATATTCGGTAGATGATAAATATGATGCTGTTGTTGACGGATTGGAAAATTGTGAGGCGGATTCAGGCACAATATTCCTCAATTTTGTCAGCACTAGCGGAACAGGCATTGTCGGACATCCAAAGGGATATGCTAAGAAGCTAAATGCTCTTCTGCTTGAGTACGATTTCCAGAGTGATACCAGTTATGGAATTGTCATAGTGGATTTTGGAACAGAGGATTTGGCCCGACATATATATTCCTCAAATAGCTTTTAATAATGGAGGTATTACTATGGAAAAAGTAGACGAAGGACAGATTAGCCCTATTTTATTGGAGTTTCTTGATACGGATTCTTTTGATGAAAAGTACAAGATTTTGGTAGCCACACCTACAAGTGATTTTGATGATTTGCTGATTGATAATATGGCATCATCAATTGATGTAGTTATTGATGATGGTGATATCGAATCCCGTATACAGGATCTCAAGGTATGTGTCAGAACACGTGCTAAATATGAGACACTTAGGTTGCGTTAGTTTGATTTTGAGCTCGGACATGGTCCGAGCTTTTTTTACTTTATAGGAAATTACTTTGTAATTCCTATAACAAGCTACACTTGTATGAGGTGTCTCGCCGGCAGAAGAAGTTAATTGCTTGCAGCAATTGCCGACTCGCGCTGTTTACGTTTTGCAAGTAAATCTCTTTCTTGTTTTTTTGTGAAAAAAATATGGAGATTTAACGAAAATAAACTAAAGGGAAATTTCGAGGAGTAAAATGTAAAGTGAAATTGTTGTACTACCCAAACCGTCGCAAAATGTTGATGGACTGGATAGTTTTAGAATTCAAATGAGGAGAGCATACATGGCAAAGGAGAAAGCAAGAAGACAGACCAAAATCAAAACAAAATTATTAATGTTTTTACTTCCTGTAATTATACTGACGATTCTGGTCCAGGTATTGATTTCAGCGCTGTTATCGAGCAATAGTATGACAGAAATGGCCACTGCTCAGCTGGATTCATCAATTTCGAATCAGGCTGATAATATTGAATCGTGGCTGGACGAAAATCTGGAAAATTTTGCTTCTGTAAAGCAGGTGATTGAGTCTACACAACCTGACGATGAACAGTTGCAGGCAATTTTGAATGCATATTATGGATATAATTCATATTGTGAGGACGGAGTATATATCGCAAGCAAAACAGGGGCATTTTATATAGCAGACGGTGCTAGCAAGAGTGTATCCAATGTCGCTGATGAGACATGGTTTAAGCAGGGAATCACGAGCGTAAACATGAATTATGGAACAGCATATACAAACAGTGATGGTGAATCAGTTATAAGTGCATCCGGAATTCTTAATGATGGCAGTGGAGAATTGAAGGTTATCGCAGCAGATCTTACTTTGGATCAGATTAGTATCATTGTTAATTCCGGAGTAAAGATGGATTCGGCTGCCTCCTTTTTGATAGATTCATCTGATAATACTATCCTTGCACATAGAGATTCTTCGAGAATTTCGACAACACTTACTACCTCTGATAGTGATTCTCTTATGGCTGCCATTGCCGGCAAACTTGAGGAGAGAGATTACACTACAACGGAGTTAGAGGGTTACGAGGTTGCCTTTAAAGAAATCGATGGTACGGATTGGGTATTGGTTTCATATATAGCTGATTCGGTAATTCTGAGTGATGTATATAAATTAATTAATATTCTAGTGGTAGTAGGTTTGGCTGCAATAATTCTTATTCTTGTTGTAATCAATTTGATGGTTACAAAAGTTATTGCTCCATTAGGCCACATTACAAAGAATATTTCTGATATGTCATCAGGAGACTTTACAATTGAGGTTAAGCAGGAGAGCAACGATGAAATCGGTATCATGAGCAGCAAGGTTGGAGAGTTTGTCGAGTCCATGAGGGCAATGCTAAGAACGATTAACGAGGAATCAGAAAAGCTGAAAGAGCAGTCTGATAATTCCGATAGAGTATCTAAGGAAATGTTTGATTCATCTCAGTCCCAGGCGGATGCAATGCAGAATCTGAATAATACAGTTGACCAGCTTGCTGTTGCTGTTAATGAGATTGCTGAGAATGCTACAACACTAGCCATGGTAGTATCTGATACAAAAGAAAATTCTAATCAGGCAAATGCAAGTATGAAAGAGACAGTTGAGATCAGCAAGAAAGGCCGCGAGGATATGGAGCACCTTTCTGAGGCAATGCTTGGAATCAAGAATAGTAATGATGATTTGGTTGAATCTATTAATGAGGTCGGAAAGGCTTCAGAAGAGATTACCAAAATTGTTGGCTTGATTGCTGAAATTGCAGATGAGACGAATCTCCTTTCATTGAATGCTTCGATTGAGGCCGCCAGAGCAGGCGAGGCAGGAAAGGGATTTGCTGTTGTAGCCAGCGAGATAGGAAAGCTTGCACAGAATTCTGCAGCCAGTGCAGAAAATATTTCCAGATTAATTGGAGATGTAGGTCGCGCAATTGAGGGTGTTGTTGCACAGGCAGAAAGTAGCGCAGAAAATATCGAGGAAAACAGCAAGCTTATTGATGCTGCGGTAGAAACCTTTGGTCAGATTTATGAGAACATTCAGCAATCAAATGAATTACTTGATTTGATGATTGAAGATGTTGAAAAGGTAAATGATGTTGCAAGTAGTGTTGCAGCAATTTCAGAGGAACAGGCGGCTAGTGCAGATGAAATCCTTGAGACTAGTCATCATATGGTAGAGCAGGCAAATAACATAACTCAGAGCAGCCACGATGTAGCTGATAATTCACACGAGCTGTCAAACACGTCAGATACGTTAACAGCGTACGTGCAGCAGTTCAAAATATAGGAGGTGGCGTGATGAGTAGAAATATGAAGAAGTTACTTGTAATATTTATGACGGCAATATCTATTATGGCATCTCTGGTTGGTTGTGGAAGTTCAAGCTCGAGCGGCTCAGTATCGGGAAGCGGAATGAAGATATTCTGTAGTTTTCCGGATATTGATGATTCATTCAGAGCAGCATTGGCGGCAGGTCTTGAAACAGCTGCATCATCGACAGGCGTTACCATGGATATTGAAATGTGCGGAAGCGAAATCGATGCCCAGGTGAAGGCGATAGAAGAGGCTGCAAACAGCGGCGAATATGATGCCATAATTTGTAGATTGATAGATTCATCTACAGCACTTCAGATGGAGGTTGCAGCAGGTGATTTGCCTATAATATTTTTGAATAATGAGCCGGATGAGGATTATCTTGAAGCCGATAAATATGTGTATGTAGGCTCGTATGAGCAGGATGCGGGAACATATCAGGCACAGTACCTTTGGGAAGCATTAGGCAGCCCAAGCTCTCTTGATATTATTATTCTCGAGGGAGAGCAGGGACATTCAGGTGCTATTGGTCGAACAAATGCTGTAAAGTATTTCTTTAGAGATAATGATGTAGATGCTAATATTGTTTTCATGGATTATGCAAACTGGTCGGATTCAGAGGCCTATGAAAAGCTTGAGGTTTTCAAGATGACAAATCAGAATTTTGATTGCATATTCTGTAATAATGATACAATGGCACTTGGCGCTGTTCAGTGGTTGAATGACAATGGATATAGTACAAGTGATAAGCTGGTGGCAGGAGTTGATGCAACATCCGACGGTTGTCAATCTATTCAAAATGGTGGCATGTATATGACTGTTCTTCAGGATGCTGATAATCAGGCATTACAGTCAGTTAATGCGGCGATAGTGCTTGGAAAGGGAAATTCGATTTCGGATCTCGAGGGTGCAACAGATGATTTGATGTACATTTGGGTTGAGTATGTCCCTGTTGATTCTTCCAATGTAAGTTCATATTTGTAATTTTATTGTAAATGTAAACAGCCATCGGGATGCCGGTGGCTGTTTTGTGATTAAGAATTATCCGAACAATTCGTTATAATTCTTATAAATCATATTTGAGTTGTGATAGCGCCGATCCTCTGTCACATCATTACCAAACCATTCAGGCGGAATGAATGAGTTTGCATCATCAATAGATGGGAATTCTACCTCAGCCATTATCAGTCCATCCATGTGTCCGTGGAACACATCAAGCTCGATAGTGTAGGATAAATAAGGAATCATATATCTAGTCTTTTTTATAATATATCCATCTACTTTTTCTAAAAGATGGTTAAAAGCATCTTCCGTCAGGCTGACTTCGATTTCTTCTCTTGTCATTAGACCACTGCCCTTGTAGGTCAGTATGTATTTGTCATTTTTCTTGCGGATTCGAATGACGGGCTCTGTGCATAGATACCCTTGTGAAATGTCTACATAATCATATTCAGACAAATCCGGAATTTCTTTTATTAGGAATTTGCGTTCTATTTCCATAAATGTTCTCCTTATACTACTTTTATTGGAATTGTAACATATTTTAACAAGTATTCTTTAAATCACCGAATTTTTCATCGAATTTACAAGAAAATATCCTATAGTTATATGTATACAATGGGATTGCGTTTCCGGAGGTTATATAATGAAAAGAAAGCTTGGCATATATACAACATTTGTTATTGCCATTATATTTTTTTTCAATCTTATACTGAGCATCAATGCGGCAGAGCCGGCGACGGATGACACTAATTACAGGGTACTTTGCATCCTGTCTTATAATTATGCATATAATACTGTTCCTGCAGAAATTAATGGTATAGAAGCAGGTCTTAAATCTGATGAATATAATCTTAATATTTCACTCACATATGAATCAATGGACACTAAGAATTTCTATAAGACCACAGATGTACAGGAATTCTATGAGTATTTGAGCTACAAGCTTGAAAAATCCGATGATTATGATCTGTTAATAGTAGCGGATGATAGTGCACTTAGATTTGCGCTGAATAACAGGGACACTTTATTCAAGGACATCCCTATTGTATTTATGGGGGTAAATGCACTGTCGGAGGCGCAGTCGGCTGCGATGCTTGATAATATAACGGGCATTGTGGAAGTGCCTGATTTTGAGTCCAATTATGAGCTGATGAAGGAGCTTTTTCCGGAAAGAGATACAATAGTCGCAATAGTCGATGGTACAACCACAGGACAGGGTGAATACGTTCAGTTTATGAATTTTATTGAGAATTATCCTGACCAGAAGTATCGTATTTTAAACACCTCCAGATATTCGAAAAAAGGTATACAGGATTATTTGGCTACAATGGATGACAAGACGATAATTTTGTATTTGGATTTCGTAGAGGACGGTGAGGGGAATATTTATACATTGGAATCAGCTGCCGGAATGATTTCAGAGAATGTAGAAAATGTACCAATTTTTAGAACTTCATCTGCTGATGTGGAAAATGGAGTTTTGGGTGGAGTATCCTATTCGTTTTATGATGCAGGAAAGGCTGCGGGGGATATGGCTGCCAGGATTTTGATGGGGACACCTGCAACGGAAATTGATATGTTATCGGATACTGTGACCATCACATATTTTGATCAAACTATGATGGACGAATATGGAATTTCGCGGAAGGATATTCCGGAAGATTCTGTGGTTATAAATGAAAAGGATAGTTTTGAAAAATGGTATAGGGATAATCGTTTGATTGCAAATCTGGTATTTTTAGTTGCGATATTGCTTGTAATTATTATATTGATTCTTGCGATATCAAATAGAAAACAGGAGAAGATGATAAATAGTGACCCCCTTACAGGAATAGCTAATCGAGTATATCTCAGTAAGCTGGTTAAGCCACTTATTTCTCATAAGCAATCCTACGGAATAATAATAGTCGATGTAGATTATTTCAAGCAGATTAATGATACAAAGGGGCATCATGTGGGAGACGAGGTTTTGGTGTATATAGCCAAAATGTTAGATAGAGTGGCAAAAATATACTTTGCGACGGCAGCAAGAGTTGGTGGCGATGAATTTATTATTCTTGTAGAGGGCGATATGATTTCGAAATGCGAGACAATATGTCAAAAGCTTAAGGAAATGATAAAGGCTCCTATCCGTGTACGAAAGGACGAGGTACAGACCAGCCTATCGATGGGGTGTGCAATTTATCCTAAGGATACTGACGATCCCGGCAGAGTAATGACACTTGCAGATGAGGCTTTGTACGTTGTCAAAAAGCACGGAAGAAATGATTATCATATGTATGACAGGACCGACTTTGCAGATAGTAATTGATGATAGGGATTAATCGTAGTCAGGCAGGTCTGATATATTATCGCTTGTTATAAGCTGTGGTGCTAGCAGGTACGAGGGGACTGCGTAGCCATCAACCTGATATGAGTTTGTATCGTAGGTTATTGTAAAATCAAAATCATTCCCGTCACTGAGGTCGGAATTGCTTGATGCGCCGTTGATATAGCTTTCGACAATATAGCAGGTTAGATAAACCTCGTTTTGCAGATTTTTGTAAATTGACATGCTTTGCAGACCGCTCTCGATATTAGCGATATTTGCAGTGTCACAATCCTGGCCTGTTATTATAATTTGATTATCTCCTGTGTAGGAGTCAGTAATAGCGTTGGCCACACCGAGCGCAAGTGAGTCATTAGCGACGAGTACGGCGTCAAGAGTCTTATTATCGCTGTAATATCCGGATAATAGAATATCCATTCTCTCCTCGGCCATAGAAGTGGACCATGATGAGACAGAGCAACTGTAAAAATCTGTCTGTTCAGATGGTACTGTTAGAACGCCGGAATCAAGATATTCGGATAGTGTGTCCATTGCACCCTGATAAAAATATTTTGCATTATTATCGGCAGGATCTCCGGAAAATATCTCTATAGAGTAAGAGTCTCCCTCGGCGGCATTTTCAAGATCGAGAGTATCGATAATGTATTGCGCCTGCATGCGCCCAACTTCGTAATTATCATAGCTGACATAAGCCAAGATATACGGAGAATGTAGAATTAATCTGTCGTAGGAGATGACAGGGATGCCCTCTTCGTGAGCGCGCTTCATGCAATATACGAGTGAGTCCGAGTCTACGGGAGATATAATGAGCAGATCGGCTCCATCGTCGATAAGGGTGTTTATGTCATTGATTTGAGTGTCTATCAGATTATTTCCAAATAAGACTTCGGCTTCATAGCCGGCATTTTCGAAGCATTCCTTTAGTAGGTTGCCATCGTGTACCCAGCGCTCCAGCTCAACAGCCGGCATACTGATACCGATTTTTTCGATGCTCTCTCCGGAGTATGTGGTGGGCAGGCTGGATAATTCATCCTCCAGGTCAAATGTATCCAAATTGACATCAGTAGATGAAGAGTTATCACATCCGATAAGACATAGAATTGTGGCGCAGGTTATTATGCCTGCAAGTAATTGTTTTGTTTTCATATTGGCTTCCCTATACATTACCGTTCCCTGCTATTATTATATCAGAAAATTTTATATATTGAAAAAAGTTAAAATTAGGAGTAAAATTACCATTACGAGTGCTATTATATCGAGATATGGTCGTGGTGCTCGATATAGGTTTAGCTTTTAAGGAGGATTTTATAATGATTACAGCCGGTGATTTTAGAAACGGTATGACAATCGAGATGGACAATCAGGTCTATCAGGTCATTGAATTTCAGCATGTTAAGCCAGGTAAGGGCGCAGCTTTCGTTCGTACAAAGTTAAAGAATATCAAGAATGGTGGTGTTACTGAGACATCATTCCGCCCTACAGAGAAGTTCCCAGCAGCACGTATCGATCGTAAGGATATGCAGTATCTTTACAATGATGGTGATCTTTACAATTTCATGGATGTAGAGACATACGATCAGGTAGCACTTACAGCAGACCAGATTGGTGATGCTCTCAAGTTCGTCAAGGAAAATGAGATTGTCAAGATGCTTTCTCACAATGGTTCTATCTTCTCAGTAGAGCCACCTATGTTCGTAGAGCTCCAGATTACAGATACAGAGCCTGGATTCAAGGGCGATACAGCTACAGGCGCTACAAAGCCAGCTACAGTTGAGACAGGTGCAGTTGTATACGTACCTCTTTTCGTAGAGAATGGCGAGACAATCAAAATCGACACTAGAACAGGAGAGTACCTTTCACGAGTTTAATTAGGTACTTTGGAGTTATTTATGGATTATCGAGAATATCCCTTATCAGAGCTTTTAAAAAATCGAAAAATATTTGCTGTATTTGACGAGGAGTTTCAAAAAGGCACATGGCTTGATGTGACTGCTCTGTTGGGAAGCGATAGCACAATCAATCAGTTATATCATGATGGCACAGTTCCACGTGATACACTCGATAGGATTGTAGAGCGACTATCCGGGAAATAAACATATTGGACTCTGGCGAATGCCAGAGTCCTTTTTTACTTTATAGGACTTTATAGGAAATTACTTTGTAATTCCTATAAAGTAAAAAACAAATCACACTGAAGAAAAAACATCGATTTGACCATAAAATAAGTCAAGGATTTTTTTATGATGTTTGTATAGAATATATACTGTTGAAAGTAGCAGTATTAAGTAGTTGCAATAATCGTATCTACAAATAAAAATAAGGGATAGGTATATAACTATGAAGAAAATCTTATTTAATAAGAATTGGAAATTTTGGGAGGAAAAGGATTCATTTGCCCTAGTGTGGAATGTGCCGGAATCTGCCAAGGAGGTTACCTTACCGCATGATGCCATGCTTATAAAAGGAAAAAATGAAAATAGTGTTAATGGAACCAACACGGCCTTTCGTGATGGCGGAGTATACAATTATTCTAAGACTTTTACTCCTGCTGCCGAGGATGTAAACAAGACTCTAAAACTCCATTTCGAGGGTGTTTATATGAATGCGCTGGTTTATGTAAATCAGCAGCTTGCAGCTAATCAGCCTTATGGCTATTCAGGATTTACAGTTGATTTGAATAATTTTCTCAGATTTGGTGAGGAAAATGAAATTCGCGTCAGCGTGAGAAATAGTGGCATGCCAAATTCCCGTTGGTATTCAGGCTCGGGTATATATCGTGATGTCTATTTGCTGGAAAGTGAGGAGACATTTTTAGAGTACCAGGGATGCTATGTGACCACGGATTATGTGGATGAAAACAGTGCAACAATCACTGTATCATCGACAGTTGTCAATCGTTCCGGCAGAGCAGGTAATTATCAATTAAAAGCAGATGTAATTAATTCAAGCGGAACTATTGTGACTTCCAAGACACTCCCGATTACTGTTTATCAGGGGGATAGGGAGACATACACTTATAGAATCACCATGGATGATCCCAGGTTATGGCATGATGAGAGTCCATATCTCTACACTCTCAGATGTTCATTAAAGGACGGCGATAGACTTATTGATGAGGATGAGCATACATTTGGAATTCGCACATTGAAGGTTGATGGAAAGCATGGTCTTCGTGTGAATGGAAAGGTGACAAAGCTCCGTGGCGCCTGCATACATCATGATAATGGTATTCTGGGTGCTGTCTCTATGTATGAGGTGGAGTATCGCAGGATAAAGCTTTTAAAAGAAGCCGGATTTAATGCAATACGAATGGCTCATAATCCCGCATCACCAGCTCTTCTAAGAGCTTGCGATGAGCTTGGAATGTATGTTATGGATGAAGCCTTTGATATGTGGACACGCTGTAAATCAGATAATGATTATGCTCTTGCATTCACAAGGTGGTGGAAGGCAGATTTGGAGGCAATGGTTAGAAACGATAGGCTTTCTCCAAGTGTAATTATGTATTCAATTGGAAATGAGATTCCGGAAATAGGTACTGATTTTGGCGCGAGAATGTGCAAGGAGATGTCCGACTATGTAAAGACTCTTGATAGCAGCAGATTTACTATGGCCGCAATCAATGGGGTGTTTGCAGCAGGAGATGGTATTGGAAAAATCATGTCGGATTTGGCTGATGGAGAATTCTCCGGTGGCAATGTAAATGATTTCATGGCCATAATGGATACAAAAATGCATCTTATTGTTACCCATGAAGAGGTATCTAAGAGACTTGATAAGGCATGCGCTACATTGGACATTGCCGGTTACAATTATATGACTGCAAGATATGAAAAGGATCTTAAGGAAAATCCTGATCGCGTTATTGTCGGAAGTGAGACTTACGCACCACAGATTCCGGAGAATTGGTCGATTATAGAAAAGCAACCTAATGTTATTGGCGATTTCACATGGACCGGATGGGATTATATTGGCGAGGCAGGTGTCGGTGTAGTAGGCTATGCCTGGGGTGAAGGCGGATTTGGTGCCGGATATCCAAAGCAGTTGGCGTATGTGGGTGATATCGATATCACGGGATTCCGCAGACCGGCGTCTTATTTTAGAGAAATTGTATTTGGCCGCAGGCTCAATCCATATATTGTTACTCAGAATCCATATAAATACGATAAGCATCCTATTATGACACCATGGGTTATTTCTGACAGTATCGCCAGCTGGACATATCCTGATATGGTTGGCAAGCCTATTGTTGTGGAAATATATTCACCGGGTGATACGGTAGAGTTTTTAGTTAATGGCAGATCACTTGGCAAACAAAAGGTCGAGGGATTTATCGCAAGATTTGACACTGTGTATGAGCCGGGACAGGTTGAGGCGATTTCCTACGAAGGTGGCAAAGAAATTGGAAGAAGTACACTTGCGACAGCGAATGATGCGCACCTTGATGCAAAGATTGAATACAATGGAAAAGAACTTGTATTTGTCAAAATTGCAAGAGTGGACGCTGTCGGAAATATTGATACGCATACAAAAACTCGTATTAATGCACAGGTTGAGGGCGGCATGGAGTATCGCCTGGGTGCAGGTGGCTACGAGCCTGAGGATAATTATATTACCGATACTACAGAACTATTTAATGGAAGAGGTCAGCTGATTATTAGGAAAAACACACCTGATGAAAAGGTCAAAATCAAAATTTCTGATTCGGCAGATACAATAGAATTAGAGCTATAATATTGAAATATAGAAATAATTGCAGGTGAGCGGTGAAGGCACCTGCAATTTTTTTGCTCAAAAATAAATGAGAAAATTTTCTAGTATGTTAAAAAAGTGTGTATTATTTTGACATAGCAGTACACCTTCGGATATTATTAAGCTACAAGTAATATTGAGAGGAGTGTATGAATGTATATATCTGATGCAGTAAAGTACATTGGAGTTGATGACAAGACCATTGATCTGTTTGAAAGCCAGTATCCTGTACCCAACGGTGTGAGCTACAATTCATATGTGATTATGGATGACAAGGTGGCAATCATGGATACGGCAGATCCGAGGGCTACAGAGCAGTGGGTGTCAAATTTAAAGGAGGCACTTGGCAACAGGATACCGGATTATCTGGTGGTATCGCATATGGAGCCGGATCATTCCGGAAGTATCAGGACTATATTGGAGATGTATCCTGATATTACGGTGGTTGGCAATGCCAAGACCTTTCCTATGATGGCGCAGTTCCTGGATACGACAATTATCAGGAATCAGTTGGTTGTCAAGGAAGGCGATACATTAGAACTTGGCACGCACACGCTCACATTTGTTATGGCGCCTATGGTTCATTGGCCTGAGGTAATGGTTGAGTATGAGTCTACAGAAAAGATATTATTCTCAGCAGATGGCTTTGGTAAATTTGGAGCGTTGGATACGGATGAGCCGTGGATAGATGAGGCCAGGAGATATTATCTTAATATTGTAGGCAAATATGGTGCTTCGGTACAGGGGTTGTTGAAAAAGGCTGCAGCGCTTGATATCGAGATGATTTGTCCACTGCATGGTCCTGTGCTTACAGAGAATCTGGGATATTATATTGATTTATATGATAAATGGTCCAGCTACAAGCCGGAGCAAGAGGGAGTGCTCATCGCATGTGCTTCGATTCATGGTAATACCAAAACAGCCGCAAAGCTCCTTCAGGAAAAGCTAGAGGCTGCCGGTGTTAAAACTATGTTTATGGATTTGACAAGAGACAGTATGTCAGAGGCGGTTGCAAGAGCATTCTATTTTGACAGGATAGTGTGTTGTGCCTGCACCTACGATGGCGGATTGTTTCCACCTATGGAGGACTATATCAATCACCTTAAAGCCAAGGCATATCAGAGCCGCAAGGTGGCGTTTGTGGAAAACGGAACATGGGCTCCACAGGCAGCCAAAAATATGCGAGTTGCTTTTGAGGCAATGAAAAATATAGAAATTGTTGAACCTGTAGTCACAATTAAATCCACGCTTAATACTGACAGTGAAAAGGCGATGGATGAATTAGTAAATGCATTGAAATAGGAGGAATTATGGCAAGAGAAGTTAATCATCGTAAGGTAGCAATTATTGGAACGGGGTTTGTTGGATCTGCGACAGCCTTTGCGCTTATGCAGGCAGGATTGTTTTCTGAAATGGTCCTCATTGATGCCGACAAGGAAAAGGCTGAGGGTGAGGCGATGGATATTTCTCATGGTGTGCCTTTCGGAAAGCCGATGAAGATTTATGCAGGTGATTACGACGATGTGGCAGATGCATATATTTGCGTTGTTACTGCAGGAGCCGGTCAAAAGCCCGGTGAGACACGACTTGATTTGGTTCACAAGAATGTTGGCATTTTCAAATCAATCATCCCTGAAATTGCAAAGAGAGATTTCGGTGGCATCTTGCTTGTAGTTGCCAATCCTGTAGATATATTGACTCTCACAGCTCTGAAGCTCTCTGGGCTTCCTGAGGAGCGTGTAATTGGTTCGGGTACAGTGCTTGATTCTGCACGTCTAAAGACTGAGCTGGGTGAGCATCTTGGGGTTGATAGCCGAAGCGTCCATGCTTTCATAATCGGTGAGCATGGTGACAGCGAGATTGCAGCGTTCTCAAGTGCAAATGTGTCAGGAATTCCGGTGAACGATTTCTGTGAGATGCGTGGACATTATGAGCATGAAAAGTCAGAGAAAGCAATTTCTGAGAGAGTTAAAAATGCAGCTTATGAGATTATCAAAAGAAAGCATGCAACATACTACGGCGTAGCTGTTGCAGTCAAGAGAATTTGCGAGGTTATTGTCAGAGATGAGAAATCTATATTGTCAGTTTCTTCTATGATGCATGGTGAGTTTGGGATTGACGGTGTATGTCTTTCAATGCCGGCTATAGTAGGTGCCGATGGCCTGGAAACCAGAGTCCCTATATCATTAGATGATGACGAGATAAAGGCATTGCAGGAATCAGCAAAAACATTAAAAGATGTTGTTGATACATTGGAATTTTAGTTAATATAGCAAATTTTCAAAGTGACGTTCTGTTCGATTGAATGGAACGCCACTTTTTTCGTATAATAGATTATTGGATACAGATTCTTGTTTTTCATCAGAAAAACAAGAATCGTAAATACCAAGAAATTGTTTTAAAACAATTTCTTGTCTGGCGAAGCCAGATTTCTGCGGATGTTTTCATTAATTATCCGCAGAAAGTCATGAC
>FLNY01003146.1_pt1 | contig 26003 bp, 15 predicted proteins | sample 1140381 | NCBI WGS metagenome assembly FLNY01 (sample SAMEA3878172, study PRJEB12797) | bioreactor metagenome | biome: Moose rumen | place: Sweden | collected 2011-10
GTTCGGACGCGGTAAGTTCATCTTGCGCCAAACCTTGAGCATGATACAAGTCGGTCATCTGCCCATAGACAGCCATGAGACGTTGGAAGTCGCAGTCACTGCTTAGCGTGTCGGCTTTGTCGATGGCGTCCTGATAGCATTTGAGGGCTTCGGGGGCCTGGCCTTGGTCGCGGTAGGCGCATCCGAGGAGATAGTGGGCACGGACCTGGTCGTTGCGGGTACCGTGGCGGTCGAAGAAGTCGGCGGCGCGGCGGAGGAGGCTGTCGGAGGGCAGCGGGGCGTAGGCACGGTTAAGGCTGTCGGCCTCGTCGAGGAGGGCGAGCATCGCGCGGCGCTGACCGCTGTAGCAGGCGGAAAGCAAGGCCAGCGAGATAAACAAGATAGACAGTCTGTGATTCTTCACAGGTGCAAAAATACTAATAAATATTCACACCACCAAATGTTTTGGGAGTAAAAAGATGAAGTGGGCTGGAATGTTCTCCCCTGACCGCCAGGGACGCCCGTGGTCGCTGCAAAGAGCCGTGGCAACTAACCCTCGGGAGGTTCTCGTCAGGCGTCTCCCATAACAAGTCTTGACTTTGCCTTGGAAATGTTGTACCTTTGCAACCGCAAACAGGACGACATGAAAATAATCGCGATTAGAATGACGACTGACTGGATGCAGAGTGAATCAACAAACATTATCAACCATTAAAAACACACAAAAGAATTATGGCAAAGCTTATCACAAGAAAGTATCAGAACACCGTGAACAACCCGAAGACCCATGGCAAGTACTATGGCCGCGTGGTGCACACGGAGACCATGTCGACCGACGAGTTCGCACGCCACATCAGCGAGCACGGGTCGCCCTTCACCCGCTCGGTCATCCTTGGCGTGCTGGCCGCCGCCTGCGACTGCCTGGTGGAGCTGGTGAAGGATTCGAAGAAGGTGCGCCTGGGCGACCTGGGCACGTTCTACCTCTCTGCTGAGTCGACGGGTGCCGACAGCGCTGACGAGTACTCGGCTGACAACCTGAAGAAGGTGCACCTGCGGTTTCTGCCTAACCTGTGCCGCAGCTATGCGCTTGACTCCGTGACGCTGCGCAAGCAGGTGTCAATCGGCTCGCTGGAGGCCCTGATGGGCACGAATGCCGGCGGCGACAGCACGTCGGACGGCGGTGATGACAACAATGAGCCTATTGTGGAGAACCCTGAGTAAGGCAGCCCATCCCCAACCCCCCTTCAACCCAGAGGGGAGCTGGGGGCTTTTTTGATGAAATAATGGTTAATAGATGAAAAAAACAAAGTTTTCTTCCGTTTTCTCACAAAAAGTGAGTAACTTTGCCGATATTCTTCAAAATTAGCTACTCACGACTATGGGGAAAATTGAAATCAGGCCCGTCAACGACCGCCGCTCGCTGGAGACGTTTATTCAGTTCCACTACGATCTCTATCGGGGCGACCCTTACGACGCCCCTAACCTGTACAGTGACGAGGTGCAGACGCTGTCGCCCTACATCAAGAATCGCAACGCAGCCTTCGAGTTCTGCGAGGCTCAGTATTTCCTGGCCTACAGTGACGGCAAGGTGGTGGGGCGCGTGGCCGCCATCATCAACCGACGATACAACGAGCAGTGGCAGCGCAAGGCCGTGCGCTTCGGGTGGATAGACTTCGTGGACGACATCGAGGTGAGCCGGGCGCTGCTCAAGGCCGTCGAAGACTGGGGGCGCGAACGGGGCATGCAGGAAATCATCGGTCCGCTCGGCTTCACTGACATGGATCCCGAGGGCATGCTGACCCATGGTTTTGACCAGCTGGGCACGATGGCCACGCTCTACAACTACCCCTACTACCCGCAGCACATGGAGCAGATGGAGGGCTACGAGAAGGATAACGACTACGTGGAATATAAACTCTTCGTGCCGAAGGAGGGCATGCCCGAGAAGTTCCGCAAGATTTCGGAACTCGTCATGCAGCGCTATAACCTGCAAGTGAAGAAACTGACCAGGGAGGAAGTCTTCGGCCCAGAGCAGTACGGACAGCGCGTCTTCGACGTCATCAACAAGACGTTCGGGAATCTGTATGGCTACAGCACGATGTCGCAGAAGCAGATCGACCAATATATTAAGATGTATTTTAAGGTGCTTGACCTTGACCTGGTCACCCTCATTGAAGACCACAGCTTAGAGCATCATCCCGTCGTCGGCTGCGGCATCACCATCCCGTCGTTGACCCGCGCGCTGCAAAAGTGCCGCAACGGACGGCTGTGGCCTTTCGGCTGGTGGCATCTGCTGCGGGCTCTGAAGATGCACAAGACGGACATTGTCGACCTGCTGCTCATCGGCGTGTTGCCCGAATACCGTCAGAAAGGCGCCAACTCGCTGCTCTTTTACGACCTCATTCCGCGCTATCAGAAGCTGGGTTTCAAGTGGGGCGAGACGCACGTCGAGATGGAGACTAACGGCAAGGTGCAGAGCCAATGGACCTACCTGGACCATGAGCAACACAAACGCAGAAGATGTTATAAGAAGCAACTGTAAGCCCCCCTATTCAGCCCCCGAGGGGGCTACTATAGGTTTATTCTCAAAAAGCAATTATTATCATAATATGAATAATCAGACAAACCACAACAATAATAGTATAGAAGCCCCCTCGGGGGCAGTAGGGGGGGCTTCCTATACTGACGACAACATCAAAACCCTGACTGGCACGGAGCACATCCGGCTGCGACCGGGCATGTACATCGGCCGACTGGGCGACGGCTCGCTGGCTGAGGACGGCATCTACGTGTTGCTGAAGGAGGTTATCGACAACTCTATCGACGAGTTCAAGATGAAGGCCGGCGACCGCATCGAGGTGACGATTGAGGACAACCTCCGCGTCTCGGTGCGCGACTATGGCCGCGGTATTCCGCAAGGCAAGATGATCGAGGCCGTGAGTGTGCTCAACACTGGCGGCAAATATGACTCCAAGGCTTTCAAAAAGTCCATCGGACTGAACGGTGTCGGCGTCAAGGCCGTCAATGCGCTGAGCCAGCACTTCGAGGTGCACTCCTTCCGCGACGGACAGGTGCGCCGTGCAACCTTCGAACAGGGAAAACTCGTCAGCGACCAGACGGAGCCCACGCAGGACGAAAACGGAACGTACATCTACTTTGAGCCCGACCCGACCTTGTTCCTCAACTACAGCTTCCACGACGACATTGTGGAAACCATGCTCCGCAATTATACTTACCTGAACATCGGGCTGGCCATCATGTACAACGGCCGGCGCATCCTCTCGCGCCGCGGTTTGGAGGATTTGCTGAAGGATCGCATGTCGGCCGACGCTCTATATCCCATTATTCACCTGCAGGGCGAGGACATCGAGATTGCCTTCACTCATGCCAACCAGTACGGTGAGGAATACTACTCGTTTGTCAACGGCCAGCACACCACGCAGGGCGGCACCCACCAGAGCGCCTTCAAGGAGCACATCGCCAAGACGATCAAGGAATTCTCGGGCAAGAACTTCGAGTATGGCGACATCCGCACCGGCCTCGTGGCGGCCATTGCCCTGAATGTTGAGGAACCCATGTTCGAGAGTCAGACGAAGATTAAGCTCGGTTCGCTCACCATGGCCCCCAACGGAGGCGTCAGCATCAACAAGTATGTCGGCGACTTCATCAAGCAGGAGGTGGACAACTATCTGCACAAGAATCCCGACGTGGCCGAAGTGATGCTCCAGAAGATTCAGGAGAGCGAAAAGGAGCGCAAGGCCATGGCCGGCGTCACCAAACTGGCCCGTGAACGCGCCAAGAAAGCCAACCTGCACAATCGCAAGCTGCGCGACTGTCGCATCCACTTCAGCGACGTCAAGAACGACCGCAAGGAGGAGTCGTCGATCTTCATCACCGAGGGCGACTCGGCCAGCGGCTCCATTACCAAGAGCCGCGACGTGAACACGCAGGCCGTCTTCTCTTTAAGAGGTAAACCCCTGAACACGTTCGGACTGACGAAGAAGGTGGTCTACGAGAACGAGGAATTCAACCTCTTGCAGGCTGCCCTCGACATCGAGGAAGGCCTCGACACGCTGCGCTACAACAAGGTCATCGTGGCCACCGATGCTGATGTCGACGGCATGCACATCCGCCTGCTCATCATCACCTTCTTCCTGCAATTCTTCCCCGAGCTTATCCGTAAGGGCCACGTCTACGTGCTGCAGACGCCGCTGTTCCGGGTGCGCAACCGCCGCACGAAGATCCGTAAGAAGGACGTCATTGCCGAGGCCGATGCCAAGGGCGGCCGCAAGACTGACTTCATCACCCGCTATTGCTACAGTGACGAGGAACGTATGAACGCCATTGCCGACCTGGGGCCCGATCCTGAGATCACGCGCTTCAAGGGTCTCGGTGAAATCAGCCCGGAGGAATTTTCCGGCTTCATCGGTCCTGACATCCGGCTTGAGCAGGTGACCCTCCACAAGACCGATCAGGTGCAGAAGTTGCTGGAATACTACATGGGCAAGAACACCATGGAGCGCCAGCTCTTCATCATCGACAATCTTGTCATCGAGGAAGACCGGCCCGAAGAGGAAGAAGACGATTAAATGCCTTCGCCGTCGATAAACCCCACATGCTGAATAGGCTTCGGCTGGCGCACATGAGAATTGGGTGCCACGTCGTGAGTAATCCAGAGGTTACCGCCCAGCACGGAGTGGTGACCGATGGTGATGCGTCCCAGCACAGAAGTGTTTGAATAGATGGTCACGTAATCTTCTACGATAGGGTGGCGCGGACCGTTGAGGAGACGCCCGCTGTCGTCATGCTCGAAGCGCTTGGCACCGAGCGTGACACCCTGATAGAGCATCACGTGGTGGCCGATACGGGCCGTGGCACCGATGACGATGCCTGTGCCGTGGTCGATGGCAAAGGACGCCCCGATGGTGGCCGAAGGATGGATGTCTATGCCCGTCAGCGAGTGTGCCCGCTCACTGATGATGCGGGGCAGAAGTGACAGTCCCAGACTGGCCAGGGCATGAGCGATGCGATAGTGCAGCATGGCCGTCGCTCCGGGATAGCAGCTGGCCACCTCGTTAAGCGATTCCGCAGCAGGGTCACGGTCGGCAATGGCCTGCACGTCGGAGCGCAACAACTGGCGCAGTTCCGGCAACGATTCCACGATACGCCTGGCCGTCGTCGCTGCCTGCTGCTCGTCGCCGTCGCCGAGCGTCGACTGCACCAAGAGAGTCAATTGCCGGGCCGCCTGCGCTATGAGCGTCGCAGCAGCAGCCTCTCCGCTGGTCTGAAGGAAGACGAGCTGTCTGACGGTTCCCACAAAAGCATCAATCTGAGCTGTCGAGGGCAGCAAGGCTGAGTCCCAGCCCTGCTCCTCGGCAGTTAATTTATTCGCAATATCAAGAATCAGTTGTCGGTCCATTGTCTTATACCTGAGCTGATTCAAACAATCCAGTTGAAAGATAACGTTCACCCGTGTCGGGCAGCAGGGCAACAATTGTCTTGCCTGCATTCTCGGTCTGGCAGGCCAGACGCAGTGCGGCAGCATAGGCGGCACCCGACGAAATGCCCACCAGCAGACCTTCGTTGCGGGCCAGCAACCGGGCATGAGCGGCAGCCTCGTCGTCGCTGACCGTCAGCACCTCGTCGACCACGTCCGGGGCATATGTCTGAGGCACAAAACCGGCTCCGATGCCCTGAATCTTATGCTTGCCGGGCACACCCGTCGAGAGCACAGGCGACGAAGTCGGCTCAACGGCCACGACGCGGATCTGAGGATTATGCTGCTTCAGACGTGCTCCACTGCCGCTGACCGTTCCGCCCGTGCCCACTCCGGCCACGAAGATGTCGACCTCGCCGTGGGTGTCCTGCCAGATTTCCTCGCCTGTCGTGCGCTCATGGACAGCCGGATTGGCGGGATTGACAAACTGTCCCAGCGTGACGGCCCCCTCGGTCTGCTGGCGCAGCTCCTCAGCCCGACGGATGGCCCCCTTCATGCCCTCGGCACCCGGCGTCAGCACCAGTTCTGCCCCGTACGCCTGCAAGAGGCGCCGCCGCTCCAGGCTCATCGTGTCGGGCATGGTCAGCACCACGCGATAGCCCCGGCTCGTGCCCACCCAGGCCAGTCCAACACCCGTGTTGCCGCTGGTGGGCTCGATGATGGTGGCGCCGGGTTTCAGCACGCCGTGCTCCTCGGCATCTTCAATCATAGCCAGGGCGATGCGGTCCTTGACGCTGCCTCCGGGGTTGAAATACTCCAGTTTCACGACGACACGTGCCACTTGTCCTTCCTGTTCACTTGTACTCAGCAATGGAGTACGTCCGATTAAATCGGTCAATTTACTGTAAATCATAATTGAATGGATAAAAATGAAAACTCCGCCAATCGTTTTTCGGTCGATCAGCGGAGCTTTCTGGGTTAATATTATAGTAATTATAACTATCGTAAGAGCCAGACTACGAACAACAGCCGCTAATCATCGGATTAGCGCAACAACATGCAGTCATCTGAATCTTTTTCATTTCTCTTTAGCTTTTGTGGGTGCAAAGTTACAACTTTTCATTGAATCTGCAAATATTTTGGCCATTATTTTGTCAAAATGTTACATAGTGTGAATATTTTCCGTGCTTTTACTCACAAATGAAATAATTTGCTTAACTTTGCAGTCCAAAACAACAAAATCATCAAGATGACAAATCACTTTTCACGCATAATCCTCGCCCTGGCCCTCGTCACTGTCGGTCAGGCCAGTGCTCAATTGAAACTGCCGAAGCAGGCCGACGAGCAGGCCATCCGCAAACTCAATATTGCTGAGATGGCCATCCGCAGCCTCTACGTCGACGAGGTGGACGAGCAGAAGCTTGTCGAGGATGCCATCCGCGGCATGCTCGAAAAGCTCGACCCTCATTCCAGCTACTCCACGCCCAAGGAGACGAAGGAAATGACGGAGCCCCTAAACGGCTCGTTCGAGGGCATCGGCGTACAGTTTAACATGGTTGAGGACACGCTCATCGTCATCCAGCCCACGCTTAACGGACCGTCGGAGAAGGTGGGCATCCTGGCCGGCGACCGCATCGTGGGCGTCAACGACACGGCCATCGCCGGCGTGAAGATGTCGAAAGAGGAAATCATGAAGCGCCTGCGCGGCCCCAAGGGCACGATGGTAAACCTGAAGGTGGTGCGCCAAGGCATCCGCGACACCCTGCTGTTCAAGGTGAAACGCGACAAGATTCCCGTCCATTCCATCGACGCCACCTACATGCTCCGCCCGGGCATCGGCTACATCCGCATCGGCTCCTTCTCGGCCACGACCTATCAGGAGTTTCTCGAGAGCATGCAGAAGCTGCGCGACCAGGGCATGAACGACCTCGTGCTCGACCTGCAGGAGAACGGCGGCGGCTATCTGCAGGCGGCTGCCGACCTGGCCGGCGAGTTCCTCGAGAAAGGCGACCTCATCGTCTACACCGAGGGCCGACAGGTGCCACGACGCGAATATAAGGCCGACGGCGACGGACGTTTCCGCGATGGACGCATCGTCGTGCTCGTCGACCAGTACACAGCCTCGGCTGCCGAAATCGTCACCGGGGCCATCCAGGATCAGGATCGCGGCCTCGTCGTCGGGCGACGCACGTTCGGCAAGGGCCTCGTCCAGCGGCCCATCGACTTCGAAGACGGCTCGATGATCCGGCTGACCATCGCCCACTACTACACGCCCTCTGGCCGCTGCATCCAAAAACCCTACACGAAAGGCGACAAGAAGGATTACGCCATGGACATCGTCAACCGCCTCAAGAGCGGCGAGCTCATCCATGAGGACAGCATCCACTTCGCCGACTCGCTGCGCTACTACACCCTGCGCGAGCACCGCGCCGTCTACGGCGGGGGCGGCATCATGCCCGACTATTTCATCCCGCTCGACACGACACGCTACACCCAGCTGCACCGCGAACTGGCCGCCAAGAGCATCATCATACAGCAGAACCTGCGCTATGTCGACCAGCACCGCAAGGAACTGAAAGAGCAATACGCTGACTTCGCCGAATTCAAGCGCAGCTACGAGGTGCCACAATCGCTCATCGACGCCATCATGGCAGAAGGCGAGAAGCAGAAGATCACCCCCAAGGACGATGACGCGCTCCGCCAGACCATGCCCATGCTGCGCCTGCAGCTGAAGGCCCTCGTGGCCCGCGACATCTGGGACATGAGCGAATATTTCTCCGTCATGAACGAGCAGAACGACGCCGTACAGAAAGCCCTGGAGCTCCTGCAGTAGAGTTGCTGCGGGCTCTCCAGGGCCTCACGATGGCTGACCCCGTGGTCAGCTGTGTTCAGACCAGACAGCTACTCACCCCGAGGGCGGTGGCGATGGCCGAGAGCACGGCCAAAGCCGTCTGCACCACGAATTTCCAGAATTCCTTGTTCTTAGATATCATCTTCGTTGTGTGTGTTTTGATGGTTAATAATGTTTGTTGATTCACTGTGCATCCAGTCGGTTGTCATTCTAATCGCGATCAGATTGTCATGTTGTCCCTGTTTGCGGTTGCAAAGGTACAACATTTCCAAGGCAAAGTCAAGACTTGTTGTGGGAGACGCCTGACGATAACCTCCCGAGGGTTAGTTGCCACGGCTCGCGCAACGACCAGGTCCGTGCCCACTACCGGAAAAATATGGAGTCTTTGCCCCTTGCATTCGGAAATGAAAAGAAAAACGAGTTTTCCTTTTGCATTTTACTCGTTTATTCGTACCTTTGCCGTCGATGGAAGAAAACAGAAAACAGAAACGGGACTATTTGCGATATTTGAAGTTGCAACGGTCGATGTCGCCTAATACGCTGGAGGCATACAGTCGCGACGTCGACAAACTGCTCAGCTATCTGAACGCTGAGGGCATCCGCCCCGAGGAGGCATCGCTCAGCCACCTACAGCAGTTTGCAGCGCAGTTGCACGACCTCGGGGTGGGACCACGCTCGCAGGCCCGCATCCTGAGCGGCGTGCGGTCGTTCTATCGGTTCTTGGTGACCGACGGCTACCTGAAGGACGACCCGACGGAACTGCTCGAGTCGCCCGTGCTCGGCGAGCACCTGCCCGAGTTCCTGACGCCCGGGGAGGTTGACCAGTTGGAGGATTCCATTGACCTGTCGAAGCCCGAGGGCCACCGCAACCGCGCCATCATCGAGGTACTCTTCTCGTGCGGTCTGCGCGTTAGCGAGCTAGTCAACCTGCAATGGTCACAACTCTACGAGGAGGAGCGCTATGTGCGCGTCCTTGGCAAAGGCTCGAAGGAGCGCCTCGTGCCCATCAGCGAGCGGGCGCTGAAAGAGATCAGCAACTATCTGCCTTGGCGCAACTCCCTGAAAATCAAGCCCAGCGAGGAGGGCTACGTCTTCCTGAACCGCCGCGGGGCCCACCTGACGCGCACGATGGTGCTCATCATGCTGAAGCGCCAGGCTGAGGAGGCAGGCATCCAGAAGACCATCTCGCCCCATACACTGCGTCACTCATTTGCCACGGCCCTGCTCGAAGGCGGTGCTGACCTGCGCGTCATCCAGGCCCTGCTCGGTCACGAGTCGATTGGCACGACGGAGATCTATACGCATATTTCTATGCAGACACTGCGCCGCGAAGTGCTCGAACATCATCCCCGAAACATGAGAAGCGAGACATGACATGCCCCTCCCCCGTTGTCTTAATTTCTATCGATTCTTGTTGTTCAGGGGGGATGGTTGTCAAGTTTTTCGCATCATTTTTGGGGAGCCCCTATCCTAGGAGCTTGCGGGTCTGCTCGAGGATCTGCAGGAGTTCGTCGTAGTGCTCGGCGCGGAGCATGGCGATGCGCGTCGGACGGAAGTTGGGGATGGCCTTGAAGATGGGCGTGGCGGCCAGATGCCGACGGGTATGGATGATGCCGCGAGGCTCGTCGATCTTCTCAACGTTGATGCGCAGGAGCTCCTCCAAAACGTCGAGTTTTCGATTAAAATCAAAGGTTTCATCGATAGTTCCGCTGTCCAGAAAGTCGCGTATCTCCTTGAAAATCCAAGGGCGGCCGAACGTGGCGCGGCCTACCATGACGGCATCGACACCATACTGGCGGAAGGCCTCGTCAGCCTGCTGGGCAGAGGTGATGTCGCCGTTGCCGATGATGGGAATCGTGATGCGGGGGTTGTGCCTGACCTCGCCGATGAGAGTCCAGTCGGCCTCGCCGGTGTACATCTGCGAGCGGGTGCGACCGTGGATGGTCAGTGCCTGTATGCCGCTGTCCTGCAGCTGCTCGGCCAGGGTGGTGATGATGAGCTGGTCGTGGTTCCAGCCGAGGCGCGTCTTCGCCGTGACTGGAATCTTGACAGCGTCGACCACGCGGCGTGTGATGTCGAGCATCTTCGGCACGTTCTGCAGCATGCCGGCGCCGGCGCCCTTGCCTGCCACCTTCTTCACCGGACAGCCGAAGTTGAGGTCGATGAGGTCGGGCCCGGCCTGCTCCACGATGCGCGCGGCCTCAACCATCGCGTCGGTGTCGCGACCGTAGATCTGAATGCCTACGGGCCGCTCCTCGTCGCTGATCTGCAGTTTGCGCACGGTGGTCTTCACGTCGCGCACGAGGGCCTCAGCCGAGACGAACTCGGTGTAGACCATAGAGGCGCCATAACGCTTGCAGAGGCGCCGGAAGCCGATGTCGGTGACGTCCTCCATGGGGGCCAGGAAGACGGGCCGCTCCCCAAAGTCGATATTTCCTATTTTCATTCTTTTCTATTTGAGCAGATGGTAGGTGCCGCCGGCCAGGGGCTTGACGACGCCCTTCATCTCGAGCTGGAAGAGGGTGGCCGTGACGGTGCCGATGCTCTGGTTGGTCTGCACACTGATAACGTTGATCTGCAGGTCGTTCTGGCGACTGAGCAGGTCGACGACCGACTGCTCATCGGGCGACAGGTCGGGGAACAGCGAGCGCTCGATGCCCTCCGAGCGGGCCTGACGGAGCTGGACGTCGGAGTCCCATCCGACGGTGGCGATGAAGTCGTCGGCCGTGCTGATGAGGGCGGCGCGGTTGTCACGGATCAGGTTGTTGCAGCCCTCGGAGTAAGGGGCGCCCACGGCGCCGGGGAAGGCCACGACGTCGCGACTGTATTCCTGAGCGATACGGGCTGTGATGAGCGAACCGCCCTTGGAGGCAGACTCGACGACGACGGTAGCATCGCTGATGCCGGCCACGATGCGGTTTCGCTGACGGAAATTGTTGGCAATGGGCTGCGTGGCGGTCATGTATTCGGTCAGCAGGCCTCCCTGCGTGGCCATCGTGACGGCCGTGGAGCGGTGGGCCGTGGGATAGATGGTGTCGAGCCCGTGGGCCAGCACGCCCACCGTCTCGTATCCGCACGCGAGCGACTGGCGATGGGCACAGATGTCGATGCCATAGGCCAGCCCGCTGACCACGAGCACCTGCGGACAGAGCTCATGCAGACGGGTGAGGAAGCGGCGCACGAGATCCTGCCCGTAGACCGTCGCATGGCGGGTGCCGACGATGCTCAGGACGCGCCGCTGGTTGAGGTCGGCCGTGCCGCGATAGTAGAGCACCAACGGCGCATCGTCGCAATCGGCCAGCCGGCTCGGATAGTTGCTGTCGCCTAAGCAGAAAGCCTGTATCTGATGCTGCTCCATGAACTTCATTTCCTCCTCGGTGCGGGCCAGCGCGCTGCTCCAGTCCTGCAGTGTCTGGACGATGCGCGGCGTGCACTCCGGCATCACGTCGGCAATGTCAGAGCGATGTTCATAAACAGCCCGACCACCCCCCAGTTCTCGATAGAGATGGAGGGCGGTCTGGAAATTGAAGCCCGTGAGCCTTGTCAGGGCCATAGTGTATAGAATGTCTTGCTGTTCCACTTCTTGCACGTAGATTCTGCGTGCAAAGATAGTGAATAATTCTGACACCGCCAAATCAGCGGGCCCGAAAAACGCACTTTAACGCACCACCTGCTTCACCACGCTGCCGTCATTGCGGCGCACGATGACGAGCCCGCGGGCAGCGTTGTTGGCGCAGCGGCCCTGCAGGGTGTAGACCTGTTCTGTTTGTTGCTGTAGTCCAGCAACAGACGTGACGGCATTGGCGGCGCTGCCGAGGAGCGGCGTGCAGGCCGAGTTCTCGATGTCAATGGCAGTGTGGTCCTCGCCGTCGTAGTTGTGCAGGAAGGCCACGACATGCATCTTCTCGCGCACCCACGTCGGCTTGAGGTCGAAAGTGGTGGTGTAGTCGAAGCGGTTGTCGGCCGTCCATGCGACGGGCTCACCCCAGGTCTGGTTGGTGGCGCGGGTGACGTGCTGGTGCAGGAAGATGCCGTCGGCACCAATCTGGTTCTCGGCACGGATGTCATCCTCGAGGAGGTAGACGGTCAGGCGCGGATGTGCAGCCGTATAGCGCTGGTTGCGCAGCAGGCTGACGCTGGCCGTCACCTGCGTGCTGTCGGCATTGAAGTCGAGTGTCAGACCGACGACGGCGTTGGCCGTCTGCTGCATCTCGTAGTCGAAGTATTGTGTCAGCTCCACGTTGCTCGAAGGAATGAAGCAGGGCGTCTTCTGACCATAATTATACTGTGCGTCGAACTCAGCATGGCGGTTGAGCATCACGGCCGGTGCATAGAGCGAGCTACCCTCGTTGTAAAGCCACGTGAGCTGCTCGTCCCAGTCTTGCGTGAGCCAGTCGGTGTAGTAGCCGGCATGATGGCAGATGGCGAAGACGCGGTTGTCATAGTCATGGTTGCTCTCGAGCGCGAGATGCAGATAGGTGGCCACGCGCGGACAGTTGACACACAGCTCGGTGGTGAACTCCTCGACGATGACATTCTTCAGGAAGGCGTAGGTGGCCGTCAAAGCGTTGTTGGCCTCGTTGTCATCAGCATCGAGGGTGAGTGTCCACTCGGTGTCCTGGTCGGTGAAGACGGGCGGGGTGATGACAAACGTCAGGCGGCGGCTCTCGGTCGAAGCCAGCTTCTCGGCAAAATGGGTCGTGATGGGTTCAAGACCGGCGGCCTCGCAAGTGATGTCGAAGCCCTCGACGGCCTTGCTGCCGAAGTTCTGCACCGTGGCCACCACCTGCAGGGCATTGGCCCCATGCGTCAGGTCGGGACTCATCGAGGCTGTCGTCAGTCCAAGGTCGTGCTGCAGGATGTTGCTGCCCACAATGACAGCCTCCATCGACACGGCTCCCAGCTGGCTGATGTCCTGCCAGTCGGCCTGACCATAGCGCATATAGAAAGTGTCGTAGAGCGGATCGCCCACGACGGAGACGGCCTTGACGTTAGCTCGCTGGCGATAGGAGAATCCGACGAACAACTCTGTAGCGGCGACCGCATAGGGCTTGTCAAGAACGACTTCGTTCCAACCCTTCTCTATGCGCTGGGCCGACTTCGAGGTGATGAGGCCCTCGGCCAGGTTGTCGCCGTCGAGGTCGCTGCGCACCCAGACTATGAGTGAGTCGATGTTGGCGCGCGAGAGCAGATAGACGCGCATCGCCTCAATCGTGTTGTCCTCATAGGCAGCCAGCGTCGAGGCAGGCAACCGCATGGCCACGTGGGCCCAGCCAGTGCCGTTCATCTGCAGGTCGGTCTGCGTGGCTACCTCGCCGTTGCAATAACCCAGGCAGATGGTGTCGACATGCTCCACGCCCACCTGACATTCGTCGCTCCAGGCCGAACGCTCACCTTGACGGACGGCGCAGACACGGAAGCTGTACTGCTGCGGTTCGAGCTGGCTGAACACATGGCTGAGCTCGCCGCCGGTGGATATTTCCTGCTGACCGCTGACAGGCTGGCGCTCCATGGTTGTGCACTGCGCCACGATATCGTCGATGGCCACGTAGCCCGAAGCGCGCTCATAGCGGAGGCGGGCCCGCTCGGTGTCGTCGAGACTGACCTTCACCGTGGTGGCCTCGTTCGACAGGTCGAATGTCTGCTTCGTCTGCCATTCATCATCGCCCCATTGTTCCACGTGCAGGCGGCCCGTGGACGAGCTGCTGCGCATCCAGAACTGCAGTTGGCGGATGCGTGCCTCGGGCCAGGCAATCTCGATGAAGTCATCGTTGCGCGAGAATCGCAGCGAGGGACTGGCCGCTCCGTAGTAGCCGTTGACGCTGTAGTAGGTCGAACTCGACGTGGCCCACAGGGCGGGCAGCCCGTCGGCCTTGTCAGTGAAGTCGTAGCCCATGGTCTTGAGCTGTGTGCCGAAGCTGTTCTCAAAGAGGGTGACCAGATAGTCGTCGGCACCCTCGACGGCATCCCAATGGGCGGTGAAGCCGTCGGCAGTGGCGTCGGTGGCGGTGAGGTTCTGGGGGCGACGTCGACTGAAGGGTGTCTCCTCGGTGGTGATGGTACGGGTGGTCCAGTCGGAGAAGTAGTTGCCACGCACGGCCTGTACGCTGACGGTGAAGGCCTCGCGCTCAGGCACGCCGCTGATGGTGACGGTTGCCGGAGTGTCGAACCATGCTTCCTTGTAGCCGTCCAAATAGATGTCGCCCCGCTTCACGCTGACCTGATAATACTGTGCGCCATAGACTTCGCTCCACGTGAACTGGAACGAGCTGTCCTGCACGTTGACGGGCGTGATGTCTGTCGGCTGCGGCATCTGGTAGGCCGTCCCGGCAAGCAGGAACTCAACCATGCCGTCCTCATACTCCACCACATCGTCGAAGCTGAACATGTGGCCGGCCTCCCAGGCCTCGAAGTCAAACTGAGTGACGCCCTGGGTGCCGGGGAAGGGGTCGCCGGCGCGGGTAGCGTCGCTTTCGGCCCGGTCGGCACAGACGATGCCCACTCGGGGATGTCCGTAAGTGACGTTCAGCGTATTGCGCTGCCAGGCAAGCGTGTCGATGTCAATATGCCAGACCACCAGTCCGTGGCCGGGCAGCGAGGCGTCGAAGCCCACCTGCTGACGGTTCTCCAGGACGAAGAACTCGCGCCCGTTGGTACCGGGCACACTCCAGCGATAGGCAGCCCCCTCCATTGGGGGGAGGTTGGAAGGGGTTAGAGGTCGTATCACGTTGATGCTGTCGGCGTCGGCCGTCAGCTCGGTATAGTCGAGCCAACCCAGTTCGCCGCGCTCGAATGCCGAGAACAGCGGCGGGCAGTTCATGTTGTCGTTGTAGGAACCGGCGGCCATCGTGTCCCATGTTCCGATGTTATAGTTAATGGGGCTGTAGCTGACGTCGTAGTGGTCCATCAGGCCCAGAACGTGGCCGAACTCATGCACGAAGACACCGATGCCGAGGGGGATGAGCGAGCCGTCGTTAGTGTAGCGCAGCTCATTGCTCGTGGCATAGTGGCGGATGTTCTTGCCGTCGTGGGCGATATGGATGTTCCAGTCGCTGTCGAGGTCGGCCGAGTGGGGCCAGATGTAGTCGACGGCGTTGGGATGCGTGGCCTGACCGATACCGGCGTAGAAGAGATAGATATTGTCCACGTAGCCGTCGTTGTCGTAGTCATACTCCGAGAAGTCAATCTCGTCGTCCACCTTCTTGCAGGCGTCAACCACCATCTGTCCGGCACGTACGTCCTGCGTAGGCGTGTCACTGCCGTACCAGGTGGCCTCATGGTCGAGCGTGATGGGCCCTACGACGACAAACTCATGGTCGAACAGGTAGTTCGACGACTGGTCGTAGAAGTCCATGGCCGAGCCCCGTGCCCCGTTGTTCCAGGTGAATCCGCGCTCGTTGAGCATGCGGGTGTAGTAGTCCTTCGGGTCGTCGATGCTGGTGAACTTCGTGTCGCTGAACTCGATGAGAAAGACGAGGCTCTTGCTCTTGCCCGTCGTGGGGAAGTCGTTCATGCGGAGCTTGCGAGGGCCCTTCCCATCCCTGTAGGATAGGTGTCGACATAGTTTTTCAGCGTAGCGGGCTTGCACCGTCTGGCGCTTCTGCATGGCCTGCCTGTAGTCGGCCTCAGTGCGCGTGTCGGGCTCCAGCATGCGGGTCTGGGGATTCCAGCGGACCGTCTGGCCGTCGTCGGTGTACAGTTGGTGCCAGAACTCGTCGCCGCGCATGTGGACGGTGACGGTGGTGCCGTCGGCCTGGCGCACCTGCTTGGGCGACGGGTCGGCCGGAATGGCAACAGCCGTGCCTGCCCCGAGGAGGGTCAGCACGGCTGCGGTTATCAGTTTATAGTTCATAGTTCACAGTTCACAGTTCATAGTTTATTTGACGATGACCTTTCTGGTTGCGTCGGCGGTCTTCACGATGTTCAGGCCCTTGCGGGTGGTGCTGAGGCGGCGGCCCTGCAGGTCGTAGACCTTTTCTGTTTGTTGCTGTGGTACAGCAACAGACTCAACACCGTTGGTGAAGGCGACGGCATTGGTGGGCACAGACTCACCGAGGTCGTAGAGGGCGGTGACGCGGTAGGTGCCGTTCTGTGAGGCCTGTGCCGTGGGCTCGGCGACGGTGCCGACGAGCTGCGTGCCGTTATAGACGTTGTAGCCCAAGAGCTGCGGAGCCTGTGCGGCGGTGTACTGTATTTCGTCGACCATGATGCCGAAGAGGTTGTAAGGGATGTGCAGTGCCACGTACTTGGCGTTAGCGGGCAGGTTGAGCGTCACCTTCTGCCACGTCTGCGTGGTGGTGAAGTTGATGCTTTGCAGCACCTGCGTGAACGAGGCCGGCTGGCGGTCGGTCGTGCTGGCGCGCACCTCGAGCGTTGAGCCCGAACCATTACTAAGCGTCCAGAACGAGAAGCTGGTGCCGCCCTTCACCTCGGGCGAGATGAACCAGTCGTCGTCGTCGTCGATTTCATAGCCGTCGTCTGAGAGGTCGTAGTGTCCGAAGCAGATGAGGCAGCGCTCACCCTGGTGCTGACGCCATCCGGCTGCGGTGGGATTGCCGCTCTCGGCAGCGTTCCAGGTCATGAAGGGCTGGGGCAGACCGACGTAAGGCCAGTAAGTGCCGTAGTACATGAGGAAGTAGGTCGTCGGGTTCTGGTCACCGTCGATGTTGAGCCATCCGTTGATTTCGGGCGCTATGCTGAACACGGGCTGGTCTTCGAAGTCGAGCATCACCTCGCGGCCGTCCATCGTCTCGGGGGCTGTCCAGTTCATAGTTGAGAGTTCATAGTTCATAGTTAAGTCCGTCGGTGCGGGCAGCTCGATCTGCTCGGGCGTCAGCTCCACCTCAGCACTCAGGTTATTGTCCTGATTGTCGTCATCATAAAGCAGTTCAGCGCTGTAGATGATCTCGTCCATTGTCGAGGAGATGTTGAGCGGGAACGACAGCAACTCGGTCTGTCCGGGCTCCAGCGTCTTCGTGCCCTCCGTCTCGGCGATGACCTCACCGTTGAGCGTGAACATCACGCTGTAGTCGCTGGCCGACTCGGCACCGAGGTTGCTGACGGCCACCTCCACCTCCGCCAGCTGACCGTTCTTCGGGGCGAAGGGCCGCGAGATGGTGGTCACGGCCAGATCGTTGCCCTCGGCCTCGGCGATGCGCCAGTTATCGATCCAGATGCGGGCGTCAGGCGTGGGCATATAGCCGGTGACGATCACTTGAGCGCGCTTGCCGGCAACGCTCTTCAGCGAGAAGGCAGCCTCGCGCCAGCCGTTGCCCTGACCGAGGAAGACGGTGTCCGAGCAAGCCTCGAAGTCGGCACCGTTGGTGATGGCGTCGATGGTGACGTAGCCACCCTTGGCGACCCCCTCCTTGTCGTAGATCCAGAGGTGGAACATGGGGTTGGCGGCCTGACGGAAGTCGATGATCGGCGTGCAGAAGCTGGCCTTGCCGTCGGCAGTGCCGTTGTTCAGCAGTACGAGGTCGATGCCGTCGTTGTTCTGAGCGCTGACGTTGGCGTTATAGTAGCCCTGATCGACGGCCCATCCGGTCATGCCGTCACTGCTTGTATATGAGATATAAGGAGCGTGATGCAGGCCCTGCTGTCCGAACTCCTCGACGTAAGGCAGGGTGAAGGGTTTGCCGAGCACGACGCCCACGCGCTTGTAGTCGCTCTCGCCCTGCACGCTGGTGGCGGTGACGGCCAGGATATACTGAGCCTGCCCGGTGCGGGTCGGGTCGATCATCTCCACGTCGATCTCGGTGTCGGTAATCTCAGAGGCTACGGCCTGATAGTTGGGATAAGTGTTGAAATACTGATAAATGGTATAGGTGACATGGTCGGTGTCGACATAACCGCCGTTGACGCCGCGGTCGGCCACATGATAGCGCAGGGTGACCGAGCCTTCGTCCTCCTCGCTCCAGAACATGCGGGCGTCGGCCATGACGGGCACGTCGACACCGGCGAAGGCGCGTTGCTGCACGGGCCATCCCAGTCCCTCGGCATTCTCGGCCACGACGCGCACGTAGTTGAAGCCCTGGCGGGCACTGACGTTGACGCTGACGGGCTGACCGGGCTGCACGCTGGTGTTCTCGCCGAGGAGTGCGCCGCTGGCGACGTCGTAGACCTTGACGGCCGACAGCTCGCTGAGCGTCTCGCCGTTGATGTCGGTGGCGGGAGCCGTCAAGCTGACGGTGGCGTTGAGCTGACCCTTGTCGGCAGCCTGATAGACCACGCCGGTTGCTGCGGCGGGAGCGCCTGTGACGGTCCATTCGTTGACATAGATGTCGTCGACCAACCAGATGTATTCACCGAAGACATAGTCGTGCAGACCGAAGTAGTAGGTGCCGTCCTGGTCTGGCTCGACGTAGACGCTGTAGATTTCGTCGGTCATCAGGTGGTCGGGGTTGAGCTGGGCGATGAGCTTCGTCATGCCGTTGACCGTCTGGCTGGTGCCGAGCCAGAAGTCGAGGTTGCTGCGTCCCGACAGTTTGGCGCGGAATTCATAGACGTGGCCCTTTTGCATGCGGAAGGGAGGCGATATGAGCCAGTCGTCGTTGCGGCCAGTGTTGCTGCCGTTCTTGCCGTAGAACTGGTGTGAGTAGGTGTCCCACTGCCAGGTGGCTAAGGTGCCGTCGTTGTTGGCATTGATGATGGTCCAGCCCAGCGTCTGGTTGATGCTTTCCAGATCGTTTTCGTAGGGCATGCCCATATAGGTGCCGACGGAGATCTGGTCGGTGGTGGCGGGAGCGCCCTCGCGGCCGTTCAGCAGAGCTGTGACGGTGTAGGTGTAGAAGGCCATCTCCTCGGGCAGCGTGGTATCCTGCACGCGGCGCGAGGTGACGCCGTCGGCCAGCACCATGCCGTCGTTGTCGCGGACAACGCGATAGGTCAGCGTGCCGCCCTCATAGACGCCGCCGAAGTCCTTGTAGCGGCCCTGCGTGGGGGCAGCCCAGGTGATGGTGGCCACGTTCTGCGTATTCAGCGAGATGCGCAGGTTGCCCACGGCGGCGGGCACGTCCTTGCCGCAGACCTTCATCTCAGCGGCCGTCAGGGTCTCGATGCCGTTGTCGGAAGGTTCCATCTGCAGTCGGACGGTGTGCAGTCCGGGCGTCACGTCGGCCATCATCTCGAGCTCCTGGCCGTAGCCGACGGAGGCAGGCAGGTCGAAGAGTTCCGTCTCCACATTATCTATATATAGGCGGATGCCGAGCGTGCCCTGCGGCGTGGTGCCGTCGGTGAGCGTGGCAGGCGTGGTGAGCTTCAGGGTGAGCAGGTAGCCGTCATCGTCGGTCGTGATCTGCAGGTCGCTGACGTCGGTGAGCTGCTTCTTCGTCTGGGCAATCTGGTCGGGGTCGACATAGAACCAGTTGAAGCCCGTGGGGGCGTTCATCAGGCGTGTAGTGGCAATCATGCCCCCTTTCGGGTTGAGGATGTCTTCAGGCCGGATGCTGAAGTAGACCGTGCCCTGCTCAAAGTCGTAGTAGTTCAGATAGAACACGCCGGCCTCGGGGTCGTAGCACATAGGCTGGCCATAGACGCCCACCTTGGTGCCCTCCAGGCCGCCCACGAAAGTCCAGGTGGCATCGAGCGGATTGACACGGACCACCCACAGCGTCTGGTAGCCACCGTTGCGCAGCACGCCGTAGAGCTGGCCGCCGATGGTGAACAGCTCGCCCGGGTTTATGTTCTTCTGAGCGTCGTAGCCGTTATAGTGGCAGATCTCGCCCACGCGGCGCATCTGTCCGCTGATGGTGTCTGCAATATTAAGATAGTAGGGCTGGACGTTGTTCACCGTATTACCCATCGAGATGGCATAGACCTGACGGTTGACGGGGTCGTAGCAGATGCCGCGGTAGGGGATGCCGCTCTGGTCGGACATGGCGACCGTCCACTTCTCGCCTACCTGCTGCAGGGTGCGCTTGTCGAACTTCGTGATGACGGCCGACATACTGGAGCCGCTCGTCACGGGGCGATAGCTGTAGAAATAGCTCGGTGTCTGGAAACTGTAGGGCGACATGTCTTCGTTTGCGGCGATGGTGTCGTGGCTCCAGGCCCAGTTGCCGGCGGCGTCCTGCAGGTTGAAGCCCACCATGCCGCAAATCTGCGTAGTGCCGTCGTCGGCCTTGCCGGCGTAGGTGTTCTGTCCACGGAAGCGATAGAGCGTCGGATCGGCATTCTGCGACTTTGCCGGGGCACTCATGCGCGCTGCGGGCTGCCGCCCCTCGTGGCTGTCGCGATATTGCTGCAGGGCCTGCTCGTCGGCCGTGGCGGTGATGAGGTCAGCGGCCTTCTGGTTGCTCTCCACAATGGCTGCAGTCTTCTTCTGCATGCCATTGTTCTGGGGCTGCTGTCCCAGCTTCGGCATGTTGAAAACGCTTTGGGCCGTAGCTGCCGTTGCAACGAGCAGCAGGGCCGCGATGGTTTGTAAGGTCTTCTTCATAAGCTAAGAATTATTTTAAAATCGTTTTTTCCGTTCGCAAAGATAGTTCTTAACTTTGAAACGAGCAAACAAACGGCCCGCGACTCTTTCCATTTTCATGAAAGTTTAACGTTTTTATGCGATATCATCGTTGCGAATTGTAAGCAACTTATTGCCATTTTAAGTAAAACAAAAAGATACGGGAAACGACGTATAAAATTATTTCACCGACACTGAACACTATTTCACCGTCAGTGAATACTATTTCACCGTCATTGAACAACTGTTCACCGTCGGTGAAATAATTTTATGCGGCGCTTCTCTCCCTTCCCTCAGCAGCTTCGCGCACGAATGTGGGCGCGTACCGAATAAAAATTTCGGTGGAATGGTGAAGTATTGAATATTTTTTTGTAATTTTGCACCCGATTATGCTAAGACGAGGTTTCCTGACAATGATACTGACCGGCATGGCCGCGCTGCTCTGCGCAGCCCCCATGCCAGCCGATTCGCTGGCGCTGCTCAAGGCGCAGGCCGACTCGCTGATGAACCGCGAGCAGTATTCGCAGGCCCTCGAGACCTACATCGACGTGATGGAGCGCGCCGAGCGGGCGGACAGCCAGAACCTCTACATCGCCTGCATCGGCAACATCTCTAATATTTATGCCGTCTCGGGCGAGATGGAGCGCTGCGAGCACTACAACCGCCTGGGCTACGAGGCTGCCCTGCGACAGCACGACACTGACCTGGCCGGCAAGTTCATCATCAACAGCGTCGGCATCTGGTGCTCGATGAACAATGTCGACAAGGCGCGCGAACAGCTGCGGCTGATGGAGCAACACCCCCTGACGGACACGGTCCTATGGCGCTTCTACACCATCCACTACGCCGGCGTCGTGGCCCGCATCAGCGAGGATTTCGATGAAGCCATCGACCTGAGCACGCGCGCACTGGACTACGCCCGGCAGCATCGGATGGAACCGAAGTATGAGCTGGTGCAGCTCAGCGAACTGGGCAACCTCTACCTGATGCAGGACGACGCACACGAGGCGCTCCTCTATTTCCGCATGCACCAGTCGATGAGCGACAGCCTCGAGAGCACCGAGCTGCAGGCCTCGTCGTGCCGACTGATGGCTGAGGCTTACGACAAGGGGGGCCATAAGGACAGCGCACAGTTCTATATGTCGATGTACTACACGTTGCGCGACAGCGTGCTCGACCAGCGCCAGCTGGCCGCCGCCAAGGAGAAGCTCTATCAATACGAGAACCGTCGCACGGGTCGGCAGATCTCGTCGCTCAACGCCCAGCTGCACCGCCAGTGGTGGCTGCTCGCGCTGGTCGTCGCCGTCAGTCTGCTGGCACTGGCCGCAATCTGGTATCTGGGGCGTCGCCGCGTGGCGAAGATGCGCGCCGAACGCGCAGCGAAGAACTCCGAGGGCCGCGCGCCCATCCATTTGAGCGACGAGCAGGTGGAGGAACTAGCCGCTCTGATTGACAGCGTGATGAGCGACGTCGCCACCATCAGCAACCCTGACTTCTCGCTGCAGCAGCTCGCTGCCCGGGTGGAGTCGAACCAGAAGTACGTGTCGTATGCCATCAACCAGGTGCACGGCAAGAGCTTCAAGACGCTGCTCAACGAATGTCGCATCAAGGAGGCCACCCGCCGCCTGTCGGACACCGAGCACTACGGCAACATCACCATTCAGGGCATCTATCAGGAGCTGGGCTACAATTCGGCCACCTCCTTCATTCAGGCTTTCAAGAAAATCAACGGCATGACGCCCTCGCAGTTCCTCAAGGAGCAGAGTGTCGGTGAAATGCAATAACTTTCGGGGAATATGCAGAAACGGGAATTCTGAGCCTCCCTTTTTTGTTAGTTTCATGAAAATGAAACAACAGTACGTCACTTTTTTCGCAATTTTGCTCTTAGTTGTTTATCTTTGCGAAAAATTTACTATCAGTTTGTTTTAATTTTAAATGTATAAGCTTATGAAAAGATTTACGAAGTTCTTTTTTGCAGCATTGGCCCTGACCTTCAGCGCCCATCTCGCTGCACAGGAGGAGCAGCAGGAGGTGGTCTATACCTCGTGCGGCATCGACGCGAAGACCGGTAAAATGGTCAACTTCAACTTCTCGGCTGCCGACGGATTCCAGTCGGAGGAGGTGCCGGCCGGCATGAATCTGCCCGTCGTGGCCTACGTCTGGAACAAGCAGCTCCGCACGCTCGAGCCCAATGGTAATCGGCAGACGCTGACCATTCAGGATCCCGAGTCGTTCACGACAATCAGTCAGGCCAACGGGCCGCAGAACGCTGTCACCGGACTGCCCTTGTGCATCGCCGCCAGCGAGCAGAACCCATACGCCGCCTTCGCCATTGCAAAGACTGAAGAGGAGGGCGTGGGCGTGCGCTATTTCACCGCCGCCGTCGACGAGAAAACGGCTGAAATGAAGCGCATTACGACCCTCAGCTACTGGTATGACGACGAAGCCAAGACGAGCCTCGCCCCGCTGACCTTCTTCTTCTATTACGGCAATGCCTATATGGTCTATGTCAAGCGCGTGGGCGGCGAGTCGAAGGTCTACTTAGGCCGACTGGACGTCATGACGGGCGCCATCACCGAGACGGGCGTCATCGACGCTGTCAAGGATGTCGACCCGCTGAAGGCCGTGGCCTGCGTCTACTATATGAGCACCACCTATCGCACCTATCTCGTCCTCAGTCCCGACGGCGAGGAGAACTCTACGATCTACTATCTGCCGACGTTTGCCATGAACGGCGTGGTGGGCGCCACAGAGGAGGCTCAGGCTGACCGCGTGCTCATGGGCTGCTATCAGCGCCCATCGACCATCGTCACCTATGGTACACCGACTGTGCCTCTGGCTGAACCGGACGACCTGAAGGTTGAGGTGGACGGCACCAAGATCACCGTTACCTTCACCGTGCCCTCGACCGACGCCAACGGTAATGAGGTGAAAGCCGACGACTGGGCCGCCAACAACGACTATAGCCGCAGCATCAACACCTATGTTTATATGGAGAACACCTCGGTCACCATGACCAATCCCGAGGGCGTCAGCTATTTCTTCCCCGGCGACAAGGTGACCCTGACAGGCGACCTCAGCGCCATCTGGGGCGTGACCAACCCCAACGGCCTGCACTGCTTCACCGTGCGCATCCAGCCCTCTAACGGCTACTCCGGCTTGGCACTGAGCTACTTCAGCACCTTCGCACTCGTAGGCGGCGCCAAGCCGGAACCTGTCAGCGATGCCAAGGTCGAGAAGTCGGGCGACAACGCCGGTCTGTTCTCATGGACGGCTCCCACGGCGACGGAATACGCCGACTGGGGCTATGAGTTCAACGGCGAAGGTCTGACCTACACCATCGTACGCAATCTCGACGGCGTCGTCGTAGCTGAGGGACTGACCGGCACGAGCGCCCAGGTGGACAACCTGGCCAAGGAGCCCGGCAACTTCGACTTCAGCATCTACGCCGTGGCCGGCGGCACGCAGAGCGCCGCCGCCGCTACGAACGCCATCTTCTGTCAGCCCCCGACCTACGACTTCCTGGGCTATAACAACACCACGGGCAACATCACGGCCTTCAACCTCGGCGAGGCCTTCCCGCACACCGACTGGATGCAGAACACCAACATCGGCAACGAGGTGGGATTCGTCCGCGGACAGAAGCTCTACACTACTAAGTACACGTATACGAAGTCGCAGTGGAGCGAATATGCTTCGCAGCAGTTCACCATCTTCACTGCCGAGAAGTTCGAGCAGCAGGGCTACCTATTCTATAATTATTGGTATCCTAACAACGGCGCTATCGTCCGCCACCTGCTCTCCGCGGCCTATGACCCGCAGATGGACCGCGTCTTCGGCGTGGCTGTCGACACCGTGCGCAATGCTGACGCTGAGCCTGTTGAGCTGAAGTACTATGTCGTCGACGTCGACACCGTGGGCTCTTATAATGCACAGAATCGCATCGTCGACCTGCTGGGACGCTGGAGTCTCGTCGACGCATCGAAGGACGCCAAGGCCGTGCTGGCCGTCGCCGCCTATAACAAGAAGTTCTATGCCGCCGTGGCCAACCGCGAGGGCGGCGAAGTGAGCTATGAGCTCTGCACCTTCAACCCCATGAGTCAGCAGCTCGACAAGGTGGCTGCCATCAACCTGCCCATCGGCATCGACTACGGCTTCCAGTTCTTTATCTCGACGGCCGACGCTCTCTATTTAGGCTATAACAACGGCGAGGACAACACCGCGCTCTATGAAATCAGCACGGCCGACGGCCGACTGACCAAGATGTTCGACATGGACGGCATCTATACTTACGCCTACCAGAAGCCCAGCGTCGTCAGCCAGCCCGCCAAACAGATAGGCGCCTTCACGGCTCCCACCTTCAGCTACGACGCTGAGACTGGCAAGGGCACGGCTGTCCTCACGACACCGACGCTCTTTGCCGACAACAGCACCATTGATGAAGAAACGTGCATCCGCATCTATGTCGACGGTGTGCAGAAGGGCATGAGCGACATCGTGGCCGCCGGCTCTGAGGTTCAGGTCAGCTTCGACGTGGCTGAGGGTCTGCACCTGCTCACCTACGTGGCCTTCTGCCCGTTGAGTCCTTCTTTCGCTACGAGCAATGTGGCCGCCAACGTCATCGTCGGCCCCGCCAAGCCTAATGCTCCGAAGAACGCTGAAGCCGAAATGTTCGGTGACAATGAGGCCAACATCACCTGGGAGGCTCCTACGGGCAGCATCTGGGCTGACTTCGGTGGCACTATCGCCGAGACTGACGTGCTGACCTACATGGTTGTCCAGAATCAGGAGCAGAAGACGCTCGTCAGCGACTGCCCCGATCTGGAATACTATGAAGAGAAGGTCGCTGAGTGGGGTGGCTTGTACGACTTCACCGTCTATGCTGTCAACGGCACGCAGGTCAGCGAAGGCGTGGTGACCAACCTCGTGGAGGTCATCGGTGAGCCTGACCCTGTGGGCATCGACGCTGTCAACGCCGCTCGCACCACGACGACGGCCATCTACAACGAGGCTGGCCAGCTGACCAACCGCCTGCAGCGTGGCATCAACATCGTCCGCCGTGCCGACGGCAAGACCGTGAAGCTTATCGTGAAGTAAAGACTTTAACGGAAGTGAACAACAAAAAAAGGGTCATTCCGAAAAGCCAGTTGTGGAGCCCGTAGGCACTCCCCTCCTTGGCAAGCGAACTCCGTTCGCTTGCTACCGAAGGGACGCAAGAAAGCCACTCTTTATACACATTTCTGAGTCATGGCCCTCACTTTACTCCCCTCCTTGGAAAG
>FLNY01004854.1_pt1 | contig 25996 bp, 17 predicted proteins | sample 1140381 | NCBI WGS metagenome assembly FLNY01 (sample SAMEA3878172, study PRJEB12797) | bioreactor metagenome | biome: Moose rumen | place: Sweden | collected 2011-10
ATTTCCGCAAAAAGTGGCGAAGGCCTGCCAGAGCTGGCGCAGCTTATAACCGGAAGGCTCAGCGCATTGGTCGGTCAGTCTGGAGTCGGTAAATCCTCGCTCGTAAATGTGCTTGACAACACCTGCGTGCTGAAAACGGGAAGTCTCAGTAAAAAATACGGCAAGGGCTCCCATACGACTACGAAAGGCACTTTAATGCATATACATCTGAACGAATCAATCGTCGGTGGCGTTCAGAATGTTTTTGCCTCAATCATCGACACTCCGGGTGTCCGTCGATTTGTTTTAAACGACATCGCTTCAGAGGATTTGGCGCTTTATTTCAGGGAATTTGAGCCTTTAATTGGAAAATGCAAATTCGGAACAAGGTGTAAGCATGAAGCAGAGCCAGGCTGTAAAATCTTAGAAGCCGTTCAGAACGGAACGATTAGTGAAGAACGCTTTGAAAGCTGGAAAAGAATAAAAGAAGAGATAAAAACAGGAAGCTGGGAAGATTAAATTTAAAATCTTCCCTACCCCTTCCTTGATTTTTATTATTTAAATACAATTCGCGAGAATTTTTTCTTTCCAGCTCGGAGGACCAATTCTCCGTCACCGTCAAGATTCTCCTGACAAACCTTCATTGTCGGGTCTGTGAGAGCTTTTCCGTTGAGAGAAGCGCCGTTACCCTGAATCAGTCTGCGGGCATCTCCATTTGAGGCACATAAGCCTGCCTTTACGAAAAGAGAAAGGACTCCGATTCCCGCGTCAAGCTCTGCTTTAGAAAGCTCAAGGGTCGGCATCTGGGTTTTGTCGCCCTCACCGCTGAAAGCCGCCTTCGCCCCGGCCAGTGCCGAATCTGCCTTTTCCTTTCCGTGGATTTCCTTGGTGACTTCGTAAGCCAGCCTCTCTTTTGCGGCATTGATGTCGCCTGCACAAATAGACTTAATCTCGTCAATTTCGAGGAAAGTGAAGAGCTTGAAGAATTTCTCAACATCAGGGTCAGCCACATTTCGCCAGTACTGGAAAAAGTCATAGACGCTGGTGAGGGATTCGTCAAGGAAGATGGCGCCTTTTTCTGTCTTGCCCATCTTTTTTCCGTCGCTTCGGGTGATTAGCGGGAATGTAAGTCCGTAAACCGTATGCTCCTCGTTCAGCTCTTCCGTGCCGCCCAGTTTTCGCCGGATTAAGTCAACGCCCGCGGTGATGTTGCCCCACTGGTCGTCTCCGCCAATCTGCAGCTTTACATTGTACCGCTCATGAAGGCGTAAAAAGTCGAAGCTCTGCAAAAGCTGGTAGTTGAACTCGATGAAAGAAAGCCCCCGCTCCAGCCGCTGTTTGTAAGCCTCGAAGGAGAGCATTTTGTTTACGCTAAAGCATGAGCCGATGTCACGCAAAAAGTCGATGTAGTTGAGGTCGGCAAGCCAGTCCTTGTTGTTGGCAGAAAAAGCCGTCTTGTTGTCAAAGCCGATGAATTTATCCAGCTGAGCCTTGATAGTCTCTACATTCTGGTCAATCTGCTCGTAGGAAATCATCTTTCGCATTTCGGTTTTGCCGGAAGGGTCTCCGATTCGGGCAGTTCCGCCGCCAATCAAAGCGATTCCGATATGTCCTGCTTTTACGAGATGTTTAAGCGCAAAAAACGGAACCATGTGGCCGATATGAAGGCTGGGGCCTGTAGGGTCACAACCGACATAAAAAGCGACTGGGCCTTTGTCCATTAAGTCAGAAAGACCTTTTTCGTCAGTGCACTGTGCAAAAAAGCCGCGTGCTTTAAGAGTTTCAAGAGCTTTGTTCATTTTTTATATTTCCTTTTAAAAATATGAGAAAGTATATCTAAAATTTTGAGAAGATTCAATTGAAATTGTGTCTTACAAATTGCTATTACTTTCCGACTTCTTCTGTCTGACCGAATTCACAGATTGAGTCGTAGATGTTAGCATGCTCGAGAAGCTCAAGGTTTTTCCGAACTTTTTTGTAGATTCTGATTTCGCCGCTGCCTGTTCCGCCCAAAATTTTCAGCAACTTTCTTTTTCCCTCAGACATTTCATAATCGCGGACGAACATTTCTTTTCCTTTGCAGTAGACATCAATATCGATTACGAATTTGCCCTTGTGAACGCTTACGCTCCAATGAACTTTTTCGCCCTCGATGTGGTCCGTAATCTGAGAGCAGTCGTGAATTATCATATCTTTTTTGAAGATTTTTTTGTTCTCGACGCAGTATTCTTCCCCTTCAATGTTAATAAAAGCACAAAGCTTGCCGCCAAACTCCCCTTCTAGAGAAAAGCTTGAATTCAGCATAGGTTTTCCTGAAATTATGCTCGTCATTTTTGAGGAAGAAAGATGAAAATACGGGGAATTTAACTTTTCGCCCCAGGATTTGTCGATATAACCATTTGAAGACTTTGGAAGGACTACGAATTCCTCGCCGTCAAGGCTTACGCTGCCTGAAAAAAGAGTTTTTGAGCCAATGGGTGTCCAAAGGTAGTTTTTTCGGCTGTAAAGAGGCTCACATTCAATCTCTCGCTCAAATTTCAGGTCCCAGGACATGCTTCCTGCGCTGCACAAAAGCTCAGGCCTGATTCTTAAATCTTGATGAGTGACAGAAACTGAGCCTGAAAGGGCTTTCAGACCAAAAAGACAGTCTCCGATTTTAAATGTTTCCGTATTTTTTGTGTAAGAAAGCAATGAAGAGGCATAGAATTTGTTCATGTGCTTTCCGCCAAGCCCGAAAACTCCGGTTTTTACCAAAACATAAGAGGGAATGACCTCAAGCTCATCGTTTGCATGAGTCGCAGATTCTGTTCCCGCCAGGGCATATTGTAAATCTGCCTCTGAATAAGCAAGCCTTGATTTTTGGCTTATGACGGCTTTTTTAGGAGAAACTGCGGGATTTACCATATACATTTCGATAAAGAATTTTTTTTCTTGGCCTGTCGATTTGTTTAAGGCCGTAAAAACATATCGCCAGCGCTCAAAGCCTGTCAGCCGAAGCTTGCCTTTTAGAATATATTGATCGTATCGCTTACTAACCTTTGAATTTGCCATAATTTGCCCACCAAAGAAAATCAAAAACAATTTCCTTCTTTATTTTTCGGATTATTTAAAGAAAACTTTAGGAAATGAGAGAAACGAGCGATGGGCTCTTTAATAATTTTATTTTAAAAATTTGTTGAGCGTTGAGTCGATGTCCTCTTTTTCGAGAGGAAAATGCTCGTCGAGATATGCAAGGCACTGCATGCCTGCCATCTGAACATGCTCAAACCAAATTCTGTAAAGCTCAGGCTCCAGGTCGTCGCTGGGAACGGGAGCACCCTGAATATCAGAGACAAGCTGCCTCATCATCTTTATACAAGTGTCAAATTTTTCGTTCTTCATAGTCAAAATTATAACGGTAATTCTACAACTTTTCCACTAAAACCGCTGTCTTTTAATGATTTTTTAGGACAAATTATGGAAATTTTCTTAAAATTCTCTAAAATTTCTGTTGAAAGTGAATTTTCGTAAAGTCGCTTGAAGGCTTGTTTTAAGTCCTGAGACTTTGTATTTAAAATTCCCAGGATTTTTTCTTCACGGTCACTGTCGGTGATTCCGTACAAAAGACGGGGCAGAGCGCTGCTTCCCCGACCCTTTGGTGACTGCCTCTGAATAAAGTGATTGTAGAAGCCCATAACCGCAGCCTCACATTCTTCTTCAGTGAAATCGATTTCACTTGCTTCCTTTAGGCACTCAGAAAAGGCTTCACAGGATTCAAGGGGTGACGGATCACGGTAAGTCGCAAAAATCATTGCCCCGCTCATTGGCTCTGAATTACAGAAGGCTCCGTAAGCGCCGCCAATTGTCCTGATTTTTTCCCAAAGCAGATTGTTTGAAAGCCAGTGTGAGCAGACTTCCTCGGCATAGCTTTCTTTTTCTTCATATTTTGAGGCAGTAATGGCTTTTGCGGCAAAGCCGATTTGTGAAGAGACTGTGAAGGCTTCGTTTTCCCCGCTGTCTGTCAAGGCAAAAAAGTCTTCATCACTCGCCTTTCGCGCGTTTTTCGGCTCACGGATTTTCGCATCGTTTATAAAATTGTGCAAAATTGTGCTTAGTTTTTCAAAGCCAGATTTTTCTGCCGTGATATGAATGATTGAACCTGCCTCCTTTAGCTCTGAGAAAATCCGCCTGAAGTTTTTTGCCGTTTCTTCGACATTATTATCTGCAATTTTTTTGAGGGAAAAATATTGGGAAAGTCCATTCCAGATTTCGTCAACGGCAGTTTTTCTTGATTTAGTGCACAAAACGCGGTTTGAGACAAAAATGTGTCCGTCAGGAATGACAGATGCTTCAAAATCATTGCGAGATTCTGAGAGAATGTCTTTGAGTCTCTTCGTGTCTGAAAAATCCGTAGCTGTCAGGCAATCGCATAGAAGGGAAAGGGCTTTTTCTGCCTTTTCTTCAAGGAAAGAAAGCCTGAAAATAAGCCAGTCCCGGTTAATCCACTTGTATTTCTTTGAAAGCTCCAGCGCATTTTTTGTTTTAGGTCCTTCCATCGTAAGAAGACTGACTCCAAGTCCGCCGGTGTGAAGGGCGAATTCCTCGCTTGCTTTTGCCCAGTTGAGATTTTTAAAGCCACATTCTGTTACGCAATCAGAAAATGCCGGCAAGACCGGGTAGTCGCTGACCTTCAGGACATCGGTAGGAAAGCCCAAATCAAAGTAAACGATTCCGTTGGTATTCTCCTCATTTTTTATGAATGGAACCTTAGAGCCGTCAAATCCTGGTATAAAATCAATGTCTGTTTTGATTCTGTTCATCATTGGCTTTCCGTCAGTGATAAAATCCTTAGGACTCAGGTGAGGAATACATGAGACATCTTCCTCGACAGACTGAAATTGGTGAAGCTTTTCGTTTTCTTTTTTGATTTCCTCAAGAGAGTGAGTTTTTAAGTACTCTTTTATTCTTTCTTTTTCTGCCCTTTCGCGCTTTTTTGTGTATGAGGCTGTGGGCCTTACAATTACAAGGGATCGTTCCCGGTTCTCAACAAGAAGTTTTTTTATGAGATTTTTAAGGTATGAGTCATCACTTTGAATTTTCCGCTTTATTTCATCGATATGAGTTCGGAGACGGATTTGATTTTCAAGCCCATCTCCGTAAAGCCAGCCGTAAATCGGTCGGGACATAAGGTTTATGGCAAAGGGCCCGTGCCCCCGCTTTATTTCCCGATGAGAAAATTCCAGGGTCGCAAGAGTTGAGTCGATGTCTTTTTTTGAGATTCCGTTTTCATAGAGTTTTTGAATCGTCTTTAACACGCAGGATTCAACTTTTTTTTCGTCCCCCTTTTTGACGCCCCGAAGTCCAATCGTAAAGATTGATGTGTAAATCGACGAGAAAAGTCCGCTCTGAGGAGCTGTATCTTCGCCAAGTGAGCTTTCAATTAGCGCTTTTTGCAGGGGGGAGCCGTCATGGTTACAGAGGATTCCTGTCAGAATCATTTTTTCTGTCGCACTGAGAGCATTTTCTGCCCTGCCAAAGTTCCAATTTAAAAGAACCGTGTTTTTCTCTTCTCCGTCTCCGCTAGGTCCTTCCTCATAAATCGTAAGTGGCTCGGTGATTTTTTTGGGGGTAACAAGAGCCAAAAAGTCGGAAATTCGCTTTTTTCTGGCTTCTTCGCTTACATCCAGAGAAGGGAATTTTTTTTCCAGTCTGTCTAAAAAATTCGTCTGTAAGAAATCAAGCTGCTCTTCTGTCGGGATATTTCCGTTTAGAAACACAAGGCAGTTGTCAGGCCTGTACCAGGTTTTATGAAAATTCAAAAAATCCTCGTAGCTACAATCAGGAATTTCTAAAGGGTCGCCGCCTGAGTCTTTTTCATAAATCGAACCTTTTAAAAGACTTGTAAGAGAAATGTCAGAGGCTACGCTTTCAAAGGAAGCATAACTCCCCTTCATTTCGTTATAAACTACGCCCTGAATTGACACATCTCCATTTTCGTCCGCTTCAAAGCGATGCGCTTCCTGCATAAAAATTTCGCGGTCAAGCCTTGGGAAAAAAACTGCATCTCCGTAAACGGACATCAGATTAAAATAATCTGCCTTTGAAATTGAGCTTGCAGGGTAAACGGTTTTGTCAGGGTAAGTCATTGCGTTAAGGTAAGTCTTTACGCTCTGATTTGAAAGGACTACGAACGGGTCTTTTAAAGGATATTTTTCTGAACCACAGAGGACAGAGTGCTCTATGATATGAGCAAGCCCTGTCGCCTTTGGATTTGGAGTCCTGAAGGCAAAGGCAAAAAGGTTTTCATCATCATCATTTAGGAGATGAAAGACTTCAAGCCCTGTTTTTGTGTGGCGCAAATGAATTGCAGTTGAATGATAGTCCTGAATTTCAAATACGTTTAAGATTTCAAAAGCCTTGTATTTTTCACCAGTTTTTAGATTATTTGACATAGAGTTCATCGTCCCGTCCCTTTATGTAAAGATTTCCGTCTTCCCAAGCACGGCGCAATATCGCAAAAAATTGAGAGGTTGCCTTGTCGCAGTCACTTTTCCGCATTGGCTTTAAGAAATCTTCTGTTTCGATAATTGATTTTCGCCTGTTCTCCGATACATTCGATAAGATTTTCTGCCTGAAATCGTCGTTTTTGCCGGCAATCAGATATGCAATCTCTTCTTCGTCCATATCATGAAGCTTGTCCTGAATAAAGCGGTCGTCTGCGTTTATTATATCTTCGCTCGTAAAAAGCCTTTCCCGTAAGTCTTCGCCTAAAGCGGCGTCAGTTTCTGCAAGGTTATTTAAGATTCCCTCTTCGGCTTCGGGACTCATTCGTTTTAAAATCTGGGCGAGGACATTCTTTCCGTCGATTGAATCAGATTTTGAAGTCGCCTGCCTGTTCATTTTTTCTTGCAAGGATTTGTCAACCCTCTGGACTATTTCCGGGGAGATTTTTGTGAGTCGGGCAAGTCTCATAACGACATCTTTTTTGTCGTCAGTTGAAAGAGTATTTATTACTTGCGCAGAAGTTTTTGGCTTTAGATAAGAAAGTACAAGTGCCTTCACGGCGTTTGATTCGTCCTTAAGCAAAAAAGAAACCCTGTCGCTGTCGGCCTCACTGAGATATTCAAAGGGCTTGCCTGAAATATTGCTCGTAGTTTTTTCAAGGATTACGCTAGCCTTGTGAGTTCCGAAGGCTTTTTCAAGAATCGCCCTCGCGGTGTCAATTCCGCCCTCTTCACGGGCCTGCTTAACTAAGCCCTGAAATTCCTCTAAAATTTCCTTTGCTTCGTCCGGCTCCACATAGCGGATTGAAGCGATTTCAGGGATTATTTTTTCTGTCTGCTCTTCGGTTAAGTGCGGTAAGATTTTTGCCGCTTCATCGACGCCAATGAGCATTAAAAACTTTGCGACCCGGCGGTAGATGTTTTCTTTTCCGTCTTTCTCCCGGGGACTTTCAGGAACTTTTATTAAGCCGCCTGATGTCAAAGCTTTAGCCGCAATCCGGGCGGATTCGTTTCCCTGGAAATTTTCATCGCTAAGCTGCGGGAAAAATCTCTTGTCAAAAATTTCGTTTATACTTTTGCGCGGAGACGAGTCATTCTTAGGGCGGTTGAAAGCTGTACTGTCATTCTGCGGGCGATTTTCTGCCGAAGAATCTTTTTTCGTAATTTTTTCAAAAATCGGCGTAAAAACCTGCCTTTCACTGTTATTATCGGAAGAATCAGCTTTGCCTGAGCTTTTGTAGGCGTTGATTCCATAAGAATTCAGATTCATAAGATGTATTTTACCGTTAAAATGAGAGATTTACAATGTGCATTTGCGTTTATCGCCGTCTTATGGTAATCTCTTTTTTATGAATCAGAACACGACCGAACAGAATGAATATCAGGCGAAAATTTTCAGCAACAGGCTTTCCAAAAAATATAAAAGCCTGCGAAAATGGGCCAGACGGGAAAGAGTTACCTGCTATCGCCTTTATGACCGTGACATTCCGGAGGTTCCTCTCGCCGTCGATTTGTATGAGGCTCTGCCTGACGGAATGGACTCAAAGGTTGAAGCGGCAAAATTTTACAGGGATGAGGACGCAAGAATTTCCGCAAATGACCTTTCGGTAGTCAGAAATAAAAACGAACGGTTGTTCGTGCACCTTTATTTATATGAGAGACCGTATGAAAAATCAGACAGTGATGAGGAGCTTTGGCTTGATACGATGGCAAAAGCTGTCAGCCAGACTCTTGAAATTCCAGAAAATCGGGTTATAAAAAAGCTTCGTAAAAAACAAAAAGGCGAAAGTCAGTACGAAAAAATAGACTCCAAGCTAACTATCGAAAGTTATGTGCAGGAGTGCGGGCAGCTTTTTAAAGTAAATTTGAGTGACTATTTAGATACGGGACTTTTTTTTGATCACCGCCCCTTGCGCTCGGTGGTCCGGAATACTTGTGCAGGAAAGTCAGTTTTAAATCTTTTTTGTTACACCGCATCTTTTTCTGTATATGCGGCAGAAGGAAAGGCTCGCCGTGTTGAAAGCGTTGATTTAAGTAATACTTACATTGAATGGGCTAAATTTAACTTTGCCTTAAATGATTTTAATCCTGACGATAAACGCTTTGTCTTTACCAGAGCCGATGTGACGGGCTTTTTAAATCAGAAAAATGCGGAGGTTCCAAATGAAGACGGCTCTAACCGGTATGACATTATTATTTTAGACCCGCCTACTTTCTCCAATTCTAAGGCAACTAAAAATACTCTCGACATAAACCGGGACTGGCCTTCGCTTGTCACAAAATGCCTGAATCTTTTAAATCCGGACGGGGTTTTGTATTTTTCAACAAATTCTCACAGGCTGAAGTTTGAGGAAAATCTGATTCCAAAGGCAACTGAAGGCGGCAGTAAAATCAAGATTTTTGATATGACAGAAAAAAGTCTTCCTGAGGATTTTAAAGGAACGAAAGCCCACAGATTGTGGAAGCTTGTACTGGAAAGGGAGGAGACCCGCCCGCTTTAGTTTTTAAGGCCCAGCTCAAGGCAGGCTTTTTGGGCAACATTCTGCTCGGCTTCTTTTTTGGTCTTTCCGCTTTCTGGACCGTAGCTTGCATTTTTAAGGTGAACCGTAACCCAAAAGGTTCTGTCATGGTCTGGCCCGCTTTCTTTTACAAGCTCATAGACAGGAACTGTTTTATATTTTTTTTGATGGGCTTCCTGCAGCATGGATTTGTAATCCTTTGCGCCCTTGTCTGACATATAATTTTCAATAGCGGGAATCATAAAGGACAGAACAAGCTTTTCAGCAGCCTTGTAGCCAGAATCAAGATAATACGCTCCGATTACGGCCTCAACTGCATCAGCGAGTATTGCCCTTTTTGTGCGTCCCCCGCTCATTTCCTCGCCTTTTCCGAGAATAAGCATTTTGTCGATTCCGATTTTAAGGCCGATTGGCCCCAAGCTCTGCTCGCTTACGACAAAGCTTTTTATTTTCGCAAGGTCTCCCTCTGGGTTTTCATAAAAATGCTCGTAAAGATATGTTGCCGTCGCCATTCCAAGCACGCTGTCGCCTAAGAATTCAAGGCGTTCGTTGTTCTCGCTCTTTTTTGCGTTTCCCTCATTTGAAAAGGAACGGTGGGTAAAAGCGAGCTGCAGCAAATTGAGGTTCGAGAATTTTATGGAAATTCCTTTCGCAAAGGAATTTAACTCTTTTATTCTGTCGGGAGAAAGAGTTTTTTTAGATAAAAGCAAGTTATATCTCCATGTTCATCGCATGACGAACTTCTAGCAGGGTTTTTCCGGCAATCTCCCTGGCCTTTTCGACGCCCTCGTTAAGGACTTTTTTGATAAGCTCAGGCTGCTTTTCAAGCTCGGCTCTTTTTGCGCGCAATGGACGAAGGTGCTCGTTTAAGGCTTCGGTAAGCTCGCTCTTTAACATTCCGCCGCCGCCGTCACCGATTCTCTCGGCTATTTTTTCAGGCTCCTCGCCGCTGCAAAGGGAAATTATTCTGAGAAGATTTGCAACCTCCGGCCTGTGGATAGGGTCGTAAGTGATGTGCCTGTCCTGGTCGGTCTTTGCCTTTTTGATTGCCTTGGCGGTCTCATCTTCGGTGGCAGAGAGCATAATCGTGTTTCCCAGGGATTTTGACATTTTTGCGCTTCCGTCCAAGCCCATAATCATCGGCGTTTTTGAAAGAAGGGCGTGAGGCTCCGGGAAAATTGGCTCTGAGTTTTTACAGAATTTGTTGTTAAAGCTGCGGGCAATTTTTCGGGCAATCTCAAGGTGAGGAAGCTGGTCTTTTCCTACCGGAACAACATTTCCCTTGCAGAAAAGAATATCCACCGCCTGATGAACAGGATATGTGTACATTCCTGCGTTTAAAGGAATTGAGGATTTTGCCATTTCGTCCTTTACGGTCGGGTTTCTGTCCAAATCTGAGCGGGTCACTAAAGTCAGGAAAGGAACCATAAGCTGATTCGCCTCAGGAACATGGCTGTGAGGATAAATCGCTACATTTTCGCCCGGCTCGATTCCAGCGGCAAGATAGTCAATCACAAGCTCTTTCGTGTTCTGGCTGATTTTGTCGAATGCGTCGTGGTCAGTCAAAACCTGATAGTCGGCAATCAAAATCATAGTAGGAACGCCCAGCTTTGAAAGCCTGACACGGTTTTTTAAAGAGCCAAAATAGTGCCCGATATGAAGGCGGCCTGTGGGGCGGTCTCCTGTCAAAACACGGTATTTTTTAGGATTTACGAGAATATCAGCTTCGATTTTCTCGCTCATACGCATAGCTTCTGCTAAGATTTTATCTGCATTTGTTTCTAATTCTTCATTTTTTTCTGACATAGCTTGATTATACAAAAAATGAAATCTTTTATCCACAAATTCCAATAAGATATTCACTTACGAAGGCAATTACGCAGCAGACGATTGCCACGGGAAAAAGAGATGCCCCAAAAAATGCGAGTATAACGCCACCGATAAGGGCTAAAAATCCTGCGACTGGAGATGAAGTGGCTTCGACAATCGCGGGAAAAGTCATTACGGATAGAGTGACATAAGGCACATAATATAAGAATGAGCGTATAAACTGATTTTTTATAGGCTTACGAATGAGCGTAAGCGGCAGGACTCGAATCAGATATGAGACAAAAAACGAGACAAAAATGTAAATATAAATATTTCCTTTCATATTTTTTTCCAAAAAGATTTTTATAAGGGATTCTTATTCTATTTAATCAGCTGAATCAGGGTTTTCTTCATTTACCGGCTTAAAATATGCCAGTGCGGCCGAAATTACAACTGTCAGTATTATCGTTCGGTTTCCGCTTGAAAGTTCTTTTATGTAGGGAAGAATGGAAAATCCCCAGCTTAAGGCGAAACTCACTAGAACGGCAAGAGCGATTGTCATATTTTTTTTTGCGCTTGGAATTATGATTGCGATGAACATTCCGTAAAGAGCGACGGAAAGAGATGACACAACCATTTCTGGAAGCAAATTTCCTGCGATGATTCCGAGAGATGTTCCGATTGACCAAAGAGGGACCGCAATTAACATCGCTCCGTAATTGTAAAAAGGATTTAAGCTGCCCTTTTGAGCGATTGAGACACCAAAAATTTCGTCAGTGATTCCGAATGCGACGAAAAACCTGTGAAAAAAAGGCGTATCTTCAGAAAAACGCTGGCTTAAGGCACAGCTCATCAAAAGGTAGCGGGCGTTCACGACAAAAGTAATGACTGCGACTTCGATATATGTGACAGACTGCTCAATCGAAGTAAAAAGAGCGTACTCACCGGCTGAGGCAAGATTCAGAAAACTTGCGATAAAGCCTTGTAATGGGGTTAAGCTTGCCTTTCTTGCGACAATTCCGAGTGAGAAAGCAACCGCAAAATAGCCAAGTCCTATCGGAAGACCTGCGGCAATGCCATTAAAAAAAACTGATTTATTTTTCATGATTTTAGATTCGGAAAACATTATAGAAGAAAAAGAAAAAAAGGTCAGCAGAAAAAAGAGAGGCGATGGCGCTTCGTAAGCTCATCGCCCCATTTTTAAAGAAAAATATTTAAGACAAGTGCCGCCTTAGGGTTTCACGAACGGCAGAAGAGCCGGCAAGTTCTTCAACGAAAAGGCTTTCTATCTTTTTGCCAAGACCTGCTTTGTAAAGGTCAGAGCCAAAGATATTCGCATTTGAGAGCAGGGGCTTTAACTGCCCTTTGTAAGATTCTTTTTTGTTCCATTCGATGTCCGAAAGAAGAGCCTTCAGCTCGTCAAGCATCGGGTCTGGAGAAAGCTCAAAAGTTTTTCCCTTGTCGTCAACACCAAGAAGATAACGGCACCAGCCTGCGATTGCCAGGGGAATTGCATCAAGCTTTGAAGCTTCCCCGTATTTTTCGACATAGGACTTTATTGTCTGTCCAAAACGAATTCCGACCTTTTGAGAAGTGTCACAGGCAATTCTCTGGGGGGTGTCCGGCAGGAAAGGATTCGGCAATCTGACAGAAAGAACCTCGTTCAGGAAATCTTTTGGTGAGATAATTTTCGGGTCTGTTACGACAGGAAGTCCTTCCTTAAGGCCGATTCTCTTAACAAGCTCGCAAAGCTCGCTGTCTTTCATTTCATCGGCAATCAAATTATAGCCAAGGAGACAACCATAAACTGCAAGAGCTGTGTGAAGAGGATTCAGGCAGGTGGTGACCTTCATTCGCTCCACATTGTTCACTGTGTCCCTGTCAGTCATATAAACGCCGGCTTTTTCAAGGGAAGGACGGCCGTTCGGAAAGTTATCCTCGACTACAAGATACTGAGGTCCCTCTGCGTTTACGAAGGGGGCTATATAAGTCTTTTTCTCAGTTACGAAAGGCTTCATTTTTTCAATTCCGAGAGACTCAAGCTCATTTCCAATTTCCATGCTCGGACGGGGCGTGATTTTGTCTATCATCGTCCAGGGGAATGAAACACGCTTTTCGTCGAGAATGTAATCCACAAATTCTTTAGTAACAAAGCCTTTTTTAAGCCATTCACTCGCCATAGTGACGACGGAATTCTTTAGTTTTTCTCCGTTGTGAGAGCAGTTATCCATACTGACGACAGCAATTGGGAACATTCCATTTTTAAATCGGGTCAAAAGAAGGCTTGTTATCTGTGCCATGACAGATGTTGCCCTGTCAGGTCCTTTTTCTATATCAGAATTGATATATGGGAAAAAATCTCCTGAAGAATTTTTTAAGGCATAGCCCTTTTCTGTAATAGTGAAGCTCACAAGCTGTAAAGATTTTGAAGAGAAAATTTCTTTCATTCGGTTCCAGTCCTTTTCCCGAACAGGAGAAGAGCGGATTGCCTCTGCTAATGAAGCGATAACTCTTTTGTCAACATTTCCGTCAGGCTTTAAAGTGACACCAAGAACAAGATTTTCGTAAGGCTCGTAAATCTCGTCAATCATGTCAAAGCTGAAGCCTTCGGCACAAGTAATTCCTGTCTTTGAAAAACCTTTTTCAATCAGACTGTCAGCGATTCCGCCAATAAAAATCCTGAAGATGTTTCCCGCTCCGAAATGAACCCAGGCAGGATTTTTTTTCGTTTCAGAGCGTATTTCTTCTATATTGTAAGTCGGCAGGCTTACCCCGGCTTTTTTCCAAGACTCCTTGTCTTTTAAGCCCTCAATCGTAAGTTTCATAATCTAACCTCGTTTTGCATTTTTTTCGACAGATTCCCACAAGCCACAGATGTAAGCGGCTCCCAACGCACGGTCATACAATCCGTATCCGGGCATTGCCTTTTCATCCCAAATCATTCGGCCGTGATCCGGGCGGATTGGACCTGTAAAGCCAATATCATAAAGGGCTTTTACGATTTCATACATATCAAAAGAACCGTCGCTTGAAAGGTGAGCCGCTTCCTCAAAATCATTCCGTCCATCGTTGAACTGCAAGTTTCTGACATGAGCGAAATGGATTCTTCCCTTGAGTGCCCTAATCATTGCAGGAAGGTCGTTGTCAGGGTTAGTTCCATAGCTTCCTGCGCAGAAAGTAATTCCGTTATGCTTGTTGTCTGTCGCTTTAAGCATACGCTGAATGTTCGGAAGGCTGTTTATGATTCTGGGAAGACCGAAAACGCTCCAAGCGGGGTCATCCGGATGGATAGCCATATTGATGTCGTACTTGTCGCAGACAGGCATAATCGCATCAAGGAAATACTTCAGGCGGTCAAAAAGATCGTCTGCTGTCGTTCCCTCATATAATTTGAAAAGCTCCTTGATTTTTGCCATTCGCTCAGGCTCCCAGCCAGGCATTACGCTTCCGTTCATATCAGAAGCGATAGTGTCAAACATCTTCGTTGGGTCGATTGAGTCAACCGTCTTCTGGTTGTAGGCAAGAACAGTTGAGCCATCAGGACGGATTCTGGCAAGCTCCGTTCTTGTCCAGTCGAATACAGGCATAAAGTTGTAGCAGACCATGTGAATATCGTTCTTGCCAAGATTTTCAAGGCTCTTGATGTATGAGTCGATGTCCTTGTCCCTGTCAGGAGACGCGGTTTTTATGGCATCGCTTACATTCACGCTCTCAATGCCGTCCAATGTAAGACCTGCGCTCTCAACCTCATCCTTAAGAGCCTTAATCTCTCCCTCTTCCCAGACTTCGCCAGGCATTTTGTTATATAAAGTCGAGATTACGCCCTTAACATAGGCTGTCTGCCGGATTTGCTTTAAGGTTACGGTGTCATATTTTGAGCCGTACCATCTCATCGTCATTCTCATAGAAAAACTCCTCATTAACATACTAGTATGTTAGTATATCAAAGATGAGTTGTCAAGAAAAAGTTTTGATTTTTTGGGAACTTCTATCTAGCAAGTTTTTTTTATTGACATTTATAAAATCTGAATGTAAAGTTTCGTAAAAAACAGGAAAATAAATGGAAAAGTCAGATTCAAGCGCGCAGTCAGCCGTATATAATGCACTCAGAAACAGTATTCTGTTCTTAAAATTAAAGCCCGGAACCCTGATAAGCGCGAAGGAAATAGCAGAAAAGCTTGATGTCAGCCGCACTCCAGTCAGGGAGGCCTTTATCAGATTGCAGAGAGACGGCTTGCTTGATGTTTACCCCCAAAAGGGAACTGTCGTCTCAAAAATAGATTTTGACAAAATCGAGCAGGAGCGGTTCGTGCGTGAGAGCCTTGAATGTGCTAATGTCGAAAAGCTTATAGATAAATGCACTCGTTCAGATTTTCTAGCCCTGGAGCAGAATATCGAAGACCAGAGGGCGACTCTAAAAAATTGTGATTACAACGCGCTGCTAAAGCTCGACAATGATTTTCACAAGTATATGTTCAATGTTACCGGCCAGTCTTTAAGCTGGCAGCTAATCGAGAGCAACAGCAACCATTATTCAAGAATCCGGCTTATCTCAACCTGGAACAATGACACGATGCTGGAAAACATCCTTCAGCATCAAAAGATTCTTTCTGCTATTCAGGAGGGAAAGGCTGAATATGCAAAAAATGTCATATCATCTCACCTTCACAGGCTGGAAATCCAAAAGCCTCAGCTGATGAAGGACTACCCTGATTATTTTGAGTGCCCGAAAGAATTCAGCGAAAAAAAATTCGATGAGCTTTTGGGTGATTTATAATTACGAAAAAGCCTGGCGAATTCCGGTTACTTTTCTTCAAGACAAAAAAAATCTCCCGACATAGGGAGATTTACAATATTAGCCACAACGGGAGTCGAACCCGTCTCTCCGCCTTGAGAGGGCGGCGAACTAAACCGATATTCGATGCGGCCATTAAAAAAAGCTGACTTTCAGTCAGCCCTAGTTCCCCAAGGAGGATTCGAACCCCCACAATCAGAACCAGAATCTGAGGTGCTACCATTACACAATCGGGGAATGCAATGTGAGAATAAATATATAGTAATCGGAAAAAAGTGTCAATAGTTTTGAATAGAAAAATTCAAAAAAAAATTTATTTTTTTTAGTTTTTTGAATGGAAAAAAATCAAACAGCCCTAATCCTTTAATTTTTGCTCTGGCAGCATGCATATTACGGTGTTTCCAGGGGTAACAAAACAGGCCCTTTTTTTGTCGGCTACTCTGTAGTCCTTTAAAATGGCGGCATTTGTTTTCCATGTACTTTTTGCCTTACCCATAAAAAGAAGCTCATCTGAGTCATCATAAACGGCGATATTTTCGCTGGCATTTGTAAGGAATTCCTTGAAGTTTTCTGTCGTCGAAGTCAAAAGCTTTTCGTTGTAGTTCACTAAAAAAATGATTTCATCTTCTTCGCCATCGGCGGTAGAATATTTTACTTTGTATGAGCCTTTTGGAATATTCTCACCTTCTGGAGCCGAAAGATTCAGGGAAAAAGCATATTTTTTATTCATTCCTGTAAAAATTCCAGGATTCGAGATATTCCAGATATAGCCGGTCTCTTCGTTTGTCACCGTAATGCTTTCGGTTCTCTGAACTTCATTCGTTACCTGCAAAAATACGGCGAGCCTAGCTGAAGGCGCGGAATCATTATCCTTAAAATCAAAAATCACTGTGCTTGAAGCGGAAACGACATCAGTCTCGCTGTCTGCGCAGGAAAAAAACGGGAGAGAAATAAGAATGAGAAAGATGCCGAAATAAATTCGGCATGACATTTTATGCAATCGCATTTTAGAAGTTGAAAATCAAGTTGATGACGGTTAAATCTTGGGATGCAAACTGATTTACGATTGACTCGAACTTTACATTGAGTTTTTTACAGGCATCGTCAAGATAAGAAAGATAATAAAGACCTAAATCAGTGCCCCCCTGACCGTCAGGAATTTCGCGATAAAAGTCGATGAGAGAGCGTTTATTTGTGTCCGCCGCCATTTTGTTTTCGATATTTTCCTTTGCCTCGCCAGTCTCGTCGCTTTTGTTTAAAACCATAATCTGCAACCGGCCTTGCTTACCGATAGCAGTCGAACCGCCACCCAGCTTCCATGAAAGAGAAACAAGCTCATGCTTTCGTTTGAGCTCGGCAATGATTTTTGAGCGGACTTCAGGATCAAAAAGCAGGGCATCCAAATCATCTACCCCGTTGTAAAGGATTTTTGCGGTTTTTTTGAGGTTCTGCGTTTCGGCATTTACGGCAAGCTCCATAAGAAGGATTGAGATATATTCTGCGACACGGGATTTTTCCATATAGATTTGCAGAAGATGCCGGATTGCAATGTTAATCTGTGCAAAATCCTCTTTATTTTTGAAGAATTTGATGATGATGTACCAATTCATAAGAGAGAGCCGGTTCAGGAATTTTTCGGTCATAAGGAGATAGACATTCCTCTCTTCGAGGGAATAGTCCTTGTTTTCCATAATTGACTTCCAGACAGGATCCAAAATTTCTTTTTTCGCCTGACGGACGACAGCTTCTTTTTTTGAAATTATAAGACGAAGCTGCTTGTCGTCGATTTTTGTGCGCTCGTCAATAAGCTCGCTTGGATTTGCCCTGTTGTGCTTACGAACGCAGTCGCATTTGATTAAATCTGCGAAAAGATTTCGGTCAAACTGCTTGTAAAGTATTGAATAGACAACGACTTTTGCCAGATCCATAACTTCCTGACGGACTGAAACGAATTCTGACATTGATATTTCGATTTTTGAGATGTAGTCAACCATAATCATATTCTGGATTGACTGGGGTGAAAAGGGATTTAAGGAGATGCCGTACTCTTCTACATTGTCCGCAAGGCGAATTCGGAGAAGTTTTTTGTTATTGCTGATAAAATGGGATGTTCCCTCCTCCGTAAGAATGACTTTGAGTGGCAAATTAAGCGTGAACTTTTTTTCTGCTGGCATATTTTCTCCTGATTACTTTATTATAACTTAAATATCCCGAATTGTAAACAAACAAAAAATTTCTTATAATTATATAAAAAAATAAGCGCAATGTGCCCATATTAAAAATGAAAAAATTAATTTTCCTTTTTCTTTTATTATCGGTAAGTTTCTCATTATTTCCGAAAGAAAATGCTCCTGAAAATAAGCTTTTTGGCGCTTTTCTTTCTTCGTATGTGAAAAAAAATCTTTCAGAGAATGGATTTACTGCGCTTGAACAGAGGCTTTCAGAGACGGGTCAGGACGAGTTCGCTTACAATCTGATTTTGGAATTTGAAGGGAACAGGGATTCAGCACCTGCGGCACAGAGGGACAATCTAAGGACTAATGTGATATTTTGTTTTACGCAGGAGGACTTTTTCGAGAACAGGGATATTGCCCTTGATTTCTTGAGCTTTTTAAAAAATCTTCAGAAAAATTATGATGTCACGGTTCTCTTTTCTGCACTTGATGTGCACGAGCTGGATTCTTCGGCCACTGCCCTTCCTGAGAATGACAAAGCAATAAACGGAACGGAAATTTTTGCCTCTTCTGTTGATGATGCAGATTCTTCACTTGCAATCGCCCTGCGTTTTGATAAAAAAACAAAAAACGCTATTTACACGGGCAGCCTGAAAAAAACAACGCCACTTTATCTTACCGAGAGAATGACTGATGCTTTTTTTGAGACGAGGACTGATTTTTCTTTTGAGGACAAATTTTCCGCAATTTACAGGCTCGGAATCGTTAAGGGCGAGGAGCGGCTTTTTCATTTTTTTGAGAACGAGCTTCCCGCAATCGAGGTAAATTTTTCGGACTCAGGCAAAGCTCTTCCAGTTCTTAAAAAATTTTCCGAAAATTACACGCCACTGGGAACGGAAGAGTGGGACATGCACTACATTTATCTTAGCCGGGCGAACATTTTTAAGGCATTTTTTATCAGCGAAAGGACAATAATTATCTCCTGCCTTTCTGTCGGAATACTGACGATTCTGATTCTCTGTCTTTTTTCTTTTACGGGGAAAAACGGCGAAAGGCAAAAATACGAGTTCATAAAGTCTAGTTATATGATTCCGTTTACAATCGGCCTTTCCTTTCTTTCACTTTTACTCGGCCAGAAGCTTGTCTCCTTGCTTTCAAGCTTCATTAATTTGAATCCTGTCTTTCTGTTCGGGGCAAAAATCGTCCTGTCGATGATTTTTATCTCGATTCTGTTCGCTTTTCAAGAGATACTTAAATTTTCGGTCACGGCCTTTGTCTACGGCTATATTCTTTCTGTCGTCTCGATTTTTAATATTTTTTTGTTCTCGACCAGGGACATTACGCTTTTCGTAATTTTTTTGATTGAATATATTGTCATTTATGCCTCTCGTTCCGTAAAAAAACTTACGGTTCTTATAATTTTTTTTGTTCTGATGGCTCTTCCCTTTTTGCCTTACGCATACATAATCATAAAAAGCGCGGAGGATATAGACCTTATCAGGACTATCATTGCCCCTCCCGCCGGAAACCTGCTTCTTGCATTCGGAATTTTTCCCTTTCAGATTATGTGGCTCAAAATACTTATGTTTATGAACATTTACGCCGGAGGAAAAGGCTACTCGATGAAGCGCATTATTTTTAACGATATCGTTTCTACCGCAGGAATCCTGCTCTTTTGCTTAACCTTGATTTTCTTAATCTCACACTTTATTTACAGGCCGGAATACAGAAAATCCCTTAAGGCTGAAAGAAAAATCCTGAATGACGACAAATCGAGCCTTGAAGCTTACCTTACGAAGGACACCTTCTCTGGAATGACGACGAACCACATAAAGCTTTCTTCCAGCGAAAACGCAGTCAGGTACAAGGTAAATCTCTTCGGGATTGACAGCGAGCACCCGATTTACGACTCAATTTATGATTATACAATTCTAAAAACAGAAGAGGGAAAAGATTATTACTCATTCACCCTCCCCGACTATCCGCCAAAAGAAATCACAATTGACTGGGCTTGCGAAATGGGTACAAAAGCAAGAGTTGGGATAGAAGCGTTTTACAGGACGGAAAACGCGCGGGAGTTTAGAAGAGAAGAAAGGGAGCTTTTTGTTGAGTAATAATGACAAAAATCATCGACCAATGAATATTTTCCTTCATGTAGATTTAGACGCATTTTTCGCTTCGGTCGAGCAGCTCGACCACCCTGAATGGCGGGGAAAGCCTGTTATTGTAGGCTCTCTTCCGACTGACAGGCGTGGTGTCGTCTCTACGGCAAGTTATGAGGCTCGTCGTTTCGGCGTTCACTCTGCGATGCCGATTTTTCAGGCTGTCCGTCTTTGCCCCCAAGGAATTTTTGTCCGTGGGAGGATGAAACGCTATCACGAAAAATCTGAGGAGGTGATGGCGATTTTTAAGGAATATTCGCCTGACATCCAGCAGATTTCGGTTGACGAGGCTTTTATTGATTTGACGGGAACAGAGCGCCTTTTCGGGAATCCGGTTGAAACAGCTAAAAGGCTGAAGGCTGAGGTAAAGGAAAAGACAGGACTTACTGTCTCAGTGGGGCTTTCTTCGACAAAATACTGCGCGAAAATCGCCTCTGGCTTGCAAAAGCCAGACGGTCTTACTGTCGTTCCGTTCGGAAGTGAAACGGACTTTATGCTCTCTCTTCCGCTTGAAAAGGTCTGGGGGGCTGGAAAAAAGACCCTTTCAAAGCTCGAAAGCTACGGAATAAAAACGACTCGTGACATCTATAACCGCTCAGAAAAACTTTTGCAAAGCCTTTTCGGAAATGCCATGGGCTCTTTTCTGTACAATTCCGTTCGGGGAAATGAAAGCGCGGACTTCAGGGCAGAGGTAAAATCCCGCTCAATAAGCGCGGAAAACACCTACGAATACGATTTAACTGACAGAGATGCCATTGAAACGGCGATTCTTTCGTTATGTAACACTGTTATGTTCAGGAGCCTGCGCGAAAAAGTCAGAAGTTCGACTGTATCCCTAAAAATCCGCTATGAAGATTTTACGACTGTGAGCGTTCAGGCGACGAGCGAGCGATATGTTTCCAGTGTTGACGATTTATATGAGCGGACAAAGGCTCTTTTTGAAAAAAAATATGACTCAAGGCTCTCTATTCGCCTTCTGGGAGTCTGTCTTCAAAATCTTGAGGATGAAAATACCCCTCTCCAAAGGGAGCTTTTTGATTTCGGAGAGGGAAAAAAACGAAAGCTTGAGAGTGCCATTCTAAAGGCTCAGGAAAAAAATCCGGGCCTAAAAATCACTAAGGCCCGACTTTTAGGGATGACGATGATTTTGCTGTCGCTTCTGACTTTGTTTCCCAAAAAGGCCGTGGCAGAAGAAAAAGAGGCTGACGGAGCGGCAGGAATTGTCTTTGACACTTCAAAGCTCCCTCTTTCCGACTCCGGGAATTTTATCTCTCTTTTTAACAGGGATTTTGGCAAGCAGAATGTAGAATTTTTTGCAGAAGGCTACTGGAAGTCGACTGTCACTGGCGGGGCGGCCTGTTCCTTTGGATTCGGACTTTCCCCCACTCTTTCGACTTCAACCCCTGTTTTTGCACAGAATGTGGATTTATCGCTTTATTTTATGCTGAATCATCACTGGTATTTTGAGGCAGCCTTTGCAGATGAATTCAGCGAAAACACGGTCGGGGCAGGATACATTGGAGACGGCTACTTAAAGCATGGGCGCCTTTCAAACCGAAAGATAATTTTTCCCTCAATTTATTCAGTTGACGAAGTGAACAGGGGAATTGGCGGCGGAGAAAATCAGGCTCCAGGACTTATGCTTAAATGGGCCGGTGAGAAATGGCGGGCGGACACTGTTTTACGATACGATATGCTTGAGGCCCACGAGAAAACCTGGTACGGAAAAAATTCTGTCTCGATAAAAGAAATTGCCCTTTCAGAGTACAACACGGGAAATCAATATATCTTACCCAGTCTGGCTCTCATTCAGAGCGTAAAGGCTGTTTATGTAGAGTCTGCTAATGGAGATTACAAGGACACTAAGGGACGGAAATACAAGAAGCTTGATGAAAGCCAGTATCTTTTGCTTTCAGGCGAATATCAGCTTTTGCTTTCAAAGGATGCGAAGGCTTACAAGCAGAGCGGAGTCTTGCCAGCCGTTGCCGTGACTTTTTATAACAGTGTTACACAAAGTGATTTTGGCTCTTATGATGATGACTCAACTTTTTTGGGAAAGCTTCAGAAATGGTTCAGCTCAATTAGTAATTCGGGATGCTCAATTCGGAATTACTCATATTCTTTTTTTAATTCGATTGACGGTGAAGACTGTTTGTTTTTGCAGCATCCTTCGGGATTTTCTCCCTTTGCAGTTGCCAGCCGATACGACTGCCTCTCTTCAAACGCCTCGGACGCACAGATAGCTTCTTCTTCGACTCTCACGGCAGACTCTTCCTACAGCGTTGTGATAGACGAGGAGAATTATAAATTCGCTTCGACTGATTTTTTTTATTCAAATCATTTATACGCGGATGTTTCTTTAAATGACGATGAGGCGACCGACGAAATTGAAAAATTGATTCACGCGTCTTTTCCTCTGGCTTCTGAAAATCCGCAAATTTATTTGGGCGGTATCTCCTCAAAATTGCTGGACAAAAAGCTGCAGGTCCGCACATTTACGCCCGTAAATCGATTTGAAATCGGCACTGACGCCGTAAGCGGAAGTGTCACTGTCTACAAGAACGGAGTGATTGACCCGACGGCTCAATTTGACAGCGAAAGCGGAACTATTACTCTTTCAGGAGCCGTTTCTGCAAGCGACCATATCACGGCACGCTGGTACGAGGAAAGCGAGGACTCAGAAAGCGGCGCTCTATCCTTAGCGGCAGGCTTTAAATACGACTTTACCGAAAAAATTTCAGGCGATATTTCTGCCTCAGGCAGGTGGAGCTACTCGCCAGAAAGGGAATATGCAGATGCAAGCTACTCCTCAAACGGCTTTGCAAGCGTTGCAAGTAAAATTTCTTACGAGGGAGAAAATCTTAGGGCAAAGAACACTATCGCCTCGACTTACGAAAACTCCAACACGACCGGAATTTACAGAATCTTAGGAAATGACGAGAGCGATACGGGAACTTATTACCTTGCAAAATCGGCAGGAATTGACTTACCGGGCGACTTTGCACCTGTGATAAGCGAAAAATCCTCGGCCACAAGGAATTCAATCGAATTAAAATCAGAAAAAAACGGAAGCGTGGAAGCGGGCAGCGGAAAGACTGACTCAGAAATTTCAGGATACGCAATTCCTTTTGAGTGGGATTTTTCAGGAATCACGGCAGGAAGCGATGAAAATCAGGCTTGGTCTGCCCTTTCGATTAAGACTCCGGGACTTTCAGGGACTCTTTCAAACGCAGGATTTTTTTCGATTGCGATAAGGAATCCCTTGTACTCAGAAAATTTCGACACTTCCAGCGTCTGTCTTTACTTGCAGCTCGGAGTGTCGGGCGACGATGATTTTTCTTTCGAGGATTCAGAAAGGCTTCCTACCTGGAAAATTTCAGATTCAAGCGAGACAAACATAAAAACGGCCTTTGATTTTTCAAGCGAAATATGGCAGACAGTCACGGTGATTCTTTCGGACGAAGACAGGGCTTCTCTCGCTTCGATTCAGAACTTTAACGCTCGTCTCATATTAACAACAAGCGACACTTCAGCCCTTCCAGAAAGGGGCAGGATTTACATAGGTCCTTATGAGGCAGGAGAAATAACTTTCCTGACTTCAATCGACTCAAATTCTGAAATTACGGTGACAAATTACGAGGAAATCGACACAGGCCTTTCAGCTTCTGTCGTAAAAAAATTCAATTCATCTTCCTCAAAAAACACGGCCCAGCATTTTGAATGGACTTTTGAGGACACAAAATCTGAAAGCGAAATTACATTCACGAGATATTTTTCAGAAGCGGATTTAAGCCTTTACAAAAAACTATCTTTCTTTTTAAGGGGAGAAAATGTTGATTCTATAAAAGTCACTCTCAGCCGCCCGGAAAATTACCGGAGCGAGTCCGACAATGGCAGCGCTTCATCAAAAACGGCTGTCAGTTACACTATTTCTTCGCTTTCGGCAGAATGGACTGAATACACGGTTGATTTGACAGGAAGGGCAGACGAAAAGCTGACCAGGGTCGACACAAATGTAGTTCCGACAAAGCTTGAATTTACTGTCACGACAAGCGATGACGGCTTTTTTTCCTTCGACGAGCTTTATTTAAGCGAGAACACCCCGTATGTAGTTTTACAGGACAAAATGGAAGCAAGCTACAGAATCGACGGAGTGATTTTTGAGACTGAAAATTTTGAGATTTTAAAAGATTTTACCGTAAAGGGATGCACAAATGCGGCAAATTCAATCGAAACGGAAAAGGGCTCTTCAAAAGAAAATTCTCTTTCTTCGACAGGCGCTTTGGGCTTTACTTTCATAAATCTTAAAATCAAAACGGAAGCGACACTTTCAAACGCATACAAAAATGCAAGAGACGGCGAGACGGCCCAGAAAAATGCGCTCGGCGGAGCAAGCCACTCTCTTGAAACGGAAAAACCTGTTCTAAACAGCCTTTCTTTTTCTGAGAGCTACGCATTTAGTGCGGAAGAGGAAAGCCTTGAAAAATCAAACACTGCCAAAATCGATTTTTCTTCGTATAATTTTCCCCTGGAGATTTCAGGCTCGACTAAGGCTTCAAGCGACTCGTGGAGCTTAAATCAAAACGCGAAAGCAAAGCTCAATTTTAAGCCGGAGAAATTAAAGCTTACAGGAGAAGCGGCCGTAAGCCAGAAAATCCTAACAGATTCGGCATCTTCTTCAAGCGAAAAGGAAAAATTCGGCACTGAAAATTATTTTTATTCTTATTCTGAAATCACCCGCTTTTCTTTCGACACCGGAGACAAGGAGGCTCAAAAAAGAAGCGTCTCTGGAAAAACTTCTCTCTCATACTCCTTCGACTGTCTAAAACTTACTCCGCAAATCTTTTTTGAGACAGAGGGAAACTACAAATCTTCTTCAAAAATCTCATTCACGGACACGAGCAAAACGGGTTTTGACATTCCCTTCAGCGTTCAGAAAAACAACTTTTCTTTTTCATACAAAAAATCAGGCGGAAGCACAAATAAATCAAGCGTAGAAAAAGGCGGAAGCTACGAGAGGGATATTCTTGAGCTTCAAAAAAGCCTTTCAGAAAAAACATATTTTTTCACCGCAAGCCCGATTTACGACCTTGTAAGCAAAAATCTTTCAAAAAAGGTCTTTGAAACGGACAGGGACTCAAATTATTATACGGGAAGCTACTCCTTTAATTGGAAAAGGGCTTTTTTTGCAAGCAAATACGACTTTTTCATTCCACAATCAGCAAAAATAGAAGCGACACGGGACATTAGGACAGGCGACAGCACAGCAGATTTTTATCAGATAAAAAACACTGTGAACTACACCGCCCTAAACATTTTCGGAAAAAACGGAACGATACCAGTTTTTTCATTTTTTTCAAAGGACGAATATGCCTCGAGCCTTACGGCGACTTTAAAAATTCCACGGGCATCTCCTTCTTCTCTCTCATACATTTTAAGCGGTTATTTGCAGGCAACCTTTTATTTTACACAAACGAATTACCTGAAAAACGGCTTTGAAGGCTCTTATGAAGGCGAAAATGACTGGAAGGCAAAATACACCCTAGTCTGCAAGCGGGAGGGAAAATCTTCGCTGGCAAGGGGCTTAGTCTCAATTTTCAGCGAGGAATTTGCAAAAAATACAAAAAAAATAACGAAAACAGACAGCTTAAACGCAAGCGCCTCTCAAAGCTCAGGCACGACAAAAGTCACAAAGAAATACTCTGTCGCCTACACGCACGGGACAGAAACTCAGGTGACAAAATATGTCTCGCTGAACACGGAGGCAGGTCTTTCTTACTATGCAAACTGGGGAAAAATCGCGACCTTGACATGTACTGCGACAATCGGGGCGACAGTAAAGTTCTAGACAGACACTGTAGACAAAATTCAAACTTTATTGCAATATAAGATTTTACTTATATATTAAAATGTTAGGGAGTTTTTTATGAAAAATCACAAAATCCTTTTTGGTTTTATTGCGGCTTTTGCTTTCATTTCACTTTTTTCATGCTCAAAATCTGAAAAAAACAAGGTAAAGGTTGATTACGAAATCTATGCTCCAAGCGTCAAATATTCGCCTGAGACAAAGCCTGAC
>FLNY01004410.1_pt1 | contig 25945 bp, 10 predicted proteins | sample 1140381 | NCBI WGS metagenome assembly FLNY01 (sample SAMEA3878172, study PRJEB12797) | bioreactor metagenome | biome: Moose rumen | place: Sweden | collected 2011-10
TGTGTAAAGGAAAAGAATACAAAATATCAATCATAACTTCAGAAACTTGAATTAGTTTTAATTATTTCATGGGTGCTCTATTGTGCTTCGAGGCTTTACGTTTCTTAGCGGCGTCTTTGTCCTTTTGCCTTGAACCATAGCCCGCTATGCTTCTGCGGCTGCAAGAACAAATCCACTCGCTAATAAACTGTAAATCTTCTGAAGCTAATTTATAGAACTACACTTCATTTTGTTCTTTTCACAAGTCTTTCACTCTTCGAACCGATGAGGATGGAGATGACGACCGCCAGTCCGATAAGCATCGGATAATAGAGGTGGCTGACAATGTCGATAGGGGTCAGTGTTGTCAGAGATACAGCTATCAGTGTCTGAATGCCGTATGGGAGAAGACCTTGGGTAAAACACGACATGGTGTCGAGTATGCTCGCACTGCGTCGGGGAGATATTCCGTATTTTTGTGAGATGTCCTTTGCTATCGGACCCACAGTAATCAGCGCTACTGTATTGTTGGCGGTACACATATTGACGAGAACCACCAGGAGGGATATACTGAATTCACTACCCCGTTTGCCGTTGATGCGGCTTGTCAATGCCCGGATGATGTAGTCGATGCCGCCGTTATGACGGATGATGGATAGCATACCACCAGCCAGTAGTGTCATGATAATCAGGTCGGACATGCTGGTGATGCCCTCCTGGATGGAGGCGAACCATCCCCACAGGTCGAAGCTGCCCTGTGCGATGCCGATCACTCCCGACAGTGCCAGACCGAGCATCAGTACTGTCACTACGTTCATGCCTACCATCGCACTGATAATCACCACGAGATATGGGATGACTTTCAGGAAATCCACCTCCGGGATATTCTCCACTCCCTTCACCTCATGTCCGATAAAGAAGTAAGCGATGAGCATGAGCAGCGCCACCGGTCCCACAATCTTGATGTTTTCTCGGAATTTATCGCTCATCCGGCACCCTTGAGTCTGTGTGGCCACGATGGTGGTATCGCTGATGAAGCTCAGGTTATCACCGAAATAAGCGCCGCCTACCACCAGTCCTACGATGAGTGCGGCATTGACGTGGATCTCCGATGATAACCCCCAGGCAATGGGCACGAGAGCCGCCACGGTGCCGGTGGAGGAACCGATGGCAAGGGAGATGAAGCAGGAGGCGAGGAAGAGTCCTGGCAGGATGGTGCTCGATGGAAGCCATCGCAGAGCTGCGCCTACTGTCGCATCGATGCCGCCCATGGCTTTGGCGGATGAGGCGAACGCACCGGCCATGATGAAAATCCACAGCATCAGCAGCAGGTTGTTGTCGCCTGCTCCTTTGGAGAAAATCTTGATATTGTCGGCCAGCTTCCCTTTTGTGATAGCCAAAGCGTAGATGGAGGATATCAGAAAGGCCACAGTGATAGGCACCTTGTAGAAATCCTGCAAGATAAGACTTGTTGCCAGATATAGCAACAGGAACACCAACAAAGGAGATATGGCTCTCAGTGCTCTCAGATATGTAATCTTAAATTTCATCCCGACCCTCTGGGCTAAAGAAATTAGGAATTAGGAAAGAGGAATGAGTGGCGCTAAAGTTCAAACCTCAAAGTTACAGTGTCACTCCGTTCTTGAAAATGGAAAATTCCTGATAGTCCTTCTGTTCGTTCCATGTAGGTTCGCCGTTGGCAATAGCAATGACCTTGCGGGTGAATGCCTGGAACGTGTCGTCCATGGTCGCACCCTCTGCCAGCACTCCCGCGTTGAAATCAATCCATGTAGGCTTGCGTTTGGCAAGTCCGCTGTTGGTGGATATTTTCACAGTCGGAACGAAAGTGCCGAACGGCGTTCCGCGTCCTGTTGTGAACAGCACGAGGTGGCATCCGCAGGAAGCCAGGGCGGTTGAAGCCACCAGGTCGTTGCCGGGAGCCGACAGCAGGTTCAGACCTTTTGTCTGCAGACGGTCGCCATAGCCCATCACACCGCGTACCGCACTCTTTCCGCATTTCTGCGTGCATCCCAGCGCTTTGTCCTCAAGCGTACTGATTCCGCCGGCTTTGTTGCCTGGTGACGGATTCTCACCCACCGGCTCTCCATGGCTGAGGAAATAATTCTTGAAGTCGTTGATGAGGCTGACTGTCTGGTCGAACAGGCCACGGTTGGCACAACGGTTCATCAGAATGGTCTCTGCACCGAACATCTCAGGTACTTCGGTCAGCACGGATGTGCCGCCACAGGATACGATATAGTCGCTCAACACTCCCAGCAGCGGGTTGCCGGTAATACCCGACAGACCATCGCTTCCTCCACATTTCAGTCCGATTCGGAGCTCGCTCAGCGGAATGTCTGTCCGTTCGTCTTCAGATGCAATGGCATATAGCTCTTTTGCTATCCTGACACCTTCTTCCACCTCGTCACCCTCCACTTGTTGTGTCACCATAAAGCGGATACGCTCTTTGTCGTAGTCGCCAAGAAGCTTCTCAAACTGGTCGGGCTGGTTGTTTTCACATCCCAGACCTACGATGAGTACGGCGCCTGCATTCGGGTGCAGCACCATGTCACGCAAGATCTTACGTGTGTTCTCGTGGTCCTCACTGAGCTGTGAACAACCGTAGTTATGGTTGAATGCCACAATACGGTCCACTCCTTTCTCCAAACCTGAGCGGTTTTTGAATCCCAGCTCATCTTTGAGCTCTGCCACTATCTGGTTGACGCATCCGTTCACACAGCCCACTGTCGGAATGACCCACAACTCATTGCGGATACCCACATCGCCATTCTTACGGCGGAATCCACGGAAGGTTGTCGGCAGTCCGTCGGTGGAACAGTCCACATGGCAGTCGTTGCCGACTTTCAGCTGGTCGTCGCTGAATACAGGGTTGTAGGTGTATTCGAGCAACCCCGACAGGTTGGTGGCTATGTGCTGGTCGTTCACCAACGCACCGCTTTCGCGAGCCATTTTCAAATGTCCGATCGGATAGCCATACTTGATGACGTTCTCACCCTCTTCCAGGTTATTAAGCAGGAACTTGTGCCCGTAGGGGATATCGTCTTTCAGTTCCACTTTCTGTCCATCGATTTCCACGACACTTCCCTTCTCGAGCGGTTTCAGTGCCACAGCCACGTTGTCTGCCTTATTAATTTTGATGAATGATGCGTTCATAGCTCAATGCTGTTTTTGTCAGTTTTTTTGTTTTTTTTGCAAATTTAACTTTATTTTGCTAATCTCACAACATTTGTCTTCCATTTTTGTTAAAATGAAATTCTTGAGCACACACACACAAACCAGGCGATGGAATTCCAAGACCTGGTTTTCAAGCAATTTCTAAAAACTAATCTTACCTTAAAACTTTTTTACTTGTTATCGTTCCGTCGGCATGAAGATAGCGTGCGATGCTGACCCCCTTTGCCGGCTGACCGACACGTCTGCCATCAATGCTGAACCATTCGGTGTCAACTACAGGTGACAATTCCTCTCCTTTTCCGTTGTCCACGCTTAATTGACTGATACCCACTGTGGGGTCGGAATATTTCACGATTTCAATCTCCGCAAGCGAGATGAAGGATTCATTGCTCGACAACCTGAAATACCTGGCTTTATGGTGGTCGAAGTCAATCTCTGTGCAGTAGGGAAGCCATCCTGTGGCATACTGTGTGCGCCATTGGTTTCCGTCTGCGCTAGTGCTGAAAGTGCAGTTCCTGATCAGTCCGCTGCTGATTCTGTCCATCCGTGGCACAGCGAGAAAACCTTGGATATCGGTCTCCTTCCCCATATCGATGGTGATTTGGTGTGGGGCAGGTGATATGCCACCGGTATATTTAGTATGCCATTTTGTGTTCCAGTCGTTGTCGCACACATATTTCACATTGCCTGGCTCACTCTGAGTCTCCTCACTGCTGTAACTTATCACATTCCATTCTGTTTTGTCAACAAAAATCTCGTCTGTCGGTGTCTCACGCCATTCCCCTGTGACAAAATTGATGTCGAACCGCTCCCGGTATTTGAAATCACAAGTGGTGCCGTTGAATGTGACAGGAAACATAATGGTTTTCGATTCCGGTAATCCGGGGTCTTGCCATCTGTCCCCCACATATAAGTAGGTGGTGGCTTTTGTTCCCTTTATCTCCAGAATGGCGGCTGCCTGAGTGTCAAATGCAATGTCATTACCGATATCGTTGAGCGGACTCCATCCGCTTCTCAGATTAGAGGTGGTGGCTAACTTGCACTGGTTGGGATCCCATCCTGAACATGCTGAGCTGAACATATAATAGATGTTTCCGATTCTCACGGTAGCCGGCGCTTCTCTTCCCTGCCAAGGAAACAGTTGAGTGTGGTTCACCACAGACAGATAGTCGTCGGATAACTCAAAGAGCCCGATGTGGTTATTATCCTCTGTGGTGGAGATGAAATAGGCTTTCCCGTCTTTATCTACAAACACATTGCAGTCGCGCGATTTGATTCCTAGTGGTCTGCCTGCAAATGCCTGCTGGTAGTCACCTTTCACTTCATCGCAAAAGAAACATGCCGCTTCGCTGGCTCCATAGTCGCCCTGTTCCCAGTGGCACCACACCACAAATTGTTCTGTATCCGGATTGTAAAGGATTTTCGGACGCTCAATCATTCTTCCATTACCCAGAACGCTGCTGGTGCGTCCGTTTTCAATGATTTTACGTTCGAAATTCCAGTGAACGAGGTCTATGCTGGAGTAGAGATTGACATCCGGAGAACGTGTGCGGTCCTCACCCACCATATACCATATATCGCCTATTCTGCAGAATCCGGGTGCATGAGCCTGAACGTCACCGTTCCGCTCTCTTAGCATGTTTCCGTTCTGGATGGTTACCCATTCTGAAGGGCGGTTTTTTATATAAGATCCCTGTGCCTCGTCCAATTCCTCTTTCATTTTCCGCATCTCCTCTGAGTCGGTGCTCGAAGACTGCAACGAAACAGCCTTGTCGATTACTGTCTGGAAAATGTCAGCACCGGGATAGGATGTAAGTCGGACTTGGTCTCTTGCCATATTGATGAACTTGCCAAGGCGCAGAAATTCAGCATAACTCCTTTTCAGCGTGTCGAGCCTTTCGATTTGTGCCAGCACCCATCCATAGTTGTCATCAGGACTCCGGTAATATCGGGTGATGAGAGAACGGATATTTTTCACCTCGTCGGCTCCAGCGAACTTGGATTTGTTCGTAGAGTTATACAGTTCGTTAACTCTGTCACGTAGTGTGTTGTACGCCACCTTGATAGAGTCGAACCGCTCGCGTGCAGTCTCCAATTTCCGAATGGATTCAGCCGTCAGCACAGAGTCTCCGTCTGCCGCTATATATAATTGCATGGCCTCCTTTATTTGTTCACGGTTGAAATAGATCTGTCTGACACGATTGAGCGTGTCACTCACTGCGGCGTTATAGATGATTTGTCCGTATTCATCCAACTTTTCCTTATTAATCTCGGATTTTGTCAATCTGAAATAGTCGGTGGCCACCCAGTTGGCATTGGTGCCTTCAGCCTTGACGCCAATCGTGATATGGCCGTTCAGCACGATGGCCCAACAGGAATAGGTTCCGCCCTTAGTGACAGATGTGGCATTTGAGCCTGCGATGAGTGTTACACCATTGATGGTGGCATTGCTGTTACTCTCAAGAACGGCATGTGCGTTAGCCTGAACTGTGTAGATTCCTTCCTGTAAATCTTCAATTCGCTGAGTGATATGCGCATCCCCGACTCCTGAAGGTGTGGCTACCCACGACTCCGCATACGTATTGCCAGTTTTTCTCCATCCCTGTGAGGTCGTGGCGGTATTCGTCTGAATCCAGAAATTGTCTGAATCCCATCCTTCCAGACCATTAACCTCAAAACTCGCATTCTTGATTTTTGAGGTAACGCTCTGTCCATGCCCTGGAGTGGCAATGACAGCAGACAGAACCATCATGCTGCAAAAACACATTTTTCTTCCTGATGTGAACATATCCGTTTGTCTTTTATGGGTTCTTACTTACCGGTCATTTGCTTGATGACTGCAATCTCATGATTGTCGTATGGAGTGAGATCCGGGTGAAATATATCGTGTTGCCACACTCCTTTATATTCACCGTGTTCTGGGCGGTGTCCCTAAGGAAGATGCGTCTGGGTTTTACCGTTGACCAGTCCCCAGAACAGGCTGCCAACCTTGTTCTCCTTGAACATCGGCAGAATCTCCGCAATGGTGGAGTGGCGTGGCCTGTTTAGCCATTCGGTACAAATCACTGGCCGTTCGGTTGCGATCATTCGCTGCATGGTGTTACGTGTGTCTTCAGGGTTATCATAGCAGTGGAAAGTGATGATGTCAGAGTTGGCAATGAGAAAATCCTCCAGTTCTTTGTTGCCGTTCCACAGTCCTGAGGTAATAGGCTGGTGAGGTGCCACCTCCCGTGCCCACTCAAACACTTTTCTGAGCAACGGAAGGCTTCTCTCTGGCATCGTTGTGTTTGTGGGTTCGTTGTACAAATCCCATGCGAAGATGCGTGTGTCGTCGGAAAAGTTTCTCAATACGTCTTTCACGTATGTTTCTAATTTCGAGTGTGTACGTTCGTCCACCACCATAGAGTAGCCGGGAGAGGGCGACCAAGCCCAGGCATACCACCCTTCAAGAGGCTCTGGCTGGGGTCCGACTACAGGGTCGGTGTTGGCTCCGAAAACGCAATCGTCGAAGAAAATGGGCATCACGCTGATTTTGTGTTTTCCGCATATATCCAGAAATTTTCTGAATGTTTTGATGAAATAGCGTGGGTTATCGTCGTAGACGGCATATTGCATCACCACCCTCACGCAGTTCATGCCTAAATCTTCCATCAGTTGGAGTTCTTTGTCAATCACGTGTGGGGAGAAACTGCTCTTATCCCACATGGCGGTATAGTTAATGGCGTTGGACGGGATATAGTTCACACCACACACCCATCCGTGTCTGTCATACCATTGCCAAGCGCTCTGTTTGTCCATCTTGCCTGTCTGTGCCACTGCCACGATTGTCTGGCTCAGCAACAAAAAAAAGGAAATAATAAATCTTGCCATTTTCTTTTATTTTTTATTTTTTGCAAAATTATCTTTTTCTTCACTTTTTGAATGCAACAAACGCCACTTTATGTGCAAAAATTCAGGCAATTCATGCATTTTCCATTACAAAACTGAGAAAATGTTTCCGATATGATTGTTTCGTTGTATAGATTAATGATTTTATTGTATCTTTTATTTTTCTTATTTTATAATTTTGCATTATGGAATTAACAAAATAAAATAATATGAAACTGACGAAAGTTATAGGACTTCTTTTGGCAATTGCGGTTTGCTCTTGCGTTAAAGCTCAAAATTACCGTTCAGGTATACGTATTGGCTGGAATTACCGTATGCAGAAATTTGAGACTACCGGTGGCTACGGAAGAGTAAAACTGTTAAAAGACGGCAGACAGGCATTGGTTTATGATGATGGAGGACAGTGTAAAATCCGTTTCAAACAGCCGAAGGCCAAAGTTTTTCAAGCCCCGATAACGGTTGCTGTTCCTCCAGCCGGTGCTGGTTATACGAATGCAGAGCTGCTTGAGTTGCAAGATGGAACGTTGATGTATGCTTGGAACCACCGCTGGGATACCAAGATTAAGGTGAAATATTCTTATGACGGTGGCTATACATGGGCAGATGAACAGATGCTTTATGAGCAGAGCTGGGAAGGCGACGGACCGTTTGGTGTATGGGAGCCGGCGATGATTCAACTTCCTGATGGTGAAGTGCAAATTTATTTTGCCAACGAGGGAAAGGTACCCGGCAATGATCAGAACATCACCATGATGCGTTCTGTAAGTGCAAATCCGAACGGTTCAAGGAAATGGTTGCGCGATGCGATCATGGCTTGTTATACTGTTGGAGCTCGCGACGGAATGCCTGTACCGCTTGTATTACAAAACGACCGCGGAATCGCACTGGCAATAGAGGATGACGGATATGGCGGTGGTTTCCAGCCGGGAATCTTATACACTACGTTAGAAGACAACTGGACCAGTGGCACCCGATATGGTGACAGTCCCAACCGTTGGATTGGTATTATAGGTGGAGAGCCAAGGGGTGGTGGCGCACCTTATCTCATCCAGCTGAAATCAGGAGAGACGGTACTCTCAACCCAAACCAATTCTTTGGCTGACACTCGTAATGCCCCATGGGATGATATGTATAAATTCCGTCAGTTTGTATATGTGGGAACCCCCATGGCACGTAATTTCCAATGCTATTCCATTCCGTTCCCGTTTATGGATGAACCAGACCAGGGATGTGTGTGGAATTCATTGTGTCAAATTAATGATTCCACAATTATGGCAATAGCGGAGGTACATGGACATCCATCTCAGAACGGTATCTGGTCGAACGAGGGAAGGATTATGCACCCGCTGACATCGTACCAGGTCAGTTCACAAGAGGACATCGACTGGACCCTCGGAATGTCAGAAGTGTTTATCGGAAGCCAGAGCCAGGCAAATATGACAGTAGGCTCATTCTGGTCTAGAGACAGCCTTTATCTTCATTTTGTGGTGAAAGACAATAGTATCAACTCTCCGTCGGATGGCGATGTGATTTGGAATGCCGACGCAGTGGAATTTTTCTATGACGGAAAACGCAATGCTACGGAAAATATACCTGCGGGAATTTATAAGTTTCTTGTGAATATCGATGGACAGACCTTAGTGTCAAGAAGTACAGGAAACGGATGGCAAGATCTCGATCAGCCGCAGCACGGGATGGCATCAGTTGTGAAACGGACAGCAGACGGATATGTGGCTGATATGGCGATACCATGGAGTAAGATAGGTCGTCGTCCGTCGGGTAATCGCTTCTCAGGCTACTTCCAGTTGCATAATAAAGACGTCAGAGGTGCCAGAACCTATTTCTATCATGAACCGTTGTCGGGCATCGATGTGGGAAGAACTGTCACTTGGTGGGAGTACCCGATGAGTGGTGCGGTCGGAATAGAAACTGTTTCAGAGGAGATGAATAGTGGTGCGTCGATAAAGTTTCTGAATACTCCTGAGCCAGGAGAGAACCTCCTTATTCAGTTGAATGAAAATTTTCCTCCTCATGCGACGTTGAACCTTTATAATATGGCAGGACAGCTGATTTCCATAGTTGTGTCAGATTCAGGAAAGACATCTTTTATGTTGCCTCCTCAAAAGGGCATTTATGTGTTAAGTGCTTGTGAGACCAACGGCAAACTTTTCTCTGTGAAATTCTCTGTACGGTAAGATGAAGATTTTTTCGTAAGTATATAGTTTTTTTTGAAAGTTAGTTAGTTTTATTTTAAGGTTTTAATCTCCTTATGTCAGAAAAGGCCACTCCGTGAGGAGCGGCCTTTTCGCTTATTCTGTTTACAATCCTTACTGTTAATATTTCAATTGTTTTTTCCCTTGGATGATATACACGCCTGGTTTTAGATAATGTAATTTGGAATCTAGATGTTTTGAATCCGTCACCTTACGCCCCGATAAGTCATAAACCTCGGAGTTGTATTTGCCAGACGGTTGCTCCTCTTGCCGAATAGAGGTCGGTTCACTGAGATAATACAGCCGGAAGTTATCGAATGCGACCCAGTCGAATTCATATCCCTCGTTTTTACGTATTCCGATACGTGCATCCGCTTCCGTCCCCAATTCGAAAACAAACGAATTCTCATATCGTCTGTCGTTGGAATTGAGAGCAATGCTGGCTTCCGTTAAATTGTCTGGGTAGGTGTAAGGACTGTAGGTATATGACGTACAATCGTACAGGGAGTGTATTTTTGTCCCGGCGTTTTCAATCCCCTCAGTCTCAGGCTGCATATAAATATCGCACATCAAAGCTGCTGATTTATCAGACTGCCACCGTTTGTATCCTTCCTCAATGGAACCAGCCCGGTAGAATGCGTCCGCCTCCACCCGGTATTGTCCGGCAGGAAGTTGTCGGATTATCTGGTAGGAGTCGAAACTACGGTTGAACTGCTCTGCAGTCTCATTGCCGACAGCACCGATTTCTGCTCCCGACCAGTACAGTGAGCCACAGGTGAAGGAGCCGTTACGCAGCAAGAACGAGAGATTTGCCTCTTTTCCATTTTCGACATTTTCCCACTGCTTTTTCTTGTAGTTCTCGAATGCCGTTAAAAGAGCCTCTTGCTCTTTCTTTAAGTCTGAGGCTACTCCATTCTGATTTGCGATTGCATGATTGAGTGCAGATGTAAGTTCCCTATTGTCAGCGTATTTCTCAACAGACTTCACTTCCTCGATTAATTTTCTCAACTCCACCGGATTGTTCATCTGTGCGTTCTCGTCGTCGGCCATTGTGGCTGCAGTCTCTCCGATGACTGCCACCTGTTCGGCTGTCAGAGCCTCATTATAGATTATCAGATTGTCGAAATAGGTATTTTCCATATAGGCGTCTGCGCTGAACGGTGAACGTCCCAGATAACAGCCGTTGAGTGTGGACACTATATTCCGTAGGTTTATATTTACATTCGAAGTGCCACGCAGTTTTCCGTCCACGTAGAGCAAACCACGACTTCCGTTCTGCACATAAGTGAGGTTGTGCCATCTGCTGCTGCGCAGGGAAGCTCCCGACCTTACACTGACTGCATTTCCATCTTTCAGCTCGGCATACCAGTCGCGGTTGCCTCCAGCGTTGATGAAACCGAAATACTGGTCGGTTCCGTTCGAGAGCGCCAGTGCCCAGCAGAATGCATTGAGATTATTGTCGGAACGGTTCAGCACGTCGAGTGAAATAGTGTAGTCTGCGGTGGAGAAAACAGCTTTCGGCATATCGGTGCCGAGATTCACAAATCCTTTCCCACCGATATTTCCGGTATATAGCACATGGTTCCCGTCGGTCAGTTCTCTGATGCCGGCTCCATTGAGCATCGAAGCCGGGAATCGTCCGTCATCGCTTACTGCTTTTCCTTGTTCAAAACTGTAGGTGACAGCAGGAGTAGGAAGTGACGGCGGTTCTTGCTGTGGCGCCATATCGGACAGTGCCACCCGAAGGATGTTAAACGAATAGGCTGGAACAGAATAAACCACGTTTCCTTCCTCTGTAACCTTTGCATCTTTTACGTCCTTTGGCACCACGTTTGTCGGATTTCCTGTTGTGTTTAAGTCGGTGGCGTATGTGGATGTGATGATTTCTCCACTGACACTTAGTGGAGTTGCGTTCTCGAATGTCAGTGTTAGCGGCAGTTCCGACGGGTTCGGGTTGGTCAGTTTTACTATGGCCTCGTTCGTGGTGTCATCGTATGAAGCGGAGGTGAAGACTCCTTTCGCATAGCCGGCAGGGATGTCACATTCGTGGATGAGTTCACCGTCGAGATAACATTTCACACGGCTGTCTCGTTTCTCAATTCTGATGTCGTATGCATGGTTGTTTTCCAGTATTCCTTCTTTCCGTGTGAGCGTGGTGCGTGCTCCGTTGATGCAGTTTTCCACTCCGAATGCGGAGTTTCCCCATCCTCCAATGTTCCACCAGGTGTAGTTCTGACTGTCTTTATAGTTGAACACAATTAGGAATCCTTCCTGACCACCTGTTTTTGTGGCTTTGAGTGTGAGGTCGAAATTCTCGTTCGGTAACAGTTGGTTGCAGATGAATGTTGCCCCTTCAGTTGCGGTGTTGGTCTGACGTATTGTTCCGTTCACGTAAGCCCATGTTCCGGAGCCGCGTGTCCAAACCGATGAGTTGTTAGCTTTCTGGTCGAAAAACACCTCACCTTCGGGTGATGTCATCAACACATCGGAAAAGGTGGCGGTGGTGAGCCATGTGCCCACACCGATTTGACGGTCTCCTGCCGACAACTGTGGTATATTGTTTTCCTCTGTCCATGGCAGGATGAATTTACCCTGATGGTTTCCGAACATTTTCTGAACATAGTAGGACGGGATTCCGTAGCTAGTCTGATGATTAAAACGGATGATGTCGTAGTCCCATCCTCCATAGGTCTCGTTCATGAAAATAGGAGCGAAACTGGCCATCTTCACAATGTCGGAGTTGTTCTCCATCCCCTGCATGAAAATTGCCTCTGCCAGGGCGTTGTTGAGATTTCCGATACCTCCTCCGATATTTGCTGCATATTCGCCGATATATACCTCTGCACCCGAACGAGCGTAACCGTTGTATTTCTCGTAGTTGTTGATATAGAAATTAGCGTCGCGGTAATAGTGCTCATCGACCAGCTCCACCGGATAGTTGCTTCGCCACGAAGGAAAATCGGTGGCCCAGGCCTCTACGTTGGCGATGGTCTTCACCTCAGGATAGTAAGTCTTGATAGCATTGTAGAACTGTATATAGCGTTCAAAATAGTGGTCGCTCTGGTCGCTGTTGTCCCCAAAGTTGAAATTACAGTTCTCGTTACCGATTTCCACGTATTTCAGGTTGAATGGTTCAGGATGGCCGTTCTGCGCTCTTTTTCTTCCCCACACAGTAGTGGAGTCGCCGTTGGCGTATTCGATGGCATCAAGAACTTCCTGGATGTATTCGCCGATATTTCGGTAGTCCTGTACCCATCCGTGACCCATTCCGACGTTGCAGACAAACATGGCTGCTGAACCAATATCCTCACAGAACTGAAGGAACTCATGATAGCCTTGTCCGTCGCTCACCCAGTATCCCCATTGCTGGTTTCGGTGACCCGGGCGCTCCTCTACCGGACCTATGGTTTTCTTCCACTCCCAGCGGGTATTATTGCCAGGTTCTCTGTCCCATCCGGTTCTCCCTTCTACATAGCAGCCTCCGGGGAAGCGCATGAACCGCGGTTTCATGTCGGCGAGCATCTGTGCCAGGTCTTTCCGCATTCCGTTCTCACGGTCTTTGAAGGTTGGCGGGAAGCAACTTACCATGTCGAAGACAAGGGTGCATGGTGATGATACTTGCAGCTGGAAGGCTCCGTTGTTGATATTGGCGGTAGGGCGGATGATTCCTTCGCATTTTTTCCATTCTTGTGTGAACGGCCCGCTGAAGTTGGTGACTCCGTATGCCACCCCTGTGGTGTTGTCCACCAGCCGTGCACTGATATTCCCATCGAAAGTCTCTCCTTCGGCTCTTACCCATAATGTCACTTTATAGGCATTGTTCTTCACGAGTTTGATTCCACCGAATCCGGAGTTTCTCAGATATCCGTTTGTGTTGTTGAACGTGGTTTTACACGCATTCCGTTGTGCGTTGTTCAGCAAATTCTGTTTTGTCAGTGCACATTCCGCATTTTGCCAGGTCCAACCGTAGAAAGAGCCGTAATCATCGTCAAACGACCGGTTGACAATACTTTCTCCATAGAGCCCGCCTTCTCCACCATGGTTGATTTCCTCAAAGAAGATTCCGAAAAGGTCTGGTGATACGGGTGCTCCGAGTTTTGCCATGTCGAATTTAAGTACGGCATTTTGTGCCTGCGTCTCCCCACATCCCAAACCAAGGAAGATGGAGGATAAGATAATTATGAAAATACGGTTGAGTTTCATAACAAGACAGTTAATGGTAAGTATTTGTATTTAAAAACGTGGGAGTCGTAATTTTGGAACAACTCCCACGTTCGTCATTTATCTTAGAGATTATTGTGAAAGAATCATCTCTTTATTTTCCTGCCATGATATTGATCACAGCTACCACATCGTTGATATCTACATTTCCTTCAGGGTCGCTGTTTACGTTTGCGTTTGGCCAGTTAGCTGTGCCTGCCATCTGGTTGATGATGGCCACCACATCGTTGATGTTAACAGAGCCGTCTTCGTTTACGTCACCTGGAATGTTGCTGGCCGGTCCGTAATAAGTCAGTTTGAAGTCATCAAAGATAGCCCACATCTGAGATGGGATATCACCGTCTTTCTTCACACCGATACGGAGCTCCTCTCCTTCCTTAATAGTTATTTTCACGGTGGTGAGATAAGCATCAGGTGCTGCCTCATCATGGAAATAGAGGTCGGCCGATGTACGGGAGTCAGCCACATAGCAAGGGTCTGCCGTATTGCCTGCGTTGGTACCTGAGAAGTCAGGTGTGGTCTTTCCTCCGTCACAAGTGTGGTTGACAGCTTTCTGTGCTGAAGCAGAAGCAGTTGAAGCATAGAGGAATGCGAGGAGGGTAGGGTCCTGATAGTTAGGATCCTCAGCCTGTGCTGCCTGAGCTGCTCTGAACAAGCTGAAGTCGTTGGATGGTGAGCCATGACGGTACATACCCTTCACAGAGAGTTCATAAACACCAGCCGGCAATCCGTAGATAATCTGGTAGGAGTCGAAGTTCTTCTCATAGTGTTCTGCGTTGGCTCCTGCGTCGCCTCCAGTTCCGAATGCTGTTCCAGTCCATCCTGTGAAGTCGTTTACGATGTCAAACGTTGGGTTCACGATAGCGGCTGTCATGTCAACAGGGTTCTCTGGTGATGCTTCGCTGTAGTCAGGAATACGCAGCCTGGAAATCCAAGCGGAGATCTCATTCACGGCTGCAAGTGCATCTGCCGCCGACAGTTCCTGATTGCCATAGGCTTCGTCCACTTCATCGTAATAGTCTGCGGCGTCATTATAAGCCGGACTGTCCGGATTATTGATGGCTGCGTCGTTGAGTGCCTCGTTGAACAGGCTCAGTGCCTCATCGAGTTTCGCATAGGCATCAACAGAAGCGTTTGCGGTATTGTATGCATTCACTAATGCGATGAGAGCGTCATATTTTGCGTTGGCAGTGGTAGCCGACTGGGCAGCGATGATTGCATTCTGCAATGCACTTTGTTCAGGATTACCGTAAGTCTTATCCGAGAGTTCATCGGCTCTCTCAGTATAGTTCTCAATCACGCTTGTGAGCGCTTCGTCGTTCTTCGCACGGAAAATCAGCTTGAAGTTGTCGAACAAAGTCCAGCGTGCGTTGAGTGTACCGGTGGTGTTACGGATTCCCAGTCGCAGTTTCCCGTCAGTCACGAGTCCATACACCTTCTGTGTGAAGTTCTGGCTCTCGTCATTAAGGCTGAATGCTGCGGAAGCGGATGCCATTCCGTCGAGGGTGTAGTAACCGTCGCTGGTTGCATAGCAGTTGTTGGCGAGGTTTTCTGTGAACTTGATCTCAAAGACGTTCTTCACAGGAGTGGAGAATTCGTTCAGATATACTTCGGAAAGCACCTTAGCCTCATCGTATCCATAGTTGTATGCATTTTCTGCATTCACGTTGTCGGTAGTACGATAGAATGCCTGAACAGACACTTCGTACAGACCATTCTCCAGTCCTTCAATCACCTGGTAAACATCAAAATTGTGGTTGAAACATTCTGCTGAGAAATTTGGAGCTGAACCACCATGCCAGTTTGTGATGTTTCCTCCGTTGTATTGTGGGTCTGTCAACCAACCGGATGCTCCTCCAAGCTCAAATTGTGCGTTCTTGATAAGTTCGGTGAGGTCAAGTCCGTCGTACATGGAGTTACGGATGGCGTTGTCTCTCAGTCCCTGAATATACTCGATTTCTGACAAAATATCCTCTGCACTGAGTACTCCTGCACCATAGTTCTCGTCATAGGTGGGGATAATGAAATGGAGATTTCCTCTCGGATAATCCTCTTCATTGGCATCTTCCTGAAGGTAGTCAGCCAGCTTGTCAAGGTCTTCGCCTGCCAGTTGGTCAGCTTTCACGAGCCAGTCTAAAATTTCATTCACAGCTGTGATATATTGGCTGTAGGCCGCAACACTATTGGCAAGTGCCTCGCGAGCTTCTGTAAGTTTCGGAAGATTTTCCTGAATAGCTTCAGTGTAGTCGAAGCTTCCAATGCCGCACGTACACTTTCATAAGCTTCATATTCTGGTTGTCCGTAGAACACACCGTCGCCCTCGAGAACCACTGCGTTGGTCTCAAGCATGCTGTTGACGATTACCTTGTAGGCTTCTTCAGTGTTACCGTAATAGAGTAGCTGGAAATCATCGAAAATCGACCAGTCTGCATTGATGAGTGTGCTTTTCTTCACACCGAAACGCAGTACATCCCCTTCACCGATGGCACCGGCAATCTCAGATCGGTATAGTGTTGGGTTGTCTGGCAGATGGAAATAGGCATTAGCGCCGACCATGGTGTTAGGCAACCACAGAGAACCGTCGTTGGTGACCAGTTCCACTTCTGTCTCCATGCCACCTGGTGCAAGACCGAGCGGTGTGTCCAAACCAGTCTCTGTAAGGTGTTTGATTGGTGTGTTGAACTCTCCGAGTGTGGCTCCGGAGATATAGAGCTTTGCGTTGCTTGCTTGTCCGGTACGTACGGCGTTGTAGTCGTCAGTAGGAGAACTTCCTGCACGATAGAATCCGTTCACACGCACAAGATAAACACCAGCCGGAAGACCGGATATTTCCTGATAGGTGTCGTAGTTCTTGTTAAAGTGCTCAGCGAGATCGTCCACATCACCTCCGGCACCGAACACATCACCTTTCCATCCGTCATAATTGCGTCCGTCGAAAGTAGGGTTCTTAATCATGTCAGTAAGGTCGGTCGGATTGGTTGGTGATACTTCCTTTGTCTTTTCGTCAATTACGGCTTTATTGACAGCGGCTGTTGCCTCCACCAATGCCTCGAGTGAGCTGGAAGTGTTGTTGTACACTGCAATCTGTTTACTCAGGTCAAGAGAAGGATAGGTGGCGAGGGCCTCTTCAATGGCTGTGCGGAGCTCATTGGCTTGGGTCACTCGCTGAAGCTGTGGTTTTGCTGTCTCCATGTACGCTGTATAGGCATCCGGTGTCATCACTTTCCATCTCTCATAGAAAACAGCGTCAGATCCAATCGCTTCCGTGTCTTTCAGATAGAGCACACGGTCGGGGTCGGATGCGAGCACGCCGATGTACTTGCCGGTGTAGTCATAGTCGGACACTTTCAGACCGTTATTACCTTCAATACGGAAAGAACCGTCGCTGTCGAGCAGGATGTTCCATCCATGGTCGTGTTGTGTGTTATTGTCCGTCCAGACACTGTTAAACGCTCCTTCGGAGAAGGTACACATGAACTGGCTGAATTTAGGAACCCAGCTCACGAGAAGGTAAGTGTTGTCCTCAGCCTCATCCCAGAAATCCTCAAAGGTAGGATCGGGGTTCGTACGTGTAAATTTCACTTCGGCACCGATCGTGTCGTTCACAGAAGCGCGAGTTCGCCAGAAAGGAGCCTCATCTGGTCCTCCTCCCTGATAAGCGATGTAGAAACCGCCTCCGTCCACATTGTAGAGATAGAAAGATGTCTCTGGTGCCCAGTCCGTGAACTCAGTCGGAACCGGACGTTCCCAGTTCCCTGTGAGAGACTGAGCATTAACTGTGGCACTGACAATCAGTGCGCTGGTTAATAACAGTAATTTTACTTTCATAATAAAAAATTTAAAAAAGTTAATGTTATGTTTAAATTGATAAGATGTCTGTCATTGTTATTTTATGAATACTTTTGCAGACTGAGATCCAGCTCTCACGATATAGATACCGCTGTTGAGTTCCTGTCCGGGAATCACCCTCATGCCGTTGAGAGAATAGATCTGATATGGCTTGTCGGTGAGCACTTTAATGTGCCGTCCTGTCACTACAATCTGGAGAGGTGACAGTTCCTGGTTCGCCTCAACCGCTTGAATGCCGGTATAGGCCGGCTGGTAGCGTTGGGTGGAGTGGATGGCTATCCATCCCGCTTCATCTCCTGTGCGTGAGTTGTCAACTGTATTGCTTTTCACGCCACTGCTCAAATCGAGGACTCTGCGAAGACGCATACCAGTATAGAAAGTTCCGTTGAAACCATTCGGATCGTTCACCAGTGTTTTTTCCACCAATGACGACAGTCTGAGTGCGGAAGACACGGTGGTGTTCCCGCTTTGCAGTTGTGCCAGTACTGTCGGATTCTCGAAGTACAGTGTGTCGGCAGGTATCCCTTCGTCTGTGAGATAAGATGCGAATGTCTCTTCTCTTGCCAGCGTGTAAATCTTGCGCTGACCATGTCCGGCAGAAATCAGGATACCTTTCTCCTCATCCACGCAGGCTTGTCCTGGAGTGACGGCGAGATATGCGAGCTGCTGGTTGAGCAGCACTTTCCTGTTCAATCCGTCTTCGTAAGCCACGACGCAAGTGAAGCCTTTGTTGTCGATATCCCACACCTTGCTTAGGAGTGGCTGGTCTTTCTGTGTGACACGGTTGGCAGTCAGGGCCACCACCGGGGTGACACCTTCCTCAAATGGCTCGTTGAATTCCACTCTGGTGGTGTCGTGTAGCAGCACAGTTCCCACTTCCATCGCAACGTTGCCAAACCGGTAGTTTCCTTGAGGGATGGCAATGAAATCCACCTCCTCTGTCTTGCTGAATGTGGAGGTGCCGTTAGGCTGGTAACCCCACACTTGAGGTGTGAAGGTGAATCCGTTGTTGGTGATGCTGCCTGATGTGAAGAGTGGTGAGATGTTTGTGGTGCTGTTGTTATCGCTCATCGGGCCGATAAAAACGGAAGGTACAGACACCAGTGTTTGCGTGAAATCCACTTTCACGGCTAATGCGGGGTCGGTCAGAGAGATAGCGCCGTATTGTATGACTGCATTGCCCTTCGCACTGCCTACACTTACTTCCGCCTCGTTGCTGATACGGATTCTTCCGTCGCTGTCGAAGTTGCGTACACGGTAGGTGATCAGCCCTCCAATCCCATTCAGTGTGTCAGATCGCATAATTTGTTGGGCATTTCCTTGGAGGTAACGGCGGTTGATGACCGTCCATTCGGCCTCTCCTGGTAACCGTCGTTCCACAAGTGTGGAGTCGGTCTGCTTCCCGTTGAGGTTCAGCCAACTAAGACTCACGGTTTTGCTCTTGTTGTCGAGTGTGGCGGTGAGGTCGGACGGCGCCCAGTAGTTCCATCTCATAATGTAGCCCTCACCTCCTGTGTAGGCCGTTTTTGATTTGTAATCGCGATACCATTCTCCCGCCGGCATGATGCTCATGCCTGCATGGCGGTTCGTCATCATCCGGTTCACGTCGCCCAGTACATTGAAGAAAGCCTGCCGCTCCAGATGTGGATTGTTTTCGAGTATCGGAATGATACTGGCAATCTGGTCGCGGAAGAACTCCGGACCGGCATCAAGGTTGCCGTTCCATTCAGCACCATAGTTCCACTCGGTAATCCAAACCGGCAGATGATATTGGTCGTAAATCCAGTTGACAAACCAGTCGTAGTCCCAGCCGCTGCCCATCTGATAGCGGTGGGTGGCGATGAAGTCAATTCTGTAGTTGTATTTCTGGCATAAGTCCATGAACTGACGGAGAAAATCGTAGTCACCGGCCATAGCTGGAGAGCCCACCCGATAGCCTCCTTTGTAAATGTTACGCCAACTGCCGGTCAGACCATTCTCTCCGAAAAGCACGGCCTCCATCTGTCCGGCTGGAATCGGATTCTGGCTCGGATCGTTCAGGTTGTCGGGCTCATTGTTGCCCAGCACAGTGTTGAAGGAGCGGGCAGTTCCTATCTCATTGTAGCTCGGCCAGTCTTCATGATGGTGCATTCCCACGTAGTCCACGTCATCGGCAAAAGGAGAACCACCGGCGCCCCAGTCATAGCCCCATTGAACGTTCAACAAGTTGTTGGGGTTCCAGTCGAAAGCTCCACATCCTTTCTTTGTCACCCTGTTCCATGGGAAAATGCGAATGAAAGCGATACGTCCGCTCAGTTCACGTTGCAGTTCTGCCACCTCCACATCTGCATCCTGTGCAATAAACACCCTGCTGTATCCGGTACCGTCGTAGTTGCAAGCAAGTGTGACCATATAGCCGCGTTTCAGTTTAAAAGACCGGATCTGGTTCTCGAACGAGCCGAGTGCGCTCACATTATTGTAAAAGTTGAATGGCATGAAATCGTTTCGGCTCTCTCCTTTGAAGTCCGTCTCTTTGAAAACGGTAAGTGGAGAAAAATCCTCTTTTGGATGAGGATAGACGATAGAGCCGTTGTCGTAGATTCCAGCCCACGCGTTTTGCCTGTTTCCTGTTTTCCCTTTCACATAGATACGTTTTATCCATGTGTTATAGACGAAAGAAGGTTTTAAATTTGGGAAAATCACCACCGCATCGTCGTTTTCAATGTTGATGCTTCCGTTGGCTCCAAATGGGCTGGCGCCAGTAACGATGTAATCCACGGCATCATTCAATGTCACTGAAGTTGTCACGGTCTGGACGGTTTCGGTACGGTTCGCTGCAGAAATGCTCAGCGTGAATGCCGATAGTGCAATGATGATATATTTTCGGTAAACCATAATGGTCAGAATTCTTAAATTATATATAAAGATGTTGCAAAATTACCGCTAAAGGGGATGAATCTATGCGAGAATTTTTCCAATTCATACCACGATTGATTCATTCGCCGATTATTTTATCATCATCTTATGTCCGTTGAGAATATAGATTCCGGCAGGCAGGCTGAAAGTCTTCATTTCACCGCCCGTGATGCTGGTCTGGAGAACTGTGCGTCCGCTGATGTCATAGATGGTGACCACCTTATCATGGTCCGCCTTTGCGATGATTTTGCCGTCGTTCATGAAGCTGATGTGTAAGTCTTTGTCAGACAATTCAGTCATCTGAATGCCAGTGGCCTCTCCAACTGGAGTGACAACCAGATCACCCAGGGTGAGTGTGCAGTCGCCGCGGCTTGACTTGAAATATAGCGTGAACGGTGTGTCTGAATCCACATCTTCAGGTGTGTCAAATAAAAATCCCACCTCTGTCATCTCCTTGCGGTTGATGCTTGGTGTGAAGTGTTCTTCTGCCAGCACCTCTCCTGTTGTCTCATTCCTGATACCTATAGTTATTTCAGGAATACGGGTTGCCTCAGCCATTGAAATCAGCGATTTGAACTGATAAGTGATGAGCGGTGAGAGCGTGTTGAATGTGTAGGAGTATTCTTCATTCCCTTTCTCGTATGCCAATTGCAGGATTCTGTGATAGTTGTATTTGAATCCGCCGTTCTTCAGGGTATAGCCCACATAATTTCCCTCATACGGGTCGAGATAGGCATTGCTGTTGGCTGAATTGGCCTGTCCCCAATTGGTGTGCAGCCGCGGTCCCCATCCATGCCTGTATGGTTCGCTCGCATAGCTGGTTACTCCGTCGCCACTCCAGTGGATAGCGTGGTTGCGGAAGAAATGGATTGTATAGGTGGTCACCTCTCCCGTTTCAGCTGTGGCGACAGCGGTTCCGTCCCCCGGAATTGTGGTCGGACGGTTTGTCCTCACATTTCCGTTGAAGTCTTTCGCTTTGGTGAATCCGATGCTGTAGCGTGTGATGGCAGATGCTGGGTCAATCTCGTAGTCGTAGTCGTAACGCTCGCTCTGGAATTCTGGCAGTGGCACGTTGTTGACTTTCAGCTGGCTGAGCACAGAGAAATCTCCTTCCTCGGCCGGAGCGAGATGACGCATGTCGTCGGTCGACAGAATCAGCCACCTCTGTGTCACCGCCCAGTTGCCCACATCGAATCCTTCACTGCGGATGGCTCCGTTCTCTATGGCGGCCAGGCAAGGGGAGTCGTATCTTCCTTCATTTCTAACAATCCAGAAGCCTCGTCTTACGATGTTGCCGTTCTCGTTGCGTATGGTGCCGTCCACTCGTCCTTTCATCAGTTGGAAATATCCGGAGGCAGGTACATTATTGCTGGTCTGGAGTTTGAACGAACCGTCATAGACCATGTATTTTCCGGTGGCGGCATTTTTGAAACTGTACTGGTGTAGTCCCGGATGGAAATCGATATACCAAGCGAGGCTGTCGTTCTCAAGCGCCTCTGCTGCGTTGGCTTCAATCCAACGAATGGTGCCGTTTGATGCGACACCCAGTAAAGCGGTGCCCAGACCGTGGTTGACCTCCTCGTTGGTGAGATAATATTTGCGGTTGTTGTCCTGCACGAAGGCGTAGTATGCCGACGGGAATCCACCGGTCGGTGGCAGTCCGTCTTCTCCCAGTGCCTGAGCCACGAGAGCGTTGATGGAATAACCGGCTTCCGTATGCGGGTCTTCCGACGCATAGTTGAACCCCCAAGGCCACATATGGGTGTTGTCACCGTCAAGCACGGTGTAGGCATTGTGCCAGAATGTAAGCACCTCTGTCACACGGTCGCCAAGCCAAACACCACGGTCACCGTTGGCGCGCAGTCCTCCAGCGCCCCACCACACGTTGTGTGTGCCCACACCGATGCCATGGAGCATTTCATGAGTGAGGGTGGCTTGCTGCTGGAATCCTGCGTTCGTACCTACCTGACACCATCCTCCATAGGAACAGTCGGCAGTCGGTGTGCCTGTTGCGATGCGCACGCTCGGGTTGTATCCGTTGATGCTGGTCAGTTGCGACCAGTATTCATACCATCCGTTCATGCCAGCGTTGATGCGGGCGTTTTCCTCAGCATTCCCGTTATTCTCATAATACCAATGGATGTTAGATGCCGGTATGGTTACGGCTTTCACCACATCTCCATATCCTATATTGTCGGTGCTGGTGATGGCATACGCGCGTATATAATATATGGTGCCTGGTGTGAGATTCTCAATCACATAAATTCTTCCGGCGCTGTCAATCCACCGTGTGGCGCGTTTGTCGGCGATGGTAGGCAGTGTGTTGTCGGTGCTGTAACAGAATCCCTCTTCGATGATGTTGGCTCCTGATGAGCTCATTCTGGCAAAGATTCTGTTGTTGCCTCGGGCATAACGTGAGTCGGTGATGACAGTGGGTGCCGTTCCGCTGCCGTTCATCAGCCTGAGTGACAGCTGTGCTCCTTCGAGCCGCTCTTTCTGCTCGCGCAAGTCGGCTACGGACGATGTCAGGTCATTGAATACGGCAGTGGCGAGAGAGATAGCGTCACGCATGTCGTCCTCTCCGTTCTCCCAGCCCTGATCGAGTAAAGTCTGGCTTTCCTCTAACTCGTTCTCCAGCTGGCTGTAGGCGTCGGAAGACTTTCTTGCGGCGTTGATTGCCACCCGTAGCAATGCCGCGTTGTTGGAGAAGCTGGCAGAAGTGGACTGTTCCGCGCGGTTGATATAATTCTGAAGGTTGGAGAGGGTGGACTGGTTCATCCGTAGCGTCTCCAAACTTTTTGCCTCATCGATACGACGTTGCATCTCTCCTTGTATCACGTCGTCGCCATTGCCGGCGAAATAAAGACGGTAGTTGTCAGTGGCTACCCAGTTCCCAGTTGCGTACTCGCCCTCCAGACCGATGTTTAACGTGTTTTCAATGTGCACAAACTCAATCTGGTAATCGTCGGCAGAAGTGACATCAGTCTGTCCAGCCTCTCCAAAAAGGACAACACCTGTCTGGGGTGTATCTGCCGCATCTTCGTTAATGTGGTGTGCTGCCGCTTTCAGAATATAACGTCCATGAGGCGCATCGGTTATTGATGTGCTGAGAGAAATGCCGCCGAGTTGTCTGCCACGTCCCACCCAGCTCTCAGCATAGAAGTTGCCGCTCTTTCTGGAGAAAGCTGTGTTGTCTTGCGATTGGAATCCTTTGGATGTCCATCCGGTCAGTCCTTTCTCAAACGATGGATTGACAATGAGGTTTGTCATATCCAACGGGTTCTCTGTGGTGGCGCTGGCAAGCCGGAACGCAGTGATTGCCGCGGTGAGGCGGTCGCCTGTGGTGGTGATGTCCTCAGCGGATGTGGAGCCGAACACCTTCTCACATGCTTTGATGGCCTCATCCAGTTCTGCAAGTGCATTTCCAGTGTATGTGGTGGATGCTTTCAGGTCGTTAGCCGAGTCAATCAGACGCTGCAGTGCTTTATCGGTCTCTTCTGATTTGAATTCATATGAGAGCATGAAGTGGTCACATGCCACCCAGTTTCCTGTGGCGTTCATTACCCTTATTCCTATATCAGTGGTGCTGGTGATGATAGTGCAAGTCACACTATATGTTTTCGCGGCATTCACTGCTGTCGTGACATCGCCCAGAAAAAATTCCACACCGGTGCAAGTCTGCGCAGTGTTGGCTTGCTGGATATGCTGTCCTCGGACAGTCAGGGTGTAGGTGCCGGCAGTCAGCTCTTCCAGGGTCTGAGAGAGTGTGGCATCGTCTAACCGTCCTCCCTCGGGTGTCCATTTCTCCGCATACCATTCGCCGGATTTCAGCGTGAAAGCGGTGTTGTTTTGTGCCTGAAAGCCATCGTTCTTCCAATTATCAAGTCCACTCTCGAAACTGAAATTTTTAACCAGACTGGTGACATTGGTCTGAGCGGACAAAGATGCTGACAGACAGAGCAGCAGACTTGCAAAGATGAATTTACGTATCATTTTTGTTATTATTTACGGTATTCAAAATAATCGATGTCCACGTAGCCGCCCGATTGGAGAGTGGCATAGTTGAAAATCGCAAATTTATTACCTGTGAAATGAGCCATGCTGAATATCATGTGGAAGTCCGTTCCGAATCTCGTGAAGTTCTGTCCGTCAAGACTGTAGTAGAACCGGGCAGTGTCAGTAGTGAAGTCACAATCCATGCGCAGCCATATTTCTTTAGCGTCGAATTTACGCTCGTCTTTCAGCACGTCGCGGTCGCGCATCTCCAAGGTGTAGTCAGCCCCATTCCTTACCACGGCTAGTCCTCCCGGCTCAGAGCAGAATGAGAAGAGTCCGGCATGGTCGCCTTCTTTCATCTGGCTGATGTCCATCTTCACAGTACCGCAGCATTGTGGTCCTTCCGTGCGTTGTGTGATGGTGTTCCTGGCTTCGAAGAGTGCCGGCACCACCCGTCCTGTGCGGAGACGGAGGTAACCAGGACGTTCGGTGAGGCTCCACAGGCTGTTGTCGGGATTGTGGTTCCACTGCCATGTCAGTCCCAGCTTCTTTGATTTGAAATCGTCGCTCTGTACGATACCCTCAAATTTCTTCTCTTTCAATCCTGGAATCTCAAATCTCAGCGGTGAGTGCCCTTGGCTGTCGCCCAACATCGGCCAACCGTCCACCCATGTGCATGGCAGCAGATAAGGGATTCGTCCCACGCCCTCATGATCCTGGAAGAGCATCCCGTACCATTCTCCGTTCGCGGCTTTCCAGATACCCCCCTGAGCCACACCATGGTTCGGAAAATCAGCACTGTCGCTGTGAATCAGTTTCTTCTCGTATGTTCCTGTGATGTGGTCGGAGCGGAAGCACAGCTCGGTGCGTACTCCTCCAGCAGGCCACCAAATAGTGGTCATATAGTATTTGCCGTTGATTTTGTATGCATGTACTCCTTCATGCAGGCATCCGTCATCGAGTCCGATGATCCGTGTGCCGTTAGCGTCGCCGTCGGCGAAGTCCTGAAGGTCGTCTGTGAACTGCTTCACATAAATCACACCACGTTCACAGTGAATCAGATATACTTTTCCGTCTTCATCGAACAGCATGGATGCGTCGTGATAGTAACGTTCCAACTTTGAGCACAATTCCCATTTTCCGAACGGATTCTTGGTTTTGTAGATGTAGGAATGAATACCGGTTCCGAAAAACACATAGAACTCTCTGTTGTGATAGCGGATGCTGGCTGCCCATTGTCCGCGACTGTAGATATTCCCTCCGATAAGGTTGTTGCGGCTGCTTTCATTCAGTTCGTCAAACACATAGCTGATGATGTGCCAGTTCTTCATATCGCGGGAGTGCATGATAGGGGCACCCGGAGACATGTGTGCAGTAGTGCTCACCATATAGTAATCTTTGCCCACACAGATAACATCTGGGTCCGGCACATCAGAATAAATCAATGGGTTTGTCACTGTAACACGTTTCTGGGCGGTAGCGTTGACCGTCGTTAACATCATGAGCAACGCCAGCGGAATAATCCGTGATTGTTTGAAAACTTTAATTAAATCCATAGTGATTATTACTTTATTCAAGTTTCTGAAGTTATGATTGATATTTTGTATTCTTTTCCTTTACACAGATTACTCAGATTATCAGTTGTTTTGATAATTTTGAAATCGTTACAGGAACGATTTCGATTTCACGGATTCCCTCCTCGCTGATAT
>FLNY01003903.1_pt1 | contig 25931 bp, 24 predicted proteins | sample 1140381 | NCBI WGS metagenome assembly FLNY01 (sample SAMEA3878172, study PRJEB12797) | bioreactor metagenome | biome: Moose rumen | place: Sweden | collected 2011-10
AGTCTATATATAAAAAAGAAAAATAAAACAAGTAATGTGTATATATTTAATGAGGGGGAAGCTATCAACTTATTTGAGTATGTAAAAACAAAAGGGATGTTAGGGGGATTATTAGGTAGATGTTTCAATTTTATGTATAAACTAACATTAACGCTTAGTACGATTTTAGTTATGATAAAGATACTTGTAGTAAAAAAATATAGAAGTGAGTGAATACTTTTACCCTTCCGTATATACATTACAGAATGGAGCTTCTCTTGTTTGTGGAAACAACCTCAAAATTTTGAAGGTATAACTTTTGCTGCCTCAGCATAACTAGTTTTTAAAGCTTCAATAAGTATTGCTGTTTCTGCAGCTTCACTAAACTGTTCATTTTTATCTAATCCAATGACTTCTTCAGTCAGATAATGATACGAGCCATCTTTCTTAGACCTAAAGTATGTATTATCAAACATGACATCTCCTACAGAAGTTATCAGTGTTTTGCTGTCATGACGTTGTACTGTATATTTGCCATTTCGCCAATCATCATTTTCAATTTTAGAATTTATCCTGCTTAAGAGTAAGCCAAGAAATGAAGCTGCAAAAGATTCAGTTGATGTCTTTACTGAAGTCTCCAAGGAATAAAAATCCTTTGGTTTACTAAAAAAGTTCTCCTCTGCTGAATTCAACTCTTCTACGAGAGTGTTTAATAGTGTTACAATTGCATGAGAGTAACAGCTCCTTTTGTTTTTTGTTTTGTGGTGAAACTATTATAACAAAAGGTTGTTACTCTCATTTTTATTTTTTTATTCAACTGACAAAATCTATACTCTATTCGAAATTTGAACTGTATTTACTACTGTCTTGTCAGTAGACTTTACAAATGGTATAGTAGGGATTAACAAATTTTGAAAACGAGTATGAGAGAAATTAAAGGAGAATAACAATAATGTCAACACTGGTTGAGGAAATTGAAAGCCTTAAAAAAGAAAAAAACGCGGTTATTTTGGCACACTATTATGTGAATGATGAGGTGCAGGCTATCGCAGATTACATTGGTGACAGTTACTACCTTGCCAAAGTGGCTGTAGATTTGAAAGAGAGCACGATAGTATTTGCCGGTGTCAAATTCATGGGAGAATCAGCCAAGATTCTTAATCCTGAGAAAACGGTATTGATGCCGGATGAGAATGCAGATTGTCCAATGGCGCATATGGCTACAGTAGAGCGAATCGAAGAGATGAGGAATCAGTATCCGGATGTGGCAGTCGTATGCTACATTAATTCGACTGCTGAGCTAAAGATGCATTCTGATGTATGTGTGACCTCGGCCAACGCTATGAAGATAGTGCGTGAATTACCTAACAAGAATATCTTTTTTATTCCGGATGAGAATCTTGGAAGATACATTGCAGGTCATGTTCCGGAAAAGAATTTTATTTTTAATGATGGGTATTGTCATGTGCACAAGGCTGTTACCGAGTCCATGATTTTAAAGGCGAAGAAGTCATTGCCGGAGGCGGAAGTGCTTATACATCCTGAGTGTACATTGGATGTATTGAAGCACGCGGATTATATTGGCAGTACATCCGGGATTATCGAGTACGCGACAAAATCCGACAAAAAGGATTTTCTGATTTCTACAGAGTTGGGCGTTCTTTACATGTTGAAGCAAAAGAATCCGGAAAAGAATTTTTATTCAGTTGGACCTGTACAGATTTGTCCGAATATGAAAAAGGTATCATTGGAGAAAATCAGAAATTGCTTGAGAGATAATACCGGGGTAGTTGAAGTTAGTGATGAAATGAGAGAGAAATCCCTTGTTCCATTGAAGAGAATGTTGGAGCTAGCAAAATAATGAATAATAAATACGATGTAATAATAGTTGGAACCGGTGCAGCAGGATTGTTCTGCGCACTTAGTTTGCCACAGGATAAGAGCATATTATGTATATCGAAGGATGCGCTTGATGGAAGCGATAGCTTCCTGGCACAGGGCGGAATCTGTATGTTGAGGGATGACGATGATTATGATTCATACTTTGAGGATACAATGCGTGCGGGACATTACGAGAATCGCAAGGAGTCGGTCGAGATAATGATACGAAGCTCGCAGGATATTATAAATGATCTTGTTGGGTATGGAGTAGAATTTGACAAAAAGGATGGAGAGTTTCTCTTTACAAAGGAGGGAGCGCATTCGAATAATCGAATTTTATTTCATGCGGATGTTACCGGACGTGAGATTACCAGCAAGCTTTTGGCGCGAGTTCAGGAGCGAGAGAATGTCACTTTAATGGCGCATACGACTATGGTGGATTGGGTTTGTCAGGATAATGTCTGCTACGGAATCGTCGTAGCTGATATGGATGGCAAAACAACAGCAATTGAGGCAAATGTGACTGTTCTGGCATGTGGAGGTTTGGGCGGAGTATATCCACATTCTACCAATTATAGACATATTTCCGGAGACGCTCTTGCGCTTGCCATGTATCATAATGTTCGTTTGGAGAATTGTGATTATGTGCAGATTCATCCGACTACCCTTTTTACGAGGCAGTCCGGACGAAGCTTTTTGATTTCGGAGTCGGTTAGAGGAGAAGGCGCTGTATTAAGAGACAAAAATGGTGAGAGATTCACGGATGAATTGCAGCCGAGAGATGTTGTTTCAAAGGCGATTTTTGCTAAGATGAAGGAGCAGGGTGTTGAGCATGTGTGGTTGGATTTTTCGCCTATAGATGACGAGGAAATATTGAACCATTTTCCTAATATCTATCAGCATTGTGTTGAGGCGGGTTATGATCCATTGAAAGAGTGGGTGCCTGTTGTTCCAGCGCAGCATTATTTCATGGGCGGAATTTATGTGGATACGGAGAGCCGAACTACAATGGACCAGCTATATGCTGTAGGTGAGACCAGCTGCAATGGGGTACACGGACGGAATCGATTGGCGAGCAATTCTCTGCTCGAGAGTCTCGTGTTTGCTAAACGTGCGGCATATGATATAGCAGAAAAAAAGGAGTTTAAACATGTGTCGGATTTTGAAAATCTCGTTAATATGGACGGATATCCTGATTTAAATTCCATGATGGAACGATATCATGCCATGGTTGTAGGAGAGATTCAAAAAGAAGAAAAGAATAGAGCCGAAAGGGAGGCGATGTAGATGAATAATATTACTATGACATTGAATGCGGATGAGCTGATATTGATGGCTCTGAAAGAGGATATATCGAGTGAAGATGTAAGTACTAATGCAGTTATGCCGGAGGCTAAACAAGGAGAGGTTGATCTAATATGTAAAGAGGATGGTATAATCTGTGGCATGTCTGTGTATGAGAGAGTATTTACTCTTTTAGATGGTGATACGGTGGTAGAGACCTATGTCAAGGATGGTGATTCTGTAAAAAAAGGTCAGTTGATGGCAAAGGTAAAGGGAGATATAAGAGTGTTGCTATCCGGAGAGCGTGTTGCCCTAAATTACCTGCAGAGAATGAGTGGAATAGCCACATATACAAATCAGGTTGCAAAGTTACTGGAGGGTAGCAAGACAGTTTTACTTGATACACGTAAAACCACACCGAATATGCGTATTTTTGAAAAGTATGCAGTGAAATGCGGTGGAGGACAGAATCATAGATATAATTTGTCTGACGGGGTACTTTTGAAGGATAATCATATAGGTGCAGCAGGCTCAATCACGAAGGCAATTGAAATGGCAAAAAATTATGCACCTTTTGTTAGAAAAATAGAGATAGAGACTGAAACTCTTGAGCAGGTAAAAGAAGCAGCGGATGCCGGTGCAGATATTATCATGCTAGATAATATGGATGTTGCCACCATGAGAGAAGCTGTTAAAATTATTGATGGCAGAGCCAAGACTGAGTGTTCGGGAAATGTTACAAAGGAGAATATATCTAATATTATCGATAGCGGAGTAGATTATGTTTCGAGCGGTGCTTTAACACATTCAGCTCCTATATTAGATATTTCAATGAAGAATTTGCATCCGATTTCCTAATATTGTGGATGGGAGAAAGATATGGACGGACAGACAAGAAGAAAAAAGATAATAGACCTAATAAGCAAATCGCCGGCTCCTATTTCAGGTACAGCGCTAGCCAAGGAGCTGGATGTAAGCAGACAGGTTGTGGTGACAGATATTGCGCTGATTAGAGCAAATGGTGTGGATGTTATTTCTACCAACAGAGGTTATGTAATAACGGCTGAGAATAAATGCAAGAGAATAATAAAGAGCAGACATACCGACGAGGAAATTCTGGATGAGCTCTTTACGGTTGTTGACTGTGGAGGTTGTGTTGAGAATATTATAATCAATCATAGATTTTACAATCGAATAGAGGCGCCACTTAATATTCGTTCACGATTGGATGCCAGAGAGTTTAACGAAGCAATTGTATCCGGAAAGTCAAAATCTCTCAGTTCAGCTACGAGCGGATATCATTATCATACAATCAGTGCTGACAGTGATGATACACTGGATATAATCGAGCAGGAGCTCAAGGATAAGGGCTTTTGGTTACCACTTGATGATTGGATTTTAGGATAAATATATGATTGATATTTCAAAAGACTGGCAGGATGCTCTGGCACAGGAGATTGAAAAGCCATATTATAAAAAATTACAGGATAAGGTTTTAAATGAATACGAGGAGCATACGGTATATCCACCTTTGGATGATGTGTTTAATGCGTTCAAGCTTACGCCCTTATCTCAGGTTAAGGTGGTGATAATCGGACAGGACCCATATCACGAGCCGGGTCAGGCACATGGACTTTCCTTTTCAGTCAGACCGGGAATAAAGAATCCACCATCCCTTGTCAATATCTACAAGGAATTACATGATGATTTGGGATGCTATATTCCTGATAATGGTTATTTGGAGAAATGGGCAAGACAGGGTGTATTAATGCTTAATAATGTACTTACTGTCAGAGAGCACGAGGCCAATTCTCACAAAGGGATAGGCTGGGAGACCTTTACCGATGCTGTGATTGATATTTTAAATGAGCAAAATCGACCGATTGTGTATTTGCTTTGGGGCAAGCCGGCTGAGAAAAAGTGCGCGAAGCTTGATAACACTAATCAACTGATATTGACGGCGCCACATCCTAGTCCGTTATCTGCATACAGAGGATTTTTTGGCTGCAAGCACTTTTCACGTACTAACGATTTTTTGGAATCAAAAGGAGAGGCGTCGATTGATTGGCAGATAGATAATATAGAGTCATGATAGAGCACATTGAGTGTGGCAGATGATAGTTCACAGTTTTATCACTATTTAAGATCTTGGAAATCTTGTTAATTTGACGCTTTTCAATTATAGTTATCTTAGTGAATTGTGCAGAATTGGACAATTGCTGGGCTATATTTAATGCTTGGCACGTATGATAAATGGGTGTTTAATACGGAATGAAAATTATTAAGGGTTTTTACAAAACATTTTTTAGTGCAGATTTGCCGACGGATTTGATAATGTTTAATATTATTACTATTATTGGATTTGTCGGCGGTTTAATTGCGCTTCCATTTAATCTTTTGAATCATCTTCCTATATCTCTTTTTGTTACGATAGTTGTTGCAATTATAGTAGATACTATTAGTATCTATATGGCTAATTTTAAAAATCAATTGCGAAATAGCACAATCATGTTGTGCTTTGTGATTATAATTATCTTATTGCCGGTTATGTTCTTTACGACCGGTGGAATTGACAGCGGATTGGTATGCTGGTTTTCTATTGGATTCGTTTTTATATTCATGCTTTTGGATGGCATGGATTTTTTCTTTTTGATTCTAACTGATGCGGCGGTAATTATTGGTTGCTATGTTGTTTCATATTTTCACCCTGAATATGTACAAGAAATTTCAAGTGTTCGAGGAAGATACTTTGATGTTGTTCAGGCAATGTTTATAACTTCCATTGCAATGGGCATAATTGCTAAATTTCAGGGAAGTGTATACCACAAGCTATATTCCATTGCTGAAACAAATAATGACGATTTGATGGAGAAAACACTGCAGGCAAAAAAGGCTGAAAAGCTTGCTCAGTCTGCTACAGAGGCGAAAAGTAATTTCCTTGCAAATATGTCCCATGAAATTCGTACACCTATTAATACCATTATGGGTATGGATGAGATGATTCTCAGGGAAACATCCGAAAAGCAAGTCGAGGAGTATGCGCTCGATATCAAGGCGGCATCGCAGAATCTCCTCTCATTGATAAATGATATTTTGGATATTACAAAAATTGAATCGGGCAAGATGGGAATTGTTGAGGGTGAGTATGCGTTTATGAGTTTGATGCATGATGTCCTTAATAATGTTACAATAAAAGCAAAAGAAAAGGGCCTTGAGGTCAAAACCGAGATATCGAGCAATATTCCAAGTAATCTTATTGGTGACGATATCCGTATCAAGCAGATATTGACTAATATTGTGGCAAATGCTGTTAAATATACTCATGAGGGTTCAATTACCGTAAAGACGGATTGTAAGCTGAATATGGATAATACAGTTGATTTGTATTTTGCCATTTCTGATACGGGTATAGGAATCAAGCAGGAGGATATGAAGCGTCTATTTGAATCCTTCGAGCGCCTTGAGGTTAGTCGTAATAGAAATATCGAGGGCGCCGGACTTGGTATGTCAATTACCAAGGAATTACTAAGGATGATGGGCTCAAATCTTGAGGTTGAATCTATATATGGAAAGGGCTCAACATTTTCATTTGTTCTAAACCAGGAGATTGCTAATCCGGAGCCGATTGGAGATTTTAATCAGAGCCTTAGTCATATGTATTCTATATATGAATACTCTGCAAGCTTCGAGGCACCTAATGCGAAGTTTCTTGTGGTTGACGATAATACAATGAATCGCAAGGTTTTTGTTGCATTGCTTAAGGAATCCAAGGTACAGGTTTTTGAGGCTGACAGTGGGCAGGCATGTCTCAATATGATTGCTCAAGAGCATTTTGATATGATTTTTCTCGATCATATGATGCCGGGGATGGATGGTGTAGAGACATTCAGGGCTATGGCTACACTGCCGGGCAATAAATGTCTGGGTACACCTGTTATTGCGTTGACGGCAAATGCAATCGCAGGCGCTAAGGAGCGATATCTTACCATGGGCTTCCATGGATTTTTGTCAAAACCTATTGTTCCGGCACAATTGGAAAAAACAATACGAGACTTTTTACCTGAGGATTTGTTAGAATATCATCATGAGAATGAAAATGATGAAGTTCGAAAAAATCGTGTCTACAAGGTGGAATTGCCTGAGATAGAAGGAATCGATTGGGAGTATGCGTTGTTACATTTTCCTGATACAGGGATGGTCTATCAGACTGCGATAGATTATTACAATTCAATTGGATTTGAGATAGATGAGATTCAAAGATATTTTAAAGATATAGATTCATCTGATTTTCCGCTTGAGGATTATCGCATCAAGGTTCATGGGGTCAAAAGCATGTCAAATACAATCGGTGCAACATCAGTTGGGGGATTGGCAAAGGCATGTGAGTACGCGGCTAGAGATAGCAAGCTAGACCGTATTCGCACATTGACACCTATATTGGTGGAGGAATTACAGCTTCTAAAAGAGCGGATGGCTGTTCTTGGAACAGATGTTGATAAGCCTAAGATGGAGGATAAGGACGAATTTTTTGCACTTCTTGAGATGCTCAAAATGTCCATACTTACATTGGATACAGAGCAGGGCGATAGCATAATGAGACAAATGACGGCGTATTCCTACGAGCCTGACATTCAGGAAAAAGTAGATCATTTGAATCAACACATCATTAATTTCGAGGCCGATGAGGCCATAGCTGACATAGAGAGATTACAAAAGGTAGAATTCTAATTCTAAGGAGAGACAAATGCGAAAAATACTTATTGTGGGCGATTTTAACATGGAAACTTCTGACATGAATACTTTTTTGGCGCAGAATTTTGATACGCAGCTGTGTACAAATAACGGAAAGATTGTCAAAAGTATTCTAAAGATGTACGGACCGGATTTAGTCCTGATGAATATTGATAATTTTGATGTGACAAGCAGTGAGGTTTTTGATGCTATTCAGGAGTATAATGAGCAACTGCCTGTTATTACATACGGCAAGGAGACCAAAAAGCAACAATTTATTTCATATTACTATACAGGACAGTGCAAGCATATTCCTCAGGCCAGCAAGGAACTTATAATTAAGGCCATATGCCATGAGTTTGGAATGAGTGCTGATGTAATACTAAATGGTGTTACTGAAACAGGCAAAAAGCATATTATCGTCGTAGATGACAATCCTGTTTTGCTCCGCAATATGCGAAATATGCTTCAGGATAAATACCGTGTGAGCCTTGCTACATCTGCTGCGCAATGCATGAAGATAATAGGACAAGACAAGCCCGATTTGATTATTCTCGATTATGAAATGCCTGTTGTGGATGGCAAGCAGACACTTGAGATGATCAGAGCAGAGGCTGATTACAAGGATGTACCTGTAATATTCCTTACAGGTATTGCTGACAAGGCGCATGTTGATGCGGTTCTTGACCTCAAGCCTGCCGGATATTTTGTAAAACCACCAATGCAGACAAAAATTATCAATGCTATAGAAAATATTTTTATGAAACAAGAAAATGGTTAAATTTTGACCAGCTCATTGGAGCTGGTCTATTTTTTGTAATGATTCGTAGTTAATTATCAGAAAATACGCAGGAATTATACAATTATTTCAAAAATAATTCACAGCATAAGAGTATTATATCTACAGTGCAACTTCAGCTTATAAGAGGCTGATAGTTAATAGTGGCATATAGTAAGAAGGCGGGGGCGTTTATGTTAACCATAGGCGCTCTCGTTTTTGCTACCATGTAAATAATATGCTAAAATGACACTAAATAAGTTGCCTTTGGGTGATTTAAAACAGGCTGTAAAACAGCCGATTATTTTAGGGAGAAATTATGCGGTTAATTCATTGTGCAGATCTGCACTTAGATTCCAAAATGGAAAGTAACCTGGATAAGGAACAGGCTTTGTTACGACGCTCGGAATTGATAGAAACGTATGAGCGGATGGTTGAGTATGCTTCTCAGAATAATGTTAGAGCCATTCTTATTGCAGGTGATTTATTTGATAAATCTCATATACGCAAAGAGGCCAAAAAACGTGTTGTTGCCCAGATAGAAATGCATCCTGAGATTGATTTTTATTACCTTAAGGGCAATCATGACAGGTGTGATTTCATGGAAGATGGGATAGATGATATTCCTGAGAATTTCCATATGTTTACAGATCAGGGATGGACCAGCTATACATGCGAGGATGTGGTTATAACCGGAATGGAAATCAATGCAGATAATGTTTCAACTATGCCGCAGAGATTGGCACTAGATTCCATGAATACTAATATTGTCATGCTTCATGGACAACAGGCTGATTATGACGGCAGAGATGGTGCCGAGATAATTAATACGACAGCTTTAAAGGGTAAGTTTATTGATTATCTTGCGCTCGGCCATGTGCATAAACATATATATGAGCAGTTGGATGACAGAGGCGTATATTGCTATCCCGGATGTTTGGAAGGTCGTGGCTTTGATGAGACTGGAGATAAAGGGTTTGTAGTTTTGGATGTTGAGGATGGAGTGATTTCATCTGAGTTTATTCCTTTTGCAAAGCGTCGTCTTCATGAAATAGAGGTCAGGGTTACTGCGGATATGGATATAAACCGCACGTTGCAGGCGGCAGAGAATCTTGTGACAGATGTTGATTCACAGGATTTGGTGAAGTTTATCATAACCGGAGAGCGAGAGCTTGATGATGAATTAGATATTTTGCGATTGGTTCATTTTTTTGAGCATAGATTTTTCTTTGTTAAATGCTATGACAGGACTAAAACGCTGATAGATTATGACAGTTTTCAATATGACAAGAGTCTGAAGGGAGAGTTCGTTCGACTTGTTCAGAGTCAGGATTTGGACGAAGATACAAAAGCCAAAATAATAGAGCTTGGCATCAGAGCCATCATGGGGGAGGATATAGGATGAAATTAGTATCATGTTACATTGCCCATTTTGGCAAAATAAAAGATTTTACATACAATTTTGAGGATGGATTTAATTCCTTGCTTAAGGAGAATGGTTGGGGCAAAACGACTTTTTCAGTATTCATCAAATCTATGTTTTATGGTATGGAGTATTCTCCAAATACCAGAAAAAAGCTCCTGGATCGAAACCACTATATGCCATGGGACGGTTCTGTTTGCGGAGGCAATATCGTAGTCAGAATTAAGGGCAGAGAATACAGAATTGAGCGTACATTTGGAAAGACGGACAGGGACGATACATTTGCCTTATATGATAATGCTACCGGCCTGCTTTCTGACGATTATGGTAGAGATATTGGAGAGGAGTTATTCAGAGTTGATAGAGATTCCTTTGAAAAGAGTGTATACATTCCGCAATTGTCTCTTGCGACAGGTATGACGGATTCGTTGAATGCCAAGATGGGAAATCTCAGTTCTGCAAAAGACGATATCAGCAATTTTGATATTGCGCTTAAGTCTGTCAAGGATGCCAGAAGCGAATATACCAGAAATAGCAAAATTAATCCCGGAAAGCTTCATGCTGTAAAGCAGGAGATTAATAAATGCAAAGAGGACTATGAAAAGCTTCCGGATATTCAGGAAGGCTATGAGGCTATGAGTTGTCTCATGGAGGAGAAGCTGGAGCAACTGGACAAATTAAACGGGCAAAAAAACGAATTAATTGAGCTAATCCAAAATCAAAGTAAGAAGGAACAGGAACTGGGGGCGTACAGAGCACATAAGGATACTCTTGCATCAGAGAAAGAGGTGCTCTCAGAGCTTGATGACTTCTTCGCGGCAGGTATACCTGAGGATGAGGAATTAGATGTACTGGAAAATACCGAGAGAGATTTGGCGGTACATGAGCGTTCTGTAAATGTTCTAAAAGAAGAATTGGAGAGAGGCGAGAGAGTATTTGCAGAGCCATTTAAAGAGCGCATACCGGATGACTCAGAGTTTGCCATGTGGAATAAGAATGCGTCTAAGTTAGCTGAATTAAGGGCTAAGGCAGAGAATTCACGCCTCTCGGAGGAGGCAAACAAGCAGCTTACCGAGCTTAAGTTCTTTTTTGATAAATTACTGCCTACAGATGAGCAGCTTTCGACTGTAGAGAAACAGACTACCCGCATTACAGGACTTGAGGCGAGAATTGACCAGAGTAGGAATAGACTTTTAAATCTTAGGGCAGAAAGGGATGCCAACGAAAAGGTCAACAGGCGCAGAGGATTTAGCGTATGGCATATTCTCGGAATAATCCTTCTTGTTATATTTATTTTGATGGGAGTTGTATTCTCTAATTACATTGGAGATGAAATCGGTAAGGCTGTTGAGATTGCAAGTCTTGTTGCAGCTATTGTGGACGTTCTTCTATTGATATTGCTAGGTAGGAAATCTAAATTTCATCAGGAAAGAATTGACAGCGAATATGATGATAGAATACATGAGGTCGAGGATGAATTAGAAATGTCCAAGTTGGAGCTTCGCGAGATACAGGAGGAGTGCGAGGATTTTCTGTCGAATTTCCTACTGCCGAGAGCAGATACGATGCAGGAAAATGTCTACTATATCAGACGAAGCCTCGATCAGTATAGACATTTATTGGATGAGGAGCAGGCTCGCCATAATGAGTCTGAGGATACATTGGATGAATTGGCTGATCTCCAATTGGAACTTTATACCAAGATTCAACCATTTGCCAGTGCCTATGGAATTAATCTATATGATATGGGTGGAGAATATGAGTTCCTTGCTCAATTAAAAAAGGATGCGGACAGGTACACAAAATATCTAGAGGAATCAGAGGAGATTTCTCGTCATGAGAATAGTATTCGAACATTGTCAGCGGATATTAATAACGTGTTGGATAGATATCCTTTGGATAAGGCTCTTGATCGTGGTGAAAAAATTCAAGATCTTAGAATGAAAAGTAATCGTTATAACGCCCTTGTTGATAGAATTGATAATCTTAAACAGGGGATTCAGGAATTTGAGGCAAAGTATGATGTGAATGAGCAGGTACTTTCGGTCGATGATTTGCAGAATCAGCAGAATAGTCTTGATGAACAGATTGTAGAGCTTAATCGTCAGATTATGCAGGAAAAGGAAAATATTTCTACAGCTGCTACAGAAATTGAGCGCCTTGGTGACGTATCCGAGCAATTGGAACGATTGGAGGAGAAAGCCACAGAATACAAGGAAAAAGCAGAACTTTTGGAAATGACCGAGGATTTCCTTCAGAAAGCTAGAGAGAGCTTTTTGCTAAAGTATATGCAGCCTCTACAGACAGGATTACACAAATATCTTAGCTTATTGGATAGTCCAGAAGGAACCAAGTCGGGATATGCTATTGAGGATTTTGAGCTTGATATGGATTTGAATATTAAGTTGAGTTATTCGGGTAGCACCAAGACGTCTGAATATCTATCTCAGGGATATCAGGATTTGGTGGCATTATGTTCAAGATTAGCTCTTGTGGATGTGTTGTATTCTGATGAAAAGCCGATTCTTATATTGGATGATCCGTTTACAAATCTAGATGATAAAAAAATAAAGGAGTCATTAAAACTCCTTCAAAAAATTGCCCAGGATAGGCAAACAATATATTTCACATGTCATGATAGCAGGCTGTAATGCCTGCTATTTTAATGTTTGTATTCAATACGCCCCTCTTTAATCCATTCGTGTACAAGCTCTTTTTCTATGTCGAATTCATCAGCGATAGTGAGCTCGTTAGCATCAGGATGAGAGTTTATGTATTCCTTTACTTTAGGAAAAAGTGAGGCCTTGAGACATTCGCGACATTTGTTGCCACGTTGATTCATTGAAATACGTCTGCCACAAATCTCACAAACGCGAACATCTGGTTTTGGCTCGTTAAGATTTAATCTGGCACGTCTGCTCATAAATCCTCCTGTTGTATATACACCTGCTATTTATTAGAATCGAAAATATGCTCCTTAAAGAAATCACCACGTTGCTCGAAGTTTTTGAAATCACCGTAGCTTGCGGCGGCCGGAGAAAGTAAAACGGCAGTGTTTTTTGAAGCGTTTTCTTTAACAAATTGGCAAGCATCGGCTAAATCGTGGATGTAGGTAACCTTATTCATGAAATCAGCACTATTATTCTCCTTTAATAAATCAAGGATAACCCTGCCACTTTCGTACATAAGAATGATGTGTTCCAAATTTGTAGTTGGTAAAAAATCGGCAAGTGGCCTATAGTCGATACCTCTATCCATGCCTCCAAGTAATATAGTGCCTGCATTATCAATCGCCTTGATTGCGCTAATAGCAGATTCTACTGTGGTTGAAATAGAATCGTCATAGTAATCGACACTATTCAAAGAGCCGATAAATTCCAAACGATGAGCTAGAGTCTTGAAGCTGGCAAGAGCAGACATGAAATCATTATTACTAATACCATAATCTAAACAAACATCATAGACGAAGGCTGCGTTGAATAGATTGTGGGTGCCGCGTAGAGTAACCCCCTTGATATCGTCAAAACTTTTAAACGGTAAATCATCGACTGATACTTTAATAATTGAAGCCTCACAGTCGCCCGACGCAGGAAGAAAATCAGGATTGCAATAGAGCTTGTCTTCAGGCCTCTGATTGCGATAGAGATTTTGCTTTGCATACCAATATTTTTCGACTGTACCATAGTGATCGAGATGGTCCTCATATAAATTGAGGAAAATGGCATGTCCGGCAGAGTAATGAGCATATTCAAGTTGATGACATGATAGCTCAAATACAATAATGGTATCTTCTTTTATCTGATCGGTAATATCGAGAATTGGAATACCGATATTTCCACCGAATAACACATCTTTACCACATACACGTAGTATATGATATAAAAGTGAAGAAGTTGTGGATTTTCCTTTTGTTCCGGTAATGCCAATGGTCTGATGACCGTACACCTGAAGGAATAAATCAGCCTGGCAGGTGATTAAACAATTGTAGGATTCAATTGGATTGGGTAAAACGATACCGGGGCTTTTGAATACTACATCATAATCATTGAGACAGTCCAAATATGTGGCGCCGGTAATAACCTTGTGACTGTCAGTAAGATCTGAACTGACGGCATTGGCGTCGGCTATATCTAAAGCGGAATATCCGCCAATAGAACTGATTAGTCTGAAACTAGACTGGCCCTCTCGTCCAAATCCAAGAATTAAAACTTTTTTATTTTCTATTAATTTTAAAATTGTACTTTTCATTTATTTGTTGATTGCATCAAACAGTATTGCCTTGAAATAGTCAGGTAAGGCATGTTCGGATGCAAATTGTCCTTTGTAATTTTCAAATGGAATAGCCGGTACTACATTTTGTGTTTGATAGTGTGCCAGCAAATTTGGTAATGGAAGCTGTAGTTTTGCATATTTTGAAATTGATTCGGTTACTGCAGCATTTACCTCATCACGGCTTCCGACACATTCGAATGGTTTCTCGGGTACTACGCCACATAATTTATCAAAATCGGATATAAGGTCATCGTCCTCAAACAGACGCTTGTGAAAAATACTATCAAGCTCGTCCAAAGATAAGTATGGGGAGAGGATAGTATAGACAAATAGGCATTTTGGACAATGTCCACACCAAATATCCTGTTTGCTACCTACATTACAGCTTTTGAAAATGCCATGATATTCCTTGAAACGAGAAAATAGCATAGCGATTTGTAATTCAGAGATTGGTCGCAAAAAGCTAAAATAGTATACACCTGAGCCAATAAAATTGCGCTCATATGATCTGAAATCGGACTCATATTCAAAGCTCTTTGAATATTGGTGATTAACATAGCTGTCAGCGACAGTGGATTCATTGGCGCTGGCTTCATTTGAAAGGGCTACAAAATTAATATTGTTTAAATAGCCGGCAATAATGCTTGAAAAAGAAACAAGAGCGGAAAATGGCGTGTGTCCGTTCAGGTAGCCCTTTGAGTTTAAATCAAGCATATTTTTGTCAAGAGTTCTCTTGGCGTGAATAGTCTTGTCGGTGAGATTTGCAACGCGGATAGTATCGTCTGTGGCACCACGTGAATTGATTATATAGCAATATTCATCAGCCTTATCCTTTAGTAATTCGATTGAGACGACAGAGTCTTTGCCACCACCAACAGGAATAAGGACGGTTGGCTTTTTGGCACCGATTGTAGAATATGGATTGTCGGAATTGGTTACTGCAGGCGATGAGGATGCATGCTCATCACATTGTATTACCATAAAATCATCGAAATTTTCCTCGATACCATTTGTGTAGTAGAATTCACCCAAACCGTTAAAGTAGAGCTTTTTCCACCATCCTATCTGCTCAGGAGTGAGTGAACGAGGAATGATATTGACCGTAGGTGGACAGCAAATCTTCCAGTAACTAATAAGCTCAACCATTCCAAGTGCAAAAACCATTTCGTCTAAAAGAGATTTATTTACATCGTAATCTAATTCCCTGATACGGTTGATGAACCATGTAGGATGAAATTCTGATAATCCATCGATTGAAAAATGGTAGGTGATATCCAGGCCGTTTTCTGTGAGATTATATGTGTATCCCCTGTAGGTAAATGTAGGGTGTTCTTTTCTTGATTGATTATAAAAATCCTGTCTATTCATAAGATAATCCTTTTAAAATAAAATCAGTTAGTCTGAAACATTAATTGAATAAAATCTAAAGAAGAGTATAGCACATAAAAGCTACAATAAGTCACAAGAAAATAGGTATATATTGCTAATTATATGTAGCCTCCATCTACTCCAATGATTTGTCCGGTCATATAGGATGGAGAATTTATTATACCAAGTGTAACCTGTGCTATTTCGTCGGGTGAGCAGAATTTGCCTACAGGGATGTCCGAAGCAAGTGCATTTTTTTCCTCTTCAGTAAGCATTGAATTCATATCAGTGTCCACTACGCCACAGGCAATGGCATTAACAGCAATGCCATTAGGAGCAAGTTCTTTGGCAAGGGCACGAGTAAATGAGTTTATACCGCCTTTTGTGGCGGAGTATGCGACCTCGCAGCTGGCACCAACGGAGCCCCACATTGAGCTGATATTAATAATATTTCCTGATTTTCGTGAGACCATAGATGGCACAATAACCTTTGTTGTATAAAAAAGTGACGAAAGATTTGTTCCCACGATATTGTCCCATTCAGATGTAGTCATGTCAGTCAAAAGACCTATATGGGCAATGCCGGCATTATTTATAAGCACATCGATTTGTCCTAGTTTAGAGAGCGCATCAGTACATGCGTTGATAGTAAATTCGCTATCGGATATATCACCACAGTAGGTGTATACTTCTACTTTATATTTTTCTTGAATATCTTTTTTTAGAGAATTTAACAAATCTATATTGTTATGGCAGAAGAGCGCCAGATGGTAGCCGCTTTCAGCCAGTCTGATGGCAATTGCCCTACCGATTCCTCTGCTTGCTCCCGTAATTAAAGCTGTTTTTTTCATGGTAATCCCCTTGTCGAAATAGAAGTAATTTTGAGAATAATTATAACACAGTAGAGATGTCTATGTTGTGTATACAATTCATAAGACTATCACCAAGATTTCAGAAAAAGGACTTGTTAAACGATAGGCGTATTGGTATAATTTTTACATGAAAAACTTCCTGGCAAATATAAAATTAGTCTAATTAGCTAATCTGTTTCATAGTTTTTCAAATACATCGCAAAGGGGTAGGCATCATGAAAATTACAATTACAGGTAAGAACATTGAGTTAACACAAGGATTGAAGGACGCAGTGGAGGAGCGTTTCAAGAAGTTAGACAAATACTTCCATAAGGATACCGAAGCCATTATTACATTGGATGTTGAGAAAGGACGTCAAAAAATCGAGGTTACGATTCCTATGAAGGGATCATATTTGAGAGCAGAGGAAGTAACTTCTGATATGTATGCAAGTATAGAGGCAGTCACAAATACACTGGAGGCTCAGCTTAAGAAGCATAGAAATAAAATTATCGACAAGAAACAAGCTGATTCAACAAAGATATTTGCACAGGATTTTTTGGAAGAACCGGAGGCGGACGAGGAAAAGATTCAGATTGTACGAACAAAGAAATTTGATATGAAGCCAATGTATCCGGAGGATGCATGCTTGGAAATGGATCTGATAGGTCATGATTTCTTTATGTTCCGCAATGCTGATACAGACGAAATTAATGTTGTTTATAAGAGAAAAAATGGCTCATACGGTTTACTTGAACCGGAATTCTAATATTTCATAAGACAAAATTTTTTAACCTCCTAATGGTATATTACTTGCCATTAGGAGGTGTTTTTTATGATTTTAAGAAATACTGGATATGGGGAAAGAATACGACGTTTTAGGAATAAAATGGGGTACAGTCAGGAGATACTTGCGGAAAAACTCGATGTAACGGGCAGCACGGTTGGTCGTTGGGAGCGTGGAATACATGCACCAAAAAAGAAAGCGTTTAAGTTGATATCAGATTTGTTTGAGAAAGAGGGACTTACCTATGAGGATTTAAATGAGGAAGATTTGGACTCCCTTAGACTGCAGCAATTAAGATTACTTCAGGTTATGCGAGATAATGATTACGAGGCAATAAAGAAAGAAAAGGCTAAATTCGAAGAGATGATGGAAGGCGATGATATAGTGACGGGGCAATATAGTGGACTGGCTAATCTCATATTAAAAATCGGCGATAAATCCATATCGATGAAAGAATTTATAATAGGTTGCGCAAAGATATTTGAACTGGATGATGATATGCCACCATTTGAAAACATTCAAAATACTAATTTGACACAAATTGAATATCTGATTTTGTTTAAAATGGCAGAGGCATACATTATGGTGGGCGAATTAGATAAAGCAAAATACATACTTAGTGGAATATACATTTCACTACATGAGAGGGTTGAGAGAAATCAATTTTTTAAGGAGCATGTGGTGGCGTGTGCAACATTTTTGGCAGAGATATATGTGAAATGTGAATATTATACAGAGGCAGAGAAATGTTTGGATTATGTATTTGAGGTTAGTAGGGATAATTTCGCAATGCGAACTTTTATCCAGGGATTACAGACTATGGAAAGATTATGCCACAGTCTCTCGCGAGAGAATATGGCTAAGTCAATAAATAATTTTTTAGCGGCTACACATGATTTGTTTAGCTGTATAAATGATGATGCCACATCTTCTGAGTCGTGAGTATTGTATTTTTTTGTAAAAAATAATACTATAACGCGGGAAGCAAAAGAATTATTAATAGCTTTTGCAGAGTATTTATAGACGCAAAAGGTCGCGGAGGATTAATTAGAAAATGGATATAGTAGTTTTAGCAGGTGGCTTAAGTTCCGAGAGAGACGTATCTCTTAAGTCCGGAGTAATGGTAGCCGAGGCTCTTCGAAATCGTAATCACAGAGTTTTGGTTTTAGATGTATTTATGGGATTTAGAGATAGTGAATGTGATATATCGGATATTTTCGATAAAAGTGAGGAGTATTCAGTTAAGGTTGAAAATATTCCTACTGAGACACCGGATATCAAGAAGGTCATTGCATCCAGAAAGGATCAGAGTCCTAGTTTATTCGGCCCTAATGTAATTAAGATCTGCCAGAAAGCAAATATTGTATTTATGGCATTGCATGGAGGAGACGGAGAAAGCGGTAAAGTTCAGGCTGCATTTGATTTGTACGGAATAAGATATACCGGTAATGATTATGTCTCAAGTGCTATTTCAATGAATAAACAATTGACCAAAAATGTCCTTAACAGAGTTGGAGTGCCGACTCCTGAGGGTGTGTCCTTGGTCAAGAATAATCGCAAGGGATTCAAGTTCAAAAAATATCCATGCATTGTAAAACCAAGTTGTGGTGGTTCATCAATCGGAGTTAGCATAGTCGAGTCGGCGGATGGCATGGATGCGGCTCTTGATGCTGCTTTTACCTGGGAAAATGAGGTTGTGGTAGAGCAGTTCATAAAAGGTAGGGAATTTTCTGTTGGAGTACTTGAGGGAAAGGCTCTCCCGGTTATAGAGATTGCGCCAAAGGAAGGTTTCTATGATTACAAGAATAAATATGCAGCAGGATCTACAGTAGAGACCTGCCCGGCAGATATCAGTCAGAGAGCAACAACAGCCATGCAGAAAAATGCTGAGAAGGCTTTCAAGGCTTTAGGTCTGACAACATACGCCAGAATTGATTTCATGATGGATGAAGATGAGAATGTATATTGTCTTGAGGCAAACACTCTTCCCGGTATGACTCCGACAAGTTTGCTTCCACAAGAAGCTAAACAGGTGGGGCTCAGCTTTGAGGATTTATGTGAGAAGCTTATTGAGATTTCTATCAAAAAATATATGAGACAGTAAGACTAATTCAAGAGAGAACGATATGAGAAATATGACATTAGAAAGAATTGCAGAGGTTGTCGAGGGACGACTTTGCGTTCCAGATAATTATAATATTGATAGCGAGCAGGAGATTGCAGGAGTAGTCAATGATAACCGACAAGTAGAAGAGAATTTTCTTTTTGTACCTATGGTAGGGGCGAGAGTTGATGGGCATGATTTTATAGAGGATGCGTTTTCAAAGGGAGCTTTAGCGACCTTGTCTTTAAGAGAGCTTGATAATCCATCAGGTCCATATATATTGGTGGATGATACCAAGATAGCCTTAAAAAAGATTGCGACTGCATATCGAATGGAATTGACTATTCCAATTATTGGTGTTGTAGGTTCCGTTGGTAAAACAAGTACCAAGGAAATGCTCGCATCGGTGCTTTCTACCCGATTTAATGTTCTTAAGACAGAGGGAAATTTTAATAACGAGATTGGATTACCTCTTACAATTTGTCGTATAAGAGATGAGCATCAGGTTGCTGTTGTGGAAATGGGGATTTCCGATTTTGGCGAAATGCATAGGCTTGGAGATATCGCTAAGCCTAATTATGTTGTTATGACTAATATTGGTCAATGTCATCTGGAATTCCTAAAGGATAGAGATGGTATTCTTAAGGCTAAAACTGAAGTATTTGAGCATATGCCAAAGGATGGAGTTGTATTTTTAAATGGCGATGATGATAAGCTCGAGATTGCGAATACTCTTGGCCTGAAAAAGATTTTTTATGGGCTTAATGGTCAGCAGTTTTCGGCAACGAATGTGTCGTCTGTAGGTGTATCACTCACCACAGCAACTTTTAGGGCTGATGGCGATGTATTTGACGTTGAGATACCCCTTCCTGGCGTGCATAATGTTATGAATGGACTGGCAGCAGTTGCGGTCGGATACCAGTTGGGATTGAACCGAGATGATGTGATAAGAGGATTGAAAAATGCCGGGACAATTGCCGGACGAAATAATGTCATCTCTCTTAATGGCGTAACGATTATTGATGATTGCTACAATGCCAATCCGGTTTCTATGAAGGCATCTATTGAGATTCTTGGAAGGGCGGCCGGCAGGACAATAGCAGTTCTTGGCGATATGGGTGAGCTTGGAGATAATGAAAGAGAGCTCCATTATGGCATTGGAGAATCATTGATTGATAACAATATAGGAGTTGTATTTACAGTAGGAGAGCTTTCGGGAGAAATAAATGATGCACTACAACAAAAGAACAGTTCTTGTATGAGCTATCATTATGATACAGTTGAACAAATGTTACAGGATTTACTTCCTGTAATAAGAGCAGGTGATACAGTTTTGGTTAAGGCATCGCATTTTATGGGATTCAGTAAGGTGGTGGATGCAATTACAGCCAGGCTTAAATAATAAAAATGCTTCCGGTTTCGGAAGCATTTTTTACTTTATAGGAAATTACTTTGTAATTCCTATAAAGTAAAAACAGGTTGCGCTTGTATTAAGTGTCTTGCTATTGAACTTCAAGTAATAAGCTGTCTGCTTCTAGTTGCTTTGCCATTATACCCTGTACATATGCTCCGATATGTTTTTTGTCATCGCCCTGGATTGAAGCAGGGTCTATAGGGTCGCAAAATGTAATAATTACACGAGTTTTTTTGAGCTTTGGATAATGTGCCTCAAATACCTCACGAGTATTCGTAAAGCAAACCGGAACAATTGGGCAACCGGTCTTTGTGGCTATTTTAAATGAAGCATCATGAAATGGTGCCATTTTGCCATCCTTTGAGCGTGTGCCCTCCGGGAAAATAAACATTGATATACCCTGGCGGATATAATCCATGGCTTTGAGCATTAGCTTGAGATCCTCACGAGGGTCTGTACGAGTCAGAAATATACAGTAATTCATATGCATCCATATGCCGAGAAGAGGGACTTTCTCAAAAGTCTTTTTTGAGAGGAATCCGGTGATAGGCGGGCAAATGTGATAGCCAAGTACAACATCGAAAAAGCTTTGATGATTTCCGATAAAGAGTACTGCTGTGTCTTTTGGAATTTTCTCTAGACCGTGTACTTCAGCCTTGGCACCGGCCAGAAATGCAACAACACCAAAAGCCCATGCTACTATACGGTAGCCTGCTCTATCTTTGGCGGATTTATTGAAGAGTCCAACAATAAAAAGAATAAGCCATATTGGGATGCTTATTATCAAGAAAATAACTACAAATAATATAGTGACAATAGTTCTAAACATATTTCCTCCTGGTATCTTTAATCTCTAAAATTATAAAATAATCATGCTGATTTATCAATCTAACAAAGAGGTGAGGATACCAGTTAGATAAAAATTAAATCTAGATAGTTTAAACTAACTCAGACCTTATATTTACTGGGGAATTGTGAATAATATTACGCGTTATAGTGATAATTATGCAAAAATTCAGACGGATTTTTTGACAAAATCACCAAAAAGTGATAGAATATCACTACCAACATAGGATTGCGAAATAAATTAACATCCTATGTTAGAAAGGGAGGACGAGACATCATGGAACGCGAAGACTTCGACAAGGTGCGCGATTCAGTGAGATCGCAGTGCGGTAGTAGAGTCGTCATTCAGCTAGACAAGGGACGTAACAAGGTTGATATTCAGCAGGGTGTCATCCAAGAGGCTTATCCAAGTGTATTTACCATTTTGGTAGATGACACAGAGAGTTGTCCATCTCAGTTACTTTCTTTTAGCTATACAGACATCATTACTAAAGAAATTCGCATGAAACTTTGCTAAATTTGGGATGCTAGTTACAATTGAATAGGGGATTTTAGAACCGCCACATTGTGGCGGTTCTTTTTTACTTTAGTAGGAAATTACTTTGTGATTCCTATAAAGAGTAAAAAATAGAAATTACTTTATAATTCCTAACAGTTATAGTTGTTAGCCTTGAAAAGGTCGATTATAACTTGTATCATAATATCGAGAGATTATGAGAATTTACACTAGATGTTGTTTGGAGATAGTGTTTAATGAAAAAATTTAGATTAGTTAAATCTTTCTTATGTTTGGGATTGATTGGCTGTTTGATTGCATCTGATTCAATTATTTCCGATGCGACCCGTTCGATTTCGGAAATAGAAGAAGAGCAGGATGCATTGCAGGACGAGATTGATGCGCTGGATGCAGATCTTTATAATTTGGTTTTAGAAATAGAGGAGATTTCGGTTTCAATTGATGATACACAGGCTGAAATCGAGGCTACACAGGAGTCATTAGCGGAGGCGCAGGAGGCCTGTGATGAGCAGTATGAGGCGATGAAGCTTCGTATCAAATATATGTACGAGGCTGAGGATGCCAGCCTGATAGAGATGCTTCTGGAATCCGGCTCAATTAGTCAGTTTCTTAATAGGATAGAGTATGTAGACAGTGTATATGATTACGATAGAGAAAAGCTAGATCAGTTTGAAGCTACTCAGGCAGAGATAGAAGAGCTGGCAACTGCATTGGATACTCAGATGGAGGAATTGGAGGCTGCTCAGGCGGAGCTTGTTACACAAGAGGCTGCGCTCGATACCATGATTTCTGAGAAACAGGGTGAGATGGATGATTTGGATGCCGAGTTGAAGGAGGCTAAGGAAATTGCCGCAAGAGAGGCAGCGCTTAGAGCTGCGGCAGCGGCTGCAAGCAATTCTTCAGCTAATACATCTAGCAGTTCAAGCTATAATGTCAATGGTGATTTAAATCCAAGTTACACTACCGGAGTAAGTGGCTCGAGCGTTGTGTCCTATGCTAATCAGTTCGTCGGAAATCCATATGTCTGGGGAGGTACATCCCTGACGAATGGATGTGACTGCTCAGGATTCGTTCAGCAGGTTCTTGCTAATTTTGGAATAACATATAGCTCAAGAATGACCTCGGGCTCATTTAGGAGTGTGGGCAATGAGGTGAGCTATAATTATATGCAACCCGGTGATATAGTCTGCTACGCTGGACACGTGGCGATTTATGCTGGAGGAGGACTCATAGTCGAGGCACAGAGTACTGCTACCGGCATTACTAATTATCGGTCTGTCAATTGTCATTCAATTATCACAATAAGACGCGTGCTTTAGCGCAATAAGGGGTTATGAAAATCAATCGATTAATTAAACCTATAAGCTTGATTATATGCATAGTGATATTGGTCTATGCTTTTATGACTATGCATGACGGCAGAGGTTCAATTAATTACAATGAGCATTTGGATGATACTGCTGTTATTATTGATGGAGAAGAGATTAAGTTTTTGGACTTGGCCTTCTATATTCTTTATGAGGAGCGAGTGGTAGAAGAACAGGCCAGAATCTACAATCCTGACTCCACAAAGGATTATTGGAATCTACATAGCAATGACAGCTTCATTCAGATGGAGGCAAAGGATGCAGTCATGGGCATGGTGGTTCATGATTACATTTTTTATGCCCTTGCAGTGGAAGAAGGGATGGATTCTCTTACTGCCGATGAGGAGCAGGAGCTTGAGTATGCCATAACTGATTTTTGGGAAGATTTACTTGATATTCAGTGGGATTATTTACCATGTGATGAGGACACAATAAATAATCAGATACGCATTGTAGCCGTAGCAGAGAAATATCAGAATTATCTGGCAGAGTCTATTGGCCCAAGTCAGGCGGCCTACAAATATGATGGTTATTATTATGGCCTCATACGTGATGAGCATGATGTTCAGATTAATGATAAGTTGTGGGATAGATTTGTGATGGGCGATATTACCCTAAGGCATAGTAAAGTCAATTTTATAAATGGCTGGACAGATGAGAAAAAGGAAGAGAGCGAAGAATAGAAAGGCAATTATAATGAGCAAAATAGGTAGAAATGATCCATGCTGGTGTGGTAGTGGACGTAAGTACAAGCAGTGCCATGAGGCGTTTGACAGAAAGATAGAAAGCTTTGCAGTCAAGGGACATAAGGTCCCAACACACAATATGATTAAGACACCTGAACAGGTTGAAAAGATAAAACAATCAGCAGTAATTAATATGGCGTGTCTGGATGCTGTGGCAGAGGCTATACATGAGGGAATGAACACAGCGGAGATTGACAAGATTGTATATGATACCACCACAAAAATGGGAGGTATACCTGCGCCCCTTAACTACGAGGGGTTCCCGTACAGTGTTTGTACATCTGTGAATGACCAGGTATGTCATGGATATCCGTCTGAGGATGTCATACTCAAGAGTGGAGATATAGTTAATGTAGACTGTTCTACAATTTTGGATGGTTATTATTCAGATTCGTCAAGAATGTTTATAATCGGAGATGTAGATCCCGAGACTAAAAAATTAGTTGAGGTCACAAAGGAATGTTGTGATCTGGGACTTGAGCAGGTCAAGCCATGGGGATTTCTCGGTGATGTTGGCGCTGCAATTTGTGAGCATGCCCATGCAAATGGTTATCAGGTAGTGCGAGAGATAGGTGGACATGGAGTAGGTATCGAGTTTCATGAGGAACCATGGGTAGGTTACAATACGTTGCCTGGCACAGAGATGTTACTTGTTCCCGGATTTATGTTTACTATCGAGCCTATGATTAATATGGGTACTCAGAAAATCCGTACAGATGCAAGCAATGGCTGGGAGGTATTTACTCTTGATGGCAAGCCATCAGCTCAGTGGGAATATCAGGTATTGGTTACAGAAAGCGGATATGAGGTAATATCAAATTGATGCGATTAGATAAATTGCTCGTGGAATTAAATATAGGATCCAGATCTGAGGTAAAGGCTCTTCTTAAGAAGGGCCTTATTTTTGTAGATGGGCAAAAACAGACAAAGCCGGAAATGAAAGTTGATGAGAATGCGGTTGTAATATCATATCAAGGTAATGATTATACATATAGAAAGTTTGAATATTATATTATGAATAAGCCCAAGGGTGTGATTACCGCTACTGAAGATAAAGAATGTGAAACTGTCATGGATATTTTTTATGGGCAGGTAAAAGATGCTCCAAAGGGACTGGCGCCTGTTGGCAGACTTGATAAAGATACTACCGGACTACTTTTAATAACAAATGATGGACAGTTAGCGCATGAGATGTTATCACCTAAAAAGCATGTGGATAAGACATATTTTGTTCTACTGGATGGTGAATTATCCCAGGATGATATTGTCAGTTTGGAAAATGGTGTTTCAATTGGACAGGGTGATTTGACTGCCCCTGCAACGGTTTTATATAAAGGCGGGAATAGTTGTTTCATTACAATTCATGAGGGCAAGTTTCATCAGGTCAAGAGGATGTTTTTTGCTGTTGGACGTGAGGTTTTAGAATTAAAAAGAACAGCGTTTGGTCCGTTAATGCTTGATGAAGAAAAATTAAAAGAAGGAGAAGTTCTCGAAATTAGTATAGATTCTTGTTTTTCATCAGAAAAACAGGAATCGTAACTACCCCGATTTATCAGAATGAGAAATCGGGTCCTGCGAAAGC
>FLNY01004020.1_pt1 | contig 25929 bp, 34 predicted proteins | sample 1140381 | NCBI WGS metagenome assembly FLNY01 (sample SAMEA3878172, study PRJEB12797) | bioreactor metagenome | biome: Moose rumen | place: Sweden | collected 2011-10
AAGGAAAAAGAATCCGAAGGCACGGCAGACGTCCGCCGCGTATTCGAGAAGCTCCGTTCCTTGGTACAACATAGTGCAAAGAGGAAACAATAGAAAACTACAGTTATGAATACGGAACTCCAAAAGTGTATGAAGGGCGAACTGTACGATTGTCGGTGGCGTTCCTGCCAAGGTGATTAAAAAGATAGAGATAAAAGACAGATAAATCGGAATTTAGCGGTATGATTACAATCAGGAAATACAGGGTACAAGACATAGTTCCTGCTATGGAAATCTGGAATGAAGTGGTACGTGACGGTATTGCCTTCCCTCAGGATGAAGAACTGACGGAACAGAATGCTGACAGCTTCTTTAACAATCAGTCTTACACAGGAATTGCAGAGGATAACAGTACAGGAGAACTTGTAGGTTTATATATCCTGCACCCCAACAATGTGGGGCGTTGTGGACATATCTGTAATACCAGTTATGCTGTAAAGAAAGGTATGCGTGGGCTGCATATCGGTGAACAGTTAGTGAAAGATTCCTTGAAAGTCGGTGTAGAACTTGGTTTCCGCATCCTTCAGTTCAATGCCGTAGTTGCAACCAACAGCCATGCTTTGCATCTGTACGAGCGTTTGGGCTTTACGCAACTTGGAAAGATTCCTCAAGGTTTTCGTATGAAGGATGGACATTATGAGGACATTATACCACATTACATTCTACTGAAGTAAATTCCAATTTATCGAACAGACAGATAGATAACGGCAAACATTCAAATCATACACGGAGACTTTGAGCAGAAACTGAAGCTTCAGTTCGCTCCGGGCATCAAAGCAGGTTTTCATCCCAATGTCAGCACTCTACTCTCGTCCGGAAAACAAGTCACGAAATATGGGTTATGTAGCATCAGGACTCGTTACAGGCATCATGCCCATAACAACAGCGGCATTTTCCAGCCAATCATTGCTTACGACGGAAAGATATGCGGTAATTGGTCACCTTTTAAAGAGGCCTTTCATGCATCCTTTTTTGAAGAAGACTTTGAACCTGCAGATGTAAGTGAGGCTTGGCAGTCATACAATAATTATCGGAATAGATAAAAGGCATATAGGCTACTAAATCACAAAATTGTCTCCATACCCGTTTTCTGCACTTTCATACCCATACTCTTATAGAAGGCTGATGCAGAGTCGTTACCTTCCCATACGTTGAGGGTGATGTTATAGCAGCCCATAGACTTGGCGTAGTCGCGCACATATTCAAACAGTGCTTTTCCTATGTGCTTGCCGCGAACTGCCTCGTCAACGCATATGTCATCTATATACAACGTCTTTATGTCTTGTAGCAGTCGATGATTCCTCACTTCTGTAATCTGACAAAAGGCATGCCCCACTACCCCTCCGTCGTCATATACGAATATGGGCTTACTATCGTCGCTGATGATTGCCTCCAACTCTTGTACATCATACTTGGGGGTGTTCGACTTGAAAAGGTCAGGACGGATGCCATTGTGCACAGCATCTGCCTGATACAACAGTTTTATCAGGGCATTAATGTCTCCTTTATCGGCTTTTCTTACCATTCTGTTTAGCTGTTTTCATTTATACTTCAGGTTGCAAATTTACAAAAAATAGTTTTATTCCTCAACTTTTTTTATGTGTGCACATATTTATATAATGAACATATTGCGTTTTGGAATTAATTACGTACTTTTGCTATCGGAAATCTAATCCTAAAAACCGAAACAAAATGAAAAAGATTCTTATGATTATGGCAGCACTTCTGACTATTAGCCTGGGGGTCTGCGCACAAGCAAACAAAACAAAGGTGAACAAAAACAGGAAAGTGTTAGTAACCTATTTTTCTGCCTCGGGTGTAACAAAAGGCATTGCACAGCAACTGGCTGAAGTAGCTGGTGCTGACCTGTACGAGATTAAGCCAGATAAACTCTACACAGATGCCGACCTAGACTGGCGCAACAAACAGAGCCGTAACAGCGTGGAGATGCAGGATAAGAAATCGCGTCCTGCTATCAGCGGGAAAGTCGCAGACATGAAGAAATACAGCATTGTCTATGTAGGTTTTCCTATCTGGTGGAACACCTGCCCAAGGATTATCAACACCTTCTTGGAGTCCTACGACTTTCAGGGCAAGACCGTCATTCCTTTTGCCACCTCCGGTAGCAGCAGCATCAAGAATGCCTGTGAAGACCTGAAAGCTACCTACCCCGACATCAATTGGAAAGAAGGTAAATTGCTTAACCGAGCTTCGAAGGAAGATATAAAGAAGTGGGTGGAGAGTAATCAATAATATTAGGGACTAATGAAATAATTTGCCTTCAGTTCTAATATGATTAGCATGTTTGACATGATAGATGCCACTGGGTCGGGCTACAAAAACGACCCTCGTATGCGAAATGTGGAGGCTGAGATGATTCGGAGTCATGAACTATGCCTGAAAATTTCATCCAAGAAACCAACAGATCCGGATTATAAGAGTCTGCTGGAAGAACTTTTCCAATGCGAGATAGACGACAGTGTCGCTATTGTCTCTCCTTTCTATTGTGATTGTGGCTGTCGGATGACATTAGGGAAAAATATTACAATCAACAAAGGAGCAACCATACTCTCTCCCGGGAAGGTGGTGATAGAGGACAACGTTCTGATTGGTCCGGAGGTTAAGATTACAACAGTTGATCACGACTTGTACGACAGGCACAATCTTTTCCATTTCGGAAAGGTGACGATAAAAGAAAATGCGTGGATATGCATTGGTGCCATTATCTGTCCGGGCGTAACTATTGGCAATAATTCAGTTGTAGCTGCAGGTGCTGTGGTAACGAAGGATGTGCCGGACAATGTGGTAGTTGGCGGTGTACCTGCCAAAGTGATTAAAAAGATAGAGGTATAAACATCACCGGCAACTGACAGAAGGAGCCACACTATATGGGGCACAACTCAGGTCGATAGTGATGGCAGGAAGTAATGCTGCATCATCACAAGTGACTGCTGTACCTTGCTGATAGATATAGCCGAAGTCACAAATATATGTAACATAATTGTGGTTGTAGCCACTTGTACGCATCATCCAGAACGAGTTGCCACGATAACCTTCCACAGGCGACCACCAGGCACCGCGACACTTGGCATAGAGTGTGCTGCGGAAACGGCGGGCTGGGTCGTCAAACCCACTGCCGGCATAGAATCCGTAATCAGAAGCCTTTGGCGAGGAGAACACTTCATTGCCGGAAAGGATGAAGACATAGTCTTGGGTGTCAGGACCGCTGGATGTATCGAAGTAGCTATTGGGGGTATTCTCAAGATGTGTTTCAAGAATGGCATTCCTTTCCTCACTACTGAAGGCAGACGACAGGAATATGCTGTTAAGCCACTGTCGCAAGTCGCTAAGACTCCAGTTGGTATCCTCGTCAACATTCTGGAAAGGATGAGTGTCTGGCATACGGTCGGATAGCAGGATAGCCTGTGTACCTTTTATATTCAGCACTCGCCATTTAATAGGTTCGTAAGTGAAATAATGCCACTCATTTGTATCGCCCCAGCGGTAATGCTGTTCACGGTTAGTAGATGCATCTACAACCGTTGAGCCATTGATGCGATGATAGCGTTTCCCATCAATCACAGCATCATCAGCTGCATCCCAATCGGCCTGCTGTAAGCGTTGATAGAGCGAAGCATCAACAATCACATCACCATCGGCAAGAGCATAATCATCAACAGCAGAGAAAGCACCGCTTACCACCTCGTTAGCAGGGTAAGTTCCGAAATAGACACACGACCATATAGTCTGATGACTCTGCTGCTTCTCATCCTTTACCCACGGACTGTTCAGTTCACCATAACTGTCACCGGTATATCGCTCAGTTGAAGGCGGTACATCGGGTGTGTCTTCTTCCTTGCTGCACGACGTAGTCAGAGCAAAAAGGAGACAAATAAATAGCAGTGAAGAATGGTATTTTGTTTTCATATGGTACTTCTTATTTATTCATTGAGGGCAGCCAAAGTAATGATTTCCGATGTCACAGATGGGGCTACTTTTATATCCGTCTTACTCAGGTCGATAGTGATTGCCGGCAGAAGAGCAGCATCGTTGCAGGTATTGGCTATACCGCGATTATAGATATCCCCTCCAGCACCTACATATACTACATTTGCCTGTGTGTAACCACAGACACGAAGGAACCAGAACGAGCAACCCAGAGATGTAGTTTTAGGTGACCACCAGGCTCCACGACATTTGGCATAGAGTGTACTGCTGAAATGACGGGCAGGGTCGGTAACACCATCACTTGGATAGAAACCGTAGCTGGTAGCTTTTTCAGAAGAGAAAGCCTCTGATTCAGAGAGAATAAACACCCTATCGCGAGTATCAGGCCCGCAAGGAGTTCCGAAATAATAGTTCTTGACATTCTCCACATCTGTCTCAAGGATGGAAGCCTGTTCTGCAGTCGTAAAAGCTTGATTGAGGAATTCGTCGTTGAGCCACTTTCTAAGGCTGCATTCTGCCCAATAGGTATCATCAGCATTATCGTGGAAAGGATGAGTGTCGGGCATGCGGTCAGTAATCAGCAGAGCCTGTGAGCCAGTGATGTTCAGCACTCTCCATTTAATAGGTTCGTAAGTGAAATAATGCCACTCATTTGTATCGCTCCAGCGGTAATGCTGTTCACGGTTAGTAGATGCTTCTACAGCCGTTGAGCCATTGATGCGATGATAGCGTTTTCCATCTATCACAGCATCATCAGTTGCATCCCAGTCAGCTTTTTGTAAGCGCTGATAGAGCGAAGCATCAACAATCACATCACCCTCAGCAAGAGCATAGTTATCTACAGCAGTGAAATCACTGCTAACCACCTCGTTCGCAGGGTAAGTTCCGAAATAAATGCACGACCATCGTGTCTGATGAGTCTTCTGCTTCTCATCCTTCACCCACGGACTTTTCAGTTCACCATAACTGTCACCGGTATATCGCTCAGTGGAAGGCGGCACATCGGGTGCGTCCTCATCTTTGCTGCACGACACATTCAGCAGCAGAAGACTCAGAATGAAGATCCAGCAAATTCGTGACGAACTCATTTTATACATTATTATAATTAACACATATTACATTCGGGAAAACCCCTGAAACAGCACTTGTATAAACAGTATATAAAGTACAGCTCCTCATTTCTATGATTTCCAGCGCCAGGTTTTCTTGACAAGCATAGTTATTCTATTTTTTATGGTGTGCAGATGGAAACGTTTGCTCAGCACAATCAGAAATACTGCAGAAAGGATAAGTACTATTCCGACGGCAAGGCGAAAAGTAAACGATTCGCCAAAGACCAGGACACCGATAGCCACTGCCGTCAGTGGTTCCAAGGCTCCCATAATAGCTGTAGGTGTGGCTCCAACCTCGTGAACAGCGATAGTCATGAATACCAAGGAAAGCACAGTTGGCACCAAGCCCAGCCAACAGGCAAAGAACCACGCACGGGGCGAGGGCGGCAACATCAGATGCAGTTCGGGCGAAGTAAACGAATAAGCCAAGAGACAAGTTGCACATATCAGCAGTACATAAAACGTAAGTTTCATTGTTGACATGCGAATATTCGATTGGTTGACAATTACAATATACACGGCATAAGTTAGTGACGACACCATTACCAAAAGTATTCCTATCATGCTAAGCGACACACCTGCATCACCCCTATAAAGGAGGCAAATACCAACAAAAGCAAGGATAATGGAAGTAATGGTAGTAGCCGTAACCCTCTCTCGGAAGAAAGTTGCCATGATGACAGCAACCATCACAGGATAAACGAACAGAATAGTGGAAGCTATGCCCGCATCCATGAAGTGAAAACTCTGATAATACGTGATACTCGACGCAGCCATCAAGACTCCAAGACTTGCCATCGTAGCCAGTTCACCTCTCGTCACAGCAAGATTCTTACGTTTTGCTGCCAGGATAACACCCAGTATCACCGTAGCAATAGAAAAGCGGAAGAACAGAACCGACGCCGTATTCACGCCCTCCGCATAGAGTGGTAAAGCTCCTAAAGGGTTCGTACCATAACAGATAGCAGCCAGTATACCACAGATTATTCCTTTATGTTTCATTCTAATACTTAGTGAAGTTGTACTTTGCTCTCAGTTCTGCTTTCTTTTCTTCAGTCTGAGAAGTAAAGTAACCTTTCCAGCCTGGGCAGAAGTTAATGTGCCAACGCCAGAATCTTCCTAATAATGAATTAGGCTTTTTGTCGTAGTGAGCCCTAAACTTACATGTTTCGCAATTGTGTGCCATAATATGTTAGCCTCAACTTTATACTTTACTAATAATATCGGCAAAGATAATGACAATTCGTAAGAAATGAAATATATTTGTTAAATTATCTCGGTGAAAGATATGGAGTTGGTGTAAGTCCGCCATAACTCTCAGCTGCTTTCTGCAGAGCTTCCTCAGTGGTATACTGCTGATATAAAGTACAATTAGTTACAATAGTCTGCGGCGAACATTTCTCGCCAACAATGCGAACTAAAGCCCACCCTTTCATATCGTTAGCATAATCCTCACCGACAAGTGCAAGATTTCCATCAACAACAGTCATTTCTCTTCGTGTAAGCTCACTCTTGCTAAACCTCACACGTGGAATAACCCCCTCCTCAATGTGCTGCTCAGCAGTGTAAAGCCAAAATCGCTCACCTCGAGTCCATTCGCCCACCTTAAGGTCAGTCATCAGAGCTGCAACCCCATTTACCTCTCCCAACCACTGCTTCACTGGCGCCAAAGTACCATCACTTACTGGAATGCCGGGCATCAGCAACGACGCACAGTACATACGCTTCATAAGAAACACTGCAGGCAACCTATTTGCTATCGATGCAAAATCCTGATAAGCATTTCCACGCTCAGTAAACATAAGTTCCCCACTATAACCCAGCAACTTCCATAACGACACAGTATGACGCATCCTCTGTCGCTGAATAAACTGTGGCAACGTGTTGCTGCGTTTCTCGTCCGAGGTTGACACCCTGCCTATCACTTGTCCCTGCCTCTTGTAGAAAGTTATTCCACCCAAACGCACCTTGTCAGGAATCATCGTTCCCAAACTTGAATTTTTCTTTACTTTCATTGTTTTCTATATATTATTAATTTTTTTCAGCAAGTTATCAGTCACACTTAATCCGTTCCGTCTTTCATCAGTTCCTGTCCTTCACCTGTCCCTGTCCTCCCCACCCTTGTTTCGTAGTAGCAAGGGAGTACCTTCGTAGTAGTAAGGGAACACCCTTATCTGTTATTCAGTATTTGTTCGGTATTTGTCCAGTACTTGTCCACTATTTGTTCAGTTCTATATTGAACAAATACCGAGCATATACCGAGTAAATAATGGACAAAGATATACCCTACTCCCTTGCAACAGTATGGAAACACTGAATGAAGTCCCTGTTTAGTATTTTTTATATGGCACAAATGTACGAAAAAACAGCATTTCATACAACAGCGATGAGGAAATCCTCATCGCTATAATGCTGCTACTTTTTTCAGTTCGTCTGTTATGGCACGATTAATGAAATCGTTAATCGTTGTACCGGTAGATGCCACAAAAGCTGCCACACGCGAATGAAGTTCTGAGGACATTCTCAAGTTCAATTTCCCGCTATATGGTTTTGCTGGCTCAACCCCATCAGCCTTGCAAGCAGCAATGTAACTATCGACACCTTCTTCAAAATCAGTTCGCAATTCATTCAGAGTTTGACCTTCATAGGCAATCAAATCTTTTCCTAAGCCCTGGACTTTACCAAACAGGCAGTTATCTTCTTTGCTGTATTCTACACTGCCCTTATAACCTTTATATTCTAAATAATCCATAACTTCCCTCCTTTATTTATTTTATTATTCCATTATTTTTCAAATGTTGATAAATAGTTTTCACCATCCATTCCTTCATAATGCTACCGGGGTGCGGACGATGAATATCTATATAGGCTCCAGTAGTCTCATTCTTAAATCTCACACGCGAACCAGACGTAGCACCTTTCTGATGTTCAACATAGCCAAAGTGTGCCAACAAACTCACAGTTTCCTCATACGTAAAGTCCTTTGGTCGCTTCTTGAATCGCTCAACTAATTTTTCTTTTGAACCCATTGTTTCATTTTTACGTGTGCAAAGGTACTAAATCTGGTACTATATAACAAGCTTTTCAGTAATTATTTGTAAGAAACTCCGCTTGCTTACATATTCTGATTGCCCCCCTCTATCGACTGCACTCGTAACCATTTTGGGAGATCCTAAACTAGTGCTTTAAGGTATATAAAAGGCATTCAACCTACAGCAGGGGTAAAATAAAAGCACTTACCATTTTTAAGATTCTACACATGTCTTACACAAATAAAAAAATACAAAAAGACAAAATAAAATTGATATTTCAATAAATTTTCTCATATTTGCATACAAATAATTCCATGTAAATTCATAAACACATTCTAAAATATAAAAAATGGCAACTATTATTTATAACAATAAATGGCTAGGGAATATAACACCTCGACTAAATATACATATTTATAATAGCCTTATGCTTTACCACAAAAGTTTTAAACTGCGCCAAAACATCTCTTTAAACGATATCAGACACATTAAGCATGTTCTGTAGAAAAAAGAAATTACAACTAAAAACATAATAAAAATCTATTTTTCACTTAAACAATAAAGATAACATTTATGAAAACCAAGGAGATAATAATCCACGACAAAAAACAATTATCAATTTCTGATATAACTAACGATATTCGTAAACTTGTGATAAAATGTGATAAAAAAATTAACGAAAATGACCTTTTTTCATCACAAATATATAGCTATATTTTTAAAGTTACAATAGAATGCACCAAATTAGAGATTTTAGACATCTCAGATTTAGATTTTCTCGACATAAACATTGACATAAGACATTTACGAGAAGTATACCTTCCTTCAAGTATAGAATTTGTTTCTTTTGAAAAATCAACAACATTAAGAAAAGTTTCTGCATTAGGTGCTAATACAATAATAATAACCGATTGCCCTAACTTTGAAGAAATAGAATACGGTAAATCTCTGCATAACTTATGCCTATCTAGAACAGGAGTGGTAAGTATAACAATTCCTTCAAATATTAATTTAATAGATGATGCATTCAAAAACTGTTATAACTTAGAATCAGTTGTTATTGGAAATGGAACAGATATTCCTGCTAGAACCTTTGAAGGTTGTTCTAATTTAAAAAATGTCACTTTGCCTAATGACTTACCCGTCCTCGAACCATTTGTATTTAGAGGGTGTAAGAATTTAAGAACAATAAATGGAGGATTATCAATTAAACAATTATTTCCATCTGCCTTAAGCGAATGTACAAAATTAGAACATATTGAGTCTGTCTTATTTTACCAATATACTAATTTAGACTTAACGAATGAATCTTGGATTACAAAATTTCGACCAAGATATTACTCATATCCTAGTGAAAAAAAATTAAATGAAATTAAAGATTTTGCAAATAGTTTGACAAAAAAAATAATTAAGCATCCAGAATCTTATATAGCAAATAATTTCTTACATACAAACAAAAAACAAACTGGCATTATGATGAAATATTTTTATGTTATAGGAAGATGGTGTATATGGTCCATTACCCAACAAAAATTTCTGATTTCAAGCAAAACATATAATAACAATTTTAAAATTGGTGACATAATTCTTTATTATGATAACAACATTCCAGATGTTGAAATAGACAAACATATTGATATATATAGAAATCTCTCTTTTATTAATCTATCTGAAGCTGAAATTATACAACGTGACATGGATAACGACAACGATTTGAACGAAATAATAGATTATTTTAATCCACAAGAATCTTTTCAACATTACTATTTAAAAACTAAAAAGATAATAGAAGAACTTGATATTCCATCTATTATTGATTCTTATTCCATTACAGAAGAATGCCATTTACAGATAAGGCCTGGAAAAGACGACCATGAATTTTATAAACATATCGCAACATCTATATATACAGACGCATATTTGGGCAAATTATTACCCATAGAAAATTACGAAAATTATACATCCGGCGTTTTCTCATGTTATAATGAAAAAGAAGAAAACGAGAAGCTAAAGTCATCTGCAATAGCAGAAGCTTCCCGATTTAAAAAAAACGCATATAATAATTATTCTGCTACTGAACATTTATGCACTTTACTTCAAGAATTCATTGACAAGAGATTAGAACTTGAAAATAGTATCGAATCCAAATATCATTTAAAAACTATTAGAGATTTTATCAATGATTATTATATTCCACATACCAATGATATAGAAGAAGATCATGCATTACGTATTTTATGCAACTACTCATTAGAAGAATTAATTTTAAATTAAATTAAATAAAATAACACTTGTTAAAAAATATATATACTTGCACATAAACTAAGTAGCTTTTTATATATTAAAGTAATTTTTTAGCTATTTCACTTATGACATTTTTATAGAATTAAACTTACGTATAAAAATAATAAATTATGAAAGAAACAGAGGAATACATTCTAAACGAAATAAACCAGTTGTTTATAAATTTAGAAAAGGCAACATATGGTGAATACAAGGCTAATGGTCATTTTATTCATCCAAGTGCTAATAGTTTTTATTACACATTAAAAAAGTTATACGATTATATTGATAATTTGGTTAACAACTACAATCCTCAATATATATATCCTTCAAATTATATGTTCATATATGATTCCCAAAGAACAATCTTACCTCGTTTAAACGTATTAAGAAATAATAAAAAATTGAAGGGACATGAACTTACAAACATTCTACAACAGTATCTTGAAGAATTAAATGGGGTTTTCACATGCATTATCGAACAGATAGAAAAACGTAATGAGACCTCTAAAAAATGATATGAATAAACTATGCAAGCTATATGCAGAAAATAAACAGAAAACAATACTTTACACTTCCAGTAAATTCAAAGATACGATTCCGAAGAGTTTAGAGATACAATGCTAACTTTTATAATAGGAAACAAAAAACGAATGCATGAAAAACTAAAAGAATTACAAAAACTAGGTTCTATTACTATCCTGTAATCTATTTCCTATTATACTACAATCCCCACTGAATCATTGTCATCAGCGAGGATATTTTTTCTCCTCAAACCAGTATAGCAAGACGTTTGATGAAAACAATCAACTCAATCGTAATACTCCACCTTTAATTCTTTCGGTTACATCGAAATCGTCTTGGGAACCATCGTCGTAGGTGTAGATTATGCGAAGACCACGATAGGTGGAGGGTACTTTCAGGGTATCCAGAAGGTGCCATCTGGGACGCCCGAAGTCGTAAGATTCCCTGTCTAAAAGCAAGCGGTTGGAAACAAAGTCAAATTGGTAGTAACCACCACCAATACACTGGTCGCCTGGCTTCAGCAGGTGCTTATGCTGGTTCACCATTCCGAGGCGAAACACCCCATCCATCGTGATTATGAATTTGGGAAGTAACATACTATTAATCTGTAACTATTTCATTGAAATGTTCCTTGCCCTTAATCTGTAACTATTTCATTGAAATGTTCCTTGCCCCAAACGATCAGAGCAGTGAGTGCAGGCATCAGCGATTTGCCCGTATCAGTAAGAGAATACTCCACACGAGGAGGAACCTCTGGATATACCTCGCGATGCACAAGATGGGTCTGTTCCAAATTCTTTAAAGTCTGTGAAAGCATCTTTTGGGAACAATCTGTCATCAAACGGCGAATCTCATTAAAACGCAACACACCTGTATCGCTGGTGTGAAGCATATAGAGCACCAACATAGACCACTTGTCGCCAAAACGACTTACCACTTGCCTGATAGGACAATTAAAATACTGTGCTTGAATATCTGCCATTTTTTTAGTTGACAGTTGAGAGTTGAGAGTTATCGTTATCTTTGCAAAAGTAACAAATAGTTACCAAGTAACGACATTACACGACGTTAATGTAAGTTAATGTAGATTTTGAAGAAGTTCGATAACATCTCAATTCCTACTTTTTGGTAACTATCCCACCAAAAAGTGCCTTCTTGTGGGAATTAAAAAGTCGCCATACCTTTGCAGCGTCAAAACAAAACAACAACATTTTAAAACTTTAGAAATTATGAAACAGATTGAGACAATTAAGGAAGGCAAGAACTTCAAAGCAGTAAATGTAGGTAAAGTAAATGAAATCATCGAACATGAGTTGCCAATGGGACCAGACTTTATTATAAAAGGTAAGGTGTTCGCAGGACAGGCAGTAGGAGCTACAGGTAGCGAATTCTCATTCCAGACTCTCGTTCCTGGTCAGGATAGCGGTTTTCTTCACACCCATAAAACTCACGAAGAACTCTACATCATCCTAAAGGGTGAAGGTAAGTATCAGGTAGATGGAGAAATTTTCCCAGTTAGCGAAGGCACAATTATTCGTGTATCTCCAAATGGCAAACGTGCACTGAAGAACACAGGCAAAGACAACCTGACAATGCTCTGCATCCAGTACAAAGCAAATGCCTTCACCGAGGCTGACAGTCCAATGACTGATGGTGTTATCCTACAGGACGAACTGAAATGGTAAGTAATATGTTTGAGAAAGCTATTCAGTTTTTGAAAGACCACAAAGAGATTGCCCTTGCTACCAGCGAGGGCAATCTGCCTAAGTTGCGCATCTTCCAAATCATGAAGCAGGAAGGGCACGTGCTCTACTTTGCCACTTCTGCCAAGAAAGCCGTTTGGAATGAATTGCGTCAGAACCCCAATGTGGAAATTTTAGCCTATGAGGGCAACATCTCTGTTCGTTGTTCAGGAATGGTGAACTTCAACGTTGAGGATGATGTGAAGCGATGGATTTATGACAACAATCCCGTACTGTCCCGTCTCTACACAAGTTATGACCAGATGGAATACTTCTGTCTGCCCATAGCAGAAATGGACTATTACGACTTATCGCCCACCCCACCCATTTTTCAGCATTTCGATTTAATCGCAGGCGATGTGGGAGAAGGTTTCGTTGGTGAGAGATTTAAAGGCAACAACATTAATACTTTGTAAAGTTATATTATGCTCTATTTGACGATATTTACAAAAAAACAAAGAAAAATTAGTAAGACGAGAAAATTATCTGTAACTTTGGCTTCACAAAGTTATTGGTTATGATGAAAATGATTACAGAGAAGTCTCCGAACAACAGTTGGATGGTCATAATACTCTTTGCAGTTATGAGTTGCATAACCTCGACTGTGTCGGCAGGAAACTTCTTTCGCAGGCTTGACAGTTTGCTAGCGGTGAGATACTATAACAGTAAGATAGACACAAATTATGTGGTGCGCCCAAAGACAAAGTGGACACTTAAGGCTCGCTACAATCTGTCGGGAAACAGGATTGAATCGGAAGGAAGAGAAATGGGTTCGCATTTCAAATCGGAGATAAATTCCAATTTCAAATCTACTTTCAGCGTTGGTGCCACCTACAGAGGTTTCTCTTTGAACCTTGCCCTCAACCCTGCAAAACTAGCTGGAAAATACCGCGATTACGAGATAAATTTAAACTCTTACGGCAAGAGTTTCGGTTGGGATTTCATCTATCAGAACGCAAAGAACTTTAATGGTTGGTACGATCAAGACGGGAAACCTCGTATTGACTTACCTGCCGACAAACTGACTGTGATTACATTCAATCTGAATCTTTATTACGCTTTCAACAATAAGAAATTTTCCTATCCGGCAGCATTCTCACAGAGTTACATACAGAAGCGTTCGGCAGGCAGTTTTCTGTTGGCTGCTTCAGGTATGCACCAAAGAGCAAACTACAAATGGGAGGAGACAATAAAGTTGTTGATGACCAACATCGGTATAGGTGCCGGATATGCTTACAACTTCGTACCTGGTAAGGGGTGGCTGCTGCACATCTCTGCCCTGCCCACTTTCATTGTTTACAGTCACACATCAGTGAAATTAAACGATGTGAAAGTACCTCTGCACTATAATTTCCCTGAAGTAATCATTACTGGTCGCGGAGCTGTAGTTCACCAGATAAAGAATATATTCTACGGTCTGTCGATGGTGTATAACTTCTCAAACATCGGTTCAGAGGAAACTCTTACAGTGCACAATCAGAAATGGAGATTGCGCGCATTCTTTGGCATTAGACTATAACGGTAAGTTAAAACAGTTCTTCGTGGTCGTAGCGGTGCATGCTACGAATGAGTTTATGAGCTGCAGTTTGAGCCATTGTTTCGTAGGCACTTTCGCTTGGATGTAGGTGATCACCACTGTCGAATCCGTCAGCAAAAGCTTTGGGATTAGTAACACTGCGAACGGCTGCATCGAAGTCGATACAACCATCGAAAACAGGTGATGTACGCAACCATTCGTTAAACTGCTGGCGCATTTGTTCACGGTTTTCGTTATATGTGCGCCAACCGAATATTGGCAACAGAGTACCGCTCCACACCTTCAGACCCTTAGTCCGAGCAGGTTCTACATAGATTTTAGTTACACCATCTATCATCTCCTCTACCGTAGGCAGGTCACTCCAGGGACGGAAAGGATTGACATCAGTACCCACAGGATGGATGATGTCGTTGATGCCGTGTTGAATAATCAAATCAGTAGCTCCAGTCACATTCATCTCTATTGGGAAACGAGTTGCGCCTTTCAGACCATAAGCCTGATAAGTTATGCAGTCGTACTGACGCAGGATGCGAGTTCCACTGACAGCACGACGAACGATGGAAGCATTTGTGCCAAAAGCAATCTGAGCCATATAGTCGGGCCACGACTGAGCAGTGATGGAATCGCCGAAGCAGACAATTGCATGATTCTCTGCTGAAGTAAGAATATCTATGGTGTTGAGAAAATAGAACCAGTTGGTGCTGCGACTCAATTCGAGGGGCAGTTCGTCAGCCTCTGCATAGTCACCATAAGCATAGAAACCTTTAGAAAGTGGACCAGTGATGAGTGTGCCGCTATTCATCTGGGTAAAATCCTTCAGATAAAAACTCACCTCGATGGTATCACCGCGATGTACAGCATAACTGATTGCATCGCTTTCCGTCTCAGTGCCAGGCTTGAGTGTAACACTCTTTTCGCCAGCAAAAGTAATGGGTGTATGGCCCACAAATACTTTTGCAAGGGTTACGGGTTCGGTACCTGTGAGATTGGAAAAACGAAAACGAAGCATAGTGCCGTCGAAGCACATACGAACAGGATAACGAAGAGTTAAGTCCTTGGCATATACAGCCTCACGACGATTGGTGATGGAGGTAGCATTGCCCCAGCAGGCAACCCATTTCATTGATTCGGAATCAGTTTGAGGTGACATATTTAACTATCATATAAGTTCCAAGAATTTGCAACATCAGACCTGACCAACCGAGAGTGAAGTCCTGAACAGTAGCACTGACGCCACCTGTGAGAAGCAGTTCACCGAGTCCGCCAAAAGCCTCGCTTGCAAGAACTACACCAGCAATCATAAGTAGCGAAGCACTGCGGAATTTTTTTGCAGCAAATCCTGCAACGAGAGCCAGTACGACGAGTTTCAGCATCATAACCTGAAGCACACCCCAAGCAGGCATTCCAAATGCGTAGTGGTTTACAATAGGTGAAGCAACTGCAGCCAGCAGTCCTACCTTCCATCCCAGTTTGTAAGCTCCGGCAAGGATTACCAGCGATAGCGGAGCAAATATGATGCCGCCCTGCGGAATGAGGTGGAACAGCTGAGGCAGCACCATATTGCAAGCTACAAAAGCGGCTGCCCAAAGGTAGGTCTTCACCTCATCAAAATTCAATGTATAAAGTTTTACGTTTGTTTCCATAGTTTTTATCAAGAATTTGAGAATTGGCTATCGTTTACCGAGGTCTTTAACCGTTAACCATTAACCATTATTTCGTAGCCACCACTTCGATTTCCACCAGAGCACCCTTCGGCAGACTCTTCACAGCTACGGCAGAACGAGCTGGGAATGGTTCTGTGAAGAACTCTGCATATACGCTGTTCATGTCTGCAAAGTCGTTCATGTCTGCCATGAACACAGTGGTCTTCACCACATTTGCCATCGTGAGTCCTGCCTCTTCAAGGACAGCCCTCACGTTGAGGAGCGACTGACGAGTCTGTTCCTTGATACCACCCTCCACTATATTGCCTGTAGCCGGATTGATAGGAATTTGTCCGGAAGTGTACACAAAACCATTAACATCTATTGCCTGACTGTAAGGTCCGATTGCCGACGGAGCCTTCGCTGTACTGATTACTTTTTTCATAACTTTATTCTTTTTCAAAAAAACATGTGGCAAAAGTACGGATAATTGTCGAAAAACACGTAAACCTGACAACAGTTTTAAAAGTATTTATGATATGAAAAAAGATTATCACAGGTAAAGAGTTATAGACTGGAGGCATAAAAGTTATTTTTGCATTTGTCAAAACTTTTGTATCTTTGCAACGTTTTTATAATTCATTCAACTATGAACAACGCAGATTTTTGGGCATCCGTCCGTACTATTATTGCCGAAGGTTTTACGCCTGAAGGTCTGCAAAAATTGGATAGTTATGCAACAGAATTCATTAGCGGCGATTGGTATATCAACGATTTTCACCGCAGGAACAGCATGACTGCGCAGCGGGAGGTCATGCAAATGTCATTGCATCCTTGCTCGCGGGAGCAGAAGTTAGCTCAGATAGCCAGAATACAACAGCACTCAGCGTTATCGATTGCGACATTCGAATCAATACTCCAGAGTTGCGAAACGGAGGAACAAGAAAACTTACTACCAATGTCATCCTAGACGAAAACTTGGATATCGGCTGAGCTATCAAATAGCAGGTGCACGCTAAAATGTTTAGCATGCACCTATTGTATATTGTCTGAGAGGAATTACCTATTTCTTGTAACTTCCATCAAACGGGAAATCTTTTACCTTAAGGTCATTATTTCCATTGACATTAATAGCAAGGCTACTACTCCTAACATACATTTCTGCTTCGTATGTTTTTCCATTATATGTAATATCTGCAAAACCATCGCCTTTGGCATTAACTTTGGCATTGTACACCTTGCCATCAGACATTGTCCATGTCATATCACCTGTAGATGAAATAACAAGAGTTGTTCCTTTTTCCACAAGTGTATACGGACGCCCGGATGGACTTGTACATATCCATGTTCCAACATATTCCTCAAGAGCCTTGTTGTTATCATCATTGCCACATGATATAATACTAATAAATAAAAATACCATTATAATCGTGGCAGACATACAAAAAAAGATTTTTCTCATTTTATTTATTCTTAAAAAAGGCGGAACCGTTCAATGCTTATCTGAAGCTCGGTTACCGCCAAGTGACCTATACAAAAACAAGCACAAACAGCTCACGCCTAATGACGTGAGACTTCTGTCTGCCTGTTCTCTTTGTAATTGAATGTTTGGCGGTATTCAGCTTCAAAGAACAAGAGCAAAAGCTCAAATATCTATATATAAGTACGAACAGGAACGCTAACCTGTAAGTTAATAAATTGTGTTAATCTACTTTGCGGGAGATTACTCTATTTAATGTTCCTTGCGGGCAGGAAACAAAGAGTGTCTCCTCATCCTCACTGTACTTCGTTTCGTTTTATACCATAGGCTTCAAATTTTGATTTTTAATAATAATCTGCTATTTATTAAATAACACAATGCAAATATACGCATCTTTATTTCAATTATGAAAACAATATGAAAAAGAATGAAAGTTATTTTATCGCAAGCGGTTTATAATAAATACAAAATGTTGGGCATTTATCTCCAAAGGGTGGAAATAAACACCCAAGATGCAGGTTTTATTTCCGTGAGTCGGCGATAAAATCAAAAGCAAAATGATTGTTTGCAAGAGACTGTCGATAAAAACAATAAACATTGGTTTTATTCTCCGAGATTGGCGAGAAAGAAAAAAGTAGCAAGTTTTTATCCCCGACGTCGGGGAATAAAAACTTTTTTGTATCTTTGCAGCCAGAAACGAAAAGAAAAGGATTTGCATATGGCAGAAGTGAAACTTATGACAGTTGACGACTTGTACATTTCGCCGTTCGTAGCACGACGGGTGTATAACGAGGACGGAGTGATGAGTTGGGTGCCCATTGAGCGCAACGTGAACCCGACCGGCATGCCTGTAGTCGATTTTATTGCGCGTTCGCTGGCTGAGGGGCGCAGCAACATGGAGTGGATTGCAAGACAGTTGGGCTGTTCGGGCGCAGACCTGCAAGGATGGAGCCGCGCGATGACCGGCATGGATTTCCGCGAGTTCCGACGCGCATATTTGTTCCGAGTGGCTGACGACCTGATGCGCTACACGTCGCTGAGCATCGACGAGGTGGCTCGCCGCAGCGGGTTCTGCAGTGCCAGTCTGCTCAGTCAACAGTACAGAAAGTACCGGAACAGGACGCCAGTCGAAGTGCGCCAATCCATTCGTCAGCCTCGCGACGAGGGTCGCTACAAGGTTTGGGGATAACGCCGCTGACAGAGTTATCCGACGAAATAATAACTACAAACGATGTATTTATGAAGTTTTTCAAAAGAATAAAAACATGGTTGCAGTCGCTATCGTTCCGCACGGGAGTCATTGTGCTACTCAGCTGCATACCCTTCTATGTTCTGTCGTTTACACAGATGTTGCTGCCCATCAGCGTGGCAGCGAAGGGAGTGTTGTGGACGGTGCTCTTCGGACTGGCAAAGACCTGTCAGTACGGCGGTTTGACGATTCTCGGAGTCGAGGGCTACCGGCGACTGAAGAACATGGTTTCGCGTAAGAAAAAATAACTACATTATGAAAAAAATACAAACTGACAAAAAACAAGACATACTACACGGCCTGCGCGACGGCATTCCCATTGCGATGGGTTATTTTGCTGTTGCATTCTCGCTTGGCATTATTGCCGTGAAGGCAGGACTCACAGCTCCGATGGGTTTTCTGAGCAGTTTCTTCACTCGCGCCTCAGCCGGAGAATACGGCACATACACACTGATAGCAGTCAACGCTGCCTATGTGGAAGTGATTGCGATGTGTCTGGTGGTAAACCTGCGATATATGCTGATGAGTGCTGCCCTCTCTCAGAAAATTGCTCCGAAGACATCCTGGTGGCATCGTTTGCTGATGGCATGCTGCATCACCGATGAGGTATTTGGCATTTCCGTTGCTCATCCCGGTTACACTCCCCCAGCCTACACCTATTCCGCAGCACTCATCTCAACTCTCTTCTGGGCATCGGGATGTGCGTTGGGCATTGTAGCAGGCAGTCTGCTACCCCAGCAAATGGCTACTGCTCTCAGTGTTTCGCTCTATGGTATGTTCCTGGCTATCATCATTCCTCCATGTCACAAGGACAAGAATGTGCTATACACACTGATTGTGAGTTTCACGCTGAGCGGTCTCTGTGCCATAGCTCCTGTAGTGAGCCAGATGAATAGCGGTATGCGCACAGTGGTACTGACAATTGTCATTTCCGCCGCTGCAGCATGGTTAAAACCTATAAAGATTAAGGCAGATGGAGAATTATAGAATTGCAATATACATCCTCATTGCCATCATCGTCACAAATCTGATTCGTGTAGTTCCGATGGCACTTATTAAGGGACCTATTCACAACCGTTTCGTACGGAGTTTTCTCTACTATGTCCCCTACGTCACTCTGGCTGTAATGACCTTTCCCGACATGATTCTCACTACCCCCACCCCTCTACCCGGAGTGGTAGCCCTTATAGCAGGAATAATAGCAGCATGGTTCCGACTTGGACTCTTCCCCGTTGCTGCTATCTGTTGCGTCATCGTTTATCTGATGACACTATAATAAGTTAGGAGTTAGGAGTTAAGACGATAGTGAGAATCGGTGAGGAGTTAAGAAGTTAAAGGAGTTAGAGGAGTTAAGACAATACTGGTCTATGGTTATTTTTTATCAAGAATTAGAGAATTTGAGAATTATATTTTTCAATATTCTAACATCAGCTATCATACGTCTATAACTTCGAGCGTAGCGATAACTTCTCTAACTTCGAGCGTAGCGATAACTCCCCTTTAACTCCCCTTTAACTTCTAAAAATTTACTTAGTATAAAGAGCTACGATCGTTTCGTACTTCTCCTGTTTTCCTGAGACAGGTTTTGGTTCTCCGTTTTTCTTTCCGTATTCATAAACCTGTTCGAAGGTGAGTTTTCCGTCTTCGAAATCCTTACCTATTCCCTGGTCGAAAGAAGCATAACGTGCCTTCTTCATTGCCGGCAACTCGCTCTTCTCAATAATCGCAGCTGCGTTGAGCAGTGCACGAGCCAACGCATCCATACCACTGATATGTGCAAGTACGAGATCTTCGAGGTCGATGGAAGTGCGGCTTATCTTAGCATCGAAGTTTGTACCGCCAAAACCGAATCCGCCGTTTCGAATTATTTCCAGCATTGCCTGAGTGAGTTCGAAGTTATTGATTGGGAACTGGTCAGTGTCCCATCCGTTCTGTGCATCACCTCGGTTTGCATCGATAGAACCCAGCATACCTTCATCAACGGCACAGGCAAGTTCATGTTCGAAGGTATGTCCTGCCAACGTGGCGTGGTTCACTTCTATATTCAGTTTGAAGTCCTTGTCGAGTCCGTGAGCACGCAGGAATCCGATTACAGTCTCTGCATCTGAATCGTACTGATGCTTCGTTGGCTCCATAGGTTTCGGTTCCACAAGGAAGTTACCCTTGAAACCTTTCGAACGACCATAGTCGCGAGCCATTCTAAGCATTGTAGCCAAGTGTTCCTTCTCTCGTTTTTGGTCTGTATTGAGAAGCGACATATAACCTTCGCGACCGCCCCAGAACACATAATTCTGTCCGCCCAGCTTTATAGTTGCATCAATAGCGTTCTTAATCTGAACTATTGCACGAGCCACCACATCGAACTCAGGATTAGTACTTGCTCCGTTGGCATAACGCTTATGTCCGAACACATTTGCCGTTCCCCACAAGAGTCTGATGTTAGGATATTGCTTCATTTTCTCCAGCGCATAGTCGGTGATAGCCTTCATGCGAGCCTCATATTCCTCCACATCGTCACTGTCTTCGATAAGGTCTATGTCGTGGAAACAGAAATAGTTGATTCCAAGTTTGTCCATAAACTCAAAACCGGCATCCATCTTGTCCTTTGCACGCTGCAACACGTCGGAAGACTTATCCCACTCGTAGAAACGGGTCTGACCGCCAAACTGGTCTGCACTCGCACGACCCAGTGTGTGCCACCATGCGATGGCAAACTTAAACCAGTCTTTCATCTTCTTGCCCAAAACGACTCGTTCTGGTTCGTAATAATGGAATGCCATCAGATTCTTGCTGTCCGGTCCCTCAAAAGGAACTTTTCCTGTAAAAGCAAAATACTCTTTCATAATGTTTTTAGATTATATAGGTTAATAGGTTAATTGTTTAATGGGGTTAATAGGGTTAAGGGGGTGATTGGGGGTGATTGGGGCAAGAGTTGCATTAAAGAACCTTAGCCAAAACTTCTTTCCAACGATTATAGGCTGCAAGATGTGCCTCGCGCTGTGCAGAATCAGGTTCGATGACTGCGAGACGTTTCAGCGTAGAAAAAGCTTCTTCGCTGTTCTTGTATATCCCAGCTCCAATTCCTGCGCCCTTCGCAGCGCCCACGGCTCCGTCGGTTTCGTAGAGTTCGATGGTTGCTCCGCAAGTGTTAGCAAGTGTGTTGCGGAACGTAGGCGAAAGGAACATATTCGCCTTGCCTGCATGGATAGTTCCGATGTTCATGCCCATCTGTTGCATAACCTCAATTCCGTAGCAGAACGAGAACACAATACCTTCCTGAGCGGCACGCATGATATGAGCCTTCGTGTGAGTGTTGAAGTTCAGTCCGTGTATGCTGCAACCTGTCTCACGATTCTCCAGCACTCGTTCTGCTCCGTTGCCAAACGGAATAATGCTCACTCCATCGCTGCCTACAGGAACCTGTTCTATCATAGCATTCATGTCGGCATAAGAGATACCCTCCGGGGCCACATTGCGGCGAATCCATGCATTGAGAATTCCCGTGCCGTTAATGCAGAGCAACACACCCAGACGGTTTTGCTCCTTTGTATAATTCACATGAGCGAAGGTATTCACTCTCGACTTCGGGTCGTAGTTCACATCACCCAATACTCCATATACTACCCCGCTAGTACCTGCCGTAGCAGCTATCTCGCCAGGATTAAGCACATTGAGCGAGAGCGCATTGTTTGGTTGGTCGCCACTACGATAAGCAATCGGAGTTCCTGCCTTGAGCCCCAGTTCACCGGCTGCCTGTTTCGACACTTCCGACTGCACACAGAACGTAGGAACAACATCGGGCAACAACGACTCTTTGAAACCGTAATAGTTGAAAAGAAAACCTGCAGGACGTTTCTCCGCAAAGTCCCACATCATTCCCTCACTAAGTCCGCCAATCGTCGTATTGACAGTTCCGCTCAGACGCATAGCGATGTAATCGCCAGGCAACATAATCTTATATATATGTTCGAAAATCTCAGGTTCGTTTTCTTTCACCCATGCCAGTTTTGCAGCAGTGAAGTTACCGGGAGAATTGAGCAGATGACTCAGGCACTGTTCTTCGCCAAGACTCTCGAAAGCCTTCTCGCCATACGGCACAGCACGTGAATCGCACCATATGATAGAAGGACGCAGCGCACGCAGATTCTTATCCACACACACCAGTCCGTGCATCTGATACGAGATACCTATCGCTGCCACCTCGTCTGCCTTAGCTCCCGTCTCATTCATCACCTCAGCCAAAGCAAGTTTCATATTCTCCCACCACATGTCGGGTTTCTGTTCTGCCCATCCGCTACGCACGGAGATTATGGGTGCTTCCTGTTTCGGGAAAAAAGCAGAAGCGGCACACATTCCGGTGTCAGCATCCACAAGTGATGCTTTTACAGAAGAACTTCCGATGTCAAGTCCCAAAAGATACTGTTTAGCCATATCGGTTCGGGTATTAGATTGTTTTCAGTGGCAAATTTACAAATTTAAGAATAATGTTGAAAACATTTTTTATATATTTGCATCAGAAAAAACAGACAGACTACGAATGCGACCGACAATCAGTTATATACAACAGAAATTCGAAGAGTTCAACCAACTGTGTTTCGAGGGGAAACTCCGTCCCCTCCCCTTCAAGTTGAGCCGTGCTCGCACATACCTGGGGCAGATAGCATATAAACGCAGGAGGAAATTCTCACTCCTTGGATTAAGGTCTGGCGGAGTGGAATACTACGATTTCGTATTCCGCATCTCCACCCTTCTTGACTTACCGAAGGAGGAGGTTGACGACACCATCCTCCACGAAATGATACATTATTATATTTTATCGAACCAACTAAAAGACACATCTACCCACGGCAAGTTGTTCAGAAGTATTATGAACGACATAAACACGAAGTTCGGTCACCACATCACCATCTCGCATCGCAGAACAAAAGAAGAGTACGAGCAGGACACATGCAAGCGTCAGCACCTCATTTGCGTTGTGGAAATGGAAGGGGGCAAACGTGGCATCTGCATAGCTGCAAAGACGCGTCTGCTAAGCATCTGGGACACGACTAAACTGGTGCCGGCAATCAGACAAGCCCAGTGGTACTTGTCACACAACCCCTACTTCAACCGCTACCCGCGTTGTCTTTCGCTTAAGGTATATCCTATAACGGAGGACGTCCTACAGCAACAGCTGCAGGACGCCCGTCCTCTCATCCGACAAGGCAGTCGGATTATTGTTGGTCGTTCTGTGGATTGATTTTAATCTCATATTCCGGATTCCACATTTCTTTCTGTCCATTTGGGAAGACAATCTCAAACTGCGAGTCCTCGGTAAATCGAATCGTTGTGCCGTCAGCCATAATACGCCTGTCAGTAGCTCCGTCAAGCGGTTTACCCAACTGAAGCATGAAATTACAGCGACGCAAATACTTGACGAGCGGTTTCATGTCGGCTGCATGCGCACTCCTGCGGTCGAAATAAGTTCCGAACCAAGGGCGCACAGCAGGTTCCTTATCGTCACCCGGTTGTGAAATCACAACGTGCAGAATGCTCGCATTCACCCCCGCATGGAAATACTTGTCAGCGATGGGTTTCAGTTTTTCGTAACTCCAGTCATCCTTAGCCAACTCAGGCCATCCGTCCGTAAAACTCTCAGCCCACACACGATTCTTACCACTGCGACGGGCTGCACCGACCGCTGCATCAATTTCCTTTTTTCTAAACTTCTTGTCATCCACCCAAAACTCAGCACCCACCTCATCAGCAGCACTACCATAGATAATGCCATTAGTGGGGAACGGACTGTGAGCATAAGGTTCGCACCAAGTACGCAGACCATACTCGTGAGCCTTCTCCGTCAGCCCTCCCATATATTCACTTGCAACCAAATCAGAAATCAGCCGCTCCAGATCCTTCTTGCAAGCCTCGTTTTCGTAATCAAGCGGATAACCGAATCGACGTTCAAACAGCACAAAAATCGAATCTGTATAATTCTGTTTTCCACGTTCCCAACTGTCCACGACAACCGTAGTCAGAGTACCGCGATCCTTTGCAGGAATTCTACGCAGAATTTCTCCGACAAAAGCCTCGAAGTGTTTCTTTACATGAGTCTTCGAGAGTTTATCAACCTCCAGTCCTTCAGCCTCTGGCGAACAAGGACTGCACACCACGTCAGTACCCTGTTTGGTCTTGCACACCTCCACTCCGTTAGGTGTCCAATTGCGCATAGCCTCCTCCGGCTTGATCCACGGACCACCCGACTGGCTCCAACCCGGACAGTTGAAAATACCCATCTCTATTCCGAGTTTAGCAGCTGTTTTCAGAGCCGTTCTCAGATTCTTCCACCACAACTTGCTCTGAAACTTATTCTTGCCGTATATTTCACCAGCAGAAGTCAAATCGCCATTGACGCGGTTGCGAATGTCAGTGGCAAGGAAGGCAAGAGTGATGCCGTTATCCTTCATCCACTCAAGGTCAGCCTTCACCCCCTTCGGGTCAACCCTTTCGTTTATCCAATAGTAATAACAGCCCACCCTAATACTGTCGGGCGGAGTAAGAAATGACTGCCACAGATTATCACGCACATCATTTGCAAACATTGTTTGCCAGGCGGACAACATCATAGCCATAAAAAAGCAAAAAAATGAAAATCTCTTTTTCATGTCAAATTTATTTTGTACAAATCTTAAAACCGTACTCGCATAGGTTTGTTGGAGTTCACCGTTATACGGCGATCACCAATGATGAGTGTGCCCGTGCCGCAGCCTTTGGATTCGATAGTAATTTGTTTACGGGTCATCTCTATATGTATATTCCCATGAGGAGTAGGCACGTCGCCTTTCATCCATTTCAGGTCGCCCAGACAGGGACGGCACTCCCATTCGTCATAGCCAGGCTTTGTAGGACGTACACCAAGATAATATTTGCCTAACAAATATATAGGCGATGCTCCCCAAGCATGACAGAGCGACTTACCGTAGCGGTTGCCGTACATGGCAAGACGCTCGGGATAGCCTTCCTTTGGGTCGTACGTTTCCCAGAACGTAGTAGCACCTTGTGCCAACATACCTCCCCAGTAGCTGCGTATCTCGTCAAGTACCTGTCGTTGCTGACCAAGTGCACAAAGCACCTCCAACTCATAGAAACGCATATAGGGAGTAGTTATTTCCATAACTGAGTCGTTCTGCAAGACATTCTTTAGCACACTCTGACGTTGCGACTCATCGAGCATATCGTATAGCACAGCAAACATATTGGCATAGCGGGTGACCTCATCTTGCAACTGTCTGTCCTTCGTGTGATGCATCATCGCACCCTTTTCTGCATTCCAGAACGTAGGAATAATCAGTTCAGAAAT
>FLNY01000039.1_pt1 | contig 25870 bp, 25 predicted proteins | sample 1140381 | NCBI WGS metagenome assembly FLNY01 (sample SAMEA3878172, study PRJEB12797) | bioreactor metagenome | biome: Moose rumen | place: Sweden | collected 2011-10
TCCTGCCAATTCTTAGTAAGTATCTGATACACAATATAGTTTTGTCGGAGAAACATGCACGAGAAACAAACTGAAAACAATAATCTCAGAAACTCCAAAATGAAAACATCTGCTTAACAAATCTTAACGTGGAAAACAAAGCGTTTTTCCGATTTTGTCATTTGGAGATTGCACTGACATTCATCGACAATAATAAAGAAGGTTATCAAAGAAACGGTAGAATAATTCTAAAGCAAACTCATTATTTGATGAATTTAGGTTGCAATGTTGGTAAAAACACAACATTGTTTCTCTGATTTCATCACTTTCTTTCAAAGAAAGAATAGATTCTAAATAAAAAAGTGTAATTTTGCAACCACAAATAGTATATGCGATGGAAGAAAACAAAGATTTAAATCGAATTAAGGTAATGCTCGTTGAGAAGAAACGAACTTGCAAATGGTTAGCCGAGCAACTTGGTAAAGACCGAGCAACAGTTTCTAAATGGTGTACGAACACCTCCCAACCTTCATTAGAAATGCTGCTGAAAATTGCAGATTTGTTAGAAATTAGCTATACAGAACTGATAAGGGCTACACCCAAAGAAAGCAAATTCGATGAAAAGTGAAACATTTAATGTAATCGACCTATTCTGTGGCTGCGGAGGCTTGTCTCTTGGCTTTGAGCAGGCTGGCTATAATGTGTTGCTTGGTATTGATGTATGGAAAGATGCTCTTGAAACCTTTAGGCACAACCACAAGAATGGGGCAACTTTATGTGCCGACTTATCAATATTAACTGGCGAAGAAGTTGACCGAGAGATTAATTACCAAAAGGTAGATGTCATTATTGGCGGACCTCCATGCCAAGGTTTTTCTGTTGCAGGTAAAAGGATAGTAGATGATGAGCGTAACTCTCTATACAAGTCTTTTGTTAGGATGGTAGAGTATTTTAGTCCTAAGGCATTTGTTTTGGAGAACGTGCCCAATATTCTCTCTATTGGTGGCGGTGTTGTTAGAGAGTCTATAATTCATGATTTTCAGAAACTTGGGTACAATGTTGTGACACAAGTACTGACAGCTTCTGATTATGGAGTTCCTCAGAATAGAAGAAGAGCTATATTCGTGGGGCTTAAAGAAGGTACGTTTGACTTTGAAATACCAAAGGTTGCGCACAGAGTAACCACGTCAGAAGCACTTTCTGATTTACCCGAAGGTTCTCTAGGATATAAGAGCGAATATATATGTGCACCTCAGAGCGATTATCAAACTCTCATGAGGCGAGAAAGCAAAGGTGTTATGAATCATGAAGTAACTATACACAATGCACAAACAACAGAGATTATTGCAATGGTTCCAGATGGCGGCAATTATAAGGACTTGCCATTACAACTTCAGAATACACGAAAAGTGCATATTGCTTGGACTCGTTTGAATAGCCAAAAGCCTAGTATTACTATTGATACAGGTCATAGGCATCATTTCCACTACAAGTGGAATAGAGTCCCGACAGTTCGGGAAAGTGCCAGAATTCAGTCATTCCCAGATGATTTTGAGTTCTTGTGCAGTAGGACAAGTCAATATAAGCAAGTAGGTAATGCTGTCCCTCCATTGATGGCTAAGGCAATTGCAGAACAACTAAAAAAGAATTTACTATGTCAAAGAAACAAGTGAAATATTACGATGTGCCAGACAATTGTTGGCAAAGAATACATTTTGTTAGACCTCGATTCAAGAGCAATATTGAGAATGTATTATTGTATATGGCAAATGAATGTTGCCGTATACCGAAATCTTCATGTGAAGAATATAACAAAAGATATTTTAACGCTATAAAGATGTTCCCTGGCAACATTGATATGGCCGATAAGACTCTGCACAATTGGAGAACAGAAATTCCTGCACTGTTCTCTTTCTATACAGAGGATAAGGAATTGAATATAACTGAAACTTCAAACATGGCTAAGTTCTTGCACGAAAACCAAGATATAACCCAGTTCTTGAAGTTGTTTCTGTTCTCCTTTCAGTTTCCTGGTGGACATCTGAAACCACAAGACTTGAAGGATATAATTTACAACAACATTCGATTCAAGCCAGCAAAGTCTATTATCCAGATTCTCATGGCTGGTAATAAAATTCTTTCCGCTCAAAAAAGCATAAAGGAGATGTCTATTTCTGCAGAAGAAGCAACATATTGTATTTTCAATGACATACGCTTTACAAGCGGAAAGCTTACTCCTGACGATGTCGCTTCAACAATTTTGAATAATAGGAGGCAGGGGATAAAGTATTATAATCCTAAAGACCCAAAATCGTTGTCGTTAACAGGAAAAGCTCGTTCCAAAGGAGACATGACAAGATATGCTGGTGACATACTTGATTATATGGAGCTTGCTAATTTGCTAGAAAGCCACAATGGATATTTCACCCTTAAAGGGAATGAATTAGCTGCCATTAAACTTTTTGCAGAAGATAAAACCTTCTTCACTGGCTATGAGAAGTTCTACAAAAAACATAATCTTGATACGTCGGAATTATCTAAAGTTGAGCCTCTATGGTTTGACTACGTAAATCGATCTATGAGACCGGATTTGTTCAAAACCGACATACGAAGTCTTTTGGCTCCAGATGAGGACATCGATGTTATATTTGACGATACTCTTACTCCCAGTGACAGCGCAGAAATTGAAGAAGCATTTGAAACTCGAATTCAACATGTTGTATTGTCATCTGATAAGACCACCAAAGATATTGGAAACCTTGGAGAGGCATTAATCTGTGGCCATGAGAAGATGAGATTGAAACTACATGGGTATGAGGAGTTTGTACGCCTTGTGCAAATAGTAGATAGTCCTTCCTATCATCCTGGTTTCGACATTGATAGTTATGAAGCCGACGGAACGGAAGACCATAGGTATATAGAAGTTAAGACCACTATCAGTAAACAGAAAATACAAATGTATGGTTTCCACATGTCCCCAAATGAATGGAGGGTTGCTGGAACTATAAAAGAACATTATTGTGTCTATCGTCTTATGCTTAGTGAAAAAGACAAGACGCTTATAATCCTTCGAGACCCGGTAAGATTGTACAAAACTGACCAAATCGAGGCAGAGCCTCGTGATGGTATGGAAATCTCATTTTCAACAGATTCGTTTGAACCAACAACATTGCTTTCATGGAAAAAATAAAAGTTGCTTCTCTTTTTTGTGGATGTGGCGGCATGGATTTAGGTGTAATTGGCGGATTTACATTTCTCGGCAAGGAATACAAGGACAATCCTTTCGAGATTGTATATTCCGTTGATTTCGATGAGTATTGTACAAAAATATATAATGAAAATTTCGAGCACAAGTGTCAAGTTAAAGATGTTCGAGATATTAATATAGAACTACTCCCAGAGTTTGATATGTTAATAGGTGGTTTTCCCTGTCAATCATTCTCTATCTCTGCCCAAAATCCTCCTAGACTGGGTTACAAAGATGAGCGTGGAATGCTATTTTTTGAGATGGTCAAAATACTCAGAGAAAGGCAACCTCGTTTCTTTATAGCAGAAAATGTCAAGGGTATTCTTTCTGCAAATGAGGGTAAGGCATTTCCTATGATAATAAGTGAATTTAAGGATGCTGGTTATCATGTTATGTACAAGTTGCTGAACGCGGCGAATTACGGTGTTCCTCAAAAACGCGAGCGCGTCATCATCATGGGATTTAAAAATATTGAAGATTATAAGAAATTTAAATATCCTTCTATAGTTCGAATGGAGGAAAGAAAAGTTTTGCGTGATGTTATTATCGAAGATGAGAACCACAATGAATCTCTTTTCTTTAGTGAAAGAGCTGTGGCAGGGATGATGGCGGTTCGAGAAAAAATGAACAAGGGTCGAGCAATGAGTTTGGACGAGCCCTGCAATACTGTCAGTGCGCATCTTGCAAAAGTAAGTTTGAATAGCACAGACCCTGTATATATGTACGAGGGACGATTCCGCAGATTCTCAACACGTGAAGCTGCAAGAATACAATCATTTCCCGACAATTTCAAATTGGACTCTGTTTCGCAAGGGCGGCAATATAAAGCGATAGGAAATGCCGTGCCACCAGTTATGATGTGGCATGTTGTTAAGTCATTGCAAAAGATTCTTGTTGTTCATCAATTAGACTTTGCATCCGTCTTGGCTCAATATCCAGACAACATCATACAGCACGAACTTACACCACAAGTAAAGGCTACGGAAGATGTTGGATATGACAGGACGAAAAACGTTTTGATTAGTTATGTGAAATCTGATAATATGGAACAGTACTTAGATAGGTCTGCAAAAGTATATTACACAGGCAAGAAATTCCCTGCTACTGTTGCACTCAACAAGTTATATTATTTTATGCCTTATATTAAGGGGAAGGGCATAAAGGACTTATACTTTATCAAGATAGCCAGAGTCGGAACACGAAAAGAAGGGCAACCAGATGAAGACCCTAAAGATTTCCGACTTGTGTTTGAGATTGAGTATGTTTGCCAGTTGTTCGATGATTACGAACCTATTACATTGGAGATTTGGCATACATTTACAGATACTACAATGGACTCGGTGTTAAAAAAGAACGAGATTGCTTGAATATATGGCAAAGGTTAAGGAACAACTCAAAAAAGAAATCTATGATTGTCGTTTTCATGCGGATATGATGTCATTAAAAGTTAAGCAACTAAGGAATTATGACACCATATTGAATGTGGTATTGGCAATCACATCTTCTGGCAGTATTGCCAGTTGGACGATTTGGAATGAGTATGCTATATATTGGGGAGGTCTTATTGCATTATCTCAATTGATTACTGCACTAAAGCCTTTATTCCCCTTTCACAAACACGTTCATACTCTTAATCATAGATGCTACAAGCAGGAACTTCTATTTCTTGAACTGATAGAAATGTGGCAAAATCTTAACGATAAATCCGAAGATGAAGGAACTATAAAAACACGTTTGTCATACCTCACAAAACAAATCAACGAGAATGAATTTTTCGACGATGATGACGGATTTGAGTTTTCAAAAAAGTTACAGGAGAAAGCTCAGTTTATGACCGAAGATATATTAGTAACAAAGTATAATATTAAATAAAATGGAAAATAGTAAAAATACCAATACATCCAGAACGGCAGATGTTAAATTGCCTGGTGACCATATGCAAAATGAGAAAAAAATGCCCACTTTCCACCATCCTGCAGTTTCACCAAAGCCGAAGAAATAAAAGGGGATATATTAAGTAATAATCTTATCAAGATTGATAACAGAACAAGCAAACCCACTGACTATCAGCAGTTATGCCAAAGGTCAGTGGGTTAATTGTTCCCAAATTGTTCCACAAGCACCATGATGGGAGCATTAGATGTGTGGAACTTGTTGTTCCATCCGCCTGCCATCATGACTATGACGATGGGGAACACCAAGAAAACTAAGACGATAAAGAACAAGAAGAGCCATCGAGCATAATCTCAAAAAAAGAGGTCTTCAAGTTTCGCAAATGCCCAACTTGTTAGGTTCTTGCATGGGCAAGCGTCACTGTGTGCCGAGCGATAAGGTAATAAGGTTGCAGGTCATGAGGTGAAATATGCTTAATTGTGATAAATAGTTGCCTAATATCACCTTAAAACCTTGAAGTGAAGCGACCTCAAAACCTTAAACCTTAGGCGAAACTGAAGCTTGCGTAAGTTGAGTAGATGTCTTTATAATCTATGCTTTCAGGGGGTGAAAGCTATCGTTTCTCATCGTGAAAGCACCTGACGGCCGTCGGCACCATACATGGTGACGGTCATACTGCCACTCCACGACCCTTCGCTGATGCTGACAGTCACCCTGTTGTCATCCGTGGCGATAATGGAGATGCCGCCATCGTCTTCCTGAATACTCCTGACATCCGCCGTTTCCTCCTCGTCAGGGAAAATGCCTTGCATCCCCTTGGCATTGGAAACCACGATTATGCGTTTTGAAACACGGTTGCCCCCAGAGTCATAGGAATAGGCAACCCTCTGCGCCCACGCACCACTGCACGCAAGCATACCGCACAGTGCGGTAAAGATAAATCTTTTCACCTTGTGTTGGTAATTAACTGGTTAGCAGCCCTCCGATACCCTGAGAGAGCAATGTTAGTTGATATAAGTTCGTTACTACATAACAAAAAAAGCGTAGGTATCACATCTGTTTGTCCTGCCATCTGAGGCCTTCCACAGCCCGACCAGTTGGGCAAACAGACAGGAGATACCTACGAAGCATAGTATATTATACACCGTATAGTACGCATGAGAGCACTTAGTGCTCCCTGCGTACCTACGGACAAGCATACACTATCCGTAGCATTTACTCTGTTACAAAATATTCTGAAACAACGGAACTTTTCAGAAAAATAATTGCGAGCAACAGAAAAGAAAACGACTGAAATGACAAAAGCTATGCTTTTGCAGTGCAATCGCTATCTTATTATACAGTAAAAGCATTGCGATTACCGGGTAATCGCAATGCTTTTACAACATCATGCGTAATCACGTTTTTTTCAACCACTTAGCCTTCGTTCACAAAGCTACTGGTCTTAGTCATCAAGAGCCGCTGAGATAATCAGCCTATGTCAGTGTGCGCTCGTTGATATACTGCTGCACTGTATCTTTGTAACTTTCGGAAATTGGTATGTAGTTGTCACCGAACACTATGCGCAGGCGGTCGATTATATCAGCCTTGGGCATGTGAACGATAAAAGAGCGATGTACGCGCAAGAACTCAGGACTGGGCAGATAGTCCTCAAGTGTTTTCATATTCATCAGGCAGAGCACTTTTTTCTGTGGCGTATCGAGATGTATCTGCACGTAGTCCTTCAATCCCTCAATATACGTTATGTCGTCAAGGAATATGCGTACAAGCTTATATTCGCTTTTTACGTATATGAACCTGTCCTGCGGTGCCGCAACGGCATCAGCCTTCTGCTGTGCCTCAAGACGCTGCAGGGCTTTGTTGGATGCGTGAAGGAAGTCTTCGTAAGCAATGGGTTTGAGCAGATAGTCCACCGCACTGACCTTATAACTGTCAACCGCATAGCGGTCAAAGGCAGTAGTAAAAATCACCATCGTTTTCTCTGGCAGTATCGTAGCAAACTCCAATCCTGAGAGTTCCGGCATCTGTATGTCGAGAAATATCAAATCGGGCGGCGTCGTTCTAATTACACGCATCGCTTCAATGGCACTGTTGTAGGTGCCTATCAACTCCAGAAAATTCGTCTTTTCTGCGTATGAGGCCAGCAGCCCCGCTGCCAACGGCTCATCATCAATAATTGCGCATGTCATTATTTAAGTCTTTTATTGGTTCTGACTGCAAATATACTATTTATTTCCCGTTCCACCAAATAAATAGCAACAAAACTTCATACAGATGGCACATTGCGACCTTCCGATGCGCCATTCTCTGCATTTTATGACACGAAACAGTCACATCTGACGCATAATAACACTATAAATCAGGCAGGTCTGCATACCAAAATTTCTCAACGTAGAACAAAAAAAACAGGCAATGCTAAAATTCCATGCTTTATTTTTGGAAGAATAAAAAATTGTTCGTACCTTTGCATTTCACGCAGGTAATTCAAAATTACCCATCAATACACACAAAACTATGTGCATTATGAACATTACAGAGGAAGAGATAAGACGCAGGGCCGACGAGGTGTTCTCTGCAATGGAGAAACGCTGCACGCTGGAAGAGATGCAGTTGCTCAGGCAAGCATTTGAATTTGCCCATGAGGCGCATCACAACCAGTTACGCAAGACAGGCGAACCGTACATCATTCACCCCATAGCCGTAGCCAAGATTGCCGCCTCTGAACTGCAACTGGGAGCTGCGCCCGTGTGTGCCGCATTCCTGCATGACGTCGTGGAGGATACGCCCTGTACGAACGAGAGGATACGCGAAATCTTCGGTGATGACGTAGCTTTCCTTGTGCGCATAGTAACTAAACAGAAAAAGCAGAAGTATGCCATGTCGAAACAGCTTGACAATTTCAAGCAGATGCTCGACTCCATGCACTACGACATACGCGCCATACTAATAAAACTGGCTGACCGCCTGCACAATATGCGCACGCTTGACTCCATGCGCCCCGACAAGCAGATGAAGATAGCCGGCGAGACGGACTACTTCTATGCTCCGCTCGCCAACAGACTGGGCTTCTATACTATTAAGGTGGAACTGGAAAATCTGTCTTTCCGCTATCGATGTCCCGACGTTTATGAGCACATCAAGCAACTCATCGAAAGGGAGCGGGAGCGGGAGAAGAAACGGCTGAAGTCTTTTGAGAGCCGCATTGACTCCATACTGACAGAGGAACACATAGATTTCTACCGCGAAGTGGAATACAAACAGCCATATAATATATGGAGAAAGATGCAGACCACGGGGGAGGATTTCGAGCATCTGGAGGGCAGACACTTCACGCGCATAGTATTCCCCGAAGATATGTATCTGTCAAGAAAAGACAAATGTCTGCGCATTTATTCTCTGCTAACCGACAATTTCAAGGAACGTCCTAACTCAATAGTCAACTACGTGGACCAACCAAAGCAGAACGGCTATCAGGCTTTCCACGTGCAACTGCTTTCAGACTACGGCGTATGGGAGGAAATACACATACAGTCGGAGAAGATGCGAACTAAGTCAAAGCTGGGTTATCTCTTCGACAGCGGACAGAGAGAAATCGACATCAACAAATGGCTTGACGACTTCCGAAAGGTACTGAAGGACGTGGCCGAGAACCCAGAGAAGAACCGCGACGGCAGTTTCTTCATGCAGTCCGTAAAGGCTTCATTCTACAACGATGACATACAGGTTTACACCCCCGAAGGCAAGGCCGTCTTACTACCGAAAGATTCTACCGCAATCGACTTTGCTTTCAATATACACACCGAGGTGGGCATGCACGCCAAGTATGCCAAAATCAACGGGCATTTGGCATCAATAAAAACGCGACTGAAGCGCGGCGACTGCGTAGAAATTGGCACAGACAACGATATATGGCCTGGAGAGGACTGGCCAGAACACTCAAAGTCATACAAGGCTCTGAAGCATATACACTTGTATCTTGACAGAAAGGTGCGACCCATCTACAGCAGGTGTCCTTACTGCAACCCCATTCCTGGCGAAGAGGTCATAGGATTTAAAAACGGAGAGAAAAACGTCACGGTACACCGACGCGACTGTGCCGAAGCCATAGGACTGGCATCAAGATACGGCGACAGCATCGTTGCCGTGGATTATCAGTCGCAACCAGAGGTAGTATATCCGGCAACCGTAACGCTAAAGGCCGTGGACCGGCAGCATCTGCTAAGCGACATAATAGACAGTATATCCAACAAACTGCATCTTAGCATCAATGACCTGCACACAGTAACGGAAGACCAGATTGTAACAACTAAGATAAATTTCTTCGTTCACGATTATGGCGAACTGCAAACCGTGGTCAGCAGCATACTCGGAATAACAGATGTAGATGAAGTTAGCTACCTAAATAAGTAAAAAAAAGTTAATTTCTTGCACATTTCACTATAATTATGTAATTTTGTACTTGAAATAACGTTAACAAACTTTATGGCAAGACACAAACAACATCGTTAACGACATACATCACTAATCACTAATATAGTTATTGCCTATCGAAACACTTTTACTCTATTTGTAAAACGTTTAAAAGTAACAAGATGAAAAAACTGTCACAGATGACCGACGAAGAGTTGGCACTGGAGTATGTTGAAGGCAATAATAATGCATTTGACGAGTTGCTTGCGCGCACGCAATCAGCTGTTTACTCATACATTATATATATCGTACACAATAAGGAGATAGCTGATGATATCTTCCAAGAGACGTTTCTGAAAGCAATACAGAAACTGAAGATGAATTGCTATGTCAAGAAAGGTAAGTTCTCAGCATGGCTCATTCGCATAGCTCACAATACTATTATGGACTCGTATCGCAGGCAGAAAGCCAAGCATCTCGTTGACAATGAGGGCGACGAGCAGTTTATCATGCAGATGAGCGACATGCAAAACGCTGAGACGTCGCGCGAGGATCTGATGACTAACGCACAGATACTGAAGGACGTGCAACTATTGATTGACTACCTACCTGAGACACAGCGCGACATTGTAAAGATGCGCTACTACCAAAATCTGTCGTTCAAGGAAATTGCAGAACTGACAGGTGTAAGCATCAATACAAGTTTGGGACGTATGCGATACGCACTCATCAATTTGCGACGTATCGCAAAAGAAAACAGACTGCAACTACAACTGGCCTGACAGTGGCTGGCTACATAACTCACAAACAACAAAAGTATGATTGCTATTTGGATTTTTAATCAAGCCAAATAACAATCATACTTTTCTATATAGGTTTTGTTTGCTTACCGTTCTAACCTATAGGGTTTCACCTATAGGTTCTTCAACTGGGAAATAACCATTTCTGGGTTCTGAGCCTTGAACACGTAACTGCCCGACACAAGCACGTCAACGCCAGCCTTTACCAGTCGCGGTGCCGTCTCTGACTGCACACCGCCATCTACCTCTATCAGCGCCTTGGAACCAGAAGCCTTTAACATCTGGCGCAGACGCTGCACCTTTCCGATGGTGTTCTCTATGAACTTCTGACCGCCAAAGCCCGGATTCACACTCATAAGCAGTACCATGTCAACGTCTGTCACCACATCCTCTATGGCACTTATAGGAGTGGAAGGGTTCAACGTAACACCGGCTTTCATGCCTGCGTCATGTATCTCCTGTATCGTACGATGCAGGTGCATAGTAGCCTCACAATGCACATTCATCATCATCGCTCCTAACTTACGCGTCTGTTCGATGTAGCGCTCTGGCTTTTCTATCATATAATGTACATCAAGAGGCTTCCGACATACACGAGCCACTGCCTCCAGCACTGGAAAACCAAAGGATATGTTCGGCACAAAAGAGCCATCCATAACGTCAAGGTGAAGCCAATCAGCCTCACTGTTGTTAATCATCTCAATCTCACGGTCAAGGTGTAGGAAGTCTGCCGCAAGCAATGAGGGAGAAACTATAGTCATGATTTCTTGTGAATTTTAATCAGATCGAAAGTATGACAACCTTGCCATCAAAGTGCATCGGGCGAAACGTACGAGCATACTGTCTGATGATGTCAAGTGTCTTTTCTGACGGATTAAGATTGTTTGTTGTGTAATTTTGATTCATAGGCAGGTGTTTATTTTAAGTGGATGTTCTTTTATATAACGCACCAGCCTTTTATTTATTGCATACAAATAGTAATATTTTTATTTATTCCCTTTCTTTTCTCCGCTTACAACTTCATCCATTACAACATCATACTCGTCATAAGGAACAGAAGCAAGCATCTGAAAAGGGAAACATATACCTATTTTATATATACCTTCGTAGTCTTTCAATAATCTGTCGTAATAGCCGCGACCGCGTCCTAACCTATGTCCGGAAGTGTCAAACGCAACTCCAGGAACAACAGCTATAGCCCTCATGTTCAGCAATGCTCTACATTCCTCATCAGTCAAGGGCGGCGTTGTAGGTTCCATAATACCAAAAGAGCCGGGACTGAGGTCTGTATCACTGGTGTAGCGATGAATGGTCAACTTAGTATCACTGCTCACGCGTGGAAGCAGGACGCAATGCTCCATACTTGCGAGTTTTCTTACAAGTTCATGGGTACACACCTCATCGTCCATTGACCAGTACAACAATATAGTTTTTGCAGCATTAACAATTGGATGGCAAAGCAACTGTGAGCATATAGAAGAAGACATACTACGCAACTCTTGAGGCGTATAACGTGACTTCATTATGGCTATCTCCTTTCTAAGTTTTTTCTTATCCATAGCGCAAAGTTACGTTTTTTTATCCATATATACAAAAAAAATATTACCTTTGCACCATGAAACAGAAAGAAAAACTATGGAACAGCAATTACTGCAAGGTCATGGCAGGAAATTTCATGCTGTTCTTCGCTTTTTACATACTTACACCTTTATTACCTCTTTATCTTAGCGAACACTTCGGTGCCACGAAGGATATGATAGGACTTGTACTATCAGGCTATACCGTCACAGCTCTTATTTTTCGTCCGCTCAGCGGTTTTATGGTTGACAGTTTCCCGCGAAAGACCGTACTAATGATATGCTACGGAGTCTTTGCCATTTTCTTCGCCGGTTATCTCGCTGCGGGGACACTGCTTTTGTTTACCATACTACGCACACTACATGGCGGTCCCTTCGGCGCATTAACTGTTGCCAATTCCACTGTAGCCATCGACGTATTGCCATCAAGCCGCAGAACGGAAGGCATAGGATTCTACGGACTGAGCAACAATCTATCCATGGCTATCGCTCCGTCAATAGGCATCTGGCTTTATCATGCAACACATAGTTTCGAACTGCTTTTCTGGGTAGCATTGTTTACGGCAACACTTGGATGGTTCATTGACAGCAGAATTAAGATTATCAAAAAGCCTGACCCTGAAAAGGCAGCATCTTCCCGACAACTCACCCTATCATGGGATCGTTTTTTCTTATTGCGCGGATGGCTTATAGGACTCAACATGGTAGCATTCGGTTTCTGTTTCGGTGTGTTAAGCAATTATTTAGCCATCTACGGCAAGGAATCATTAGGCATCACGGGAGGCACAGGCACATACTTTATGCTCTGCGCCATAGGACTAATGCTGAGCCGAATACAAGGACGAAAAGCCTTAGGACGCGGGCTTCTCACTCACAATGCTGGCAGTGGCATGCTTATATCGCTCGTAGGCTACACATTATTTATATCGCTGCCTACCGCAGCCTCTATGATTACAGATACACTGACATCGGAGATTATAACTTTAGTCGGATACTATGGCTCGGCTATTCTAATAGGTCTGGGCAACGGACATATGTGGCCTGCATTTCAGAATATGACCATTTGCGTAGCACCAAACAACCAACGCGGAACGGCTAACAGCACGATACTCGTATCATGGGACGTCGGTATGGGACTCGGCGTACTGCTCGGCGGTGTTATTGCTGAACATCTCGGATACGACACCGTATTCTGGACAGTAGCAGTCGTAAATGCCTTAGGAGTTGCTCTATTCTTCATACGCACACGCAGTTTCTTCCTTACCCGCAACCTCAACAACACGGTAAAATAAAACAAGCACAAATGTTTATATCGGTTAAATTTCGATTTTTCATCGACACATTCCACCAAATTAAAGAAATTCGAAATATTAAGTAACGTTTTTGGTACATAAAACAGTAAAAAATATTTTGACAAACGAATAAAAACCTATAACTTTGCAGCGAGAAAACTTAATAATAAAAGAATAGTTTACACATATACAAAGATGAAAGGAAACATAAAACAAATGTTGCTATGCTTCGCAGGACTATATCTCTCGATGGGAGCCTCGGCAAAGACATGGACACTTGATGAGTGCATACGTTATGCGATGGATAACAACATAACCCTACAAAAGGCAGGCCTCTCGCGGCAGTCAAGCGAAGAAAGTGTATTGTCGGCAAAGGCTGCTCTGCTACCTTCATTGTCATTCTCCACTTCTCACAACGTAGGCTATCAGCCATGGAAGGAGACTGGCACGGCAACAGTACAAAATGGTCAGGTAGAGACTTCTACCACTCATACCAGTTACAATGGTTCATATACACTCGGAGCAAATTGGACTGTATGGGATGGCAATCGCAACCGAAACACAATACTTGAGAATAAAAACCTCCTACAACAAGCAGAACAGGACTCAATAGCTCAGTCACTGAACATAGAAGAACAGATTGCGCAACTCTACATACAGATACTATATTCAAAGGAAGCCATCGAAGTAAATAAAGCTACGCTTGAAGCTGCCAAGGTAAACGAAGACCGTGCAAAACAGATGCTAAACGTTGGTAACATCTCAAAGGCGGAATGTTCACAATTTACTGCTGAGCGTGCGCAGGACGAATACAGTGTAGTACAGGCCGAAAGCAATGTAAGAAACTACAAACGTCAGCTTAAAGCCCTGCTTCAGATTACCGACAGCGAGGATTTTGATGTCGTATCACCACAAGCTACTGAAGCAATGGCACTGCAGCCCATACCATCGCAGCAGGTGGTATATGAGACTGCACTCATGAACCGTCCGGAACTGCGACAAGCACAGCTTGCTGTTGACAATGCCAACATACAAAAACAGATAGCGAAGTCTGGCCACATGCCTACAGTATCACTCAATGCCTCCATCGGCACTAATACGTCATCCTTGAGCAACAATGCCTGGGGTGAGCAGATGAAATCAAACTTTAACGCTGGTGCAGGAATATCAGTGTCTGTTCCTATCTTTGACCAACGAAGTACAAAGACTGCCGTAACGAAAGCCAACCTGGCCTTTCAGCAAGCACAACTTGATGTGCGCGACCGTCAGACATCACTATATTCCACTATAGAAAACTACTGGATTCAAGCCAACAACAACCAATCTCAGTACAAGGCCGCCAAGGTTAGTACCGAGGCAGCACAGGAATCGTATGACTTGCTCAGCGAACAGTTTGCCGTAGGATTAAAGAACATAGTAGAATTACAGGAAGGGAAGACGCGACTTCTCTCCGCACAGCAGAGCGAACTACAGTCGAAATACATGACAATACTTAACATTAAAATGCTTGAACTTTACGCAAGATGAAAAAGAAGACATACATAATAACAGGTGCAGTGGTCGCGATAGCACTACTCGCATATTTCCTCATGGGAGGCAAGAAAGAGGCTAAAGTGACATACGTTACAGCCGAGGCCAAGACACAGACTATCACCACCAGCGTGACGGCAACGGGCACGATTGAGCCTGTAACGTCAGTAACGGTGGGCACACAGGTCAGCGGCATTGTGTCAAAGTTGTATGTAGATTACAACAGCATTGTAAAGAAAGGCCAGGTGATTGCCGAACTCGACAAAACCAACCTTATGTCAGAACTCTCATCAGCAAGGGCAAACCTGTCATCTGCACAAAGCAGTCTGACCTACCAGAAGTCTAACTACGACCGCTACAACACGCTGTATCAGAAAGGACTTATCTCAGCCAACGATTTCGAGCAAGCACGCCTTTCCTATGAGCAGGCGAAGCAACAAGTGCGTACTGCCACAGAGAGCGTAAGGAAAGCCCAAACCAACCTTGGCTATGCTACAATCACATCACCTATTGACGGTATTGTATTGTCGAAAAGCGTAGAAGAAGGACAGACTGTTGCTGCATCATTCAATACTCCTGAACTCTTCACCATAGCTCAAGACTTGACAAATATGCAGGTCATAGCCGATATCGACGAAGCCGACATTGGCGACGTGCGTGAGGGGCAACGCGTATCATTCACCGTCGATGCATACCCCAACGACACATTCGAAGGTCGCGTAACGCAGGTACGCCAGGAAGCCACTACGGAGTCAAACGTCGTAACTTACCAAGTGGTAATCTCAGCTCCCAATGCCAGTCTGAAACTGAAACCAGGTCTGACTGCCAACGTTACCATTTACACCATGGAATTACAAAATGCCCTCTCCATACCTACAAAGGCACTGAAGTTTACGCCTAATGACAAGATGCTGACAGAAGAACAGAGCATCCAAGACTGTCAAGGCAAAAACAAAGTATGGATGCAGGAAGGCAACGTATTCAAGGCTTATCCTGTTGAGATTGGTGTATCCAACGGAACTCTAACCGAGATAAAGTCAGGTTTGAAAGCAGGCCAAAAGGTTATCACAGAGTTCAAGATTGGCGGAGCCTCTGATGGCGAGGAAAATGAAAACTCCAACAACAACAACCCATTCATGCCCCAACCACCATCAAAGAACAAGAAAAAGTAGGACTTACTAATTAATAATTAAGGAATTAATAATTAATAGTAGTAACTTGGTCATGGAAGAAAACAACAAGAAAGTCGTCATTGAACTGCAGAATGTCAAGCGTGAATTCCACGTAGGCTCTGAAGTAGTAAAGGCCTTGCGCGGCATATCATTCAAAATATATGAAGGGGAGTTCGTAACCATCATGGGAACATCGGGGTCAGGCAAATCTACATTGCTTAACCAATTAGGATGTCTTGACACTCCGACATCAGGCGAATATCTATTAGATGGCGTCTCAGTGCGCACTATGTCGAAGAGTCAACGTGCACGACTTCGCAATCGCAAGATAGGATTTGTGTTCCAGAATTACAATCTGCTGGCAAAGACGACAGCAGTGGAGAATGTAGAATTGCCACTGATGTATAACTCCGCATACAGTGCCGCCGACCGCCGCAAGGCTGCCATCGATGCTCTCAACGAGGTTGGATTGGGCAATCGTCTGGAACACAAGTCAAACCAGATGTCAGGTGGCCAGATGCAACGTGTGGCAATAGCACGTGCGCTGGTCAACAACCCAGCAGTAATACTGGCTGACGAGGCTACGGGTAATCTTGACACTCGCACTTCGTTTGAGATGCTGGTGCTATTCCAAAAACTACACGCACAAGGACGTACTATCATCTTTGTAACCCACAATCCTGAGATTGCGCAATATTCATCACGCAACATAATGCTTCGCGATGGCAAAATACGCGAAGACGTAATAAATGACAATATACTGTCGGCAGCAGAGGCCCTCGCCGCACTACCGAAACCAGTTGACGATTAACCGAAATCATTATGAATTTCATAAATCTACTCAAAGTGGCAATCAAAGCCATTGCCAATAACAAGTTCAGGTCGTTTCTATCAATGCTGGGCATCATTATCGGTGTGGCAGCAGTGATAGTAATGATGGCCATCGGACAAGGTTCCAAGGAGTCCATACGGCAGAACCTTTCACAGATGGGTACCAACATTATCATGATTCGTCCAGGAGCAGACAAGGGCATGGGCGGTGTGCGTCAAGACCCTTCAAGCATGCAGACACTGAAGCCCGACGACTACGAGGCCATCAAGCAGGAGGGGAAGTACATCACATACACCTCGCCAGAAGTGACCGCCTCAGGCCAATGCATCAACGGCAACAACAACACCTCTACCACCATGTATGGTGAGTCAGTAGAGTATCTCGATATCAAGCAATGGGAAATCACCAGCGGTTCCATCTTTTCCGATGAAGACATCAAGAAGTCGGCAAAAGTCTGCGTAGTGGGTAAGACCGTGGTTGATGAACTGTTCCCCGACGGACAGGACCCCGTAGGCAAGACGGTGCGTTTCAAGAGCATACCGTTCCGTATCATAGGCGTATTGAAATCGAAGGGCTACAACTCCTTCGGCATGGACCAGGACAATCTCATCATAGCCCCTTACACCACGGTGATGAAGCGACTGACAGCACAGACATATCTCTCAAGCATCAACTGCTCTGCCATCACTGAGGACATGACCGATGACGCCATCAGCGAACTCACAACCATACTGCGCGAGCGCCACAAGCTGAAGGAAGACGCTGAGGACGATTTCACTATCCGCTCGCAACAGGAGATGATGGAGACAATGTCGTCAACCATGGACACCGTAACACTGATTCTCGTAGTAGCAGCCGCTTTCTCACTGCTCGTTGCAGGCATTGGCATCATGAACATTATGCTTGTGTCTGTCACCGAGCGAACGAAGGAAATCGGTCTGCGAATGTCGGTAGGTGCGCGTGGCATTGACATAAGCAACCAGTTTCTCATTGAATCAATCATGATATCCGTAACGGGCGGTGCCCTCGGCATTGCCTTCGGAATGTCATTGTCAACTCTTGCCGAACTACTGTTTAACCTGCCCACCTCTGTTCCACTATGGGCAATAGTGGTAAGTTTCATCGTCTGCACTATCATCGGCATAGGCTTTGGTTATTTCCCAGCACGCAAAGCAGCGCGTATGGATCCGATTGAAGCCATAAGGTATGAGTAACACATATAACGTAAGAAATAATTAACAATGCAGAATTCATTACGAATACTGCTTAGAACAAGTCTATTACCTTGAAGATAAAACTAATCATAGGTTCCATAGTTACTGCGGGAATACTCACACTGATGTTTTCCGGTCCGCGCGAGCAACTATCCCTTCAGACTATCATGATCCACAGCGTGATGCCGCTGCTGACCATTGTATTGTTCTGGATTAACTATCTGTGGCTGGCATCATACTATCTTTTTAAGAACAAGAAGGTGGTTGCCACGCTGTACAACCTCATTATCATAATCTGCTTCTGTACTTTCCTTACCTATTGGCACTCTTACGAGTTTCAGAAAGAAAACGAGCTCCAACTCGCAAGACTTCAGATGCAAGGTTACATAAAGGCCGACTCCCTCGACCATCACCCCGCTGGCAACGCCCCTATGCTTCATGATGAAGATATGCGGGCTGATGACGAGATGATGCACGAACAAGGCGGAAGGCCTCCACGCCATGATGTCATGAGGCATGATGAAGGAATGTCACCAGACTCCACAATGCCTCATGAAATGGCTGCAGGTCACCCGGATGAAGATATGCGTCCGCCAAAAGAAGGTGAGCCTGAACACATGACAGGCGACAGACCTACGATGAAGCCTGATGGCTTGCGTCGTAACAAATTCTTCAAAAAGCGCAACCATCAGAACATCGTAATATCACTGCGCGATTGTCTGAATTTCATCTTCGCCATCATCGTGGCTTATTACCTGAAATCTACTCAGCACATCACGAAACTGCAACAACTGCAACAGGAGGCAGAAGTGGCACAGCGCGATGCAGAGCTACGCAACATGCGCAACCAAATCAGTCCGCATTTCCTGCTCAACACGCTCAACAACATCTATGCCTTGGCAGGCATCGACGGTGCGAGGGCTCAGGATGCCATAATGAAACTCTCGAAGATGCTGCGCCACATGCTCTATGATAACCAGACAGAGATGGTGACGCTGCGCTCGGAAGTCGAATTCATACAGTCGTATGTAGAACTGATGCGTCTCCGACTGGCTCAAAACGTGAAGGTTGAAACGATCTTCAGCATCGACGAATCGCGCAGCACCATGGTAGCACCACTGCTTTTTATCTCTCTGGTAGAGAATGCCTTCAAACACGGAGTGTCAAGCACCGAGCCATGTATCATAAGCATACAGATTAGCGAAAACGAAGGCGGCAGCATCGTGTGTGACATTACCAACTCCAATAACCCCAAGACACAGAGCGACCGCAGCGGTCACGGCGTAGGATTGGAACTCGTGCAGAAGCGTCTCGACATGGTCTATCCTAATCGCTATTCCTGGATAAAAGGTATAGGAGCAGACGGCCTCTATCATTCAGTAATCGAACTGAGAAATCCCGCATGATAACATATAGCGTGGCAATCGCAATGCGATTACCACGCTATATGTATGCCTTTACCTTGTAATCGCATTGCGTTTACATGGTAATCAGGCAGCTTTTACAATACCCCTGCTAAGACACTGTTTTAAAGTTACTTATCTCACAAGCGCGCACTCTGTCTATTTTTCCTGTCTCGGTCATGGGAATTTCCCTTACCTTTATTAGCCGCTTAGGCAACTGATATTTCGTCAACACCTGCCTACAGACTTCAAGCAATTCACTTTCTGTGCGCTCATCAGCTTGTGACACGAGCAACACGACCGTCTCTCCGAACTTCTCGTCTCTGCTTTTTGACACGCAGTACGGCCATGGCATATATGGTCGTAAGCACTCCTCCACTTCTTCTATCTGTATTTTTATTCCTCCCGAACAAATCACATTGTCCTTGCGACCGAGTATTCTGAAACGCCTACCGTCCTCGTCAAACTCTGCTATATCGTTGGTCACGAGTTCTCCTTCATGTACCAAAGGAGCGTCTATCACGAGGCACCTCTCCTCATTCAGCCTTACATTCACACTATGAAAAGGCTCATACCATTCTGAAGCTTTGCTACCGTTGATGCGGCGCAGGGCTATGTGGGAAAGGGTCTCTGTCATGCCGTATGTGCTCCATACCGCATGGGGAAAGGTCTGCAACCGCTCTTGCAGTTCGCTTGATATCGCTCCGCCTCCTATAATCAGATGGCGCGTGCGCATGAGTATCTCACGCTCTGCCGGTTCGCCGAGCGAAGAATATACCTGCGAGGGCACCATAGCCACGAAATCAAAGCTTTTATCACTCCCAGCAAACTCTGACAGCGGATGATTACTGGGCTTCACCGCAGTAAGTCGCAGCCCGCGCTCTATCGAACGCACGACCATCATCTTGCCTGCTATATAATCCAGTGGCATACAGAGTAATGCCGTATTGCCAGGCTTCAGTGCGAGGAAATCACACGTAATACGGGCAGAGTTGAGCATACGCCGTTTCTCTACCCACATAGGCTTCGGCATACTCGTACTGCCACTTGTGTGTACCAGTATCCTATCGTCAGTATTATGCCATTCTGCAAGAAATTCCTCAAGCCTTATCATTCGTCCACCTCACAGCGCCACAGCTTATTGCCGCGCACCTCTATATCCATTTCTACGTTGTCTGTATATAGCATCCCCGTGCCCAGTCCTTGTGGGAAGGCTATATGCGGACCATACACACGCGCTGCAAGCAACGCCACATTACGCAATCCTATGTTTCCCTCCAATGCACTGGTTATCCATGAACCAATATTGCGCTTATTAGCCTCGCTTATCCACTCCATACTGCCAGACATACCACCGTGCAAAGTAGGTTTCACCACGATATATTGCGGTTTTATTGTTTCCAGCAGTGCGCACTTTTCTTCAAGCGCATTAACACCTATCAGTTCCTCATCCAGTGCTATCGGCAACGGAGTGTTGCGGCATAGCTCCGCCATTTCCTTCCACTGATACTGTCTGATGGGTTGTTCTATCGAATGAATGTCATACCTTGCAAGCTCCTCAAGTCGAGCCATGGCTTCTTTTGGCGTAAAGGCTCCGTTAGCATCAACACGCAACTCAAGCGTATTTTTTGAGAATCGTGAGCGTATCTTGCTTATCAGTCTTATCTCTTCATCCCAGCCTATGGCTCCAATCTTCAGTTTTATGCAACGGAAACCCTGCTTCAGTTTCTGCTTCACCTGCTCCTGCATATCATCATAGTCTGACATCCACACCAGTCCGTTCATGGGTATTCCCTCCTTGCTATGCGCAAAAGGAGTATCATAGAAGAGCGGATTATGCATATAGTCTGCCATGGCTGACTCCAGAGCAAATAGCAACGCCGGATAAGGGCGCAAGACCTCCACGTAGTCATCACTGCCAATAGCCTTTTGTATCAGTGCTGCTACATCAGACATCCTCGTGTAAGCATTGCGGTCGCACGATAAATCAGGCAACGGAGCACACTCTCCCAATCCTATGCGCTGTCCCTTGTCGTCAGTTATGCTAATTATTATTGCGCGATGCTCTGTATATTCTCCACGCGAAGTGCGTGCCGGTTTCTTGAAGTGGAGCGTCTGTTGTGATAGATTAACTTTCAAAACTTACTCTTTTATTGTAAATATAACTTTTCGTCAATTTGCCATTGCCTTACGGTACGAGTGAAAACTTGCCCCAGTCTGGTTTTCTCTTTTCGAGGAAAGCGCGACCGCCTTCCTGCGCCTCATCAAGCATATAATAGAGAGCTGTGCAGTCGCCAGCCAACTGCTGTATGCCCGCCTGACCGTCAAGTTCGGCGTTCAGTCCCATCTTTATCATGCGCAGTGCGAGGGGCGACAGCTCCATCATGTGCTCAGCCCAATCCACGCACTCCTGTTCCAACTGCGACAGTGGCACCACCTTATTTACCATGCCCATGCGCTCGGCTTCCGTTGCAGTGTACTGACGACACATAAACCATATCTCGCGTGCTTTCTTCTGACCCACGATGCGCGCCAGATAACTTGAGCCGAAGCCTGCATCAAACGAGCCCACCTTTGGTCCTGTCTGTCCGAAGCGTGCGTTGTCAGCAGCTATCGTCAGGTCACACACAAGATGAAGCACGTGACCTCCGCCTATGGCAAAGCCATTGACCATTGCTATTACCGGCTTTGGCAATCGGCGTATCTGCATCTGCACGTCGAGTACCGAGAGGCGTGGCGTGCCGTCCTTGTCTATATAACCTCCCCTACCCTTCACATTCATGTCGCCACCAGAACAGAAAGCCTGCGTGCGCAGCCATTCCTCGTCGGTCTGTCCTTCCGTGCGCGGTGTCTCAGCACCTGTCAGCAGCACCACGCGAATATGCTGTGCCTCACGCACTATCGTAAAGGCCTGCGACAGTTCATACGTCGTAAGCGGAGTGAAGGCATTGCGGTAGCGCGGACGATTTATCGTTACCCTTGCTATGCCGTTGTATTCATCAAGGAGTATCTCCTTGAAGTCTCTCATTGGTTTCCAATTTATCTTTTTCATGGTTCTATATACGGAATTTATGATAATACGACTTAAACACCTGTTCATCCTTGTCCACGTCTGTCTTTACTTCAAGCAAGACAGGACACCGGCTCTCCATGCCACACAGCTTTTGCAGTCCTTCAGCAAGCGTCTCAGCATCTGTAGCACGCAAATAGGTCACGCCATACTGGCGGCAGGTTCCCTCTACACTATCTACATTGTGACGTGCGGATACCAACGTGTCTCTCGCTGTGCTTTTATCCAGTCCCCGCAAATTTCGGAATATGCCTCCCTGTGAATTGTTGAGCAGAAGTATGCGCAGGTTGCCTCCCGTCTGCTGCTGCCACAATGCGTTCTGGTCATAAAGGAAACTCAGGTCGCCTATCACGCAATAGACCTTTTCTTCTTTCCTTGCCAGTGACGCTCCCACTGCCACGCTCAGCGAGCCTTCTATGCCATTCAAGCCACGATTACAGTAGCAGTAGTGGTCAGCGTATATGCAGGCAAGGCGCACTGACATACTATTAGCATAATATATGTGGGCTTTCTCTTCCTGCATGTGTTTTTCAAACTCCCTCACTGCAAGCATCTGAGAATACTCCGGCTCATAAGCATAGTGCTGCTGTTTTACTTTCTCTTGCAGCATCTCCCACTGCCTGCGGTAGGCTTTTGATGCTTCCGTATCTGTATATCCTTCGGCTATCGTCTTTATCACATCGATATCTCTGCCATATATCAGCACACTGGTATGCTGGCTGACATCGTGTAGTCTGTAATCTTCAGTAACCATCACATGGCGAGCTTCACTGCATGCACGCAGGTACTGTCTTAGTCTCTTGCTCACGGTGTGACCTCCGAGATATATTACGCAGTCGGGCTTATAGTCATCAGCATTTCTTTCCGAAGCAAGCACGTAGAGTATCTGATCGGTAAGCACATGCTCATCAGATGACAGTGGTTCGCTTAGCACTGTCAACTTCTCCCTTAACTCACCTGCCATCATGGCTGTGTATTTGTCCATCTGTCCCAACACAATCATGGGACGAGTTGACTCTTCCAATAGTTGCAAAATACTCTTGTCGGCATCTGGTTCCTTACTGTCTATACTACTTACCACGCGTTCCGACGGTAGAGTGGCGACAGCAAACTCAAACAATGGTTCGCTTATCGGTACATTTATATGAACTGACGGATGGTTCATCTGTTTATTAGCGAGCAACGCCTCGTTTACCAGACGGTTGCAGTGCCATCGTTCCGTATCGTCGTGCGGTTCTGGCAGTGTTACGCTCTCAGCCACGAAGCGTCCTAACGCTTCTTGCTGTGGCAGTGTCTGCCCGTCGAGTTGATCTATCCAAGCCCCTGGTCGGTCAGCTGAAATTACTATTATTCCCGTATGCTGATATGTAGCTTCTGCTGCTGCAGGCAATACGTTGAGCAATGCCGAACCACTCGTCACGCATACTGCCACGGGGCTTTGCTGTTGTAGCCTTAGTCCCAATGCTATGAAACCAGCTGAGCGTTCGTCAGTCACCGCATGACAGCGTATATCCCCACATTCATTAAAATTATGCACCAACGGCGCATTCCTGCTGCCAGGGCACACGACAATATCTCTGATACCATGTGCCACAAGTAGCGCCGTCAATATATTTACATTCTCCTTATTTGAGTACATCGTATTGATCTGCCTCTGTTCGTTTTTCAATATGCAAAGGTAGTGTTTTTTTCCGTAACGACCAAACAACAAGAATTGAAATAACAGAAGAACTGAAATAACGACTATAAAAGTACGCTGTGCATCGTTTGCATCTTCTGCTCAGTTTCCTGCCACTCAGATTTGCAACAGCTGTCGGGCATGATACCACCTCCTGCATATAGCACGGCAGTATCATGCCTGAGTTCGGCACAACGTAGTGAGACGTACAAATGCGTTTCATCATTCAACTGGTAAGGTCCTGCAAATCCACTATAATATCTGCGTTCGCAATTCTCACTCTGCATTATAAAATCATAAGCCTCTTGCTTAGGCAATCCGCATACCGCAGGGGTGGGATGAAGCGCTGCCACAAGCATGGGGAGGCGAGCATCGGATTTTAGTGTAAAACGAAAATCAGTACGCAGATGCATCAGGTCACCAGCGCGCATAGATACAGGACCATCTTTCACGATTCCACTGCAATACCTTCTCAGCACATTCTCTATATACTGATCTACTATATGCTGTTCACGCTTGTTCTTATCGCTCCAATCAGCATACCCCTCACTGTAAAGCATCGTACCTGCCAGTGCTACTGTATGATAAGCCTCTCTCTCGCCTTCAATCAGTATCTCTGGCGACGCAACAAGCCACGTACCTGTCTGCTCTGTATGGAAAAGCATCACCATCAGGCGAGGATACATACGACATGCTCTGAAAAAGAATTTCTCTGCATCACATGTCACAGTACGAGTTATCTCTTTTTTCCTTGACAAGACAAGTTTTGCAAAGCGTCCAGCACGTATTGCATCATGGAAAGCCTTGAAATCTGTTTCATACTCATGCGTAGCCGACTGTGAGGTTTCATTTGACGATATACGTTTCTCTTCCTTCGCTACTACAGCTTCGGTTGTCACCCTGTCAGCAGCGATAAGTACTGCAGGGCAATCATCAGTAATAGCGAATGGCATAATCAAAAAGCCGCTCCTATCAGCAAGTTCTTCCATACTTCTGACTATCTGCGCCTTTCTGTCAGTCTCTATCCTGACATACACATCACTGTAAGGCAACCTATAGTATGCAACGTTTCCCATTATTTCTTTATAATAAAATTGGTAACGGAAATAGTACTAATAAGCACATCCTGTTGGTTTCTCACTTCCACCTGCCACACATGCGTCTGTCTTCCTCTGTGAATAATTTTCGCAATGCCCGTCACCGTATCGCCTTTTACTGCAGAATGGAGATGGTTGCACGTCACATTCATCCCCACGCATATATCCTTAGGATTAAGCGAACAAGAGCCTATGCCTGCCAATGTCTCTGCCAATGCAAGTACCGCCCCACCGCTAAGGAAGCCAAAGGGTTGCATATTCCTTTCATCTACCGGCATAATGCCTACGCACTCTTGCTCACTGTCCGTGGAAATAAACTCCATTCCAAGACTTTTCTCTAATCCTGGATGCAGTTTCAGTATTTCTTTTACTTTTTCTACGTTCATAAAAATCTCTTAAGCGACAACAAAGTTACAGTTTTTTTTCGTATTGCAGATATTTTTTTTCATTTTTTTGTTATACTACAAGAAACAGCTATAGGTCGGGGCTATTATTTAGCTTTGTCAGATCTTCGAACTACATAGTTTGGTTTGGAATTGCTGAGAAGAAGTTGTAACTTTGCATCGTAATCAGAAAATCAACTCGATATTTGGCTGTTTCAGCAAAAGTTAGTAACTTTGCAAATGGAACAGAACACAAGCGACTATATGGATAATAACGAACGCTACATAAACCC
>FLNY01004674.1_pt1 | contig 25869 bp, 24 predicted proteins | sample 1140381 | NCBI WGS metagenome assembly FLNY01 (sample SAMEA3878172, study PRJEB12797) | bioreactor metagenome | biome: Moose rumen | place: Sweden | collected 2011-10
AATTCGCCCTTGTCTGCGGTACATAGTTGGCCACTTCGAAGGAGATCTTCTGGTCGGGAAGCTGATCGGTGTCGATGTTTGTCTTGGTGCAGGCGACGCTGGCTGCCAGGGCCGCAACTGCGAAGATAAAGTACTTTTTCATGATGTTATATATTTATTTGTTTAATTCATGTAAAGGATGGGTGAACTCGGAGTCCAGTCAGCGACGCCCGGGGTAATCCGGATAAGATTGGTTTCGGGGTCGATGACGATGGTGTAGGTGACCTTGGTGCCCATGTCCCAGGAAGTGATGTCGCCGGAGAAGTCGGTCATGGGAATCGAGGCGCTGAGGTTCTCGGTGACGGTCTTGCCGGAGGAGGTGTAGCTGGTGGTGATGGTGCAGTTGAAGGTGAGGGTCATGCCGGCCGTGGCCTGGGGCAGGACGCTGCGGAAGGCCATCACGGGAGTATCCGAAGCCGAAAGGGCGACGGAATTGGCATGATAGAGGGTGTCGGCGGCGCCGGACAGGGACCAGGAGGTGTTTGTCCAGGGCTTGGGGTAATTGATGCAGCCGCTGCCCGGATCCTCGTTGGAGAGGCTGAGGGTGCCGGTCTTGTAGACGTTGGAGACGCTGAGGCGGCTGAGCGAAGCGCTCCAGCTGACGCCGCTCGCGGAATCCTGCGACAGGCGGGCAAGGAAGCGCACCTGCGCGAGGGCGTGGTGGAACAGCGTGGGAACGCCGTTGGTCACGTGGGAAGAGGTCTCTCCCGGGTCGACCTGATAGGTGCTCTGGTTGGCGGTGCAGCGCCAGGCCTCGTCGGCGAAGAGGATGGTGTCGCCGGGAGCGAGGGAACGGGATGTGCCGTCGAGGTTCCAGGCGAGGGTGGTCTGGGTGGCCGTGGAGGGAGTGCCGTTCTTGTCGTACCAGGAGACGAAATTGATGTAGCCGTCGGCGGGCCAGAAGTAATCTTCTGCGGGGGCCCACTCGCCGCTGCCATAATTGACCCGGACGCCGTCGCTGCCAAAGTATTCCTGCGCCGTCGCGACTCCCGAGGCGTAGAGCCACGCCTTGGAGGTGAAATGGTCGATTCCGGGGTAGAGGGAGACGGGGGCCTTGGTGACGGGCGCGCAGGCACCTACTTCGTAGGAAATCCTGCGGGCGGGGGCACGGTCGGTCTCTACCCTGGAACATCCCGCAAGGGACGCCAGAACCAGAATGACAACTATATGTTTGTTTCTTTTCATATTCTACAGCACTATCTCGCCGTATTGCTCCTGCCAGTCGTCGACACGGGGCTCGAAGCCGCCGCCGGTGGTGTTCTGGGGGGACGGGTCGGGGATTGTTATGGCGTCGTCGATAAGGAGCCAGTGGCGCTCGATGGCGTCTTCGGTCTTGAATACGGTGTTGAGATTGAAGTTGAATTGCAGCAGGTTGCCGGCGGTGTCGGTGACGTTGAAGGTGACGAGGAGGTCGCTGTCGATGCCGTCAATCTTGCCGAAGGTGTTGAAGAGGCCGCAGAGGACGTTCTTTTCTTCGCCGGCGATGTTGGAGTCGGTGCTCTTCTGGATGTCGAAGGCCACGGCGGCGGAGGGCACCTCGGTGCGGGAATTGATGCCGAAGACGTTGGAGGGCGAGAGGCCCGAGATGACTGCCGTCGCCGAAGAGGCGTACTGCGCACCGATCACGCGGACCTGGAGGTAGTAGGTGTCGATGATGGAGTGCGCGGTGGTGTAAATGGTATAGAGAGAATCATGGGGGGAGACGCGGAGGTTGGACTCGCGGGCCACCATGAAGTGGTCGGGTTCGTAGTTGATGTCGATGTCCTCGAGGTTGAGGGACTTGCTGAAGGAATACTTGGCGCGGACGCTCTCAGGGACGGCCTCGGTATAGGCGACGGCGCTGTCTTCGTTGCTCTCGCTCTTGACGAGGGTGGTGGGGGTGTCGAAGTTGTAGGCGATGAGGTCGAAGTTGCCGAAGCCGATGTTGAGGGTGCCGGAGAATATCTGGGTGACCTCGTCCTGGTAGGTCTTGTTGGAGATGAAGCTCTGCGACATGAGGCTGCGGGTGCTGGGGTTGTAGAGGAGCACGCGGAGCATGTCGGTGTTGAGGTCGGGGACGGGGATGTTGGGGTTGTAGATGTCGGATGTCACGTTGGAGATGTTGCGGGTGTCGACGGTCACGACGAGCTGGACGAGCTCGTTGGGATCGTTGAGGGTGCGGCGGTGGCAAGCGGCGCAGACGGCGATGATGACTGCCAGCATGGCTATGCGTCCAAAGTTTTTCATTTGGAACCTCCTTTTCTGGTGCGGGTGACGTTGATGGGGATTACGAGGCTGACCTTGGCCTTGGTGGGGCCCCAGTGTATGAGATTGCCGACGCGGTAGCGGTCGCGGATGAGCTTGTCGTAGCTGTCGGTGGGGTAGTAGTGCCGCCAGTCGGAGTAGAGGTAGCCCAGGCCGAGGCTGAGCTCGAGGTTGCCCCACTTGGTGCGGCCGACGGGGGTGCACCAGCCGCCGGAGATGCCGGCAGACCAGTATTCGCCCTGATAGTTGACGGAACGGTCCCACTGGAAGTCGTACTTGGCGCTCATGCCGTAGAGGCCGGCGAAGAAGCCGCGGAGCTTCTCGGTGCCGTGGACGTCCCAGGGACGGAACCAGTAGCGGGCCTCGGCGCCCATCTCCCAGTGCTGGAAGCAGTACTTGTTGCCGTATTCCCACCAGGGGAAGACATCCTCGACCATGAGGGAGATGCGGTCGCCTACGGGGACCTCGACCTCGACGTTGAGGGCGGTGACGGCATCGTAGAGGAGATTGGTCTTGACGGCGGCGACGGTCTGCTTGTAGCGGGTGACATAATCGGGGATGACGACGGGCCGGAGGGGTTCGCCGAAGCCGGCAAGCTCACTCAAATCCATGTCCTCGTCGCCTGTGGGGGTGAGGACATAATAGGACTCGTCGAGCTCGAACTCGTCGATCATGGGGTTGGCGATGGTGATGTCGTAGGGGAATACAAGGCGGAAGGCGGCATAACGCAGGGCGGCGAGTTCCTCGCGGGTGCGAGGCCAGGGCTGGACGGCGAAGTCGAGCTTGATTTTGCCGTCGAGGGCGGGGTGGGCCTGGACGAGGTAGTCGCGCATGGAGAGGGCGCGGCGCTCGGCGAGAGAGAGATTGCGCTTGTAACCTCCCTCGGGGGAAGCGTAGGCAACGAGGAAAACGGAGTCGACCGCGGCGGTGCTGTGGACGGCGAGAACGCTGTCGAGCCTGGCGAAGGTGGACTCGTTGGTCATGTAATTTTTCTCGAGGATGGTGTAGTTGACGCGGAAGAAAACCTGGAAGTCGAAGGCGTAGGCACCCTCGCCGACACGGAGGCTGCGATCCTGGGCCGAGGCGGAGAAGAGGGATGCAAACAGCAAGGCGCCCCAAAGGAATATAGCTCTGAGGGCCCTCCAGGGGGTGTTTTGCAAGATTTGACAACGAGTAACCATCTGATTTTCGCGCGAAAAACATCGCAAAGATATGGCAAAAAAATTTATTATCCAAAATAATTTCTCAAAAAATCACAAAAATTTACAACAATTTTGAAAAATTTTTTTGGATTCTTAAAAAAAAGCTTTACCTTTGTTGCCAGAAAAGTTATAAACCGCCTTTTGTGTTATGAACAACTTATGAACAAAGCACTGCTTCCCCTTGCCCTCCTGTTCGCCATCGCCGCGGCCTCCTGCACCCAGCTCGACGAGGGTATCGACATCACCCCCAAGACCACCCGCCAGCGCATGGACTTTGACATTATGGTCACGCGCGACGGGCAGGTGATCTCGCCCGAGCGCACGGGTGTAATGACAAGGAGCGGGGTCGACACCTCAGAGAAGCTCGCCACCATGGACGAGGACATCCCCTTCGGTCTCGTGGGCATCGATTTCGAGCACGGCCAGCTCGTCATAGACAACATGAAGATTGACAGCTCCGCCGGCGGCTACAGCACCTACTTCGACGGCTTCATGTGGAGCGGCGTGGACAAGATGAGCCTCAGCGCCTACTACCCTTATGTAAATACGGTAGACTACGGCGACGGCTTCGAGAACTACGCCATCCCCTACACCGTCCAGGAAACCGAGGCCGGCCCCCTGGTGTCCAAAACCGTCGAGAAGGCCATCGACCAGCTCAACATGGTCCCCCTCATGTTCCAGCACATCACCAACGACATAGGCTACAAGATCTGCGACATCACGCCCGACGAGGCCCTCCAGGGCCTTATCCACCTGCGCAAGGTCACGGCATACAATGTCGCCAGCGCAGGCGTCTTCGTCAACGACATAGTCTCCGGCTCCGGCACCTGGCACAAGCAGGGCTACTACCGCAGAATCGTCGTCTTCGAGGGCGACGCCGTAGTCGGAGTGGGCAGCAGCAACGAGAAGTTCATCGGCTACGACTCCCTCGTCGACCGCCTGTCAGAAAGCCACCGCTACTACTCCATCCCCGACGACATAGTCCTCGACAAGCAGTACGTAGAGGTAGTCTTCGACATCGACGGCTTCACCCACCACAACTTCTACTACGAACCCGTCAAGGAGCAGGTCCGCAAGTTCTCCCTCTACGGCCTCCTTCCCGACAACATATTTGTCTACGGCAAACAATACACCTTCCACATCGGCCTCGACCTCAGCTCGGTCTACCGCCAGATTACCTTTGCACCCGAAGTTGCTGATTGGGAAACCAGCATCTACGAGAACAACGACGACTTTTGATTAGGACTCTCATAATCTTCCTGCCTCTTTTCGCAGGTGTGTTCGCGCTGCTCATGCATGCAATGCTGGCATCGCGGACACGGTCGTTCTGGGCGCTGTTCTGGCTGCTCGTCACCTGGACGACCTACCTCTTCTCCGACTGCTGCTTCCTCGACCCCACAGTCCCGCAGACGATCCTCGACCGTGCCTGCCTTGCAGCCCAGCTGTCGGCGCCGAGCGTCATCCCGCTGGTGATACTCTACATGCGCCGCGTGCGCAAGATAACCCGCCAGCAGCATCCGCTCGAGCTCTTCTGGGTCGTGGTGCCCGCAATGCTGTTCTCAGTGGCCCTCACCCTCTACATAACCATAGGCGAGGACCAAACAGCCGTCATCCAGGACGCCATACGCACAGGCGACCGCCAGTTCATCCAGGCCTGGAAAGGCACAAGTTCCTACCTCTATTACATAGTAACGGGGGTGGTTTACCGCGTGGTGCTCGCGGCGGAGTTCGTCTGGCTTGCCGTCTACATCATCCACGTCGCAGTGCGCGAGAAGTTCGGCTTCAGGAACATCTACCGCCACATGTTCAAGGGCGAGCCAATCAAGGTCATCGAACTCGTAACACTTCCCATCCTTGTCATCTACATCGCGGTCCTCATAAGGATGCTGGTTCTCAAGGAATACGTTCCCCAGAACGAAGCGCTCATATACATCTACTGCGCAATCATCACGGTCTTCACCTTCTATCTCTCCTTCGTGGGCCTCGCGGCGGCCAAGCGCACCATCACGATAAACGAAGTGCGCCACATGATGCGCTACAACTATTCCCCCGAGACCCAGGCCCAGGACACCGAAGCCATGCTCTATGAGCTCCTCGACGAAGTCGAAGACGACGCCCTCCGCCGTCTCCAGGACAAGCTCTCGGAAGACCTCCACATCGAAGAGTTCCGCTCCGACACCCAGTTCGTCGAGCGTCCCGCCGTAGCCGAAAAAATATTCAACGCCGTAGCCGACTCCTGGGGCGAGGACGAGCTGCTCAACCGCTTCCAGACCCTCATGCGCGACGAGATGCTCTTCCTCCAGCCCCGCCTGAGCCTCGACGACGTGGCCGACAAGCTCCAGACCAACAAGTTCACCGTCTCCAAGCTGGTCAACAACGCCTACAACCTCGGCTTCCCCGAGCTCATCAACACCCTCCGCATCGACTACGCCGAGCAGTACCTCCTCAACCACCGCGACGCCCGCCAGAACGAGGTGGCACAGCAGTGCGGCTTCCTGAGCGCCTCTTCCTTCAATACCATCTTCAAGAAAATCACCGGCGTCACCCCCAAGGTCTGGGTCGCCGCAAAAGACAGGCTCGAGCAATGACCGACTACTCCAAGTTCAGCGTCCTCATGGTCGACGACGTACCCCTGAACCTCCTTCTGGTGCAGAAGATGCTCTCGCAGTTCAATTTCCGCGTGCGCACTGCCCCCAACGGCGCCCAGGCCCTCGACCTCGTCAAGGAAGAAGTCCCCGACCTCATCCTCCTCGACATCCTCATGCCCGGCATCGACGGCTTCGAGGTCCTCAGGATCCTCAGGGCCGACCCGCGCACCCGGGCGACACGCATCGTCATGCTCACCGCCCTCAACACCAACGACAACGTGGTCCGCGCCTTCAACATGGGCGCCAACGACTACATCACCAAACCCATAGTGATGCAGAAGCTCATCGCCTGCGTGAGCACCCAGCTCGAGCTCGCAGGACGCTAATCTTGGGCGTGGAATTTGACAAGGCCGCTAATGGGCTCAGGCTCGAAGCGGCCTGTTTTTATGCCCGCTTCGCCGCACAGGCGCTCAAAAATGCCGCGGCACGCATATCCCCAGCCGCCCACAACTCCCACGGGACAGCGGTCAGTATCGTAATGGCTGAGCGCGCGGGTGATGAAAGCGCGGAAGTTGCCGTCGATGAGGGCGCCCACGTACGGATCCTCGTAGCGTTCGAGCAGGAAGGGGGCGATGCTCCCGAGGTAGCCTGCGGGCGCCGGGCTGCGGTACACTCCCTCAACTATGCCTTCGTAGGAGGCGTCGAACCGGCGGGCGAATTCGGAGGCCACCGGCTCTGGCACGAGGCCCTTGATGAAATCGGACAGAAAGAGCCTTCCGAGCGCCGCGCCGCCGCCTTCGTCGCCTATGATGAAGCCGCCGGATCGCACCTTCTGGATCGTCCGCTCCCCGTCCCAGAAGCAGGTGTTGGAACCTGTGCCGAGTATGGCGGCTATGCCCGGAGAGCGGCCGCAGACGGCCCTGGCGGCGCCTGTAAGGTCGTTCTGTATGTCGATGCAGGCGCAGCTTACCTGCGATCGCACCGCCTCCTGCAGCCGGGAGCGGACCTCCGGGGTGACTATTCCCGCCATGTAGAAATAGGCTCCGTCGAACTCCTTCTCTCCGCACTCCTGAAGAGAGGAGCCGAGCACCGAGAGCACGTGGTCGAGGGGCATGGTGGAGACGTTCATGCCGGGACGGAGCAGGCGCCTGCAGCTGCCGTCGGGGGCGAGGATGCGCCAGTCGCTTTTGGTGGCGCCGCTTTCGACTATCAGTTTCATGCCTTGAGGGCTTCGGAGTTATGGGCGTCGACTGCTGCGCGCACGCTGCCGTACCTTAGGAGCAGGGCCTTTGCGGCGGCATAGTCGGTGATGCCGGTGGCGTCCATTATCATGCGGGTGCCGCGGTCGACGAGCTTGGCGTTGCTGAGCTGCATGTCGACCATGCGGCTGCCGCGCACATGCCCCGTGCGGACCATTACGGCGGTGGATATCATGTTGAGTATCAGCTTGGTGGCCGTGCCCGCCTTGAGGCGCGTGCTGCCCGTCACGAACTCCGGGCCCACGACGGCGACTATGGGAATCTCGGCCTCGGCGGCAACGGGGGAGCCCTCGTTGCAGGTGATGCAGGCGGTGAGAAGCCCGTGCGCGCGGGCCTGCCGCACAGCGCCCACCACGTAGGGCGTGGTGCCCGAGGCGGCTATGCCGACCACGGTGTCGGCCGGGGTGGGATCGAAGGCGCAGATGTCCTGCCAGCCGCGATCCGGGTCGTCCTCGGCACCCTCGACGGCGCGGCGTATGGCCCCGTCGCCGCCGGCGATGATGCCCTCGAAGGCACCGATCACCCCGAAGGTGGGGGGTATCTCGGAGGCGTCGACTATGCCGAGGCGGCCGCTGGTGCCCGCTCCCGTGTAGAACACGCGGCCTCCGAGGCGCATGCGCCCGGTGATGGCGTCTACGAGGCGGGTTATCTGGGGGATGGCGCCGGCGACGGCTCCGGGAACTCCGGAGTCCTCGGCATTCATGGCGCAGAGCAGCTCCCGGGTGCCCATCTCGTCCAGACGGGCGTAGCGGGAGTCCTGCTCGGTGGTTTTCATGGGGTTACACCTCGGGGGCGGCGGCGAACTCGTGCAGGAAGCGCATGTCGTTCTCGAAGTAGTGGCGCAGGTCGTTGACCCTCCACTTGAGCATGGCGATGCGCTCGAGGCCCATTCCGAAGGCGAAGCCGCTGTACTTGGTGGAGTCTATGCCGCTGGCTTCGAGGACGTTGGGGTCGACCATGCCGCAGCCGAGTATCTCGAGCCAGCCGGTGCCCTTGCAGATGTTGCAGCCCTTGCCGTGGCAGATGTTGCAGCTCACGTCGACCTCGGCGGAAGGCTCCGTGAAGGGGAAGTAGCTGGGACGCATGCGGATCTGGGTGTCGGGGCCGAACATCTCGCGGGCAAAGAGGAGGATGGCCTGCTTGAGGTCGGCGAAGGAGACGCCCTCGTCGATGTAGAGGCCCTCGACCTGGTGGAAGATGCAGTGGGCGCGGGCGCTGATGGCCTCGTTGCGGAACACGCGGCCGGGGCAGATGACGCGGATGGGGACGGACATCTTCTCCATGGTGCGCACCTGTACGCTGGAGGTGTGGGTGCGGAGGAGGAGGGGATTGGGATGGCCTGTGGAGACGAAGAAGGTGTCCTGCATGTCGCGGGCGGGGTGGTTGGGAGGGAAGTTGAGGGCTTCGAAGACGTGGTAGTCGTCCTCGACCTCGGGGCCCTCGGCCACGTCGTAGCCGAACTTGCGGAAGATGTCGACTATCTGCTGGCGAACGATGCTCACGGGGTGGCGGGAGCCGAGCTCCAGGGGGTCGCCCGGCATGGAAAGGTCCTGGGCGGGGCCGGTGGAGGAGGATCCCTCGGAGGCCGTGGCCTTGAGGGCCTCGATGCGGGCCTGGGCCTTCTGCTTGAGGGCGTTGAGGGGCTTGCCGAATTCGGCCTTCTGTGCCTTGTCGACGGTGCGGAATTCGTCGAAGAGGGCGGTTATCTCGCCTTTCTTGCCGAGGAGCCGTACGCGGGCCTCCTCTACCTGGGAGGCGGTTTTGCAGTCGAGGGCGTCCACCTGGGCGGACAGCCTTTCTATGTCTTGCAGTGTCATGTCAGTTCTTCTTTGCGGCGCGCTTGTCGCGGGCTTTCTTTTCGCGGGCGGCGCCGGATTTGAGGTATTTGGCCCACTGGTCCTCGGTGAAGACCTCGTGGAGGGAATTGTATATCTGCTCGGACCACTTGTCCTGGATGTCGTAGAAGAGGTCGGAGTTGGTGACCTTGGACTTCTGGAGGTAGTCGAACTCCTGCTGGAGGGCGGCATAGTCGTGGGTGAGGATGGAGTCCACGTAGAAGGCCTGCCACTCCTCGAGGTCGAGGAGCTCGGTGAGGCGATCGACCTGGGTGTCGATGGCTTCGAAGAATTGTTTCTGGCGGTCTTTTTCCGACTTCTGGGCCTGGGCCTGGAGGCACAGGGAAACGGCGCAGAAGGCGAGTATGAGTGCAATCTTTTTCATCCTGCCTACAAAGTTAAGCAAAAAATCAGTAAGTTTGTACGTATGAAAACATATCCGTTCCTCGTGGCCCTTGCCGCAGCGGCATCGGTCTCCATCTTCAGGGCAGACGCCTGCACCAACGTCATAGTCACCCCCGGAGCTTCCGTCGACGGTTCCGCCATGGTCTCCTACGCCGCCGATTCCCACTGGCTCTACGGCGAGCTGTACTTCCGCCCCGGCGGCAAATGGAAGGCCGGCGCCATGCTCCCCATCCGCGACTGGGACTCCAACAAGCCCCTCGGCAGCATCGCTCAGGCCCCCGTCACCTATCAGACCGTGGGCAACATGAACGTCCACCAGCTCATCATAGGCGAGACCACCTGGGGCGGGCGCGAAGAGCAGGCCGACCCGTCCGGCATCATGGACTACGGCTCCCTCATTTATATCACGCTCCAGCGCGCACGCACCGCACGCGAGGCCATACAGACCATCGTCTCGCTTGCCGGCGAATACGGCTACCCCTCCGAGGGCGAGACCTTCAGCATCGCCGACCCCGGCGAGGCCTGGATCATGGACCTCGTGGGCAAGGGCGCCGACGAGAAGGGCATAGTCTGGGTGGCGCGCCGCATCCCCGACGGCTACATCTGCGCCCACGCCAACCAGGCGCGCATCACCCGCTTCCCCTGGGACGACCCCGAAAACTGCCTCTATGCCCCCGACGTGGCCTCCTACGCCCGCAGCAAGGGCTGGTACAGCGGCTCCGACGAGGACTTCAGCTTCCGCGACGCCTACAATCCGCTCGACTTCGGAGGCGCCCGCGGCTGTGACGCCCGTGCCTGGTCGGCCTTCAACATCCTGTGCGACGGCACCTTCACCTGGGACGACGGCTCCGGCCCCGTTTCGCGCCCCGCCTCCGACTGGCTGCCGTACGCAATGGGCTACGAGCTCGACGGCGAGATGCCCCTTTGGGTCAAGCCTTCTCGCAAGCTCAGCATGAAGGACGTCGCCGACGTGATGCGCGACCACTACGAGGGCACGCCCATGGACATGCGTGTCGACATAGGCGCCGGAGGCAACGCCTGCCCCTACCGCTGGAGGCCCATGGACTTCGAATGGGAGGGCAAGACCTACGTCAACGAAAGGGCCATCGCCACCCAGCAGACCGGCTTCTGGTTCGTCGCCCAGGCCCGCGGATACCTTCCCGACGAGGTGGGCGCCCTGCTGTGGTTCGGCTGCGACGACGCCGCCACCTCCTACCTAACCCCCGTCTACGTAAACACCAGGCGCGTGCCCGAGTGCCTGCGCGAGGGCAACGGCGACCTGCTCCACTACAGCGCCACCTCCCAGTTCTGGATGTGCAACCGCGTCACCAACGCCTGCTACCGCATGTACGACGCCATGGAGCCGGTGGTGCGAGCCGAGGTCGACTCCTACGAGAACCGCATGATGACGGCGGTGCGCGAGTTCGATTCCACCCTCATGAAGGCCTATGGCCGAGGTGGCAAGGGCGCCGTGCGCAAGACGGTCAGGAAGCTCACCGCCTTCACGGTCGACAACGCCCAGCGGCAGTTCGCCCGTTGGACGGAGCTCGAGGAGATGCTCACCGTCAAGTTCATCGACGGCAACGTCAAGGCCCAGGACGCCGGCGGCAATTTCCTGCACACGGAGTACTCGGAGGGCATACCCGAGGGCCTCACGCAGCCGGGCTACACCCCCCGCTGGAAGGCCGCAGTGGTGCGCGACGCCGGCTCCGTGCTGGAGGTGCGGTAGGCTCTGACAATCTGTCAGTGGAACATAATTTGACCTTTCCCTGTCCGGAGTCCTCAAATGGGCTCCGGACAGTTGATTATGGAAAACAAGCATGAATTTCTGAGCAAGTATGCGGTCGACCTCAACGCGGCCGCCGCATCCGGCAAACTCGACCCTGTGATAGGCAGGGACGACGAGATAAGAAGGGTTCTGCAGATACTTTCCCGCAGGACCAAGAACAACCCCATCCTGGTGGGCGAGCCCGGCGTGGGCAAGACCGCCATCTCCGAGGGCATCGCCACCAAGATTGTCAACGGCGAGGTGCCCGAGAACCTCAAGAGCCGCAAGGTCTATTCGCTCGACATGGGCGCCCTCATCGCAGGCGCCAAGTATCAGGGCGAATTCGAGGAGCGTCTCAAGGGGGTAGTGAAGGAAGTCGTGGATTCGGCAGGCGAAATCATCCTCTTCATCGACGAAATCCACACCCTGGTGGGCGCGGGCCGCACGAGCGGCGCCATGGACGCCTCCAACATCCTCAAGCCAGCTCTGGCCCGCGGCGAGCTGCGCACCATAGGCAGCACGACCCTCGAGGAGTACCAGAAGTACTTCGAGCAGGACAAGGCCCTGGAGCGCCGCTTCCAGAAGGTGATGGTCGACGAGCCTTCGCCCGCCGAGAGCATCGCCATCCTGCGCGGCCTCAAGGAGCGTTACGAGACCCATCACCGCGTGAGCATCGAGGACGACGCGCTCATCGCCGCCGTCAACCTCAGCCACCGCTACATCAGCAACAGGTTCCTCCCCGACAAGGCCATCGACCTCGTGGACGAGGCTGCGAGCAAGCTGCGTCTCGAGATGAATTCGGTGCCCGAACCCATCGACGAACTCAACAGCAGGATACGTCAGCTCGAAATCGAGAAGGAGGCCATCAAGCGCGAGGGCACTTCGCTCAAGAGCGAGAAGATAGACTCCGGGCTCGCCAGAGCCAAGGAGGAGAAAGCCGCGCTCGAGAAGCGCTGGAACGAGGAAAAGGGCATCGTGACCGAGCTCAACAACCTCCGCTCCCAAATCGAGGACTACAAGCGCGACGCCGCCTCCGCCGAGCGCGCCGGCGACTACGGCCGCGTGGCCGAGCTCCGCTACGGCAAGCTCGCCGCCGCCCAGCAGCGCCTCAAGGAACTCTCCGACAAGCAGGCCGCAATCAAGGACCCCATCATCACCGAGGCCGTGACTCCGGAAGACATCGCCGAAATCGTGGCCCGCTGGACCGGAATCCCCGTGGCCCGCATGCTCGAGAGCGAAAAGGAGAAGCTGCTCCGCATGGAATCGACCCTGCACGAGAGGGTGGTGGGCCAGGACAAGGCCATCGAGGCCGTGTCGGACGCCGTACGCCGCAGTCGCGCGGGCCTTAGCAACGAGCACCGTCCCATCGGTTCGTTCCTTTTCCTCGGGCAGACCGGCGTGGGCAAGACCGAGCTCGCAAAGGCGCTGGCGGAGTTCCTGTTCAACGACGAGTCGATGATGACCCGTATCGACATGAGCGAGTACCAGGAGGCGCACACCGTGTCGCGTCTCGTGGGCGCGCCTCCGGGATACGTGGGCTACGACGAGGGCGGACAGCTCACCGAGGCGGTACGCCGCAAGCCCTATTCGGTGATACTGCTCGACGAGATAGAGAAGGCGCACCCCGACGTGTTCAACACTCTCCTGCAGGTGCTCGACGACGGCCGCCTCACCGACAACAAGGGCCGCACGGTCGACTTCAAGAACACCATCCTCATCATGACCTCCAACCTCAAGGAGGACGAGCTGCGCCTGCGCATGAGGCCCGAATTCATCAACCGTATCGACGAGATAGTGAAGTTCGACACCCTCACGCCCGACGACATAAGGCAGATCGTGCGCATACAGATGGCGCTCCTGCGCCGCAAGCTCGAGGACGACAACGTGGAGCTGGAGTACACTCCCGCGTTCGAGGACTATGCCGTGCGCAACGGGTACGACCCCGACTTCGGCGCCCGCCCCGTCAAGAGGCTCATCCAGCGCGAGCTTGTGAACCGCCTCGCCCGCGAAATCCTCGAGGGCCGCATCCACAAAGGCTCCGCCGTCACTGTCGACGCCGACCCCTCCGGCGTTGTCATCAGGCAGAAGTAGACCCTCCGCAGAGGTAGCGCAGACGTCTGGATAATTTAAAATTATTGTATATTTGCTACGACAAATATCCGAAATCATGAAAATCAAGACAGTACTCATCGTTGCAGCGGCAGTGGTCCTGGCCTCCTGCACAGGTTCCGAGGCCAGGTTTACCGTCACGGCCCTCAATACCGCAGGCACCTCGGTAAGCGTTGTAGACCAGATCTCCGGCGAATCCATCGCCACTGCGGTCTCGGAGGATTCCGCCATAGTGGTCACCGGCAAGGCCGCCAAGGACGCCATCCTTCTCCTGGTCGACACCGACGCCGGCGTGTCCACCCAGTTCTTCAACGACGGCACTCCCGTCACGGTCGACTTCGAAACCCACGAGGTCACCGGGTCCGAGCTCAACCAGAAGCTCAACACATGGAACGTTCTGCTCGGCGGCAATTACGATTATCTTCTCTCCAAGATGATGACCATCCGCTCCCTCCCCGAAGAGGAGGCCATCCTCCAGCAGGCCGCCTTCCAGGCCGAGGTCGACCAGTACTTCGACAGGTTCAAGACCATCCTCGAAGAGAACCGCGACAACGTCCTCCCCGCAGCCTTCATGGACACCATACTCGATCTGCTCTCGCCCGAAGAGGCCGAGGAAGCCTTCAAGGACGAGTACCCCTACACCAACCATCCCTACACCAAGATGTTGCGTGAGCAGAAGGCCGAGCAGCAGGCCCGCCTGGACGAGGCAAACGCCGAAGCGGCCAAGGTCGTGGGCAGCCGGTTCATCGACATCGAAGAGCCCGACACCGACGGCAACATCCACAAACTCAGCGAGTACGTGGGCACCGGCAAATGGGTGCTCATCGACTTCTGGGCCTCATGGTGCGGCCCCTGCCGCGCCGAGATGCCCAACGTCGTCGAGGCCTACAACAAGTACCGCTCCAAGGGCTTCGACATCGTGGGCCTGTCGTTCGACAGCGACAAGGAAGCCTGGGTCAAGGCCATCTCCGACCTTGGAATGCCCTGGCACCACCTGTCCGACCTCCAGGGCTGGAGCAGCCTGGCTGCAAGCACCTACAGCATCCACTCCATTCCTTCGAGCCTTCTCGTCAATCCCGAGGGCGTAGTGGTCGACCGCAACCTCCGCGGCGAGGCCCTCGGCGCCAAGCTCGCAGAGATTTTCGACTAGAGTCAGGTACAACGCATCAAAAAAAAGGGCGGCCGGAATCCGGCCGCCTTTTTTTTAGTCGTGCAGTTATTATTCTGCGGGAACTTCGGAGGCGGGAGCGTCCTGCTCGATGGGAGCGGTGGGGAAGGAGGGAAGCTCCTGGGCGTCGGTGTTCTCGATGCGGTCGGTGACGTCGATGCCGGTGCCGGTGGTGCCGGTGGTGAAGGACGAGATGATGGAGACGACGAGGATAAATGCCACGAGGCCCCAGGTGACTTTTTCGAGGATGTCGGCGGTCTGGCGGACGCCGAAGGTCTGGTTGCCGGCCACGAAGTTACTTGCCATGCCCTGGCCCTTTCCGTTCTGGAGGAGGACCACGATGATGAGCAGGATTGCCGCAATCACGACAAGTATGGTCAGGACTGTGAATAATGCGTTCATATCAGTTTTGTTCTAATTTTTCAATAAGGGATGCAAAGTAAATACTTTTTTCCGGATATCGCAAACTTAGTTTCGAATAAATTTGAATCGCCTGCTGCATATATCCCTGTTCAGCATAGATTTGGGCGAGGGTTTCGGTGCAGAGGTCGGCATCTTCGGACATCTGCTCGGGCTCGGTTTCGCGATCGGAGGTGGCGAAGGACGAGAAGATGCTGTCCTCGGCCCTGCGGACTTCGCGGTACTGGGAGGAGGTGAAGTAGTCGCCGCCCACCACGAATATGCGGCGGGCCTCGGACTCAGGCTCCGGAGCGGCCTCGGGGGCAGGTTCGGACGCCTTGGCGAGGGAGGAGAGGAATTCGGAGGCCTGGGCGTCGGAGTAGTCGGACACGCGGCCGCGGCGCAGCAGGTCGTGGAGCACCCGGCGCGAGTGGACGTACATTGCGGCCGTGGAGAGCTCGCCCTCGCCCAGGGTGCCTGCGGCGGCAAGCCGCCTGCAGAGCTCGACCCTCGCTCCGGCGTACCAGGGATAGATGTTGACCACTCCCATGAGCTCCTCCATGTTGAGGCGGCGTATGTCCATTACCTGTCCTACCATTGGGCTACGGAGGCGTTGAATATGTCTTCGACGAGTTTTTCGATGATTTCTTCGCAGAGGGCGCTCTCGACGGCGTCGATGGTGTTGGTGGAGTCGTATTCGGAGTAGGCGGAGAAGCTCTTGTCGAAGTCTTCTTCTGGGTGCTTCTTGTCCGAGAACTGTATCTTGACGGTGACGGTGAGCTTGTTGCGGGCCGCCACTTCGGCGGCGGTGACGGCGGCGGTGGTGATTTCGTAGCCGGTTATCTGGCCGCTGATTTCCATGTCGCCGTCCATTTCGACCTGTTCGAGGCGGGTCATGCGGCGGAACTTGTTGCGTATGGCCTCGGTGAGGTCGTTGCTCAGGGACGGGTTGACCCTCTGGGCCCGGTACTCTATAAAGTTGATTGTTATGGAGTTGACGTCGGGCTGAATGGAAGTGCCGGAGAAGGAATAGATGCCGCAGGAGGTAAGGCACAGGGCGGCGGCTATGATCAGGGCGAGTTTTTTCATCCTTTCTTTTTCTTTTCTGCGAGCTTGCGGTAGATGGTGCGTTCGGAGATGCCGAGTTCGCGGGCGGCGGGGCCGACCTTGCCGTCGTGGCGGGCGAGGGCGCGCTCGATGGCCTCGTCGCCCAGCTGGCGCATGCTCAGCTCCTTTTCGGGTTCTTCGAAGGTGCCGGCCTGCTCCTCGGGCTCGTCGAGGCGGGGGGTGATGACGTGGGGAGGGGGGAGGGAGGCTCCGGCCTGGACCTGGCGGCGGAGGTCGTCGACTTCCTGCTTGAGGTCGAGTATAGCCTTGATTATCATCTGCTTGTCCTGGTCGGGGAGGGGGGCGCCTGCGTGCGTTGCGGGGGCCTGGACGGGAAGCAGGGTGTCCTGTTCGTCGGGGAGGTAGCGGGCGATGGCCGCGGAGCCGAGTTCCACCTTGTCGTCGCCTACGCGGGCGGGGTGGCTCTCGATGGCGGTGACGGTCTCGGCGGTGTTTTTGAGCTGGCGGATGTTGCCGGGCCAGCGGTACGAGGAGAGCAGCGAGATGGCGCCCACGTCGAGCGAAACCCTGCAGCTGCCGTACTTCTGGGCGAAGTCGGAGGAGAATTTGCGGAAGAGGAGGTAGATGTCGGACTTGCGCTCGCGCAGGGGGGGCATCTTGATCTGGATGGAATTGATGCGGTAGTAGAGGTCCTGACGGAATTTGCCGGTGGCGACGGCGTAGGAGAGGTTGACGTTGGTGGCGCAGATGACGCGGACGTCGGTCTTTTCGACCTTGGAGGAGCCGACCTTGATGTACTCGCCGTTCTGGAGGACGCGCAGGAGCATGGCCTGGGTCTCCTTGGGGAGTTCGCCTATCTCGTCGAGGAAGAGGGTGCCGCCGTCGGCCTCCTCGAAGTAGCCCTTGCGCTCGCCTACGGCCCCGGTGAAGGCGCCTTTCTCGTGGCCGAAGAGCTCGGCGTTGATGGTGCCCTCGGGGATGGCTCCGCAGTTGACCGCCAGGTACTTGCCGGTCTTGCGGCGGCTGTGCTGGTGGATGATGCGGGGGATGTTTTCCTTGCCGGTGCCGCTCTCGCCCTCGATGAGGACGGTGAGGTCGGTGGGAGCGACGGCGACGGCCGTTTCGAGGGCCCGGTTGAGGGCGGGGTCGTTGCCGATTATATCGTAGCGGTTCTTGAGTATTTGCAGTTCCTGTGAATCCATGACTGTGCAAAGTTAGGAAAAAAACTTATCTTTGCATTTCTGAGAACAACTTTATGCGTCACATATGAAACGTTTTATTTCCTTCGCCGCGCTGGCGGCGCTTGCCCTCCTGAGCGCATCCTGTGCCAAGTCCCGCCTGGAGCAGATGCAGATGGCCAAAGACATAGTCATCTCCTGCACGCCCGACGTCCTCGAAATCAAGGGAGGCATCATCCCCGCCACCGTCACCGTCACCTGCCCCAAGGGCTACTTCCACCCCAAGGCCACCATGGACGTCACCCCCGTCCTCGTCTATGAAGGCGGCGAGCAGACCGGGCGCCTCCTCCAGTACCAGGGCGACAAGGTCAAGGACAACTTCAAAGTCGTATCCTCCGACGGCTCCACCATCACCGAAAAGCTCTCGTTCAAATACGTCCCCGGCTGCGAAAAGGCCCGTCTGGAGCTCCGCGGCAAGGTGTATTACAAGGACAAGTCCTACGAGGCCGGCCCCGTCAAGGTAGCCGACGGCTGCATCGCCACCTACCAGCTCGCAAATGCCGGCGGCCTCTACGACCTCAAGCCCGACGGCTACCAGAGCATACTCTACCGCACCACCGAGGGCCGCATCCTCTACGACGTCAACTCCGACAAAGTCAACCGGGAGCAGTTCGAGACCAATTCGATGGTCAACTACCAAAACTCCCTCAACTACCTCAAGGGCAACGAGCGCACCACCATCAAGGACACCAAAATCGTGGCCTACGCCTCCCCGGAGGGCGGCAAGGAACTCAACGACAACCTCTCCGGCAAGCGCGCCGGCACCGCCGAGAAGGCCTGGGACAGCATCACCGACGGCCTAGAGCTGTCGGGCGTCGAGGTGCAGTCGGTGGGCCAGGACTGGGATGGCTTCAAGGAGGCCGTCTCCAAGTCCAACATCCAGGACAAGGACCTCATCCTCCGCGTCCTCTCCATGTACAGCGACCCCGCCGTCCGCGAGAGCGAAATCCGCAACCTCTCGGAGATTTACTCCGAAATCAACAAGAAAGTCTTCCCCGAGCTGCGCCGCGCCCGCTTCGTCACCAACACCGAATTCCGCAACTACGACGATGAGGAACTGGTCAAAATGGCCGACGAGAAGGGCCTCGACCGCTTCGACGAGCCCTCAGTGCTCAGGCTCGCCTCCATAGCCCAGACCCCCGGGAGCAAGGAAACCCTCTACAAGTACGCCATCGAGAAGTTCAACTCCGACACCGCCCGCTACAACCTCGCCATGCTCTACCTCGACCAGGGCCGCACCTCGCTCGGCGGAGCCTACCTGAGCAAGATCAAGAATCCTGACGCCGACGTGCTCTCGGCCACCGGCGTCGTCGCAATGCGCAACGGCGACTGGGATCAGGCTTCCCAGTGCTTCGAAAAGGCCGGCACGGCCCTCTCCCGCGAGAATTCCTGCGTCATGAACGTCCTGCGCGGCAACTACGAGGCCGCCGCTGCCGACGCCTCCGGCCTCAAGGGCACCAACGCCGCCGTTGCCGACATCCTCGCCGGCAAGCTCGACGCTGCCCAGGAGGCGCTCGACGGCACCGACGCCCTGTCCGACTACCTGCGCGCCATCGTCGCTGCCCGCAAGGGCGACACGTCCTCGGCCCGCTCGCTTCTGGACGCCGCATGCAAGGCCGATTCCGCCCTTGCAGAGCGTTCAAAGAGCGATATCGAGTTCGCCGCGCTTGCGGATTAAATAATTTTTTGTATCTTTGCAGCCCCTTTTTAAGGTTTCCTTAGGAAGGGACTGTATATTTTATTTATTAACAAACACTTATGCCCACAATTCAACAGTTGGTCCGCAAAGGACGCGAGACAATCGAAGTAAAGAGCAAGTCTCGCGCGTTGGATGCTTGCCCTCAGAAGCGTGGCGTATGCCTCAGGGTGTATACAACCACCCCCAAGAAACCTAACTCCGCAATGCGTAAGGTTGCCCGCGTACGTCTCACTAACGCAAAAGAGGTCAATGCCTACATCCCCGGTGAGGGTCACAACCTCCAGGAGCACTCCATCGTGCTCGTCCGCGGAGGCCGTGTGAAAGACCTTCCGGGTGTACGTTACCACATCCTTCGTGGCGCTTTGGACACCGCTGGCGTAGAAGGCAGGACCCAGTCCCGCTCCTTGTACGGCGCCAAGAGGCCCAAGAAGTAGTCACGGGGCGATTTAATTCTTTAATTTTTCACAACAATGAGAAAGTCAAAGCCTAAGAAGAGGATTCTACTTCCTGATCCCAAGTATCACGACACGATGGTTACCCGTTTCGTGAACAACCTCATGCTGCAGGGGAAGAAGAGTATCGCGTATTCAATTTTTTACGATGCCATTGATCTGGTAGGCGAGAAGATGAAAGATTCTGACAAGGCTCCTCTCGATATTTGGAGGAAGGCTCTCGAGAACGTGACCCCTCAGATTGAGGTTAAGAGTCGCCGTATCGGTGGTGCCAACTTCCAGGTACCCACGGAGTTGCGCCCGGAAAGAAAAATTTCGCTCTCGATGAAGAACATGATCAACTTCGCCCGCAAGCGTTCCGGCCGCTCCATGGCAGAAAAACTCTGTGCAGAAATCGTCGCCGCCTACAACAACGAAGGTGGTGCTTACAAGCGTAAGGAAGACATGCACAGGATGGCAGAAGCCAACAAGGCCTTCGCACACTTCCGCTTCTAGAAAGATTCCGTAAAGGATGGCCAAAAGAGACCTCAGATTCACTCGTAACATCGGCATCATGGCCCACATCGATGCCGGCAAGACGACCACGTCCGAGCGCATTCTCTACTACACCGGCAAGACCCACAAGATCGGTGAGGTCCACGAAGGTGCCGCCACCATGGACTGGATGGTACAGGAGCAGGAGAGGGGAATCACCATCACCTCCGCCGCCACCACCGCCTTCTGGCCCTATGCAGGCAACACCTATCAGATCAACCTCATCGACACTCCCGGCCACGTCGACTTCACGGTCGAGGTCGAGCGTTCGCTCCGCGTCCTGGACGGCACCGTCGCCACATTCTGCGCGGTGGGCCACGTCCAGCCCCAGAGCGAGACGGTATGGCGCCAGGCCGACAAGTACGGCGTTCCCAAGCTTGCCTACGTCAACAAGATGGACCGCGTCGGCGCAGACTTCCTGGCCTGCGTCGAGGACATCCACCGCAAGCTTGGAGCCAACGCCGTTCCCGTCTGCCTGCCCATAGGTGCAGAAGAGAATTTCGAAGGCATAGTGGACCTGATCTCCCGCAAAGCCATTTATTACAACTCCTCCGAAGAACTCGTCAACTACCACTTCGGCCCCGTCCCCTCCGGCATGGAGGCAGAGGTCGAGGAGTGGCGTGACAAACTCCTTGAGGCCGCCGCCGACTGCGACGACGCCCTCATGGAAAAGTTCTTCGAAGACCCGTCCGCCATCAGCGAGGAAGAAATCGTGGCCGCCCTCAGGAAGGGCACCATCACCATGAAGATAGTCCCCGCCTGCTGCGGTTCCTCATTCAAGAACAAAGGCGTCCAGTTCCTCCTCGACTGCGTGATGCGCTATCTCCCGTCCCCTCTGGACATCGGCCAGACCCGCGTCACCAACATGGCCACCGAAAAGGAACTCCTCCTCGACCCCGATCCGTCCGCCCCGTTCTGCGGCCTCGTATTCAAGATTGCCACCGACCCGTTCGTCGGCCGTCTTGCCTACATCCGCGTCTATTCAGGGCACCTGGATGCCGGCTCCTACGTGATGAACTCCCGTACCGGCCGCAAGGAAAGGGTCTCCCGGCTGTTCCAGATGCACTCCAACCACCAGAACCCCATCGAGTTCGTGGAGGCCGGAGACATCTGCGCCGGCGTCGGATTCAAGGATCTCCACACCGGAGATACCGTCTGCTCCGAAAGCCACCGCTACAGCCTCGAGTCCATGACCTTCCCCGACCCCGTAATCGGCATCGCCATCGAGCCCAAGACCCAGAACGACCTCGACAAGCTCGGCAACGCCCTTGCCAAGCTCTCCGAGGAGGACCCCACCTTCGCCGTCAAGTCCGACACCGAGACCGGCCAGACCGTCATCAGCGGCATGGGCGAGCTCCATCTGGACATCATAGTCGACAGGCTCCGCCGCGAGTTCGGCGTCGAAATCAACCAGGGCGCCCCCCACGTCAACTACAAGGAGGCCGTCACAGCTGCCTGCCAGCACCGCGAGGTCTTCAAGAAGCAGACCGGCGGCCACGGCAAGTTTGCCGACATCCTGGTCGAAATCGGCCCTGCCGACGAGGGAGTGAACGGACTCCAGTTCTTCAATGAGGTCAAGGGAGGCAACGTACCCAAGGAATTCATTCCCAGCGTACAGAAGGGCTTCGAATCCGCAATGCTCAACGGAGCGCTCGCGGGCTACGAAGTCCAGTCTCTCAAGGTCACCCTTCTTGACGGATCTTTCCATCCGGTCGATTCTGACGGACTGTCGTTCGAGATTGCGGCCCGCATGGCGCTCCGCAACGCATACCGCAAATGCAAGCCCGTCCTTCTGGAACCCATCATGGACCTCGAGGTCGTCACCCCCGAGGAATACATGGGCGAAATCGTCGGCGACCTCAACCGCCGCCGCGGCCAGATTACCTCGATGGACACCACCACCGGCGGAGTCCGCATAATCAAGGCGTTCGTTCCCCTCGCCGAGCAGTTCGGCTACGTGACGGTGCTCCGCACCCTCTCGTCCGGCCGCGCAGCGAGCACGATGTCGTTCAACCATTATGCCGAGGTTCCCGCGCCCATGGCAAAGGACATCATCGAAAAAAGCGGCTACCGCTACATCCCGTACGACGATTAATTACCGAATTTTAACAATCATTTGATATGAGCCAGAAAATCAGAATTAAACTCAAGTCTTTCGATCACATGCTCGTCGACAAGTCGGCGGCAAAGATCGTCGACACGGTGAAATCCACCGGCGCAAAAGTGAATGGCCCTATTCCTCTGCCCACCAACAAGAAGATCTTCACCGTCAACCGCTCGACCTTCGTCAACAAGAAGTCCCGCGAGCAGTTCGAGCTCGATTCCTACCGCAGGCTTCTCGATATCGAGGACTCCAACGCCAAAACCGTCGACGCCCTCATGAAACTCGAGCTGCCCTCAGGCGTGGAAGTAGAGATTAAAGTGTGAAGCCTGTGGCTTTACATTAAAAGCTGGCCAAAAAGCCAGCTTTTTTTTTGTGGTCCCTGCAGGGCATGATCCTGCGACTCCCTGATTATGAGTCAGGTGCTCTAACCAACTGAGCTAAGGGACCGTCAGACTTGTAACCCCAAGTCGGGGATGCAAATTTAGCAAACTTTCCTTAATCTTCAAACCTTAATCGGAAAACTTTGCCTTGAGGAACTCTCTGTTGAGGCGGGCGATGTGGGATACCGTGATGCCCTTGGGGCATTCGAGCTCGCAGGCGCGGGTGTTGGTGCAGTTGCCGAAGCCCAGTTCGTCCATCTTGGCGACCATGGCCTTGGCGCGGCGCTTGGCCTCGGGACGGCCCTGGGGCAGGAGGGCGAGTGAACTCACGCGGGCGGCTACGAACAGCATTGCAGAGCCGTTCTTGCAGGTTGCCACGCAGGCTCCGCAGCCCACGCAGGCGGCGGCGTCCATGCTGTCCTCGGCCCTGTCGTGGGGGATGAGAATGTTGTTGGCGTCCTGGGCCGAACCGGTGCGGACCGATATGAATCCGCCGGCCTGGAGTATCTTGTCGAAGGCGGTCCTGTCGACCACAAGGTCTTTGATGACGGGGAATGCGGCACTGCGCCAGGGCTCGACCGTGATGGTGGCGCCGTCCTTGAAGTGGCGCATGAAGAGCTGGCAGGTGGTGACGTGGTCGTCGGGACCGTGGGCGCGGCCGTCGATATACAGGGAACATGCACCGCAGATGCCCTCGCGGCAGTCGTGGTCGAAGGACACGGGACCGCTGCTCTGGCAGCCCCTCTCGACCGCTACGGGGTCGTTGCCCTCGCGGATGAGCTGCTCGTTGAGGATGTCGAGCATTTCGAGGAAGGATGCATCCTCCTCAATACCAGAAATATGATAAGTCTCGAAATGACCCTTGGCCTTGGCGTTCTTCTGGCGCCATATCTTTAAATTGAATTCCATATTAGTCTTTGTAATTTCTGGTAATCACTTTGATGTTTTCGTAGACGAGGGGTTCCTTGTGGAGTTCGGGTTCCTCGCCTTCGCCCTTGTATTCCCAGGCGGCGACATACATGTAGTTGGCGTCGTCACGCTTGGCTTCGCCTTCTTCGGTCTGGCTCTCTACGCGGAAGTGGCCGCCGCAGGACTCGTTGCGGTTGAGGGCGTCGCGGGCCATGAGTTCGCCGATGTCGAAGAAGTCTTCGAGGCGGAGGGCCTTTTCGAGTTCCTGGTTGAACTCGTACTGGGTGCCGGGGACGCAGACGTTCTCATAGAAACGCTTGCGGAGGTCGCGGATGAGGCCTATGGCCTTCTGGAGGCCCTCCTTGTCGCGGGCCATGCCCACATATTCCCACATGATGTGGCCGAGTTCCTTGTGTATGGAGTCGACGGTCTCCTTGCCCTTGATGGCCAGGAGCCTGTCGATGCGGGCCTGGACGGCCTTCTCGGCCTCGATGAACTCGGGACGGGTGACGTCGGTCTTGGGTTCGGCGAACTTCTTGGAGAGGTAGTCGCCTATGGTGACGGGAACGATGAAGTAGCCGTCGGCAAGTCCCTGCATGAGGGCGGAGGCGCCGAGGCGGTTGCCGCCGTGGTCGGAGAAGTTGGCCTCGCCTATCGCGTACAGGCCGGGGATGGTGGTCTGGAGGTCGTAGTCGACCCATATTCCGCCCATGGTGTAGTGGATGGCGGGATATATCATCATCGGCTCCTCCCAGGGGGATGAAGCGGTGATTTTTTCGTACATTTCGAAGAGGTTGCCGTAGCGTTCTGCGACCTTCTGATGTCCGAGGCGGCCGATGGCCTCGGAGAAGTCGAGGAATACGGCCTTGCCGGTCTCGTTGACGCCGAAGCCTGCGTCGCACCTTTCCTTGGCGGCGCGGGACGCCACGTCGCGGGGGACGAGGTTGCCGAAGGCGGGATAGCGGCGCTCGAGGTAGTAGTCGCGGTCTTCTTCGGGGATTTGGGAGGCCTTGATCTGGTGCTTGCGGAGCTTTTCGACATCTTCCTTCTTCTTGGGAACCCAGATGCGGCCGTCGTTGCGGAGGCTCTCGCTCATGAGGGTGAGCTTGCACTGCTGCTCGCCGTGGACGGGGATGCAGGTGGGGTGAATCTGTGCGAAGCAGGGGTTGGCGAAGAATGCGCCCTTCTTGTAGCACTGGAGAGCGGCGGAGCCGTTGCTGTTCATGGCGTTGGTGGAGAGGAAATAGGTGTTTCCGTATCCGCCGGTGGCGATGATGACGGCGTGGGCGCCGAACCTTTCGAGCTGGCCGGTTACGAGGTTGCGGGTGATTATACCTTTGGCCTCGCCGTTGACGACCACGAGGTCGAGCATCTCGTGGCGGGGGTATGACTTGACGGTGCCGGCCGCTATTTCTTTATTGAGGGATGCGTAGGCGCCGAGAAGCAGCTGCTGGCCGGTCTGGCCGCGGGCATAGAAGGTACGGCTCACCTGGACGCCGCCGAAGGAGCGGTTGGCGAGGTAGCCGCCGTATTCCCTTGCGAAGGGGATGCCCTGGGCAACACATTGGTCTATGATGGCCGCACTCACCTCTGCCAGACGGTAGACGTTGGCCTCCCTGGAACGGTAGTCGCCGCCCTTGATGGTGTCGTAGAAGAGACGGTAGACGGAGTCGTTGTCGTTCTGGTAGTTCTTTGCAGCGTTGATGCCGCCCTGGGCCGCGATGGAGTGCGCACGGCGGGGGGAGTCGCTGATGCAGAAGATCTTGACGTTGTAGCCGAGTTCTCCGAGCGATGCGGCTGCGGATGCACCGCCCAGACCGGTTCCTACGACTATGATTTCGAGTTTTCTCTTGTTGTTGGGACTGACAAGATGAATTTCCGACTTGCGCCTGGTCCATTTCTGGTCCAGAGGGCCCTCGGGAATTTTTGAGATTAATTTTTCGGCCATGTTATTTATGTGTTTTAGCTTGCAATTTTAGTCATTTTTGGGCACTTCTCCAATCACTCGGCAAACAAACTTCCTTCTTCGGGCTCTTTTTGGAGGCCCAGGTGCCTGTAGGAGAGCTCGGTGGCTATCCTTCCGCGCTGGGTGCGGACTATGAAGCCCTCCTTGATGAGGAAGGGCTCGTACACCTCCTCGAAGGTGCCCTGGTCCTCGCCTATGGCGGTAGCGATGGTGTTGGCTCCCACGGGGCCGCCCTTGAAGGTATTGATAATGGTGCGGAGTATCTTGTTGTCGATGGAGTCGAGGCCGCGGGTGTCGATGTTGAGCTTGTCGAGGGCATAGCGGGCAATCTTGAGGTCGATGTGGCCGTCGCCCATCACCTGGGCGAAGTCCCTGACCCTCTTGAGGAGGCCGTTGGCTATGCGGGGGGTGCCGCGGCTGCGCAGGGCTATCTCGCGGGCGGCCTCATCCTCGATGCCTATCTTGAGGATGACGGCGCTGCGCCTGACTATCTTGACCAGCTG
>FLNY01003790.1_pt1 | contig 25855 bp, 22 predicted proteins | sample 1140381 | NCBI WGS metagenome assembly FLNY01 (sample SAMEA3878172, study PRJEB12797) | bioreactor metagenome | biome: Moose rumen | place: Sweden | collected 2011-10
GGGAAAGGCCTTACCTCCTCGATGAGGGGGCTGGGGTGGACTATGGATGTTATAAACGAAGAAAGCCTGCGGACGCGGGTCCGCAGGCTTTCATATCGGGTTGTTATGTGTAGCCCCGCCGTGTCGCGGGCGGATATGGCTATGTCTGATTATGCCTCAAGCAGGGTCAGGTCCCTGCCGGCAGCCATCTTGCGCAGGTTAAGGATGGCGTAGCGCATGCGGCCGAGGGCTGTGTTGATGCTGCAGTTGGTGAGCGCAGCTATCTCCTTGAAGGAGCGATTCTCATAGAGGCGCATACGTATGATTTCCTGCTGGTTCTGTGGCAGGCGCGAGATCATCTCGGCCAGGTCAGAGATGGTCTGTTCGTTGTGGAAGTCGGTCTCTACGGTGCCTACCGAGAGGCTCAGCATATTCTGGAGGCCCTCCTCGTCATCGTCGGTGATGACGTCGACCATGGGCCTGTTGTGGCGCACGGAGTCGATGATGAGGTTGCGCGCGATGCGCAGCAGCCATGCCAGGAACTTTCCGCTATCGGTGTAACGATGCGCCCTGATATACGAGATGGCCTTATAGAACGTCTCTTGGAAGAAATCGTTAGCCTGGTCCTCGTCATGGACGATGGCCAGAATGTAGGCAAATAAGTTCTGCTGATGGCGCCCGAGCAATACGTCGAAAGCCTCATCATTGCCATTTTCGTAGAGATGGATGAGCCTCTCATCCGTCTCCTTAATGAGATTTTGCATTACTATCTAATGAAAGTGTTTAGGAGTAATGTTCTTTCGATAGGCAATGATTTTTAGAATGAATAATGAAGAATGTATAATGAATAATTAGGGTGGACAAACGGCCTAAAAAATGGTTTTTAGGACGTGTATCGGCTGCAAAGATGTGGCATTTTCTTGAAATGACCAAACTTTTCGGCGTTTTTTTTACTTTTCAACGAGTTCTGCGCCCTCTAAATGGGCTCCACGGAGGAAATCAGAGGCCGGCATACGGCGCTTACCGGCCAGCTGGATGTCGGTAAGGCGCAGGATGCCGTCAGAGAGGGAGACAAGAAGAGCCTCACCACCAGCGGCCTCACCTCCGACGCCTCTCCCGTGGGAGAGGGGAGTAGTTAGCTGCGAAGAAGGGGTTGAGGATTGATGCGAGGAGGAACTCCTCTCTCCCACGGGAGAGGGGTTGGGGGTGAGGCTTTTCTCGGCAAAGAAAACTTTGAGCTGCGTTTCCTTGCCATCAGCCGTGCGAAGGGTCGTCCATGCCCCGGGGTAGGGCGACAGGCCTCGGATGAAGTCATAGGCGCTCTTGACGGTGTGCTCGTGCCATAGTATCTGCGTGTTCTCGCGCGAAAGTTTGGGGGCGGGCCTTAACTCGGCGGACATACCGCCGAGAACTGAACCCTGGTCGATGGTCTCTACGGTGCCCGCAGCAATGTCGTCGACGGTCTTAAGGACGAGGTCCGCACCGAGGTTCATAAGACGGCCGTAGACGTCGCCCACGGTATCGGTGTCGGCGATGGGCGCTGCCACCTGATGTATGATGCGCCCCGTGTCGATGTCATGGTCGAGGAAGAAGGTGGTGACGCCCGTCTCGGTCTCGCCGTTGATGACGGCCCAGTTGATGGGCGCCGCGCCGCGGTACTGGGGCAGCAGGGCGGCATGCAGGTTGAAGGTGCCCATAGGGGGCATGGCCCAGACCACCTCAGGCAGCATACGGAAGGCGACGACGACTTGCAGGTCGGCCCGATAGCTGCGCAGTTCCTCGAGGAAGGCCTCATCCTTCAGCCGCTCTGGCTGCAACACAGGTATCCCCTGCCCTACGGCGTATTGCTTTACGGGCGAGGCCTGCAAGGTGTCATGATGCCGCCCTACAGGCTTATCGGGCATCGTGACAACTGCCACCACATTATATTTATTCTCAACGAGTTTCTGAAGTGACTCCACTGCAAATTCGGGAGTCCCCATAAATACTATTCTCATTATTCTTCTGATAAATCGTGTAACATAGTGCGATACAACGCGAAGACGTGGCTGCGGCGGATGAAGCCAACGAAGAGGCCGTCGGTGTCGACGACAGGGAGCGTCCAGGCGCGGGTGCGGTCGAAGGTCTGCATGACGAGGTCCATGGGGTCGTTGGTCGTCAGGCGGGCGGCACACTGCGACATAAGGTCGCGAACGTGAAGCTGATGATAGAGCTCTGTGCGGAACATGACGTTGCGGACACGGTCGAGGATCAGCACGGCAAGGAGCTTACCAGCGTCGTCCACGACGGGGAAGACATCGCGCTCGGAGGATGAGATCTGGCGGACAATCTCGCCAAGGTCGTCGTCGGGATGCAAGTGCTCCTCGTAGCGCTCGATAACAGAGTCCATCGACATCAGCGTCAGGATAGACTGATCTTTGTTATGGGTCACCAGTTCGCCCTTGCGTGCCAGACGCATTGTATAGATGCTATGGGGTTCAAAAAGGATAATCGTAAGGTAAGAGGACACAGCCACCATCATCAACGGCAGGAACAGCCCGTAGCCGCCCGTAAGCTCGGCGATGAGGAAGATGCCGGTCAGCGGGGCGTGCATGACACCGCTCATCAGGCCGGCCATGCCTAAGAGAGAGAAATTGTTCTCAGGCACAAGGATGCTGTTGCCCGGCAACATATTCCACAGAGAGGCGAAGACGAAGCCTGCCACGCAACCGACGAAGAGACTCGGGGCAAACGTACCGCCGCAGCCGCCCCCGCTGTTGGTAGCGGTGGTAGCAAAGACCTTGAAAAGTATTATTCCGGAAAGGTAAAGGAGAAGAAGCTGCGGGGCCGAGTAAAAAGCGGAACCCTCCATGACTTGGTTCCAGTCGGCAGGTCCACGGCCGTTGAGCAGGACGCGTATCATCTCGTAGCCTTCACCATAAAGCGAGGGGAAAACGAAGATGAGCACGCTGAGTATAGGCGCCGCAACGAGGAAGCGCTTCCAAGGGGCACCGAGGCGCCGGAACTGATCCTCGAGCCAGTTCATCACACGGGTGAAATAGAGGGATATGAAGCCGCAGACGATGCCTAAAAGGAGGTAAGCAGGTACGAGCTCGAGTGCAAAACCGTTCACGAGATGAAACTCGAAGACATTGTCCATGCCCGACGCGGCAAAGGTGACGGCTGCCGCCGTAACGCACGACACCAGCAGGGGGAGCAGGCTACCGAGCGTGAAATCGAACATCAGCACCTCGAGCGTGAACACCAAGCCGGCGATGGGGGCCTTGAAGATGCCGGAGATAGCGCCTGCCGCGCCACAGCCCACAAGCAGCATCATCTTCTTGGCATCGAGGCGGCACAGGCGACCGAGGTTGCTGCCTATGGCCGACCCCGTCAGGACGATAGGAGCCTCGGCACCCACGCTGCCGCCGAAACCTATGGTGATGCTCGAAGCGATAACCGACGACCACGTGTTGTGAACCTTAAGGGAACTCTTCTTGCGGGCGATGGCATAGAGAATCTTGGTGATGCCATGGCCGATGTCGTCGCGGACTACGTACTTGACAAAAAGGCCCGTAATAAAGATGCCGACAACGGGATAAACCAAGTAAAGCCAGTTGGCACCGGTGATGGAGAACTGATGAGTGAGCAGATAGCCTATCTGATGAATGAGCCACTTCAGAAGCAGGCCGGCCAAAGCCGTGAGCACACCTATCACCAACGCCAGCAACAACATAAACTGCCGGTCTTTTATGTGGGCAGTTCGCCAAACTATTATCTTATTCCATTGTTCTTTCATCTGCGAGCGCATTAAAACCATTATTTCCTTATTACTTGTACCTCACCCGAGGGACCCAACTTGATGATGGCCGATGGCTCGTGGCGCGACGTGTCGCGTTGACGTGAGAGGCAGACATAGTCTACAGCAGCGATGACAGCGGGGTCGATGTCGGCAAAGGTCCCGGGCGATGGCTGGCCGCTGATGTTGGCAGAGGTAGAGACGATGGCTTTCTGGAAGCGGTAGCAGAGCTGCTGCGAGAATACTTCCGAGGTGACGCGCAGTCCTACGCTGCCATCTTCGGCCAAGAGGTTGGGCGCCAAGCCGGCGGCTCCGCTAAGGATGACTGTCGTAGGTTTAGTGGCCAGGTCGATGATGTCCCAGGCCACGTCGGGGACGTTGCGGACATAGCGCTGCAGGCGCCCCGGACTGTCGACGAGGCAGATGAGGGCTTTCGAGTCTTCGCGACGTTTGATTTCGAAGACCTTCTTCACGGCCTCGGGGTTAGTGGCATCGCAACCGATGCCCCAGATTGTGTCGGTTGGATAAAGGATGGTGCCGCCCCGACGTAGGACCTCTATGGCATCGCGGATGTCGGCATCGCGCAGTTCCTTGCTATTGGGTTTCTTTACCATTGCTTGTAAAAGAACTATTTTCGCTTTTTGTCGTTATACTGAATAAATTCTATCTCTACGATGCGTAGCTCGTTCTTGGTCTCGGCGCCGTTGGCCGCTTTGAACAGGTCCAGTTCGCCAGCAGCCGGTTCGGCCACCTCAACGATGCCGCCGAAAGCATCTTCATCTTTGCCAGCTCCTTTGAGGCGGATAGTGATCTCGTCGGTCTTGACGCGCTTGGTGGGCTTCAGGTGGACATATCCGAGGCTGCGCTCTGTCTCGCCGCTCCAGATGAGTTTCTTGCCTGCAAAGATCTCGAGGGGATAGCTGCGCAGGCGCCAGCCGGTGAGCTTGAGGCAGATGTCATCGATGACGGTTTTCTCCTTGAGGCGGTAGGTGATCCATGCGGAGGAGAGGCGACCGTCGTTCTTCCATTCCGAAAGTTCGTTATCATCGAAGCTGCGAGCGGCATGCTCACTGTCGTAGCCAGCTGTTGCTGAAGTGATTTCGATGCCGCGGGCGAGGTCGGTGTATGAGAGCGTGAGGGGCGTTTCGCCGCGAGTGAGGCGGAGGGGAGGCTGAGCGGGTGAACCGCTCAGCGCAGCCGTGGTGCTCACGTCTATGGTGGCGGGCTTAACGCCTTCGGCAGAGGCGGTGAGGCTGATAGTGCCTGGCGTGGTGGTCGTGCGGACGAGAACACGGTTGACACCACATTCGACGGGCAGCGACGTCGCACCGACAAAGTTATCCGAGATGTTCTTGGTGGCGGCGGCATCGAGAAGCCCTTCTGGACGGTTGTCGTCGGGGCGCTGCAAGGACTGATTGTTGCGGGAGGCGATGCCTCCAATCCATGTGGCTTCGCCCTCGAGGGTGAAGTCTATCATGCGGTCGTCGAGGGGGCAGCGGCGACCCTGCTCATCGAGCACTTCAACCTGATAGAGCACCATGTCGGCGCCGTCGGCCTTCGTGCCATCGGGGTTCTTGATGGCCGTGAGGCTCAGCTGGTAAGGCTCGCCTGCTGTCACGAGTTTGTAGCGACTGCCATCGGAGCCTACGGCCTCGAGCGTGCCAGGTTCGAAAGGTACGTTGTCGAAAGTGAAGAGATAGCGGTACTGCTGCTTGCCCTTGCCCAACGAACGACCATTGAGGAACAGTTCGACGGCATCGGCGGTGGAGACGACGTAAACGGGGAGGGCGGGAGCCGCGTCTCCGTAGTTCCAATGTCCGATGATATAGGTCATTGGCGTTTCGGGCTCCACCCATCCATTCCACATCACCTGATGGGCGAAGAAAGCATCTTTGGGGATGCGCATGGCATCGGTGACTCCGCTGGTGCGGTAGTTCGACTCGCCGCGATGATGGGTGTTGGTGTCGCTGAAGACAATCTTCACACCGCCTGACGAGACGCGGGTGCCGGTGCCTGGACGCTCTATCCAGTAGTCGTACCAACGGCGCACCATCTCGATGGCGAACTGATCCATGTTGTGGTTGTATTCGCGTGCGGGCTGATTGCGATAAAGCGGTCCGTCGCCCTCACGGTGGAAGGGATAGCTGTACGCGTTCCAGTACTTGCGCAGTCCTTCGTCGCGACAGTACTCCATCGCCCACATGGGATGTTTCTTACTTTTATTTATATACAACATCTCGCCGCCGTACTCCGCCTCGTCGATATCCAGCATCTCACGGCTGCCGATGGCACGCCCGCCGTGCGGGTCGTACTGGTCCCGGGTGGCCTTCATCTCCAGCATGTGCTCGCGGCTGATGCTCTCGTTGCCACTCTCGTAGAAGAGGATGCTGGGGTTGTTCCGGTTATAGATGATGGCGTCGCGCATGAGGGCCGTGCGCTGCTGCCAGCGTGCGCCCTCGACATCCTTCTCGGAGTCGCCGGCGGGCATGGCCTGCGGCAAGCCTACACGGTCGCACGACTCGATGTCCTGTTTCCACGGCGTCACGTGCATCCAGCGCACCATGTTGCCGCCGCTTTCCACCATTAGGTTGTTGCTATAGTCGCTGAGCCATGCTGGCACGGAGATGCCCACGCCCGGCCACTCGTTGGAGGTGCGCTGGGCATAGCCATGCACCATCATCACGCGGTCGTTAAGCCATATCTTGCCCTCGCCGAAACGAGTCTTGCGGAAGCCAGTTATTGTGGTAACTTCGTCAGTCCCCTCCAAACCTCCCCGAGGGGAGGCTTTCTGTTCCTCAGACGATAAGCTGGGGAGCAGGCTGGTCTTGATTGTGTAGAGGTAGCCGTAGCCCCACGACCAGAAATGCAGGTCTGAAACTGGCTGCTGTGCCTTGACGATACGCGTCTCGCCTGGTTGCATGGTGACAGAGGCACTATGGAACTGGGCGACCTCCTTGTTGTCAATATCCAAGACACTCACATGATATATAAAGGTACGCGCACGCGTGTCCTCGTTCTTTACCTCTGACTCAGCATGAATGACGGCTTTGTGCCCGGGGATGTCGAAGTCGGTGGCATAGACGCAGGTGCCCGTCGTACCGAGGTTGGAGTAGAGGGGTAGCGTCTGATAGAGTTTGTCTGAGATGTGCAACCATACGTTCTTGGGCAGGCCGCCGTAGTTGGCGTTGAAGTTGCGGTCGTTCCACTGGTAACGGCTGTTGAGTACACGGTCACGGTAGGTCCAGCTGTTGTCGCAACGTACGGCCAGCACATTCTCACCTTCTTTGATATATGGTGTCAGATCGAAGCCGAAGGCCATGACGCCGTTGTCCGAGAAGCCGAGGTGATGGCCGTTGAGATAGACATCAGCTCCCTGACGGGCGCCTTCGAACTCAATGAAGACCTTGGCCTCGCTCAACTCAATACCCTCCACTCTAAACGATTTCCTATACCAGACGATGGTGTCGGTGAGGTCAACGATATCTTTGCGGAAAGCCTCGTCGCCATTGAAAGCATAGGGTAGCGTCACGGGCTTCCAAGAAGCTGACTCTTCCCCCGCCCTCCCATGGAGGGAGTCTAAATCCCCTATATGCAGTTCCCAGTCGGCATTGAAGTTCAGCCGCTGCCGCTCTACGCCCTCGGCTGTCAGCACGGCAACCCATGCAAACATAGTTATAAATAAAAGCTTTAACAGTTTCATGGGTTTGTAAATGGGTTTAGAATTCTGAAGTGAAATGGAACTTGATGTGCTCGAAATCCTGCTGGGCCATGCTGAGGACGTAGGCGGAGTCGGCCAGGAATACGTCCCGGCCTTCGAGGTCGCGTGCCATATACTGGTACTTCCGTTTCTTGAACTGCTCGAGCTGAGCAGCATCATCGCTCTCTATCCAACAGGCTTTGTAGAGCGAGGCCGGTTCCCATCGGCACTTGGCGCCGTACTCGTTCTCCAAGCGATACTGGATGACCTCGAACTGCAGCTGACCGACGGTGCCAATGAGCTTGCGCCCGTTGAATTGGTTGATGAAGAGCTGTGCGACGCCCTCGTCCATAAGTTGGTTGATACCTTTCTCGAGCTGCTTGGTCTTCATCGGGTCGGCATTCTCGATATACTTGAACATCTCGGGCGAGAAGGAGGGCAGTCCGCGGAAATGGAGTTGCTCGCCCTCGGTGAGGGTGTCGCCAATCTTGAAGATGCCATTGTCGGGCAGGCCCACGATGTCGCCCGGCCATGCCTCGTCGATGGTGCTTTTGCGCTGCGCCATGAACTGAGTGGGCGAGGAGAAGCGGACGGTCTTACCTTGACGGACGTGCAGGTAAGGCGCGTTGCGGACGAACTTGCCCGAGCAGACCTTGCAGAAGGCGATGCAGGAACGGTGGTTGGGGTCGATGTTGGCCGTAATCTTAAAGATGAAGCCTGTGAACTTAGGCTCTTCGGGCTGCACGTCGCGCTCCTCGGCCTTGGTAGGACGTGGCGAGGGAGCAATCTCGACGAAGCAGTCGAGCAGTTCCTTAACGCCGAAGTTGTTCAATGCTGAGCCGAAGAAGACGGGCGCCACCTCAGCATCGAGGTAAGTCTGGCGGTCGAACTCGGGATAGACGCCCTCGATAATCTCGAGGTCCTCGCGGAGCTTGGCGGCATCGTCCTCGCCAACGTAGTTGTCCAGCTCGACGGAATCGAGTTGCACGCTCACCTTCTCGGTGACGCGCTGCTTGTCGGGGGTGAAGAGGTTGAGGTTCTGCTCGTAGATGTTATAGACGCCTTTGAAGCGGGCACCTTGGTTGATGGGCCATGAGAGGGGGCGCACTTTGATCTGCAGCTCCTCTTCCAGCTCGTCGAGGAGGTCGAAGGGGTCCTTGCCCTCGCGGTCCATTTTGTTGACGAAGACAATAACGGGTGTCTTTCGCATACGGCAGACGGTCATCAGCTTGCGCGTCTGTGCCTCTACGCCCTTAGCACCATCGACTACGATGATGGCGCTGTCGACGGCGGTGAGCGTGCGGAAGGTGTCTTCGGCAAAGTCCTGGTGGCCGGGGGTGTCGAGGATGTTGACTTTATATTCTGGAGCGACGGCACAGCTGTCGCCTACACTAAGCGATGGCGAGTCGGGGGTGTAGTCGAACTCCATGACGGAGGTCGTCACAGAGATGCCGCGCTGCTTCTCGATGTCCATCCAGTCGGAGGTAGCAGTCTTGCGTATCTTATTGCTCTTGACAGCGCCGGCCACCTGAATCTGTCCGCCAAAGAGGAGGAACTTTTCGGTGAGTGTCGTCTTACCGGCGTCGGGGTGCGAGATGATGGCGAAGGTTCGCCTGCGTTCTATTTCTTGGTTCACCTTTTGGATTTACTTTTTGACGATTTACAATTTATTTAATCATCTGCGATTGAATAATTTACGATCCTTGAAAAGAGGGCGTCTATTACCTTATATTTCGTATTTTAAATTTGATATTTTATATTTAACATTCAAAAAGCCCTCTGATGCACTCGCGCAGGCTCTCCTCCCAGTGTGGAATCTCGATGCCGAAGGTCTGCTTGATCCTGGTCTTGTCGAGGACGCTGTAGTGGGGGCGTGCTGCGGGGGTGGGATATTCGGCAGTGTGGAGCGGACGGACGTGGCAGGTGGTTATGCCTGCGATACGGTGAATGGCGAGGGTGAAGTCGTACCACGACGTGACGCCCTCGTCTGTGAAGTGATAGATGCCAGTGCGTATGCCGGCACTGATGGCAGTCATGATGGCTGCGGCGAGGTCGCGGGCATAGGTCGGCGTGCCAATCTGGTCGAAGACTACTCCGAGCTCGCTCTTCTCGCGGCCGAGGCGGAGCATAGTCTTCACGAAGTTTGTGCCGAAGCGGCTGTAGAGCCATGCCGTGCGGATAATCATCGCTGAGGGATTAGCATCGAGCACGGCCCGTTCGCCTGCGAGCTTCGTGCGGCCATAGGCCGAGGCGGGGCTGGCTGGCTGTTCTTCGGTGTAGGGTGTGTGGGCTGTGCCGTCGAAGACGTAGTCGGTAGAGATTTGTATGAGCTGCCCACTACGGCGCTCTATGGCTGCGGCGAGGTAGCCTGGGGCGACGGCGTTAAGCAGATTGGCCTTTTCCTCGTCAGCCTCAGCGCGGTCGACGGCGGTATAGGCGGCGCAGTTGACAATGATGTCAACGGCATTGGCCTCAACGAAGGCGTCGACGGCGGCGGAGTCAGTAATGTCGAGGGGAGTGACGGGGAAGGAGATGGCTGAAAAACCGCTGTCAGCGGGACGCGGGGAGGGAGAGAAGGGTGCGACATCGGTGAAGAACCACTGGCAGTGGGGATGCAAGGCTGCTTGCAGCTGCATCTCGTTGCCAAGCTGCCCGGAGGCGCCTGTAACTAAGATATTTTTTTTAACGGCTTCCATTATATGATTCTTAGAGCTCAAGTTCGCCAGCTTTATCCTTTTTCCAAGCGTCAGCCAGCAGGGCCAGCAGATGCGAAATGTGGCCCACTGCTTCCTGTGTGGCAGCCGATACGGGACGCTTCTGCATGCGCAGGAGCATAGTGCCGTAGAGCGCTTCAAGACAGGTCTCGAGTTCAGCCTTGTTTGTCTGCCCCGACTTAGCCCTGAGCTCCACTATGAAGGGCAAGGCCTTGTAGTAAGCAGCCGAATAGAAGGGATGCTTGGGGCTGGCGAGCAGCTGCAGATGCAAGTCGGTGAGCATGGAGAGCGTGCCGCGGTTCATCTGTAGATGGCCTCGCTCGGCGACTCCTTCCTGACGCATCATAATGCAGAGGTCGCTGAGCCACTGAGCTTCGCGACGGCGTTCGTCGGGCGTAAGGTCGAAGCGGGCGACGTATTCTGCCTCCAGACGCTCGGCATCGCAGCCGTAGGCCCGGAGCGTGTCCTCGAGCTGCCACATATAGAGCAGGTATTCAGCTATATTACTGTCTCTGAGTTGTTTTGCTATTTTCATTATTATAAAGAAGCTCTAATCCCTAATCCCTGATCTCTAATCTCTAATCCCTAATCCATTCCCCTCCCTTGGGAGGGGGGCAGGGGTAGATCTCAATCTCTAATCTAATAAAGCGTCAGCCCGAGTAGAGTTGAGAGCAAGCCGAGCACCGAGACGACCATGACCACCATGCCTATGATGCGGTTGATCAAGCCGATGCGTTCGAGCTCGAACGTGGAACGCAGTTTGTCGACGATATAAGTCAGACCGTACCACCAGAGCATGGCTCCGAGGAATATGGAAACGTAGCCCAGGATCTGCTGGCCGAGGTGGTCTGGCACGACAAATGTGAAACGTGCGAAGAGGGCGAGGAAGAGAAAGATGATGAGTGGGTTGCTCAGCGTCACGAGGAATGCCGTCAGACAGTTGTGGGCCAGAGTGCCTTTGTTGTGCGACGAGGGGCGCAACTGCGGCTTGGTGCGGAAGGTGTAGTAGCCGAAGAGAAAGAGCAGGACACTGCCGAAGAGCTGCAGCAAGTACATCCACTGAGGGTCCTCGATGATGTCGATGACGAAGCTCATGCCCACGCCGGTAGCCACCGCATAAAGGATATCGCTCAGGGCAGCGCCCAAGCCTGTGACGAGGCCATACCAGCGACCTTTATTGAGAGTGCGCTGAATGCACAGCACACCGACGGGACCCATCGGCGCACTTGCTACGATGCCGACGATGAGCCCCTTGACGGTCAAATCTAATATAGTAATGTGTTCAAACCACATAAATACGCCTGCAAAGGTCGCCCTTTTCTTCGAGATAATGAAAAAAAACGTGCAGAAAAGGTCCACTTTACCAAAGAAAAGGCATTTTTTCATTAAAAACTTTCACTTAAAACGAAAGAATATATATCTTTGACGCTTGAAATGCTTCGCACATGACTTTACCAAAGAAAACAGCAACCTCAAAGTGATGTAAAAAACAAGCCCAAGGCTTTCGGCCGAAACCCTTAAGCCTTTTCGCCAAAACCCTTAAGGGTTATGTCCAAAACCCTTAAGCCTTTTTTTAACATTTCTTGAATTGCTTCAGACGAGCGCCTACGACAACATACTATAAACTATAACTAAATCAGAAAACCAACACTATGGAAAAGAAACCTTACGTTATCGGCCTCGACCTCGGAGGCACCAACTCTGAGTTCGGAATCGTAGATCAGAACGCCAACATCGTAGCTTCAACACGCGTCAAGACTGCCGGCCACGGCGACATCAACCAGTACGTCGACGACTGCGTCGAAGCCCTCAAGCCTATCATCGAGCAGGTGGGCGGCATCGAGAAGATCCACGCTATGGGCATCGGCGCCCCCAACGGCAATTACTACAGCGGCTCCATCGAGTTCGCCCCCAACCTCCCATGGAAGGGCAAGATACCCCTCGCACAGATGTTCAGCGAGCGCCTCGGCATCCCCGTGCGCCTGACCAACGACGCCAACGCCGCCGCAATGGGCGAGATGCAGTATGGCGTAGCCAAAGGCATGCAGAACTTCATCATGATAACCCTCGGCACGGGCGTGGGCTCGGGCATCGTCGTCAACGGACAGATGGTGCTGGGCTGCGACGGCATGGCAGGCGAACTGGGCCACGTCATCGTAGAGAAGGACGGCCGCCAGTGCGGTTGCGGCCGTAAGGGCTGTCTTGAAGCATACTGCTCGGCCACCGGCGTGGCCCGCACGGCTCGCGAGATCATCGAGAAGACCGACAAGCCCACCATCCTACGCGAGATACCTCTCGACAAGATCGAGTCGAAGGACGTAGCCATCGCCGCCGGCAAGGGCGACGAAGTGGCCAAGCAGATCTTCGAAGAGACGGGCCGCATCCTGGGAGAAGCATGCGCCAACTTCGCAGCCTTCTCAAGCCCCGAGGCTTTCGTCTTCTTCGGCGGTCTCACCAAGGCCGGAGACCTCATCATGGAACCCATCAAGCGAGCCTACGAAGCCACTGTGCTCCGTATCTTCAAGGACAAAGCCAAATTCCTCGTCAGCGAGCTCGACGGAGCCGGCGCCGCAGTGCTGGGCGCCAGCGCACTGGGATGGGAAGTGAAATAAAATGGAAAATGAAAAATGAAAAGTGAAAAATTAATAGAAAGATTCCTCGACTACATCTCATACGACACACAGTCCTCGGAGGAGGCTGAAGGCTGTCCGAGCACACCCAAGCAGCTCATCTTCGCACGCCACCTGGCCGACACCCTCGAAGAGATGGGGCTTGAAGACGTGGAGATGGACGAGCATGGCTACATCTATGCCACCCTGCCCTCCAACGTGCCGACCGAGGTACCCACTGTAGGCTTCATATCGCACTACGACACCAGCCCCGACTGCTCGGGAGCCGACATCCGACCTCGCATCGTTGAAAACTACGATGGCGGCGACATCATCCTTGATGCCGAAGAGGGCATAGTGACATCGCCCAAGATGTTCCCAGAGATGCTCGACCACGTGGGCGAGGACCTCATCGTCACCGACGGCCACACACTCCTCGGCGCCGACGACAAGGCCGGCATAGCCGAGATAGTGGAAGCCATGGCCTATCTGATGGAACACCCCGAGATTGAGCACGGCCGCGTGCGCATAGCCTTCAACCCCGACGAGGAAATAGGCGCCGGCGCTCACCTCTTCGACGTTGAGAAGTTCGGCGCCGAATGGGCCTACACTATGGACGGCTCCGAGGTGGGCGAGCTTGAGTATGAGAACTTCAACGCCGCAGCTGCCACCATACACATACGGGGTCTGAACGTGCACCCTGGCTACGCCAAAGGCAAGATGGTCAACGCCTGCCTCATCGCAGCCGAGTTCGCTCAGGCTATGCCAAAGGACGAAGTGCCCGAGCGCACCGAGGGCTACGAAGGTTTCTACCACCTCACAGGAATGCGCGCTACAGTCGAAGAGGCGACCCTCTCCTACATCATACGAGACCACGACCGCCAGCGCTTCGAAGAGCGCAAGGCCCACGTCGAAGACATCGTGGCCGTGTTCGAGGAGCGCTACGGCAAGGGCATCGTCACGGCCGACATCCGCGACCAGTACTACAACATGAAGCAGCAACTCGAGGGCAAGGAACACATCATCGACATCGCACGCCGGGCCATCGAAGAAGCCGGAATGGAATGCAAGGTCAAGGCCATCCGCGGTGGCACCGACGGAGCTCAGCTCTCGTTCAAAGGGCTACCCTGCCCCAACATCTTCGCCGGCGGGCTCAACTTCCACGGCCGCCACGAATTCGTGCCCATTCAGTCGATGGAGAAGGCTATGCAGACCGTAGTCAACATCTGCCGCATCGTAGCCGAATAAACATCCTCTGCCTATGAAACCTTTCATGGACGATAATTTCCTGCTCGAAACAGACGTCGCGCAGGACCTTTATCATCGCCATGCCACGCCACAACCGATCATCGACTACCATTGCCACCTCGACCCCGCAATGGTGGCCGATGACCATCGCTTCCAAAGCATCACTGAGCTTTGGCTCGGCGGCGACCACTACAAATGGCGCGCCATGCGAACCAACGGCGTGCCCGAACGGCTTATTACGGGCAACGCCTCAGACTGGGAGAAGTTCGAGGCGTGGGCCGCCACCGTGCCCTACAGCCTCCGCAACCCGCTCTACCACTGGACTCACCTTGAGCTGCGCACGGCCTTCGGCATCGACAAATGCCTCAATCCAGAGACGGCACGCGAGATTTTCGACGAGTGCAACGACCGGCTGCAACACGACCCACAGTTCACAGCACGCGGGCTGATGCGCCACTACAACGTCGAAACCGTATGCACAACCGATGACCCCGTTGACGACCTGCACCACCATCGAGCCGTCCGCGAGAGTGGTTTCGAAGTTAAAATGCTGCCCGCCTGGCGCCCCGACAAAGCCATGGCTGTAGAGAATCCCGAGGCCTTCAGAGATTATGTCGGTCGCCTGGCAGCTGCCGCAGACACGGATATCCGCTCGTTCAGCGACTTCATCGACGCCCTGCAGCGCCGCCACGACTTCTTCCACGCCCAAGGCTGCCGCCTCAGCGACCATAGCATAGAGGAATTCTATGCCGAGCCCTACACCGACACCGAAATTTCTATTATATATAATAATGTGTACGGCGGTGCGGAGCTCACGCCACAGGAGATTCGAAAATTCAAGTCGGCCATGCTCTACATCTTCGCCGTGCAGGATGCCGATGCCGGATGGGTGCAGCAGTACCACTACGGAGCGCTGCGCAACAACTGCTCGCGACTCTTCAACCAGCTCGGGCCCGACATAGGATGCGACAGCATCGGCGACACAGCCACCGCCCGCTCGATGGCCCACTTCCTCGACCTGCTCGACAGCGAGGGACATCTCGCCAAGACAATCATCTACAACATCAATCCTGCCGACAACACCATGCTGGCCACGATGATAGGCAACTTCCAGGACGGCAGCGTGCCTGGAAAGGTGCAGTGGGGCTCGGGATGGTGGTTCCTCGACCAAAAAGACGGCATGGAGCGCCAGATGAATACGCTCTCGCTACTCGGCTTGCTCTCGCGCTTCGTAGGCATGCTCACCGACTCACGCTCTTTCCTCTCATACCCCCGCCACGAATACTTCCGCCGCACACTCTGCAACCTGCTCGGCAACGACATAGAGCAGGGCATCATTCCCTTCACCGGCTATGAGGAACAGCGCGTCCGGCAAATGGTTGAGGACATCTGCTACAACAACGCAAAAGAATACTTCAGCTTTTAAATTAAATGGTAATTAGTAAATGGTAAATAGTAAATCCTCTTGGCGCTGGGCCATCTGCGGCTTGCTTTTCGTCGCTACCACAGTCAACTATCTCGACCGCCAAGTGCTCTCGCTGACGTGGAAGGATTTCATTGCGCCCGAGTTCCATTGGTCCGACTCAAACTATGGCGCCATCGCCGCCACCTTCTCGCTTTTCTATGCCTTCGTAAGCCTCTTCGCCGGTAAGTTTATCGACTGGGTCGGCACGAAGCGCGGCTACCTCATTGCCATCTTCGTCTGGAGCTTAGGCGCTTGCATGCATGCCGCCTGCGGGTGGCTGACGATGCACATCCAAGGCCTTGAGAGCGCCGAGGCTCTCCGCGCCGTGGAGGCCGGCAGCGATCTGGCCTTGGCCATCTCCACCACATCGGTGTGGCTGTTCATGGTCTGCCGCATGATATTAGCCATAGGCGAGAGCGGCAACTTTCCTTCGGCCATCAAGGTCACCACAGAGTATTTCCCGAAGAAGGACCGCGCTCTTGCCACCAGCATCTTCAACGCGGGTTCGTCAATAGGCGCCCTGGTGGCACCCGTCAGCGTTCCTTTCCTGGCACGCGCCTACGGCTGGGAGAGTGCGTTCATCATCATCGGCGGCCTCGGCTTCCTGTGGATGGGCTTCTGGGCTACGATGTACGAGAAGCCAGAGCAGAGCAAGCACGTCAACGCGGCCGAGCTGGAGTATATCAATCAGGACGAAACAGAAAAGCCGTCAGCCGACAACGATGTTGCCAGCCGACCGCTTTCACTCCTGCGCTGCTTCTCCTTCCGCCAGACGTGGGCCTACATCTGCGGCAAGTTCTTCACCGACGGCGTTTGGTGGTTCCTGCTCTTCTGGGCTCCAGCCTATTTCAGCGACCAGTATGGCTACCGCTCCGACTCTGCCATGGGTGCCACACTCATCTTCCTTGTCTACCTCATCGTCACCGTAGTGAGCATCCTCGCCGGAGGTCTGCTGCCCAAATATTTCATGGTGAATCGCGGCATGGAACCTTACTCTGGCCGCCTGCGCGCCATGCTGATGTTCGCGTTCCTGCCCGTCTTTGCCCTGCTCGCTCAGCCCATGGGCGTCTACAGCGCCTGGTGGCCGGCCATATTCATCGGACTGGCAGGTGCCGGCCATCAGTCATGGTCGGCTAACCTCTACAACACCGTGGGCGATATGTTCCCCAAGTCGGCCGTAGCCACCATCACGGGCATCGGCACGATGACGGGCGGCATCATCTCGTTCATCGTCAACTGGGGTGCCGGCATCCTCTTCGACTACAGCGAAGCCCGTGGGGCCGCCTTCCAGTTCCTTGGCTTTGAGGGCAAGGAGGCTGGCTACATGATTATCTTCTGCTACTGCGCTGTGGCCTACCTCTTCGCATGGCTCTGCATGAAGACACTCGTGCCGCAGTATAAGAAAGTGGAACTTTAAACCCATACAGGCTTAGAACGTAAAAACAATATGGAAACGACTTGGCGCTGGTTCGGAAAGAACGATAAGATAACACTCTCGATGCTCAGGCAAATAGGTGTCGAGGGCATCGTGACGGCACTGCACGACGTGCCACTCGGAGACGTGTGGACGCGCGAGCAGATTCGAGACCTCCGCGAATATATCGAGACTGCAGGCCTCCGCTGGAGCGTCGTCGAAAGCTTGCCCGTGACCGAGACAATAAAATATGGCGGCCCCGACCGCGACGAGCAGATAGCCATCTACTGCCAGAGTCTGCGCAACCTCGCTGCCGAAGGCATACACACCGTGTGCTACAACTTCATGCCCGTGCTCGACTGGGCACGCACCGACCTCCTCCACCCCAATGCCGACGGCTCGTCGAACCTCTATTTCTCTTATGCCGAATTTGCCTACTTCGACATATATATATTAAAGCGTGCAGGCGCGCGCGAGGAATGGAGCCACTTCCGCTTCCCCGAGGGCGTAGGCCAAGGGCGCGACGTGCTGGCCGAAGCCGACGCACTGTCTAAGGAGATGACGCCCGAGCGCGACCACCAGCTCGTAGAGAACATCGTCATCAAGACGCAGGGCTTCGTAAGCGGCAACTTCCACGAGGACGACGAAGCGCCCATCGAGAAGTTCCGCGAGTTCCTTGCTCTCTATCAGGGCATCGACAAGGCTCAGTTGCGCGCCAACATGCGCTATTTCCTCGAAGCTATCATGCCTGTGTGCGACGAGTGCAATATCAATATGTGTGTCCACCCCGACGACCCGCCCATCGAAATCCTCGGCCTGCCGCGTATAGTACGCACAGCCGAGGACATCCGCTGGTTCCTCCGTGCCGTGCCTAATCCCCAAAACGGCCTCACCTTCTGCGCCGGCAGCCTCTCGGCCGGGGCCTACAACGACGTCGTGGCCATGGCCCGCGAGTTTGCACCCCGCACCCATTTCGTTCACCTCCGCTCATGCCACATCTTCCCCAACGGCGACTTCACCGAAGCCAGCCACCTCGGCGGACGGGCAGATTTAGTGGAATTATGCAAGATATTCCATTCGGAGGAAAGCAAACGCATATCCGGAGCGAATCTTCTCCCCTTCCGCGTCGACCATGGCCGCACGATGTTAGGCGATGAAGCCCGCGGCTACAATGCCGGCTACTCGTTCCTTGGCCGCATGTTCGCCATGGCTCAGATGCAAGGCGTGATGGCGGCGATAAAAAGTGAAAAATGAAAAGTGAAAAGTGAAAAATGAAAAGTTCCTTATTTAACATCCAAGAGTTAGTCGTCGTCATCACCGGTGGCACAGGCGTTCTCGGCCGCGCAATTGCCAAATATCTTGCGGGCGAAGGAGCCCGGGTAGTCATTCTCGGCCGCAAACGCGAAGTGGGCGAAGCTATAGTTAAGGATATTGCTGACGCAGGCGGCGAAGCACTCTTCCTCGAGACCGATGTGCTCGATGCTGCACGCGTAGAGCAGAACTGCGCCGACATCCTCGCACGCTACGGCCGCGTAGATGCCCTGCTGAATGCTGCCGGCGGCAATATGCCTGGTGCCACAATTGCTCCCGACAAGACTTTCTTCGACCTCGATCCGGCACAGTTCCAGCGTGTTCTCGACCTGAACCTCACCGGCACGGTCATTCCGACGCAAGTATTCCTGCGCCCTATGGCCGAGCAAGGCAAAGGCGTGATTGTGAATTTCTCATCGATGGCAGCCTTCCGCCCGATGACGCGCGTCTGCGGCTACGCCGCCGCAAAAGCTGGCATCAGCAACTTCACAGCCTACATGGCCACCGAGTGCGCCCGCAAGTTCGGCGAAGGCATACGCGTCAACGCCATCGCCCCGGGCTTCTTCATTACAGAGCAGAACCGAGCCCTGCTCACCAACCCCGACGGCAGCTACACCGAGCGCGGCCGCGACGTCGTTCGCCAGACGCCCTTCGGACGCATGGGCCAGCCCGAAGAACTCTGCGGCACCATCCACTACCTCATCTCCGACGCCTCGCGCTTCGTCACGGGTACTGTAGCCGTCGTCGACGGCGGCTTCAATGTCTTCGCCATGTAAATTCCACTCCTACCCCATCACGTATCTCCCCTTCTTGGGAATACTCTGCAGGGCAATGGCCCCAAGCGCTACGAGGCAAAAATCAGACACTTTTTCTTGCATAATAAATAAGTGGTGTTATCAGTTTATGGATAACACAAATCGGTAATTCATCATTCGTCACTCGTCATAGGCCGGGAAGGCGGAGATGCGCAGACGTGCAGCGCCCATCGGCACAAGGGTCAGGGGCGTGTCGGTGGCGCTCATGGGAGCGTATTTCGTTGGCAACTGGTCGGTCATGCCCGTGGCATCGAGTCCCCATGAAGGAATCTGCCGCCCTGTGGCGCTGAACTCCAGAGGCACGCTTTCGAGCGTGAAGGGGAAGTCGTCGGCAGGCCATGCCTTGCGGGTTACGGTGAGGCCTACGGGCAGGTGGCGCTCATCCACCTTCAGGGCATAGTTCCAGTCGCTCTTTGCCTTCAGCACATAGCAGGGCCAGAGTGAGGCATCCACCCCTTGCTGCCAGTGGGAGTCATCCTGGTTGAACTGCGGGTCGCGGCTGTCGTGCTGCTCGACCTCTGTGTCTATCTTGAGCGAGAGCGTGAGCGGTCCGTAGTTGACGCTGACACTGCTCTTATTCTGCACCCACACACGCGACGTCACCTGCATGGGCAGGGTGAGACTTACGCGGTCGCCGTCCTGCCACTGGCGCTGAATGCGGACGTAGCGGCCAGGCCGGGCTGTTGCGCCTGCAGGAACATCATTCACCGCGACCTGGGCGCCCTCGGCCCAAGCGGGAATGCGGAGGTAGAGGGGAAAACTGACGGCCGACGGCGTGTGCAGGGTCAGCACCACCTGCTCCTCGAAGGGGTAGCGCGTCTCCTCGGTGAGTCGTACTTCCTGCCCACCTACATGAGTGCGAGTCTCGCAGGCAGCATAGAGCATAGTGGCCAGTCCGCCGTCAGCCGTGGCCATGACCAGATGCTCAGCATAGTAGGGCCAGCCCATGCCGTGGTTGTGCTGGCAGCAGCGGCTGCTGAAGGGACTCATTGAAAGCATCCCGCGCAGGTTATTGTCGATGCTGGGGCCGTGGAGCCGCTCGTCGCTGATGGCCATATTCGGTGCCGTCAGGTAGCGCAGCGAGCGCATGTCGGGCATGAGTGCTGCGGTGAAGGAGTTCAGAGCCACATCTTCGCAGTGGTCAGCCCAGAAGGGGTCGCCCGTCAGCCCCATCAGTATCTCGTCCGACGCCATCTGCTCCACCAGGGCGCACGTCTCGGTGCCCTGACGCGGGTCGAAGTATCCGGCACGCGCATTCTCGTCGGCGCCGTACATGCCGCCCGGCACCTGTCCGTAGCGACGGCGCATGGTGCGGAAGTTCTCGTAGGTGGCTTCGAGCAGGCGGCTGTCGCCCGTCAGCGCATAGGTGGTGGCGGGTTCGCGGAAGCCCTGCGCCACGTTGACGCCGTGCCAGTTGGGCAGGTCGTCCTCCATAGTCCAGTCGAGGCCGCAGCGGTGCAGCTTGTCGATGAGCGGCAGTATGGATTCGTCGCCCGTCTGGTTGTACAGCCAGAGGACGCTCCACTCGTTGTCGCCGCCGCGATTGCTCTGCCAGTAGCCTTTCAGGAAGTGGTCGTCGGGGATGCTCAGTTCCCACTTGAAATAGTTGGTCATTGCCTTCAGCACGCGCTCGTCGCCGCTATATTCATAATATGTCTGCAGGGCCCACAGCATGGGCATCTTTGCCCAGAGGTCGGGCGTGTTGGGGTCGCCATCGGTGCCGCTGGGACCGAGCTCTCCGTTGGCTTTCAGATGAGCAAGCACAGCGTTGAACCACACCTGTGCCTCCCGCTTCATGGCGTCGTCGTCGAGGACATAGGCCAGCGATGAGTAGCCGCGCAGCCAATAGGGCACCTCCTCCCAGCCATGGCTGCCCGTGTCGCTGAGCCACTGGTTGCCGTTCTTGTCGAGCCAGTCGCTGACCGTGCCCAGCTGACCGTTGAGGCCGTCGCGCTGGCGGTTGAGGTACTCACGCAACCACCCTCGCGGTTGCACTTGTCCCACCGGCAGTTTACGCAGATAGCCGCCGTGCAGGGGGGCACGATAGGCATCACTGCCCATCGCGGGGCGTTCAACGACGGTCACGTCATCAGCGTGAAGAGTTGCAGGCTGCAGGCCGGCCATGCCAGTCAGCAGAACCATTGAGAGAAGCAGATTTTTCATTTTTTATGGCGCGGCTTAGCCGCAGTTGAAAGTGCACGGCCTGGGGCCGCAATTGAATGTTTAAAGTTTTATGACCTTCTTACCGCCAACGACGTAAACACCTTTCCTCAGGGCGTTGGATGTGCTCTGCGAAGGGAAATTAGAAGTAAGGCAACGGCCGTGCAAGTCGTAGACCTTGTCGTTATACGTTTGTGCCTTTTCATTTTCCACATCTCCCACTCCGTCCTCACCGGGAACGTAGGGTGATGTGATGCTGAGTCCGTAGTCGATATGGCCTCCCCCACTACCCTGCCTCAACGATACGGCCAGGACATTGTCGCCTTCGCGCAACAAGGATTTCTGGCGGGCGTTCAGCGTGGTGCGGGCATAGTTATTGTCGTTCCATCCTGACGCGCTCCAGAGGAGTGTGCCGTTCAGATAGATCTTGGGATTCTCATCGTAGCTGCACGTCAATTCCAGTGTGCTTTCAGCAAGAGCCTCCACCAGAGCACCACTCAGCGTAAAGTGGCGACGGATCAGTATAGGACGCGTCTGGCTGGCCCAGTCGGTCGTGCGGAACTGATCATTGCTGTTGCTAAAGGGCCCCACGCCTTCTATCCAGTCTGTTTCGTCTTCCTCAGTCGAAGCCCACTTGGCTGCTTCGGCCACGGCAATATCGGCGTTGTAATTCAGCCAATAGTAATAACACGGCCACGCGCCCTTGTCCAACGTTGGCAGGAGAATGATCTGTCGGCTCATGTCGGCCTCGTACAGCCCGCAGTCGGCAAAGGCTCCTCCCCAGTTCTGGTGGACGTGCACGGCCAGGATGTTCTCTGTGCCGTCGGTTTTGATGAGTGCTTTCTGCTCGGCAGTGAGAAGAATGCGCTCGTCGTTGTTCCATCCGTCGGCCACCGTGAACACCTGCACACCGTTGAGGTAGAACTCCGAGGGGGCATCATCATGGCCGCACGCCAGAAAGACGTCCCCTGCGACAGGTGCTGTCAGCGTGAACGAACGGCGCAGGTAGATGTCGCCGGTGATGTCCGACGTAATCCACCTGAAGGAGCGTTTTCCCTGATAGGTCTCGTCGCTGCTGAAGGGCGATGTCTGCTGTTGCCAAGCCTGGTCGCCGGCTGTCAGCTGATAGTCCGCGTCATACCAGGCACGCCCATCGCTGTCGTTAGGAGGAATGCCCCACACGTGGTTGTAGTCGGCTTCCGCATAACGGCGCCCGGTATTGAAGACCATCACCTGAGCCTGCCACGTCTGGCCGGGAGTCACCTGCGAAGATGGTATGATGACGTTGTCAGCGTTCCACGTCGCCACTACCTCGCTCTGCTCATTGGCCGACTGGGCACACAACCCTAAAGGTGCTACCAGCAGACAAAACAACAAAAGGTTTGTTTTCATATCCTCTGCATTTTGCTTTTTAACTCTGCAAAAATAAGCAATCTTACTGATTGGCAAAGAAAAAGCACCATAAAAAAACTATTCATTCTGCTTTTCAGTACATATTTGACAGGAATCCGTACAAAGTAGAAGTAGCGACAGCCGCTTCCTTGAGATTCCGTCTGTCAAGACCTACACATCTTTCTTCCCGATACTCGCTCTAACGCGCACGCGCAAACTTAGGATTTTTCGGAATAAAATCAATCACTAAATCACTAAAGCGGGTTTACTCATTGATTTTATGAGGATTATCTTAGTGATTGATTTCTGAATAATGCGTCATTTAGTGATTGATTTAACATAATTCAAGCCGAATATTCAAGTCAAACAAACATATTTACGGCACAGATATTTGGTAGCTTGAGGAATATTACGTACCTTTGCAACGATCAACGAAACACCTGTTCTGAACTATTAACGCTCACCAACAAACACCCATGAACATGAAAGAGCTTACCTATTACCAAGCGCCCCACGACTGGGCCATCTGTTTCCAGGACGACTGTCCATTGAAAGACACCTGTCTGCGCCACGCCATTGCACGCCTGGCGCCCGACAGCCTCACCCACCACTCCATCGTGCTGCCAGCAGCACGCCACGGCGACCGCTGCTCGCTCTTCGCCACGAAGGAGCCCGTGCAGTTCGCACGAGGCATGAAGAGCCTGCTGCCCCGAGCCGCACGAGGCGAACTCAGGCTACTGCGCGAAGGCCTGTACGCCATCTTCGGCAGCACATCCCGTTACTACCTCTTTCGCGAAGGCAAATATCCCATTACGCCCCAACAGCAGCAAAGCATCCAAGCGCTCTTCCGTCGCCACGGCATCAATAGCGCACCGCACTACGACAGCATCATCGAGGAATTCTATTTCCCTAAACCCTAAAAGTCGAACTGAACATTTCAGTTTTCCAACCAGTTGGAAAACCGAAAACTCTTGCCTCCATCCAGTTTTCCAACCGGTTGGAAAACCCAACACACCAAGGCGCCCATTCAGCCACGACTGATCGCCTATCACACTTTCCGCCCGAGCCATGCCCGCTTCGCACGACAGAAAACTTTAACTCATTAACTTCTAAAGAACATCATGAAATTCTCAAGCATCAAAACAGAGAAGGAGGGCGCCGTACGCCTGCGCTCCTTCGATTCAAACAAATTCTTCGAACGCATCCGCACGGATGCCAACAATTTCATAATCAGCACCCTGCGCACCGAAACCACACCAGAGCATCCCGAGCACTACCGACGCTACAGCGAGGTGCCACAAATCTGCGCCACCGCCGAGCTGCGCCGACAGGAGAACGGCGCGCTGGGCATGGCGGCGTTCAACGGCCTCGTGGAGCTGGAGGTGCGACAGGTGATGAGCGCCGAGACGTGCGAGGCCATCAAGCAGCACGCCGGCGCCACCTTCAAGGCACCCTCCGTGAACGCCTTTGCCCGCACCCTCAGCGGCATCGAGGGGCTCCAGAGCAAACGTCTCAGCACCGGCCGCGTATTTTGCGTCCGGCCCCGTTTTTGACCCAAAATGCGTCACTAAATCACCCCCAAAACACCTAATGCGTCACTCCTAATCACCTGAAATACAATTCCCAGTGACGGAGTGACGCATTTTTTGGGGAAAATCGTATAGAGTTGTGTGCTTATTGGCTTTCACCACGCTTTGAAACAACCTTTCGCTGCAGTGGAAGTAATACTATTATCGGTGATAGCTCATTATGCCATATTCTTTAGCAACTCTATAAAATCCAATAATCTGAGGAGGGAAACACGCGGAAAATCCACATATTGCAGAGGACGGAAGTGTTTATCATCCGTTACTATATATGTAGCGTTTGCTGCTATTGCGCAGTCCACGAATTTATTGTCATCGTGGTCTGCCTGTATAAGATTCCAGCGGTAATAGGGATTAACCATTACCACATTTTCACTGTTCAGTATAAACTCAATAACCAAATTGGCTATTCGAGGGGAGGTCTTAGATGCTATTATCTCCTGATACTCAAGCAGTATTTCTGTCGATACACAAAGTATGTACTTGCAATCATGAAAACCGAGCCAGACTTCCCGAAATGGACTGGAGGCCCCGAGCGATGCGACAAGCCCGTTAGTATCTAAAACAATGCGTGGCATAGTCAATAGACATACGGTGTGCGCAAATGCTCTTTTGCTGTTTCTTCACACTCTTTTTTTCCCCACTGTCCTTGTGCCTCAAGTTCTGCCATTCCTTTTTCTACTTGCTGGAAGTAATAATCGGCAAGAACCTTCTTCAGTTCCATAAGCTGATCATCACTTCTCATAAACGAGAACATCATCAGTAAATGTTGCTGAGTTGGGTTAAAGACCGTGGGAGCAGCATAAGTAGCGGCTGGTTCACTCGCCTGAATATGCTCATCATCCAAATGGGGATACTCTTTCATATCGTTTTATCTTATTTCCGCCGCAAATATAGTAAAAGTTTCAGGAAGAGAAGCAAAAGGAGAGAAAAAATAAAAAAAACAGCTCGTTCTGATCATTATTTATGGCATTAAACACTTATTCCATTGACTTATCACCTCGAAAGAGAAGCATTGAGTGGATATCCGACACATACGACTGCCGGATGGTATATCCCAGAGGTGGATGTGTCAAGGCAAACTGGCTGACCCTCTCGGCTATATCCTGTCGGTCCGCTGCAATGACTCAGTGAACTGTTTACACGAACGTTAATGTCCATACAATAAGTTATTCAGATATAACCCACATCCCGTTATTGTCCTTGCCTTCGCGTTTCAAAACACCAAGCTTCTGCAAAGCAGAGAGATCGCGTTCGATGGTGCGCTGGCTCACCGACAAAGTCTCCGACATTTGCTTTCCGGTAATTGTCGGAGACTCTTTGATGAGATTGAGTATTTTCTGCTGACGCTCAGTGAGTTTTGTCTCCGACACGTCTTCGTCATTCGGGGTGTCGGAAGAGGCAAAAATGGACCTATAGCTCATTTTGCAGGCTGAAATCTTTCAAATCGCCTTTAAATAGTGGCGTTTTCAGAGACCAAGGTAGCTTGAAGGTTGAATATTATTTACATTCTTGAGTCCACTTGTAAAAGTGGCATTGATTTGATTCAATATTGACCTCTGCCTGGCTTTGTATCCCAGCATCGGTCGTTAACTCTTGGAGCTAATGTGAGTCGGAAATCAGTCTTTACAGACCAATATGGACGCTCACAGGCTCATATATAGACCTCATGGGAGGTCTGATTCGG
>FLNY01003147.1_pt1 | contig 25819 bp, 9 predicted proteins | sample 1140381 | NCBI WGS metagenome assembly FLNY01 (sample SAMEA3878172, study PRJEB12797) | bioreactor metagenome | biome: Moose rumen | place: Sweden | collected 2011-10
CTGAAGAATCAACCACCCCCAGCCCCTCCTTTCGCTGAAGAATCAACCACCCCCAGCCCCCTTTCGCTGAAGAATCAACCACCCCCAGCCCCTCCTTTCCAAGGAGGGGAGTTAAGTGAAAACCATGACTCAGGAATGTGTATAAAGAGTGACTTTCTAAGGAGGGGAGTTAAGTGAAAGCCATGACTCAGGAATGTGTATAAAGAGTGACTTTCTAAGGAGGGGAGTTAAATAGGCACTGCTACAACCGACTTTTCGGACTGAGCCAATTTTTGTGACCCTTTCTGAGAATTTTTGTTCAAGAAAAATTTGCAGGTTCCATACATTTATTGTACCTTTGCAAACAGAACTATCTAACCATAAGTACAACTAAAAAAAACAACAATGAAGAAAATCTTTACTTTTGCAGTGCTCGCAGCACTCACCATGGGCAGTGCCAACGTGATGGCACAGGCCGAGAACGACTACACCGACTACATTGTCAATGCCGACCTGACCGGCACCGACGGTTGGAACACCGAAAACACCAAGGGCCTCGACGGCAGCGGCATCGTGAAGTGCGGCAGCGGAAAGCAATTCGACTTCAGCCAGACCATCAAGAACCTGCCTGCAGGCCAGTATAAGCTGACCGCCAAGGCTGCCTATCGCTACGGCAGCAGCGAGGCGCTGGAATATACTGAAATCCAAAAAGGCACAGAAACGAAGTTCGCCGAGCTCTATGCCACCGTCGGCAGCGACACCGTCAGAACGAAGGTCATGAACCGCTACGACTGCGCCTCCACGACCGACTATGCCAACGGCAGCGGCTCCGTGCTGGTGAACGATCTTTACGTGCCCAACTCCTCAGCCGCCGTTCAGGCTTGGTTCAATGCCGGACAATACACCAACGAAGTAAAGTTTGAGGTACTGGCTGACGGCGATGTGACCATCGGCATCGTCAAGACCGAACAGCCCGTTCCAGGCGACTACACCGTCATTGGTCCCTGGACGCTGACCCGCGTGGGCGACGTGGCCAAAGAGCTCGACCTGACCATCAACGTCAACCGCTACCCCGGCCTGGGCTATGCTGCCGACGAAGTGGAAGTCGACCTGACTGAGGCCAAGGCATGGCTCGGCGGCGACCTGACCACCAGCATGCTGCGCATTGAGAATCCCGACGGAACGCTCATCAGCGACTATGCCCCCTACGACGGATGGTTCGACGGCGACGGCGTTGCCACGACTTGGGGTGACTACACCAAGATCTGCGTGAAGTTCTTCCAGGCCGTCGAGAACGGAAAATCTTTCGCAATCTGCGACATGAACGGTGCCGACGAGGTCGGCAAGACCTACACCGTGAAGTGGCAGCTGGTCAACGGCGAGAGATTCGTGCGCTATACCATCAACGTGACGTTCGTCCAGCCTGAGGCTGTCGAGCTGGAGCTCATCGACAAGGGTATCGTGGCCAACGTGGAATACGACTCGCAAGGAGGCTCTTATATTGAAAAAATCGTGTCGCTGACTGACGAACAGGTGAGCGCCATCTGCCAGGAGCTGGGCTTCAGCTCGCTGGACGAGGCCACCGTCTATGGCTACAACCCCACCACGGGCGAACTCCTGTCAGCCTATGCCGGCTACGACGGCTGGCGCGATGCCAACGGCGACTTTGCCAATCATACGGGTAACGCCAGTGTGCCGGCCTGCGTGAAGTACACCGACGGACAGAACTACTACTGCTACAGCATCGCCAACGTTGATCCGCAGACCATCAAGTGCTACTGGGCCATTGCCAACGAAGAGAAGGCCGTGCTCGTTGAGATTGACTTCACCTACGTCAAGAACGACGTCACCGTGGATCTGGACATTGTCAATAAGAATATCGTCGCCAGCGTGGAATACGACGTGGCCGATGCTGAATATACGGAGAAATTAGTTGAGTTGATTGCCGACCAGCAAGATGTCATCTGCGAGGAGCTCGGCATCAGCCAGATTGAGGATGCCACTGCAACCTACGGCTACAACCCCACCACAGGCGAACTGGTGGTCAGTTATGAAGGCTTCGACGGCTGGCGCGACGCTAACGGCGACTTCCACGGGTGGAATTCGGACGGCTCTGTGGCCCCCGCCTGCGTAAAGTTGACTAATTTCGGAAAGACCTACTATTGCTACAATCGTTCTGGCCAGTCGGAAATGACCATCAAGTGCTACTGGGCTATCGCCAACGAAGAGAAGGCCGTGCTCGTAGAAATCGACTTCATCTATTATGACGAAACCACTGGTATCACGTCGGTAGAGAACGGCGACGGTGCTGCCAAGATCTTCAACCTCGCTGGTCAGAAGATGGAGAAGGCAGGCAAGGGCCTCTACATCGTCAACGGCAAGAAGGTGATTTTCTAAGGGCCTTAGGATTTACATAACAAAATGATTGGGGAAAAGCAAGTTTTTTCCCCAATTTTTTTATGGTCTAAATTATTATGACTATCTTTGCAGTCAACTATTGGTACGCAGGTGTCTCACCTGCGGCCAAATCGCAGGTGAGACACCTGCGTACCAATGCGAACAAGTGAAATAACTTCAGTTATAAAGAAGAAAACCTTTTAGGCTATGGCAAAGAGAATCTTATTGACGGCCCTGACGGCACTGGCGGTGCTGACGGCAGGGGCACAAGAGAGACTGACCGACTACGTTGATCCCTATATCGGTTCGGGCGGCCACGGCCACGTGTTCGTCGGTGCCAACGTGCCCTTCGGCATGGTGCAGCTCGGACCGACGGAGAAGTCGCGCGGCTGGGACTGGACCTCAGGCTATCACTACAGCGACTCCATCATCGTCGGCTTCGCCCATCTGCACCTCTCGGGCACGGGCTGCGGCGACCTCGGCGACCTGGCCTTCCTGCCCGTCACCGACCCCGAGCAGCGCGAGCTCAAGTTCACCCACGACCAGGAGACCGTCCAGCCCGGCTACTACCGTCTGCAGACGCCCGACGTCGACATTGAGCTGACAGCCACCAAGCGCGTCGGCATGCACCGCTACACGTTCGCACAGCACCACGGCCAGCTGCTCATCGACCTCAACGAGGGCATCGGCGACATCCCGCTGGTGACCGACCTGCGGCAGGTGGACGAGACCACGCTCCAGGGCGTGCGCCGGTCGCGCGGCTGGGCACCGCGGCAGGAGGTCTACTTCACCGTGAAGTTCAACGTCAGCGTGCGCCTCTGGGAGCCACAGCCAGGCATCGGCCTCATCGACCTCTACGACGTGCGCACGCCACTGATCATGAAGGTGGCTCTCTCGCCCGTCAGTGCCGAGAAGGCCGAGCAGAACCTGCAGGCCGAGCTGCCCGGATGGGACTTCGACGAAACCCGCCAGACCGCCAGTGACGCCTGGGAACAGGAACTCGCCCGCATCCGCATCCAGACGTCGAACGAGCAGGACCGCAAGATTTTCTATACGGCCATGTATCACCTCATGGTGGCCCCCTCGGAGTTTTGCGACGTCGACCGCCAGTATCGGGGCAGCGACGGCCGCGTCTACGACGGCGACTTCACCAACTACACGACGCTGTCGCTCTGGGACACCTACCGCGCCTTCCACCCCCTGATGACGCTCATCTGCCCCGAGTTGCAGGCCGACTACGCCGAGACGTTCATCAAAATCTATGAGCAGCAGGGCCGACTGCCCATCTGGCACCTCTGGGGCTCCGAGACCGACTGCATGGTGGGCTCGTCGGCCGTGCCCGTGCTGGCCGACCTTGTGCTGAAGGGCTTCGTGCGCAACCCAAAGAAAGCCTTCGAGGCCATGAAGCAGTCGCAGCTGCAGGATGTGCGCTCGCTCGGTCTGCTCAAGCAGTATGGCTACATCCCCTACGACAAGGAACCATCGAACGAGACCGTCGCCAAGGCCCTCGAATACTGCCTCGACGAGGACGGCCTGGCCCGCGTGGCCAAGCTATTAGGCAAAGGTTCCGACTACGAATACTTCCTCGAGCGCAGCCAGTCGTATAAAAAGTATTTCGACCCTGACGTGCAGTTCATGCGCGCCCTCGGCAGCGACGGACAGTTCCGCCCCGAGTTCGACCCCATCAAGGTGATCCACCGCGCCGACGACTACACCGAGGGCAATGCCTGGCAATACACATGGCTCGTGCCCCACGACGTGCACGGCCTCATCCGGCTCTTCGGCGGCGAGGAGGCGTTCGTGAAGAAACTTGACGAGTTCTTCACCGTCGAGGGCGACATGGGGCCCGAAGCCTCGCCCGACATCAGCGGCTTCATCGGCCAGTATGCCCACGGCAACGAGCCCAGCCACCACATTATTTATTTATATAACTATGCCGGTGAACCCTGGAAGGCCGCGCCCAAGCTGCGCTACGTCATGCGCGAGCTCTACCACGCCGACCCCGACGGTCTTTGCGGCAATGAGGACGTCGGTCAGATGTCGGCCTGGTACATCCTCTCGTCGATGGGCCTCTATCAGGTGGAGCCCAGCGGCGGCCGCTTCATCCTCGGCACGCCCCTCTTCCCCCGCGCCGAAGTGCAGGTGGGCGATGGCCGCACGCTCATCATCACGGCTAAGAACCTCACCGACAAGAACATCTACGTGCAGTCCGTCCGCCTCAACGGCAAGACCTACAACAAGACCTACATCGACTTCGATGTCCTCACCGCCGGCGCCACCCTCGAGTTCCAGATGGGCCCCAAGCCCGGCAAATGGGGTACGTCAGCGAAGGACCGTCCGTAAACAGGCCAAGACTTAATTCAGGAGGTCGAGGCAGCGCTCAATGAAGATGCCGCAGAGATGATCCTCGACATCGCGGTTGCGGTCAATCATGCGGCTGACGACGTCCATGGCGCGGCGCGTGGCGTCGGAGAGCGACCGGCCGCCCTCCATCGAGCCGATAAGCACGGCCGAGAAAATGTCGCCCGTGCCGTGAAAGAGGCCGGGAATGATGTCGTAGGGATGGAAGAAATACTCGCCGCTGCCGGCATCGTAGCCGCAGACGTGGGGCTGTCCGGAGATGATGCAGCTGGTGATGATGGCAGAATGGGCACCGAGACCGATGATGGTGTCAAGAAGACGGGTGGCCTCGTCGCGGCTGATGCCCTCTTCACGATAGGGCACGCCGCAGAGCAGACACGCCTCGGTGTAGTTCGGCTTGGCCACATGGGCGACGCTGACCATCCGGCGCATCAGTTCGACCTGCTTTTCGGTGATGCCATTATAAAGGCTGCCGCCGTCGCCCATGACGGGGTCGACGTAGACGGTGCAGCCTTGAGCTGCCTGCTGTCGACAGAAGTCGCTGACGAGCTGTGCCTGCTCGGGATTGAACATCAGACCGGTGCAGATGGCGTCGAAATGGAAACCGAGACGCTGCCAGACGGGGATGGTCTGCCGCATATAATCGGTGGTGTCGAGCTGTGCGTAATCACCGTAGTTAAGCGTGTTCGACACGAGCATCGTCGGCAGGTTGAAGGCCGGCAGCCCCATATACGACAAGATAGGCAGCATGGCCGCCATGCCCACCTTGCCGTAGCCCGCAATATCATTGATAAGGAGTATTTGTTTCAAATTAGTAATTAGTAATTATCACTATTCATTTTTCTAGCGCAAAGCGCGCAGGTTCTTCTCGAGTTGGGCCGTCGAGCTGGCACCGACGAGCACCGACGTGACGCCGCGCTGACGGAGGATCCAGCGCAGGGCATGCTCAGCGAGCGTGCGGCCCTCCTGCTGCGCCTCGTCGTTCCACTGACGCAGCTGGGCAAGCAGCTCGGGGGTGAGCATCTCGTGCTTCAGGAATTTTTCCTTGGCCATGCGCGAATCCTGCGGGATGCCGTTGAGATAGCGGTCGGTCAGGAGCCCCTGGGCTAAGGGCGAGAAGGAAATAAAGCCCACGCCGTGGTCGGCACAGAAGTCCATGATGCCCTCCTCCTGCGGCGCGCGGTCGAGCATGTTCAGGCGGCCCTGATAGATGAGCAGGGGCACGTCGCGCTGCTTCAGGTAGTCGTAGGCAGTGCGCGTCGCCTCAAGGGGCCAGCGCGAGATGCCCACATAGAGTGCCTTGCCCTGTCGCACGACGTCTACGAGCGCCTGCAGCGTCTCCTCAAGGGGCGTCAGCGGGTCGTAGCGGTGACTATAGAACAGGTCTACATAATCGAGGTGCATGCGCTTGAGGCTCTGGTCGAGCGAGGCCATGAGATACTTGCGCGAGCCCCAGTTGCCGTAGGGGCCGGGCCACATGTCGTAGCCTGCCTTGGTGGCGATGAAAAGCTCGTCGCGATAGGGCCGGAGGTCGTCGTCCATCAGTCGGCCGAAGGTCTCCTCAGCCGAGCCGTAGACGGGCCCGTAGTTGTTGGCCAGGTCCATGTGGGTGATGCCGTGGTCGAAGGCGTAGCGCACGATTTCACGCGAACGTTCATAGGGGTCCACGCTGCCGAAGTTATGCCAGAACCCGAGGCTCACCTGTGGCAGCAGCACGCCGCTCTGCCCGCACCTCTGAAATTTCATGCCGCCCTCGTCGTAGCGGTTCTCTGCTGCTTGATACATAGTATGATTTTTATTTAGAGAGATGCAAAGTTACGAATAATATCCCGAACGGCCAAAGCCTTTCGGGATATTTTCACGTTTCAAGGACAATTAGTCCGTCTGTTGGTGCTCCCCGCGCTACAGGGGCCTCATCCACGACGCAGGAGTCTCGTCGCGTTGCCAGACGACATTGCCGTCGGGATCTTCAATAGATTCAAGGATGACCTCGGTCTCGCCGTCGTCGGCGTCGTCAGATAGTGTCGGTCGGGCTCGGCGTGAATAGTTCATGTCTGTCATGCCAAAACCGGAGCCATCATCGATTTCGTCGTAGGTGCGGTCGCTGTAGACCATGATTTCATAGGGAGAGCCTAAGACGAGATTGTCGTCGCCCACAACGGAGTAGCGCGGTACGAGCTTGATGTGCACCTGCTGCCTGGAATACGCCGAGCTGTAGTGCGAGTAGCGGCGGAACGTCCAGTGCATCACGTAGGTGCCGTCCTTGTCCTGGTAGTTTCCGTTCTTCGACTTCGAGTTGGTGGTGCCGGAAACGTCATCTCGAACGCCCCATGACGAGATGTTCTGGATACCCTTGATGGAGGTGCGGCTGTCCACATTGAACGTATGGCGATACTCATATCCCCCGCTGCTGCCGTAGCCTGCATTTTTGTCATAGTCCTGCTTATAGTCTTGAGGCACGACCGACGTGATTGACATTGAGGGCGTGGTGGTGTAGAAGGTGAGGCCTTTATCAATGATTACCGGTTTTATCTGTGCTATTATGTGCAAATTGTTGTCATAGTAGCACGGAATGGCCGTGTACTGCACGTCATCCTTCATGGCGGCAATCTTGAAGTGATACATCTTGTTCTTTTCTACATCAGAGAACGAACCGCCGTCCTCGGCCGGCACGATTTTGACCATGGTACTGCCTTTCTTAATCATCAATGCAGGATAGAACGTCTTGCCAATATTGCCTATGAAGCCAATGCTGGACAGTTCATACTCTGCATTGAAATCGAGCGTCTTGCCATCGGCACTCCACTGTTTGACAATCTTGAATGATTTGTCTTTCAGCTTCGGGAACCACGGCCAAGAGGCGCACAGCGGCGTAATAGGCCAGGGACCGAGATTGAGGGTCACGCCAACTTCGTTGTTATCCCCTTTCAGAATATCATTGGCATCCTTGTCGCTGGCCATTGTATTATACAATTCACTATTTTTATTCATTAACTCTTTTGCTTCGTCCAACAGGACTTGAGCCTCATCCACCGTGCGAGGAGTCGACCCGAACAGGGCATCCCACGTGAAGTCGATGACAAACTGCACTTTGCCGCCAATGTTCACAAAGAAGTCCACCCCCTCCGAGGCTGACGCATCCCAAATGCCCCCAGACTTACTCGGTGCTGTCGCAGAGAATCCGACTTCCACATAGGGCACAAACCTGACAGAGAGCACCTTGCCATAGATGCCGAACCCGAAAATGAAGTCGAACGTCAGTTTGATGCCGCCTTCTATCTCGATGTTGTCAGCGTGCCATCCCTCGTCTTTCAGTTTTTCCTCCTTCTTCGTGCAGGTCATGTTGTAGAGGTCTATCGTGTATGTGTAGCGTGTCTTCTTATGCTTCTTGAAAATGACGGAGGCGGTCACGCTGACATCGATCCTAACATCAATATCCATGAAGAACACAATCACCACAGGACCTATCGTAAACGGCTTGCCATTGACGGGATGGAACTTATGTATGCGTCTTGAGAACGTCTTGGCAACGTTGACGCGGATAGTATTTTGGTCATCGACGGTCTTGATCATCTGAAAGACCATGTTATCGAGACTGAAGTCATCGAACTTCAACAGTGTGGTGATTTCCCAGCGGTTCTCCTCTGCCTTCAATGAAACGCCGGCAGAGATGCCTGCAGGGCCGTCAATACTGAAGCTCCAGTCGATAATTGCCGCTAAGCTGAGCCCGGATTCCGAGAACGACACATCGACCTTGCTATTGTCAGTTTCGGCACGTGTGCGGGCTCCCGCTGCATCGGTTTCTTCATCATCCAGCGGGTCCGGCAAGACATAATAGGACTCTTCCTCGCTGGTCAAGGCCTCGCCTTCGATGTCGAGACGCGAATAGATTTCCTGCAGTTTGCAGAATGTGCCAAGATATTTGTAGACGCCGTCCTCCTTGATGCGGTGCTGCATACGGTGGTTGCAGCCCCAGTCGAACTTGTCGGTCACGCCGCTGACCAGGATCTCGCCCGGCACGGGCAGCAGCTCCTCGGGGGTGTCAAGCCGGTAGTGAATCTCGATGAGCGCATTGATCTCGTCGCGCTCCACGTAGACGATATACTGCTGGTCGCGTTCGGTCAGATAGCGCACACCCTCCTTGAACTGATAGGTCACCTCGATGTTGTCGTCGCTATAGGTCGCCGGCGTGTCGTAGCCCTCGCCTGTCTGCACGGGGACGTTCTTGAATTCCTGACCGTCGTCCTCCTCTTCAATGAAGAGGTTGCAGGAAGTCAGAGTCAGCACGCCAAACAATAGCAAAAATATCTTTTTCGTCATCATATTATGATAAAATCCGTTTAATCCGCTTAATCTGTGGTCGAAAAGAATCAATCAGTGGCCGTGCGGACGGTCAGTCGTAGATTTCGACCACCGTCGTGTCGGGCACCTCGATGAGGGGGTTGTCGTCCTCCGGGGCGACGTCGGGCACGTACTCCTCAGCGTCGTCGCCGAGCACAAGAGGATAGAGGTGGGTCAGCTCGCCGTGCATCTCGCCGTCGAAGACGATCATGTCGGGAAAGAGCTCTGCACGTGCCTGTCCGCGATAGTAGCAGCGCAGGCGCACCTCCTCGCCGTAGGTGTAGGGGCTCCAGACGCGCAGCTCCATGTAGTCGATGCCGGAGCGGCGCTTCATCTGGCCGATGCCGCGCAGCTCGTCGCCGACGTAGGCCGCAATGACGTAGGCGTCGCTGTTCTCCACGGTCAGCTGAGTGCCGTGAATGTCGACCGAGGCGTAGACGACCATGTCGTAGGGATAGCTCGTCGGGGCCATATACATGGCCGGCATGACGTTGACCCAGCAGGTGTCCCTCAGACGGTCGATGGTGGTGAAGGCGAAGGCCCGCGTCAGTCCCTCGGCGACGGCCACGAGCGTGTCGTTCTCGAACGTGGCTATCTCGTCGTCCTCAGACATCCAGAAGACGGCATTGTTCGACAACTCGGCGGGCGAGAACTCGACGGGGATGGCGTAGTGCTCGCCGACGACGAGCGAGACGACGCGTCGGGGCAGGGTCATCTCGCCTGCCGTGACAGGCTCGCTCGTGTTGAACTCGTAGAAATCGCCGCAGGCTGCCAGCAGGATGGTCAGCAGGAGCGGCAGTAAGGACTGCCTTTTTTTCCGTACAGCACGCATGTACGTTTCGTACAGCGCCGATGTACGATTCGTACAGCACCGATGTACGGATTTATATGCAGTGGCGCTTGCATACGCCCTGGTCGTTTTCCGTCGGATGTTCATATCGTGAGGTTATAAGAGGTTTGTCAGATCATTTTTCGCACTTCACCGTGACGACGTTCGAGGGCTGGCTCTCGCGGCCGTCCTCGAAGTGCAGGACGACGTAGTATTCGGCCGTCTCGCCGGGGTTGAGGCGGCGGTCGACGTACTCCATGTCGGTGACGTTGTACTGATAGCGGAAGCGCTTGTCCTGCGGCCCCTTGCGGAATACGCAGTAGTAGCGGTCCAGGCCGCTGAGCCGTTGGGGCACGTCGCCGCTGGTCCATGTCAGTCGGGCGAGTCCCTCGTGCTCCACCCATGCGCCTTCGAGGACAATGGGAATGTCGAAGTACTTCGGCCCGCGGTGGAGCCAGCTGACGGCGAGGCTCCTCGAGGTGTAGGGCGACGAGTTGAACGACTCCACCATGTAGTAGTAGCGGCGGGCGGTGTCGTAGGCCGGGTCGTCGTCGATGACGATGCGGAAGCCCTGCTGGCGCAGCGAGTCGGCGTCGTAGCGGCCGATGGGCTCCCATGGGCCGTCGTCACCGGCGCGTCGGTAGGCCACGTGGTAGAGCATGTCGGCATCGGTACCGACGATCCACTCCATGTGCATGCCCTCCTCGTCGGAATGGCTCGACGTGTCGAGGTGGGGCTGCGTGGGGGGCGAGACGTGCGGTCGGATGACGCGGATGGCTGGGCACCAGTCGCCGAAGTTGTTCGAATAGTCGACGGCCCGCACGCGGTAGTAGATGTACTTCTGGTTGACGTCGAGGGCCAGCGTGTCGGCATACATCGGCACGCGCACCTGCGCCTTCGTCAGGAAGGGGTGGGTGGAGTCGTTGGCAAAGGCCACGTCCCAGTAGGCGATGTCGTCGTCCTGCGGGTTCTGCTGCCACGACAGGAGCACCTCCGAGCGGCTGGTGTCTCCGGCGAGGATGCTGTCGGCCGTGACGGGCACGACGTAGGCTTGCAGCGAGTCGGGCGCCGCCGGGGCGCGATAGTCGGTCAGGGTGATCTGCTGCATCATCGAGCGGCTCTCGTTGCCCGTCTGGTCGTAGGCGCTGACGCAGATCATGCCGGTACGGCGTCCCGTCACGTCGACGGTCAGGATGGTGTCGGTGGGCGCCAGCAGCTCGTCGTTGAGTATCACCCACTGGTCGTCTTGCAGCCGCACGTCGTGATAGTTGACGACGTAGCCCACGAGGTCGGGCTCCAGGTCGGGTTTCTCCCAGACGATGTGGGCGATGACCTTCGCCATCGGGTCGTTCTCGGGCCGGTCCAGGACGACGCGCTTCAGGATGGGCGGCAGTGGCGGCTCCACGTCGGGCACCATGATTTCGCGAGGACGGGTGGGCGCCGAGAGGTCGCCGAAGGCGTCGTAGGCCAGGATGCGATACTCCCACAGTCCGAGGTAGGGCACGGAGTCGCCCAGCAGACAGTAGCTCTCGCCCTCGGGCTGCTCCACCATCGAGACGTAGGGCCTGTCGCTGATGCGCTCCCAGGGGCGGTCGAGGTGCTCGCCGTCGAGGGTCATCGTCTGGCGGCGCTCAATCTCGTAGCTCGAGTGCTCGTCGTCCCACCAGCCGATGGTCAGCGTGTAGGGTGTCGAGATGGAGTCGGTCATGCGGGGGTTGAACGCCTCGGGCACGTAAGGCCGGCAGACGACGCCCTCGGCCACACCGGGCTCGAAGATGAGGCGTCCGCCGTTCTCCCAGCGTGTGGGCTGCACGTAGTAATCATAGGTGGCGCCTGGCTCCACGTTGCGGTCGGTCAGCCGGACAGCCATGTCCTCGGCCAGATCCTTGCGCCACTCGACGGTGAGCATGGCGAAGCCGAAGGCAATGTCCTGCTCGGCGTTGAGGTCGAGGTTGTGGGTCATCGTGCCCTCCTTCGACTGCTTGTAGTTCTCAGAGTTGCCGTAGAGCAGACCCTGCGGCACCATCGCCACCGAGTCGTCAGGGGCATACTTCGCGCGGAACTGCTCCAGCGTGAGCGGCTTCAGGGCGTAGGCCAGCGTGTCGATCTCCATGAGCGGCCTCAGCGCTCCGTCGCCGGCCGAGGGGTCGTTGTGGCGCACGCGCAGCACGTTGACGCCGAAGTCGGCCAGATACTTGTACGACACGTAGTCCTCTGGCAGCCAGCGCAGCACGATGCTGTCACCATAGCTGCGGGTGAGCAGGTGAATCTTGGACGTGACGAGCGGCAACATGCGCTTCTCCTTGACGGTCGAGAAAGGGTTGCCCCCAGTTGCCGGGATGCTGTCGGGCTGCTGCGCGCCGGCGGTGATGCCACCGGCGAGCAACAGTGCGCTCATGATTACTTTCTTATAGTTCATGCTCTTATCTTCTTATGATATACACTTTCGTTAATAGGTCGTGATGGTGCCGGTGGTGCCCTCCACGAAGCCCAGTTTCGTCAGATAATTTGTCACCGTAGACTTCCAACTGCTGGGCACCTGGGCGGTGATGCCCTTCACCGACTGGAAGGCACCAACCGTGCCGATCACCTTCTTGGTATTGAACAGGTTGCTGACTTTCAGCTTTGTCAGGGCCGTACAGTTGCCGAAGATGTACCTCATGTTGATCACTTCGAGGGTATTGAACGTCGACAGGTCGAGCGACTGAAGGTTCTTGCAGTTATAGAACATCTGCAACATGCTGGTGACTCTCTTTGTATTGAACGAGCTCAGCGTCAGGCTCTTCAGGCTGCTGCAGCCTTGGAACATGCTGTTCATGGCTTCCACATACTGCGTGTCGAACCCGCTCACGTCGATGGTAGTCGCTGCCGAGCAGTAGGCGAACATCCAGCTCATGTTTTTCACCAGTGACGTGTTGAAATTCTTCACGTCGGGCTTCCACAGGGCATTGCAGCTGTAGAACATGTAGCTCATGTCGGTGACCTTGGCCGTGTTGAAGTTGCCCGTCGGGATGGAGGTGAGCGCCTTGCACTGATAGAACATGTGGTCCATCGAGATCACCTTCGATGTGTTGAAGTTGGCAATGTCGAGCGAGGTCAGGGCCGAGCAACCTTGGAACATGGCCGACATGCTCGTGACGTTGGCAGTGTTGAAGTTGCTCAGCTTCAGCGAGGTCAGGGCGGAGCAGCCGTAGAACATGTCGCTCATTGAGGTGACCGCTGAGGTGGAGAGGTTGCTCACGTCGAGCTGTGTCAGCGAGCTGCAGTTCTTGAACATGCTGACCATCGAGAAGACCCTCGAGGTGGACAGGCCGCCCAGCTTGAGCGTCTTGAGCGACTTGCAGCCCTCGAACATGCCGCTCATGTTGGTCACCGTCGTATTCTTGAACTCGGACATGTCGAGCGTCGTTAGCGAGCTGCACCCGCGGAACATGTAGGCCATGAGCGTGGCACGCTCGGAGCGGGCGTTCTGCAGACCGGTGACCGAGACGAGCTTCGAGCAGCCGTCGAACCACGAGCCGAAGGACCATGGATAGTACTGGTCGTTGGTGCCCGGCTGCTGGGGGAAGGTCTCGTCGAAGACGACACGGGTCAGCTTGTCCTTCACCGTGGCCACCCACTTGGGCGCTGTGCCGATGTTGAGCGACGTACGCATCACGTCGTTGCCGCTCCAGACGGCCGTCACCTTCTGGCCGTTGAAGGTCTCACCGACGTTGTAGAGGCGCTTGCGGGCGAAGGTCAGCGTCGTGTTGCCCTCGGTCCAGATGGCCTCGGTGACCACCTCAGACTCGTCGACGATGTAGCCGTTGGTGCCCTCGACGAAGCCCAGGTTGTTGGTGAAGTTCGTGCGGGTCTTGTCGCTCCAGCTCTGAGGCGCCTTCACCTCCAGATTGGTAACGCCCTTGAAAGCATCGGTGGCCTTGGGCGACACCTTGTCGAACAAGCCCAGGTAGTTGAGCGTCAGGTCGCGCAGTTTGGTGCATCCGCTGAACAGACCATCGGCACGGGTGACGTTGGTGGTGCGGATGTCGGCCATGTCGATGGTCGTCAAACTGCTACAATTGGTGAACATATAGACAACGGTCACCAGCTTCGGCATGCTGCCCAGGCCCTTCAGGTCGACCGAGGTCAGGTTCCGGCAGCCATAGAACATGTAGCCAAGGGTGGAACACTTGTCGAGCTTGAAGTGGCTCAGGTCGACGGTCGTCAGGCTTGAACAGCCATGGAACAGCGAGGTCACTGTCGTCACCTCCGACGTGTTGAGATACTCCATGCCGCTGATGGCGGTCAGGGCGGTGAAGTTCTTGAACCAGGTGGTCAGCCTGACGGGCTTCACGCTGGCGAATGTCGGGTCGAAGACGACGGTCTTGGCCACACTGGAGCAGGCGTTGAGCCAGGGAGCCGGGTTGGGCGAACTCTCAACACTGCTGCCACTCCACACCTGGGTGACGTCCGTGCCGCGGAAGCGGCCCGACACCTTCGGTCCGTAGTAGAAGGTCAGCGTGGCGTTGTCCTCGGTCCAGATGGCCTGGGCCACGGGCTCGGGCTCACTGGTGTAGAAGTCGCCGGTGACGCCCTCCTCGAAGCCCATGTTCTCTGTGAACTTCTGGCGGATGGACTCCAGCTGCGCCTCGGGCACGATGACGACGAGGCTGCCCACGTTGTTGAAGGCTTCATTGCTGTTGCCGGTAATCTTGTCGAAGGTGAAGCTCTGGCCCAGACGGAGCTTCGTGAGCGACGTGGCACCGCTAAAGAGGTTCCAGGCATCGGGGACGGCCTTGGTGTCCATCGCCGTCAGGTCGAGCTCGGTCAGGCTGCTGCAATTATTGAACATCGACGTTATCTTCGTCAGGTTCCACGACAAGAAGTTGCTCAGGTCTAACGACTTCAGAGCACTGCACCCGCTGAACATGAAGCTCATGTCTGTGACGCGGCGCGTGTCGAACGAGCTGAGGTCAAGCGATGTCAAGGCCTTGCAGCCATAGAACATGAAGCTCAGGTTGGTCACCTCCTGGGCATCAGAGAAATTCATGTTGACCGACTTCAGCTTGGTGCAGCCCCGGAACATGCCCTGCATCGAGCGCACCTTCGAGAGGTTCAGGTTCTCCAGGCCGTTGATGGTCGTGATCTCGCTCATGTCGCGGAACCAATAGTTGGTGCTGCGGGGCACAATCTGGCTGAACGACGGGTCGATGGTGACGCTGTTGATCTTCGGCCCGAAGCTGGTGCCCGTCCACTTGGGATCGCTGGTGTCGAGGATATCCTTGCCGGTAATGACAGAGAAGATCTCTTTTCCGTTATAATTGTCGCCAACCTTATAGGCCGTCTCCGTGCTGAGGAAGGTCAGACCGTAGCGGCTGCCGTTCTTGGTCACGAGGACCTTGGCCGGATGGATCAGGATGAGGTTTCTGTAGGCCGAGAGCTGACTGGAGATCTTCTCGCTGATGTCGTAGGGCAGATAGATGGTGCATTGATAGGGCAAGAGATAGAACATGTTGCTATACGTCTTCAGACTCTCAGAGCTGAGGCTCGACAAGTCGAGCAGCTTCATGGCCCGACAATTGTAGAAAGCGTTGAGGAATTCTGTGGTCTTGGGCGTGCTGAACAACGGCATCTCTATCTCCTTGAGCGATGTGCAGTCCTTGAACATCCCAGCCATGTTGGTCAGGCTCGAGCCGTTCATGTGAAAGGTCAGGTCGTAGACATCCTCCAAGGCCGAGCAGCCCTCGAACATGGAGGCCATCGACGTCACGTTAGCCGTGTTGAAATCGCTCTTGCAGTCAATGCGCGTCAAGCTGGAGCACTTCATGAACATTTCTTTCATGTCGGTGACATTGTCGGTGTCGAAGTAGTAGTCGAAGTTGAGCCTGGTCAGACTGCTACAGCCCTTGAACATGGCCCGCATGTCCTTAACGTTCTTGGTGTTCCAGTTGTAGGTGCCGATCGAAGTCAATGCGCTACAGCCTTCGAACATGCCGCTCATGTTTGTCACATTGTCGGTCTGGAAGTAACTTGCCTCGCTCAGGTCTGTCAGCTTAGAACAGTAGCGGAACATAAAGTCCATCATTTCTGTCTTCTTGGTGTTTAGGTTCTTCAGACCCTCAATCTTAGTGAGGTTGCGGCAACCGTCAAACCAGAAGTTCATAAACCTGGGCGACTGCTTGAAGCTCGGAGCAAAGATGATCTCGTTGATGAGACTCTTCACCGACTTCCATTTCACATCGGCCGTGTTGAGCACGTCGACACCGCTCCAGGCGTCGATGACCTTGCCGGTCAGTCCAGTGTCGGCAATCTTGATGATGCTGTTCTTGTAATCACTATACTTCTTCGAGGCATTGACGAACGCCAGATAGTGCTTCTCTGTGGCGGTCCCGCTGTTCGTGGTGAAGTAGATGGCCTGAACGTTCTCGCTAAAGCTTGTGGACTTCGTGCCGGGAATCTGGGCCTTGATGCGCTCGTCGAGGTCGTAGTTGATATAGGCTAGCAGGTTCTGAGGCACGTTGGTGAACATGTTCTTGCACTGATCCGAGTACTTGATCTGCGGGATGAACTCGTTCAGACAGATGGCCTTCAGCGAGGTGCATTCGCCGAACATGCCCTCTGTATCGCTGACATCATAGGCCACGAGGTTGTTCAGATAGAGGTGGGTCAATGCCTTGCAGCCCCAGAACATGTGATAGGTGCTCGTGAGAGCATCGTCGCGCAGCCACTTCAGGTCGAGCGTCTTCAGCGACTCGCACTGATAGAACATGTAGTTCATCTTGGTGACCTTAGCGGTGTTGAACTTGTTGCCGTCGAGCATCAGGGTCGTCAGCTTCTTGCAGCCACTGAACATCCCCATCATGTCGGTGACGTTCTTAGTGTCGAAACTGCTCAGCTTCAGCGTCGTCAGGGCGCTGCAGCCGAGGAACATGCCGTACATCGACGTCACCTTCTCGGTTTTGAACGAACGCAGGTCAAGCTGCGTCAGGCTCTTACAGCCGTTGAACATACTCTGCATGTCGGTCACCTTCGCAGTGTTCAGATTGTTCAGGCCGGTGATGGTCGTCAGCCGCTGGCAACCGCCGAACCAAGCAACCAGCGAGCGCAGGTCGACTTCCTTGAACGAGGCATCGATGACAACCTTCTCCACGGTGGTCTTCACCGTGCTGTTCCAGACGGCATCCTTCACCTCGTCGCCCGTCCATACTTGATCGATCTTCTTGCCTTGATAGGCGTTGTAGCCTGGCTCGTACTTCTCACTGGAATAGGTCAGATAGAGCGTTTTATCCGTAGCATCCCAGAGGGCCTGCGGACACTTCGTGTCGTAAGTGCTCTCCATCGTGGTGGCTACGTCGACCAACTCGTCGTAGACCTCGCCCATGCTGCTTGCGCCTGCAACACCCGTCAGGTTGACAACCTTGGTGGCGGGCAGTCCGCCAAGGCCCTCAACCACGGTGTACATGCCTGTCGACACATCGTAGGCATTGACACGATACATAAGGGCCTGCATGCCAAAGGCGTTCTTGAGGGCCGCGCTGGCATTGAACTCGTCCCACTCCACTTCGAGGCTCGTATTCTGCGGTGCCATGTAGCTCGGGTTGTAGGCAGCATTGCTCTTGTAGCGCAGGAACACCTCCGGGTCGAGCCCGTAGGCCTTTTGGCTGGCGTCAGTACCCATCAGTCGCCAGAAGGCCATGTTAGAGGCTTCCGACGGCCATCGTCCTTTCGGCGTGTCGCCCTTTCCCAGTGTAGTCTTGAAGGTTCGGCTGTCCTTGTCGAGACTCTTTCCCTGATACGAGGCATCACCGCCAAAGCAGTCGCCGAAGATGAGGGGCAGCTGGTAGTAAGGAATCCTGACGTTGACGCCACGGTCAGTCACGTTGATATATTGTCCGCGGTGCAGGTTGTTGTATTGCTTCACACCATCGTTCAGGTAACTGTTGAACGACCAGTTGACCATGTTGGTCGATGTCAGATACCAGGGCATGGCGAACAGCCTCCACAACTCATTTGCCTCGCTTTTAAGTTTCTGGCTCAGCTGCTGTGCCACGCTGTAGGGAGCGATGAAGTCCATGGCCATGTCTTGCAGACAGTAGCGGTAGTCGGTGTAACGGTGGACGCTGAGTGGCGTCACCGTGGCGGCCTTGCCGTCCTGGTTGTTCACGGTGGGCCCACCGATGCTCTTCATCGTCAGCGGCAACGGATAGTAGGGCTGCATGATGTTGGAGTTGGCCGGAGCACCTGACCCTACGCCGTAGTTCCAGTCGTCCCAGGTGGTGTACATCTTGTCGCGGGTCACCATGAGGCCTTGCTCGCTTTCGGGGTTCTTCAGCATCTCGCAGTTGACCACCGTCCCGTTGTACTCATAGATGAGCGACTCTGAGGCGAAGGGTATGTAGGCGTCGTCGAAGGCATAGCTGTCCACCTTGCGGTCGCCGATGAAGGTCCAGCAGCCCAGATACGAGAAGTAGAGGTATGGGTCAATGAGTCGATAGGGCTTGCCGTTCAGTCGCTCGTTGCTCCAGATGTAGAGGTCGTCAGAGCTATGAGTGCTCTTGGCGTTATCATAATAGCTCTGGTAGCCGAAGGTGGGCGACTTGGTCGGACGTGCACCGACGAAGGGCTCCGAGTAGGCCAGCACCTTGCCCGTGATGGCCTGGTCGGTGGACAGATACCAGTTGTCGGTCAGCTTGGTGCCGCTGCCCCAGTTGCTCACAGCCACGTTGTGGGGAGCCGAAGCGAGCCAGAGGTCGACGAGGCTGAAGGTGCTGTCGCGCAGTTCGGTTCCGCTCTGCGACGGCACTTGATACTTGTAGGTGTACTGCAGCTCAAGATGATAGACCTCATTCTCAAAGTTGTAGGTCCGGCCTCCGCTCTGAGCCTTCGAATAGTCGCTGGCAAAGACGCTGACGGCAGTGAAGGCCGATGCCGGCTCGATGTTGAAGCAGCTGCCGTTTTGCTTAATCCTGACGTCGCGGGTCTGTGCAGCGGCCACGGGCTTCTCCTGGTCGTCGGCGTGATAGGGTGTGAGCACCCACTTCATCTTGCTCTCGCTGAGACTGCCGCGCAGGTCGCGGTTGAGGGCGATGGTGGGGTGCATGATGTCGTGGTAGTAGGCCGTTGTGAGACCCTCGCTGCCGCTCTTCACCTTGGTGCCGTCGACAGAGGGATAAGCCAGGGCTACGTAAGGCTCGAGATTGCGGAGCGAGTCGCCGATGACCTTGTCCTCGTCGTTGCTCTTCACGCGGAAGAACCAGACCTTGTCCTGACGCCACTTGATGTAGTGATACTTCTGGTCGCCCTCTGAGTCGAAGTAGTCGACCCAGACGCGCTTGCCGTCCATGATCTCGTAGGCATTGCCTTCGAGGAAGAGGGCATAGCTGTGGCCAGGCTGCAGACCCATGCTGGTGAGGTGGAACGTCGTGCCCCTGTCTTCGCGGAAGCTGACATTGCTCTCCACGGGCATGATGTACGACGCCTTGTAGGTGTTCTTGTCAATCGTGACCGTGTTGCCGTCCAAGATTTCGTTCATGTGCGAGGCCCACGTGGTGCTGCCGTGCAGCAGCCTGTCTTCCTGGCTGTTGATGTCGCTCGACTTCATGATGACGTTGGTCTCCGACACCGTCTTGCCCTTGTCGGCGAAGACCGAGGCCACCATGGAGTTGAGTGTCTGGTAGTAGTAGCCACGCGACTTGGCATTCTGCTGTGCCTGCGACTCGGAGATGGCTCCCAGTTCATTATAGAACTGCTCAGGCGTCAGCCCCGGCTTGTTCTTCACGATGGAGGTGGCCGTCGTGCCGAGGTCCAGCAGGCGCACACCCATCTTGGTGTTGGCCATGTTCAGGTTCTGGTCGATGTCGAAGACATAGGTGCGGCTCGACAGGTGGTTGAGCAGTGAGTCTTCCTCGACCTCCACCTCCTTGGCCATCTCGGCCTGATACGATGGGTCGACGAGCCGGAAGTGGCTGCCGAGCGAGGCATTCGTCGTGAAGGTCAGCCGGTTGGCATCATGCTGCGAGATGGCGAACTCGGGCCTGTAAAGCGCCTCGTAGAGACTGTCGCTGCCCAGGCTGACGTCGCTGAAGAGCTCGAATCCGTCGAGGGCGTTGCCGAGGAAGGGCACGCAGTGGTCGCCGGCGGAGAACTCGAACTTCTTGTTCAGCTTGACCAGTCCGGCCAGCAGGGAGATCTTCACGCGGGCCTGGCCCTCCACCCACGACGGGTTGGGCAATCCCATCTCGAGCACGCCGCCGATGCCGGCATAGAGCAGTTTGATGCGGCGGTTGATGAGCGAACCTATCTTAATGTGCAGACCCAACTCGGCTTCCAGGAAGGCGTAGAGCTGCCCCATGGCATACCATCCGTTCTTGCCCATCGAGGAGCGGGTGTTGACGCAGACGGCATTGTTGCCATAATGCACGAGCGAGGCATCGAAGCCGGCCATGCTCTCCAGCTTGCCGTAGAGCAGACCAAGGTCGAGGCCGATGTCGCCCCAGGCCGAGGCACCGACCATGACGCCACCGTCGACGTTGCCTTCTTTCAGCATGTTCTTCACGGCCTTCGAGCGCGAACGATTGGCCTTTTGCAGGTCGGCACCCATGTCGGTCGAGGCGACCTCATGGCCGCTGAGGAACTCCTGTATCTTCGATGGAATCGGGGGCAGCGCGCCGTTGTCGGGCAGTTCATTGCCGATGCAGAGGTATCCGTCGGCACCGATGTCGGCCCAGCAGATGCTCTTTCCTTCGGTGCCGAACTTCAGGTAGGTGAACGAGCAGCGCTTGTCGCGGGCCGGCTCGCCCAGGTAGATGTGCCACTTGGGCGTGCTGTAGGCCACGCCGTCACGCACCCAGCGTATCATCAGCTCGAGTGATATCTTCATCTTGCCCGCCGTGATGCCCAGGTCGTTCTTGGTCTCGGCGTCGGGGCCGGTCACATTGGTGTCGGTGTCCTGGTCGGCAGCGGCCACGCCGTCCTCGTTGGCCTTATAGTCGCCTGAGAGCTGGGCAAGACCCTTCATCGGGGCCTCAGTGATGTGCTTGTAGACACCGTCGACCTCGCTCTGGAACTTGTCGAGCTGTTCCTTGACGCTCTTCAGGCTGGTGTTGAGTTCAGCAATGCGTCCCACCAGGTCGCTGGTGTCCCATCCGGCCTCGGCCGTGATGTTCAGCGTCAGGTAGCGGTTCAGGGTCTTACCAGCCGGGCTCTTCACGTTCTCGTAGATGAGCGAGGCCTCGGCGTTGATGATGCCGCCCACAGCCTCCACGTTGCCGTCGAACATGAAGGTAGAGAGACATTTATTCTTACGGTCGTAGACCACCAGCAGGTCCATGTCGGCGTTGAGCGTCTCCTTGCCGGCCGTGGTGTTAAGCCCCAGCCCCATGGCGATGCCTATCATGCCGTACTGACCAACGGGCTCGCCGCCGAACTTGTCCTTATCCTTGTCACTGCCCTTCGTCGGCCGGCAGTTGAAGTAGAAGCCGCCGCTGATGCGGTTGATAACAAGCGGATCTAAATGTAAGCCGGTGGAACTCTCCACGGACACCTTGAAGTAGCCCCAAGTGTAGCTTTGCTTTTCCTGAGCGGTCAGCGTCTCGTTGGCATCCTTGGCGTCAGTCTCCATTTCTGAGAGTTCCTCAGCACTGACACTCCAGCTCTTATCGCTCTTGTAGTAGCCGCCTTCGCACTTCAGGGAAAACAGACCAGTGATGGCGATGTCGAGCTTACCGGCATAGCCTTTCTTTTCTGCTTTGTCGGAGACCGCGAGCTTGCCTTCCAGGCGGATAGCCGAGAAGTCGAGCGCGACAGCCGCCGAGTCAAAATGAACCTTACCGTTGGAGAGCGACCAGTCGCTGACGCTGGAGCCGCTCATGTCGAGCTCCGAGGTGATGCTGATGCCTGCCGAGGCCTCGATCTTGTCGCCAATCAGGCCCAGCGTGCCGGAAATGCCGAGCGACAGTTCCTTGCCCTTGTAGTTGAAATCGAAGTTGTCGAGCGAGAATGAGAAGGGGCCTATCTTCTTCTTGTCGGAAGCCAGCGACCACTCACCGTAGTTGAAGTAGCACTCGTTGCCCAGCTTCAGCACGTCGCCCTTGACGAGCACCTTGCGGCTGCTGTGAGCGCTCTCCCAGTCTTCCTGTGCCTTGGCGTTCTTGCCGCGCAGACCCGTCTTCTCGTCCTCCTCGTAGGCGAGGGTGAACTTCTCGACGTTCGACAGACGCAGCTTGGAGAAGTGGATGCCGGGCAGGGTCAGGTCGATGGGCAGGTTCTTGGTGGTCGACTTGATGGTCTCGTTGGCCGAGTTGGCACCGGCAATGGTGATGTCACCGGCCATGCAGAGCTCCACCTCCGTCTTGGTGCTGCCGTCGGTCTGGTCCTCAGCCTCCAAGAGGAAGTAGGTCTGGGACTGCAACAGGGTCAGGTCGGCCACGAAGCAGTTCATCTGCAGGTCGTCCACCTGCTCACACTTGAAGATGTAGGCATAGCGGTTCTGCTCGCCATACTCATGGCGGGTGTGCTTCACTTTCTCATATTGTCCGGCCAGAGCCTTGCCACTGCCGTCGTACTTCTGCACGTAGGTGTAGTAGTCCTCCGACTTCGTGGGGTCGGTCAGGTGGCGGATCTCGCAGGTGTAGTTGACGTCGGTCTCAACTTCGTTGTCGTCTTTCTTGCTGTTCTTGTTAGCCTCTTTTTCATTGGCTTTCTCAGCCGCCTTCTTGCCAAAGAGAGGCACGCCGAAACCACCCTTGATGACGCAGTTGTCGAAGTTGTTCTGAACGATGTCAACCTTGGCCTGGTCGATGGTGAACTTCCATCCGCCGGCCTTGCCGGTTTTGCCTTCCAGAATATTGTCGGCCACGACGCTGCACGTGATGCCCGAGGCATCGAGGAGCATGTCCTGCATGTCGAGTTTAAGACCCTCGTCATCCTTGCCGAAGACATACCATTTCGGGAAGCCGATGCCCAGGTCCTTGATGAAGAGTCCCTGCCAGGTATCCCAGTCGCGCTTCACGTGTGAGCCCACCTTCGACGGGTCATAGGTGTTGTGCAACGCCGACAGCTTGGGCATGTTCGGATCGTTATGGTTATAAGAGTGGTCGTAGGTGATGACCTCGCCGGGCGTAAAGGTCCAGCCGGGCAGGTCGCGCACCTGGAAGGCGCTCATGGTGACGGTGCCCATCCAGTCGCTCCACGAGTTCTCAATGGTGGCCTTCAGGTCGCAGATGGGGGGCACGTCCTTCTTCACCTCGCCGTCGACCACGCGGTCAAGGCCCGGGATGTGCATGGCCACCTCGATGCCCAGGCCGTCGAACGAGTCGTCGCGCCACTGCAGGAAACAGCCGTCTTGCGGGTTCAGGGGCTCCATGGGCGCCTTGAACGTCATGTCAAAGTCGCTGTCGGGATCCTTGATGGTGAAGTTGGTGAGCAGAGCCAGCGTGCCGTCCTCGGGGAAGAAGCGGTCTTTCTGGATGCACAGGCGGGGTGCACCGAAGACAAGCACCTCGTTGTTGAGCACGTCGGTCTTGGGCAGGACGAGCTCGCCGATGATGTTCATCACGGCCGCACGGGGCGAATACTGTATGCTGGCTATCTGCATCGACAGGTCGTCGGGCAGCAGCTTGGCGATGGTGTCGGGCAGCTCGGTGGGGAAGTAGATGTCCATCGGCTCGCCAGCCATGGCCTTGTCCCACTGGCTCTTGCCTTTCTTGAAGTAGCTGTAGTACTTGCCGAACTCATATTCATCGGCCAGCGACTTGGTCTCGTCGGTCACCTTGTCGGCCACACCGCTGTCAATCGACGAGAAGAACTGGTCGAGACCCCAGTCGCTGAACAGGGCGTCGACGGCGTCCTGCGACGAGATCTTCTCGTCGTCGGCCAGATACGAGCCGCCCTTCGGGTCGGGATAGGTCTGGCAGGTGCCGTCGAAGGCGACGAGGTCGGTGTTGACCATGAGCTTGTCGAACTTCACGGCGACGCGCAGGTTCATCACGCCGGGTGTCCACGAGATCCAGCCCTTGCCCGTCAGGGCTTTCGTGCTCTTGTCCTGCTCCACGCCCTTCTCCATTTCGAGCGTCCAGTCGCCGATGCGCACCTTGGTGCCCTGTTGGGGCGCCTCGGCCAGCGGCGTCTTGTTGGTGATGTTGGCGGTGTTGACGCCGCAGTCGTAGTCAATCTCGACGTGTTCGCACATGGCGAAGTCCTTGTAGTTGAGCGAGTCGCCCTGCATGCGGATCGACTCCTTGACATTGGTCGGCTCAGCCGTGACGCGCAGCATCAGGTAGTCGCCTTCGTTGACCTTGTCCTTCAGCTTGTCCCACTTGATGGTGTCGGCCAGCTCGGTGGTCTTATTCGTGTAGACGGGCTTCGAGGTGAAGATGCCCTCGGGCGTGTCGGCTGAATTGCCTTTATAGATGCGGACGGTGTACTCGAAGTTGACGGTGTCCTGGCGCTCGCCCTTGCCGCCGGCAAACCAGGCCTTGCGCCACTCGGCACGGATGGAGTCACCGACGAACACCTTGCGGGCTGCAATGCTCGGGAACTGCGGCGAGGTCAGCGTGGGCTGCTCGAAAATGTAGTCCTCCGTATCCTCGGTTTCGGCATCGCCGTCCTCAACGTCGACCTCCGTGGCATCACCGTCAACCGATGTGTCACCGTCGTCTGCCTTCGTGTCATCGGTTGATGCTACATCGAGCGGATTGCAAACGCGGAAAAGGAGCACAGGCGAGCGACCGTCGTTCTCGATGAGCGAGAAGTTCAGGTTGCCTGCAGCCGTGGCGAAGTTCAGGTTATTCGAGTTCTGATAGGTCGAGTGGGCCGTCACCTGCAAGGCATAGACGGTCGAAGGGTTCTGCTTGGTTTGCTCCATCATCTTCGTCATGTAGGACGACGGGATGGTAAGGCTGGGCGTCGTGAGCCGCAGGTTCTGATACTCCACGGCGTTCTTCTCGATGGCCTCGTCGGGCATCAGGTCGTCCAGCCGGACAATCTTGACGTCGTACTCGAAAGGATAGAGCGAGGGGTTGCACTTCAGCGTGGGTAGCGTCCAAGTGAAGTGCGGGCCGATATTAGTGGTCTCAACCTTGGCAACAGAGAGCAGCGACAGCGGGTCACTGTCCATCGTCGTCTGCGGCGTGATGAACGTCGGGGCCTGGGCCATGTAGCAGACCGAGAACTCGCACATGCCGTTGTCTGGCAAGTTGAGCTGCACGGCCGACGTGATTTCGGGATCCCACTTGTAGGCCTGCAGGTAGAGCCGGTACTGGCCCTCGGGCAACAGACCGAAGATGCCGCGGCGATAGTCGTTATAGAGACCGTCGCGAATATAGATTTCGTCGAGTTCGAAGTGAGTGAAGAGGGTCTTCATCTCAATGGGGTTCAGCGTCTTCGTCTGGCGGGGTGCCACAATGATTGGCTGGCGTGGAATGTGTCCATAGGGCGTGACGACCATCACCTGCTCGTCGGGGAAGGTCTGGTCGATGTGCATGCCGATGTGCACCGGCTGTTCCTCGTCGGTGTTGTTGGTCAGCCGCACGGTGAAGAACTTGCCGGGGTTGTCGATATACTGTCCAGCCTGCGGCGGCAGCACACCCTGCACCGGCTGTACCGAAATGGAGATGTCCTGGGCAAAGAGCGACCCACTCAAGGATGACCCACCCCCGGCCCCTCCCTGCTGGGAGGGGAGTATATAGCTGCTGAGGCTGAAAACCATTGGCAGGTTGAGGAATAATATTGTGAGCAATACGCGCCCTGACAATTGTTTCCTTATATTCTTCATCGTCATCATTTATTTCTTATTTAAATATCAATCAAAGAATTTCTTCTATATACTCCCCGCCCTCACAGGGAGGGGTCGGGGGTGGGTCTGCTTTTCTATATACTCCCCGCCCTCACAGGGAGGGGTCGGGGGTGGGTCTGCTTTTCTATATACTCCCC